>WBZP01002095.1_pt1 | contig 23539 bp, 20 predicted proteins | sample 5204301 | NCBI WGS metagenome assembly WBZP01 (sample SAMN12412401, study PRJNA552823) | activated sludge metagenome | isolation source: activated sludge from nitrification reactor of wastewater treatment plant... | place: USA: Pennsylvania | collected 2017 | reverse complement strand
CATCGGGTGCCGGCCGGGTGCTCTGTTGTCCGTGGTGCGCTTCAGGGAGCGCCCAGCGATGAACGCTGGCCAAGCCAGGGACATGCACTACGAGAAAGACCTCGGGACCGCCGCCTCAAGGGCGACGGCATTGCCGGTTCGAGACCGGCGCTTCAAGGGCAGGTAACGACTGCGACGCCTTTTGCTCCGCGATGGAGCGGGGCCAGGATGGCCCTCGGGAAACCGTAGTTGACGCCAAGCGGGGAGGGCGGTCAAGCGGGCGGCTCGAAAGCGCGGCGATTTGCGGAGGATTGCGGGTGGCACTTGCGCGCCCGGGAGATTGCGGTAAGGCGCATTTATTGTCGCAAAGCTGCGGGCAACGAGGCGGCGGGCGGGCTTGACGGGGGAAATCTCTGCCTCTGGTCCTGAGCGGGGGAACTCAGGGTGATGCTCGCGCGCGGACCGCTCTGGCGGCAACTGCCGCGCATGGGGTTGATGCCCGCTATTTGAATGAGAGCGTAGTGACACACACGCAGCCCCGCTGGGGGATGACGCTTTCAGGTGTCAGCGAAATGTCCGTGCATCGCCGGTTTGCTGACAGCGGGCCGAGCCCGATGCCGAAATCGGCCTCTTTGAGTGGGGATTTCGTGTGGCGGGATCAGATCGCCCTGCCGATGCTGATCGACCTGAAACCTACCTCGGAGTCTTGCCATGGAATTGATCGTCAGAGCGGTGGATGTCGGATCCGGCAACACCAAGTTCGTCACAGCCGCAGCCGGTACCGACATCCGCTGCGCCAGTTTCCCGTCGGTCGCTTATCCGTCGAGCGACGACTCGCCATCGTGGCCGGCGAGCGAGCGCAAGAAGACGGTGTGCATCCCCATCGGCCCGCTGTTCTACGAGGTCGGGCCGGATGTGAGCCTCGCCGCCGACACCTTCCGCGCCAAACAACTACACGACGAATACACCGAGACGCCCGAGTACATGGCGCTGCTGCGGGGGGCGCTCAGCATGATGAAGCTGAGCCGCATCGACTTGCTGGTGGTCGGCCTGCCGGTGGCGCTCTTCGCGGTCAAGAAGGCGGCGCTGGAGAAGGCCATGACCGGCCGGCACGACATCGGCGGCGGCAAGGCCGTGACCGTGGGTAAGGCCCTGGCCGTGCCCCAGCCGCAAGGGGCGTTGGTGCACTACGCTTCCGAGCACCAGAAGATGGCGATCATCGGCAACGAGCAGAGCCTGATCATTGATCCGGGCTCGCGCACCTTCGACTGGCTGGTGGCCCGGGGTATGCGTTTCGTGCAGAAGCAGAGCTACTCCTTCAACCGCGGCATGTCCGATGTGTTGCGCCTGCTGGCGGCCGAGATCACCAAGGATATCGGCTCGCCGTACCGGGACTACGACGCGATCGATCTGGCGCTGCGCACGAGCAAGCAGCCGGTGATCTTCCAGAAGCCCTACGACATGAAGCGCCTGCTGCCCCTGGCCGAAACCGTCGCCGAGCAAGCCGTCTCGACGATGAAGGAGTGGATCGAGGCGCCGCACAGCCTGCAGAACATCATCCTGGTCGGCGGCGGGGCGTTTCTGTTCCGCAAGGCGGTGAAGGCGGCGTTTCCGAAGCACCGCATCCATGAAGTGAGGGAACCGATGTTCGCCAATGTGCGGGGCTTTCAACTGGCGGGACAGAACCACGCGCGCAGCGTGATGGTCGCCACCGGGAAGGAGCGGGGCCAGGATGGTCCGGGAGAAGTCGAATGAGTATCGAAACCGGAAAGGACCCCATGCCCATTCGTCTCGTCTTCGAACTGGCGCGGGCCGACCATCCGCGCCTGTATGACGACCTGATCCAGTTTCACAAGGGCACGAAACGGGTCAATCGCCTGCGCGTGCTGGCCTACGATGGCTTGCTGGCGCAGAAGGGTGTGTTCGCCGGGATGAGGCCCGGCTTGCCCTATCAGCCTTCCGCAAGTGGGGCGCAGGAGGGCAATGGCGACATCACCAACGACATCTTCGCGCCAGCGATCGACGGGTGAGGCGGCCATGGGCAAGCGATCGCTCCGGTCAGCGGATGATCGGATGGTCAATGCTTCGGACCTGGCGCAGATGGGCCGCTGCGAACGGCTGGTGGTGTTCGAGCATATGCATGGCAGCCGGCGCACGGCCTGGCAGCGGGAAGCCCGGGCGCGCGGGCTGGTCGAGCACGAGCAGTTCTATCGGGAAGGACGGGTGGCTTCCGGGCTGGCCGATCGGAAGGGGCGCTGTTTCATCGCCACCTGCGTGTTCGGCGAGGCTTGGCAGACAAAGATGCTGCGCCGGTTCAGGGACGAGGTGCTACGACCCAGCGCTTGGGGACGCCGGGTGATCCGCCTTTACTATCGCGGGGCGCCCGGCCTCTGCGTCGTTCTGCGCCGATGGCCTGCCTTGCAAGTTCCAATGCGCATGGTGTTGGGGGCGATAGCGACGGCGCTTCGGTGCTGGTCAGGCTTGCGTGGGGACGGCAAGTGTCGGCACTAACATGGGGCGTCGGTTGCGCCGTTGCTATCGTGTGCCTCGCGCTTGTCATTGCGCGGAGGCAATCAGTTGAGACCCATGCCGCTCAGGCTGAGCGGGCCTCACGACCGGCAGCGCTGCGGGATGCCGAGTTGGTCTATATGGAAAGACTGTTCCGGATTTCCACGCCCGTCGGACTGGTGGCGAGACTTGACCGAGCATACCGGATGCCCTCCGGTCTGCTCGTGTTGGTGGAGTTCAAGACTCGCTGGAGCAACCAGCCCTTCCTGTCGGACGTGATCCAGTTGTCCGCCCAGAGGATGACGGTGATGGGGCAGACGGGGCAGTCGGTGGCCTCCTACGGGTATGTGATGGTGAAGGCGCCGACCCGGCGAGCCTTACCGATCGCGCATTTCGTCAAATTGATGACTGGCGAGCAGGTGGTTGCGTTGGTCAGGAGGCGGGAAGAAATTCTCGCGGGACGTGGTGTTTTGCCTCGCAAGTCCTCATCCCTGAAAACGTGCGATTCGTGTGCGTTCCGGGCGGATTGCGATTCGGGCGACAGATAACCGTACGCCCGACTGTAGTGCGAACTGCTGAAGAAGACTTGCTTGCCGAGGGCTGTCGATCACCGATCATCGAAGCGTGCGTGTAGAGGATGGAGGAATTGGATACCTTTGTTTTGCACGATAACATTACCTGTGTTATCGTGCGTAATATTGGTTACCTTGGTCGTTTATCCATGTTGGCCCTCGCTACCGCCGTTCGACACTACCTCCACGAGGTCTTGGGTATTCCCACGCCCAGTGTGAAGCCGTGGGCGCGAGAAAACGAGTTGCCGTACTTCCTGCGGGACACCTTTCAGTTCGGGGAGATTGAACTGCTGGGACATTCCATTGTGCTGGCAATGGTACGTACTGAACAAAAACAGTCTCTCAGCGAGGTTCGAACGTGGTTGCACAAGGTAAGGGCGTTGGCCGGACAGCCAGCGGTTTACGTCACAGATGCCTTGGCCTCCTACGAACGTCGACGGCTGATCGAGCAAAAAATCCCGTTCATCGTTCCAGGCAACCAGCTCTATTTGCCGGACTTAGGCCTCGACCTTCGTGAATACTTCCGGCAGCGCTCACCAACGGCGCAGTCAGCACTGAGTCCTTCCGCGCAGGCCATGCTGATCACGGCCCTGCTGCACCAGCCTTGGCAGGCCGAATGGCAACCTTCGACGGTTGCGGTCGCCTTGGGCTATACGCCGATGACCCTGTCGCGCGTGGTCAAGGAACTGACGGCCGCCGGACTTGCCGCCGCGTACACCGTGGGCCGGTCTCGCTGGCTGCGCATGGAGCAGCCTCCACAGCAGACATGGGAGCGGGCAAAGCCTCTATTGCGAACTCCGGTCAAGCGGACAGTCTGGGTGCTTGATGAAGACCCCATGGCCAAGCAGTTGGGCCGATTGGCCGGCCTGAGCGCGCTGGCGCACTACTCAATGTTGACCGAGCCCAGGTGGCCGGTGTACGCCCTAAGCGCCACGGAATGGAAGGCGGCGAGCGACGCAGGCCTGCAGGAGTTGCCCGAACCCGTTGCCGGTGCACGTGAATGGCAGTTGTGGAGCTACAGCCCGGCGTTGTTGCCTGGCGCGGCCACGGTTGACCCGCTCTCGCTGACGCTCAGCCTGCAAGGCAACGCGGATGACCGCATCCAACTCGCACTGGACGAACTGAAAGGGCAACTGCCATGGTGAGAGGGCTGGATGTTTTCCATGGCTGGTTCGCGGACTACGCCGACCAATACGTTTTGATCGGTGGCACGGCCGCCAGTTTGACCATGGAAGAGGCCGGGCTGGCGTTCCGCGCCACCAAAGACCTCGATATCGTCCTGCACGTCGAGGCGCTGACTGCAGCCTTTGGCCAGGCCTTCTGGAAGTTTGTCGACGCCGGCGGATACGAGATTCGCCAAGCAAGCGATACGGGAAAACCGATCTTCTATCGATTCCAGAAACCCGCTGATGACCGCTACCCGGCGATGGTCGAATTGTTCGCGCGAGCACCCCACGGATTGCAGCCGGCCGAAGGCAGTCGACTCACACCGATACCACTGGACGAAGCCGTCTCCAGCCTGTCCGCCATCCTGTTGGACGAGTCTTATTACGCATTCATCATGACTGGACGCCGTGAAGTCGGTGGTCTGCCGTGGGTGGGCGAAGACCGCCTGATTCCGTTGAAAGCGATCGCGTGGCTAGACCTCAACACGCGGAAAGAGCAGGGCGCCAAGGTGGACGCCAAGGACGTGCGCAAGCATCTCAACGATGTGCTGCGCCTGTCGCAACTGCTGGCGCCCGCGACGCGCATTCCGCTTGACAAAAAAATCGGCGATGACATGACGCAGTTTCTTACCGTGGTGGCGTCTGATACCTCGATCGACCCGAAAGCGCTGCAACTCGGCAATGTCACTGTCGCCGAGTTGGTGGCCCGCATCGCCCAAGCGTATGAACTCGATGCGCCGGGGCAGGTGAAGGGATGAGTCAGATACGACCGATGGCAGAGCAGGTGAAGAAAGGCGAATGCGTGACTATGACTTTAGTTGTAGCGAGTATCTGAAGTTGTTACAGGAACATCATCAGTGCATAATTTGTGGGTTTTTCACCGAAAAGCAAAAACACCAACAACAAGACGTGGCGGCATCTTCGCCAGGCGGTCTACAAGGGACGGAAAATGGGTGATGAAAGCAGTAGCCCGACAGACGAAGGGCTGGAGAAGGCTCTCCTCGACCTCGTAATCGAAAGCTGGCGCTTTACGAAGCTCTTTCAGCGCGTCCTGATGAAACTGGATGCCGGCGAAGGCACCCGTTACATCAACCAATACCGCTACTACCTCAAGCGCCTGGACGATTGCCTGAGCCAGGCCGGATTTCACGTTGCAAACATCGAAGGTCACCCCTACGACGCAGGCATGGCTGCCAGCGCGCTCAATATTGGTGATTTCGGACCCGATGACGTGCTTCTCGTCGATCAGATGGTTGAGCCCATCATCATGGGGCCTGACGGCCTTGTACGCTCAGGAACGGTAATGCTTCGGAAGGTAGCGGAATGAAGAACTACGTAGGGATTGATCTCGGAACGACCAACAGCGCCATCTGCTCCTACGACGGCGAGAACGTCAAGCTCTACAAGAGCCCTGAGCAGCACGATGTCACGCCTTCCGCGATCTTCATCGACAAGCGCGGCAACAAGTACGTCGGCGCACGGGCCTACAACAACTCGGCCCGAAATCCCGACAACGCCGCTGTGCTCTTCAAGCGCCTGATGGGCACAAGCACCCCGATCAAGCTGCCGGCGATCAACCTGACGATGCGCCCCGAGGAATGCTCGGCGGAGATTTTGCGGGTGCTGTTCGGCTTTCTGCCCGAGGAAATCCGCAACGATCCTGAGACGGGAACGGTGATCACTGTTCCGGCGGCCTTCAATCAGATGCAGAAGGACTCCACCATGTCGGCCGCCGAAGCGGCGGGCCTCGGCAAGGTCGCTCTGATGCAAGAGCCGGTCGCGGCGGTGATGAGCGTCATGCGGCATCGCAAGGGCGACGGGGTGTTCCTCGTCTATGACCTTGGCGGCGGAACATTGGACATCGCCATCGCTGAGAGCATCGCCGGCCGCGTCAATCTGCTGGCTCATGGCGGTATTGCCATGTGCGGCGGACGCGACTTCGACCGTATCCTGCTCGACAACGTGGTCAAGCCCTGGTTGTTGGACAACTTCGATCTCCCAGAAGATTTCACCGTCAATCCGCAGTACAGGTCAGTCGTCAGGATGGCGACGTGGGCGGCGGAGAAGGCCAAGATCGAGCTGTCCTCTAAAGAGGAAACCGTCATTGGCCTGTCCGAGACCGAACTGGGTGCCAAGGACGCGTCTGGCGAGGAAATGTACCTCGACATCCCATTCCCGCGTTCCTTGCTCGACGACTTGATCGAGCCCAAGATCACTGAATCGATCCAGGCAGCTCGGGAGACGATGGAGAAGGCCGGACTGACACCGCACGACATCGAGCGGGTGGTTTTCGTTGGCGGCCCGACCCACTACAAACCTCTGCGCGACAAGGTGGCCTTCGAACTGGGCATCGCGCCATCGACCGACGTGAATCCGATGACCGCTGTCGCCGAAGGTGCTGCCGTATTTGCGGAGTCCATCGACTGGAATTCGATGACGCGCGGGCGCAAGAGCACCCGTGGCGCCATCAGTGCCGGCGGTCGGCTCGATCTGGCGTTCAATTACATCGCTCGTACCCCGGATTCGCGCGCCAAGATCGCCGTCAAGCTTGGCGGTACCGCTTTGGCCGGCGCTGCTTTCCAGGTCGATAGCCTGGACACCGGGTGGTCATCAGGCCGCGTCGCCTTGAAGGATGGGGCCACGGTCGAAGTTACCCTCTCCAAACCCGGTGAGAACACCTTCAAGATTTTCGTCTTCGATTCGAATGGTGGGCCGATCTCGCTGGAGAACAGCAAGATCGTTATCACCAGAACGGCTGCCACCATCGATGGCATTCCGTCTTCGTCATCCATTGGTATCGAGGTTCTCGACAAGCTCGGTGGCCGCGCGGTGCTCGACTTCATCGTCAAGGAAGGCGATTCATTGCCAAAGAAAGGCCAGAAGACCTACAAGGCCGGTGAATCCTTGAAGGCAGGCAGTAACGGCGTCATCAACTTCAAGCTGTGGGAAGGGGACATTGATGACCCCGTGACCGACAACCGGCCGATTGGCCTGTTTACGATCCGTGGCCACGACTTCGAAAGCGGCGTGATCTCAGCCGGCGCTGACTTGATCTGCGAGTACGAAGCATCCGACTCCGGCAACATCTGGTTGTCTGTAACCGTGCCCAGCATCGGCGGCACGTTCAACAGCACTCACAACTTCTATTCGCGTGATGGCGGGTTGATCGATTACACCAGCGCCTCATTGCAGGTTCGCGAGGATGCGGAAACGGTTCGGTCCCGTCTCCAGGCAGTATCCCAGAAGGTCGACAACCCGAAGTTGGATCAAGCCATGGAGAAGCTCGACCAGGCCGCCAACCTTAAGGACGGTGAGAGCGACCCGGAAACTGCCAAGCAAGCCATGGACAGCGTTCTCGAAGCCAAAAAGCTGCTGGCGCAGGTCAGGAAGGAACACATCAAGGAAATTCGACAGCTCGACTTGGATCGGTGCGTCAATTTCTTCAATGAAAGCGTTCGCCAATACGCGAGACCGACGGAAGTTTCTGCATTCGATAACCTGTCTCGCACCGCTCAGCGCTCCATCGACAGCAACAGCTCAGACTTTGAGAGCCACCTTGGGCAGCTCAGAGGAAAGAACTTCGAAATCCTCTGGCGCCAGGACTGGTTCGTGGTCGACTGGTTTAAGAACCTTGCCGAGGAAACATACCTTTTCCCGGACAAGCGCAAGCACGCCGAACTGGTAGCAATCGGACAGGAAGCGATCAAGGCCGACGAGATCGACAAGCTCCGGCGCGTCGTCTGGGAACTTGACAACATGAAGGTTGGCACGGCTGCGGAAGACGAGATGTTCGCGACTGCCAATATCGTTCGGGGATGATCCATGCCCCTTGATGCTTGGTTGCCGGTAGGACTCTCGCTGCCTGATGGGGCAAAGGTGCGACTCGCTTTGCATGAGGGCGTCGACTGGCAAATCTTCGAGGCGCAGGGTGGCGGTCATGCCTTGGTGGTCAAAGAATCTCTGCACCAGCACTGGGTTGACTCGAAGCTCATCGAACCAGGCGTCTTTGTACCGTTCTCCTTTGGTGGCGATAGCCTCTTCGAGGCGTCCTGCGGAAGCGGGCATGTTCTTTCTCCGGTCACGGCCTGCAAGTCCCCTGACTCTAAGAACGAGGCGCTGGCCTTTGCCGATGCCCTTCTTGCCACGAGGCAACTCGATCCCGAAAGCCCTTTCCAGGATGCGATCTATGTCGAGAAGCTCTCAAGGCTTCTGCCGACCTACAGCCTTACAGCCCGCGTTCCCGACGATGTGGTATTCGGCTCCTGGATCACCGGAGGCGTGCCGGTTTCGGTCACGGCCTTCCGGCGGCTCCGGACACTCGTTAGCTGGTTGGGTGAGCAACACCTGCGTGAAGTTGTGCAGCGGGCTGGCTTCACGGCGCCGGCAACTTCAGGAAGAACACGTGCTGCGGAGAAGGTAGCCGACGCAAAGGCACAACCAGGGGAAGAACCGAAGGAACCGGTACCAGAGACATTCTCATTGGCCGGCAGGCCGGAACTCGAAAATTTCCTGATTGAGCACGTCATCGACATCATCGAGAACAAGGAGCGCTACAAGGCCCTTGGTATCGAATTTCCTTCGGCGATCATTCTTCATGGACCTCCTGGCTGCGGCAAGACGTTCGCGATTGAACGCCTCGTCGAGTATCTGGGTTGGCCAAGCTTCCAGATCGAAGCCTCCAGTGTTGCCAGCCCATTCATTCACGAGACGAGCAAGAAGGTTGCAGAGGTCTTCGACAAGGCCATCAAAAACTCGCCATCGGTTCTCGTCATCGACGAAATGGAAGCGTTCCTCGCAGATCGGCAGATGGGCGCCGGATCAAGCCACCACAGGGTAGAAGAGGTGGCTGAGTTCCTTCGCCGTATTCCAGAGGCGATCAAGAACGAGGTCCTGATCGTCGCGATGACCAACCGAATCGAGATGATCGATCCGGCGATTCTGAGACGAGGCCGGTTCGATCACGTCGTGAAGGTCGATATGGCATCGGAAGACGAGGTGCTGTCGTTACTTCAGAACCTGGTGGGCCTGTTGCCACAGGAGGGCGAGATCGACCTGTCGTCGCTGGCCAAGAAGCTTTCTGGGCGCCCCCTATCGGATGTCGCATTCGTGGTCAGGGAAGGGGCTCGTATCGCCGCACGATCCGGCAAGGACAAGTTGAACCAGGAGAGTCTGGCGAAGGCGCTTGAAACTTCCCCTGCCAGGGATGAGGACGGCGGACATCGGAAGATAGGGTTCGTTTGAAGTGAGTCAGCCATGTCAGATAGAAAGAACGACGGAAAAGGATTTGCTGGGCTCGATTCGCTGGTGTCCGACGTTTCGGACGATGTTCGGAACGTAAGCAGCAAACCTGCACAGCCCCGCCAGGAAACACCCCGAACGACGCCCCCTAGTCCGCCCTCGGTTCAGTCGGAGCCGGTACAGCCGCAGCCCACGCCACAATCGAGACCAACTCCGATTGCTTCAGGCAAGCAACCTTCAGGAGGGAAGAATTGGCTCGTATGGGGCGGCATCATCCTCTTCCTGATCTGGGTGTTCGGAAACTCTGGCAAGTCGAACAACGACACGTCTTACTCGCCGTCGCCGTCCTATTCTTCCTCGCCAGCACCTGCTCCAGCGCCAGCGGCTGCATCCGCTCCGGCAGTTGTTTCCTCAAATGGTGAGAAACCGCCAGTGGGGAACGGCCTGTCATTCAATCGGGAGCAAATTCGCTACTGCCTGACTGAGAAATATCGCGTCTCAGCCATTGAAAGCATTGTCGATAACACACGCAGCAACGAGGTTGTAGCGTACAACGCGATGGTCGATGACTACAACAGCCGTTGCAGTAATTTCCGCTATCGGAGAGGGATGCTGGAGGGCGTTCGGTCTGAAGTTGATGCAAGGGCCGATGAGATACGGAACGCAGCTCAAAGCACGTGGGTCAGGCAGATACTAGGCATCAGCTCATCGGTCGCACCATCATTGGGTGCGAATTCGCAACGAGCGTCTGTTCAACCCACACCGCCGCCATTGGCTCAAACCGTGGCGGCAGCACCGTCAGTTCCTTCGTCACCTCAGCCTTCTGCAAGCAGCGTTCAAGACTTGACCTCTTCCGAAAGGGAATCGCTTGAAGCTGCGTGCTCTCAGGACAAGTACCTGAATGGACCAGTAGCGTACAACCAGTGCATCAAGAATCAACTTGCTTCCCTCAGCCGAGGGAATCGGAGGCCAAATTTGTCGGCCTTGAGTTCCGCCGAGCGGGAATCGATTGAGGCAGCGTGCTCACAGGACAAATACCTCAACGGACCATCCGCCTACAACCAATGCCTGACGAATCAGCTTGCGGCAGTAAATGGACAGTCTGGCAGGCCGAACCTGTCTGGCTTGAGTACAGCCGAGCGAGAATCAATTGAGGCTGCGTGCTCGCAAGACAAGTATCTGAATGGCCCGGCAGCCTACAACTCGTGCCTCAACCGGCAGCTAGCCGCCCTGAGCCAAAGCGGGAGTCGCCCATCTTTGGCTGGACTTTCTTCAAACGACAGAAATTCGATAGAGATGGCTTGCTCCCAGGACAAGTACTTGAACGGGCCTGCGGCGTACAACTCGTGTGTATCGCGGCAACTCGCTTCGATGAGATCGCGATAATGACCCAGGCTATCTGTTTCAACTGCGGAGCCGAGAAGTTCGGTGCATTTACCCAATGTACCGCTTGCAAGGCCACCCCGAGCAACCAGGAACAACTCGAAACTTCAATGGCTCTGTGCGAGCACATGCATTCGAGCCAACAACTGGCCGTCTTCGCCGAAGACACCCGGCAGCATCGGAAATTGGTGTTCGGACCTGGCGTTCTCGATCAAGCCCGCGAGGCGCTCAAGGACCCCCAACTTGTCTCAATGCTTGGCCTGGTGATTAGGAGCGCAAGCCAGGAGTCGCAAAGACCCTCATTGTCGCTGCCTCGGCCAAGTCCAGCCGAAACCACAAGCTTCAAGGTCCGGCGCGACGCTCCTGAGAACACCGACCTTCACAAGACAGCGTTCTCAATCCTGGATGTAACGACCAGGGACAACCGGCGAAGGATCGTCGAGCAGGCGGAAGAACGTAGCCTTTCGATGGATCACGAGCTTTGCACGAAGGCTCGATCGGACTTAACCAATCCGCGCAATCGCCTTTCCGTGGAAGTTTCCTGGCTGCCCGGCATCTCGCCAAAGAGGGCCTCAGCCTACTGCACGCTCATCAAGCACGACCTGGACAAGTACATGTCCGCTGCCGAGGATGAGTCTCCGCTGGTTAAGGCGAACCTGATCGCGGCGGCGCTGGACCTGTTCGATGCCGACATGGACGCCGACGACTGGGCAACATGGATTTACCAATTGGCCTCGGAGTCCGACCAGATTGACGCGGAGGATGTCCTCCGGCTCGTCAACGAGGATCGCGCCGTAGCTGGTTTTCCACTCGTTTCAGGCCCTGAACTCGTTGAGGAGGAGGTCTCGAACCGCCGCCGGTACTACAAGGACTCGATCAAGAACGCGATTGATCGCCTGCCGACCAAGCGCATGATTGATGTCATGACTGATGTCGTTGATACGGCAACGCTGTCGGGGGAGGATGCAGCGCCACTGTTGATCGACGAACTGATCGATAGCTATGAGTTGGGTGTTCGTTCGTTCCTCGATCGCGAGGCGGAAAACGTCGAGAAGTTGATCGGATCGATCAGAAATAGCGCGAGCGGCGGAATTAGGGCGGTGACTCCTTTAGTCGACAAGCTTGATTCGGTTATCCGCAACTGGGATCGGGTGGCGCAGCCGATCCAGATCAGCATGAAATCACGTGGGCTTGAGCATGACCAAAGCCGACGTATGGCACTCGACGTGAGAGGCCTTGGGATCGACCTGTTCAACGAGCACCAGATGTTGGATCAGGCGGAGCGGATAACGCATCTCCTAAAAGATGTGTTCGCCGAATTGCCTGAGGTGGCTAATCGTCTCGAAGAGGATTCGGTTGCCATTTCGAACATCCACAAGGATCGCCAGAGAGAACAGAAGCGGACCGAAGACTGGGTGAGGGAAATCACCTACGAGGCCCAGATCGGGCTCGTCTTCAAGGACACTCTGAAAATTTCACCGAATGGTGTCGAATGGAAGGGCTCCCGAGTGGCGCTCGACAATGTGACGGGTGTCGGTTGGGGGGCGACCCGGAATTCGGTCAATGGTGTACCGACCGGCACTGACTACTTCATCTTCTGGTGCGACCAGCATAATGTCACGCGGGTCCAACTCAACCGAGAAAACGTCTATTCGACCTTCATCGACAAGCTCTGGAAGGCCGTCGGCGTTAGGCTCCTTACCGAAATGCTGGGTGGCCTGCGCGAAGGCAAGCGATACCGCTTCGGAGACGCAATTCTTGACGACTTTGGGATGGAACTGACCAAGAGCCACATATTCAGTGCCGATGAGAAGATCAAGGCCACCTGGGCTGAGTTGCAAATCTGGAGTGCCAACGGCTCGCTTTGCATCGGCAAGACCAACGACAAGAAGGCGGTTTTGTCGCTCCCGTATCAGGGTGCCAACAACGCGCACGTGCTGGAGGCCGCGATCCGGGCAAAGTTCAAGACCGGCAATCCTAGGCTGAGCAGCATCTTCGAAGACTAAACAACGACCAACAACAAATTAGGGAGCACGCCGATGGGATTCTTTTCCAAGCTTCTCGGCAAGGAAGACGAGGGCGACAAGGCCCTCAGGGAAGCCATGCAGATGATCTGGAAAATCATCGACGACGAGAAGTTCCAGAACACGCTTCTCGGCGATGACATGGAGGCGTTGCTGAAGAACACCCCGGCCATCGACGAGCGCCCCGATGGGGAAGGGGCCTTCGGGCTGGATGAGCGCAACCCAATTCCCGTTAATGGTGCGATTGGCGAGTTGTCCTACCTATCCAGGCTGGAGACTAGTAACGGCGAAAGGATGATGTTCCACCGGATCGGCGCGATCAATATGATCGATGTGTTCGAGGCCGTGACTTACTCTGGCAGTGGGTGGTACCTCTTCTTCGTCGATCTCTACCATCCGAGACGCTCCAGGAAGGCTCCGCCGGGATTCCGCATCGCCAGCGAGCCACGCCAGTTCAGTGGCTTCCACAATTACTGCTACAACTTCCCGTACGACTTCGCCGACGCGAAGCAGGCGTCACCTGAGATGCTGCGCCTCGCCTACATCCCCTTCGGGAACGTCATGCCGCAGATTGAAAAGAAGGCTTTCGCCCGACCGATGTCCCACAAAGCCAAACTCGACATTGTGAAGAGCAAGATGTCGAGTCGCTCCGATATGTGATTGATCAATGTCGTCTGAGAAGAAGGGGTTCAGCGGCCTGGATGACCTGGTATCCGACATTTCGGATGACCTACCTCCACAGCCCGCAAAACAACCAGTAAAGACCGAGCCAGAGCCTCGGCCGGAACCCACGCCAGAGCCTCGGCCAATTCCTCACGCCAGTTCTACTGCAACTGCGCCACAAGGTTCTGCTCAGCCAAGCCAGCCAAGTTCCAGTGGGGGAGGGGCATGGGTTATAGGCATTGTTGTCCTGGTTGTTTTCTTGGTCATTGTCTTCGCCTCCGGCGGTCGCAATGACAGTGGCGCGTCTCAAAGGCAGTACGCAGCTCCCTCGGCGCCACCACCGTCCGTCTACGCAATTGGTATTCCGGACATCAGCAGCGAACAGGATCGATTGATCAATGCCTTGTTACAAGCCAGCCAGTCGGGTGATGCAACCGCAATCGAGAATGCAGCCTCTGCCATCGAAGCCTTGTCATCGAAGCCGACTATCGACAAGGCCGTGTACAAGGATTCACGCGCAAAGAACAAGACTGGCCTTCAATACCACAAGGAAGGTCACGACGATCTCGCCACCAAGGAATTTTTCGCTGCTTACAAGCTGAACCCATACGACCCAGAGATTGCGGACAACCTCGGCTACGTTCTGTTCAACGTTGGGGACTACGTTGCCGCCAAGAAAGCCTATTTGGCCGCCCTAATACGCAGTGCGCGCCGTGCATCGGCGTGGGGTGGATTGGCAAAGGTTTTTGCCTTGAACAACACCTCCGACAAGGCTAGTAACGCATTCGCTCTGGCCTTCCAGTTCTCGAAGGCACCCAAGACGCTCCGTCAGACGCTGCTGACCTCTTACCGGGAGGAGAAGGCTCCAGTCGTTAAGAGCGCTATCGGGGCGGCGCTGGCGGCAAACTATTCATCGGTGGTGGCTCAATTCCTGAAGCCTTCCTTGGGGGATCTCGCCAACGTCGAAATTCCGGTTTTCTTGCCAACAACGTTCACTCCGTTGGGTTACGAGGGTAACCCGATTGCGGCATACGTTCTGAACAACGGAACGTTCAGTATCCAGTCCAGGGCTGACAGCTACCACATCCCTGTCGGATCAGAACCGGACTGCGTGTCCATGGCGTGCGGCGTTGGCGCTATTTCAGCCAGGAAATCACTACCAACGGATGCTGACGAGGGTGAGCCGGTTGAGTTGCAGGGCGGCATCAAAGGCGTCATCGTCAAAGGTGACTATCGGGATACAGACCATCTCGTGTTCCGCATAGGGGATATTCGATATTCATTCAATGTCGGCTCAGCACCAGGAGCCAATATCGAGGCGGCAAATTCAGCGCTGAAGCTCGGTGCAATCCCAACGGAGATTCTTGGCCTCCTCCCGAAAATGGCACTGGCGTCACCACCTCCGCCAGAACCTGTAGCTCAGTTCCCGGTTGCACCAAACCCTGCACCTGCTCCCGCGCCTTTGCCTGCTCCTGCATACGTTCGGCCTCCTGCGAATCCGTATTGCACAACGACCTACGACATATCGCTGCAAACATTTGGCGAGGGTGTCTCAGTCGAGCTTCGAAAGGGTTACCCCGGTAGTTCTACTGTCGTCGATGTCGCGCACACTTCAGGTGCCAACGTCCATTTCACTGGACTATGCGCGGGTTCCTATTTCCTGGCGATTGGTAACAGCGAGAGCGTCAGCGTAACGCCCGTTCGGAGCTTCGAGAACGATATGGCGTACAGCAGCTCAATTCAGATGCAGCGCGGGGCTGGGAATGTGAGCTCGAAGCGTCGCAACGAACTGTAAGGTCGCAAGGGGGGACATATGGGATTGGAGTTCGCCGAGAACCAACACTGGCGTAAAATTCAACCTTGTCAGGTGAGCAGGATTGGGCCTAATGACCCCGCAATCCTTCGCCGTGATGGCATTCCACGAGAGTGTTCCGCGTCATCTCCTAGCGGCCGAGGTAAACGTCGTGACTCCTGTGATCGGCGGATTGCCCAGCCGGCACGGGCAAGCACCACTCTGTCAGTGGGTGTGCTTGAGACGGAATGGATCCTCCTGGGCCTTGCCTGTACGCAGCGCGTTCAAGGCGATGGAATTTGACGGTATCGGCAACGGTATCAAGCAGGTGGGGCACACGGAAAGTGGCGTGAACACTGAGGATGGAGAATGCTATTGACAATCGAGTGGGAATGATGGGCCGAAACGATCCACGCGCTGTCGCGCAGTAGCATTGCCGCCGGGCAAATACCGTCAGATCGGTGCGGATTCTCAAAAGCCCATTGGTGCAACGCTTTGATATAAAGGAATGATCTGACTGGGACAACTCGGTTTTCACCAAGGATCATGGAGAAGTCAGTGCAGTATTTCATTACTGGAGCAACCGGCTTCATCGGCAGGCGACTGGTGAGGAAGCTGCTGGAGCGCGACGGCAGCCATATTTTCATTCTGGTTCGCGAGTCCGAGAAGGATTCGCTGGAGAGCCTGCGTGAATTCTGGGGTTGTGATTCCGGCAAGGTGATTCCGGTGGTGGGTGATCTGACTCAGCCGACGCTCGGTGTTTCCGTTGAAGACTCAAGGAAGCTGGGCAAGAAGACCACGCACTTCTTTCATCTGGCGGCGATCTACGATCTCAAGGCCGATGCGGCGAGCCAGCTCCGCGTCAATGTCGATGGCACCCGGAACGCCGTGCAGTTTGCCGAAGCAATCGGTGCCAGGCACTTTCACCTGTTCAGTTCGATTGCCTCCGCCGGCCTCTACGAAGGCGTTTTCCGCGAAGACATGTTCGACGAGGCCGAAGGGCTGGAGCACCCGTATTTCAGGACCAAGCATGACTCGGAAGGGATTGTGCGCCGCGAGTGCAGCATTCCCTGGCGGGTCTATCGGCCGGCTCTCGTGGTCGGTCATTCGCGTACCGGCGAAATGGACAAGATCGACGGCCCGTACTACTTCTTCAAGCTGATCCAGCGCCTGCGCAAGATGCTGCCGTCGTGGATGCCGACAATCGGGCTTGAGGGCGGCCGGATCAATGTGGTGCCGGTCGACTTCGTGGTCAATGCGGTCGACCATATCGCCCACCTCAAAGGCGAGGATGGCAAGTGCTTTCATCTTGTCGACCCGATGCCGATGCGCGTTGGCGACCTGCTCAACACCTTTGCCCGGGCCGCGCATGCGCCGGAGATGTCGATGCGCATCAACGCCGTGCTGTTCAGCTTGATTCCGCGGCAGATGCGCAAGGGCCTGATGGCGCTGACCCCGGTACGCCGCATCCGCGCTGCGGTCCTCAAGGATCTTGGGTTGCCCGATGATATCTTCCGCTTCGTCAATTACCCGACCCGCTTCGACTGCCGCGAGACGACACGGGCGCTGAAGGGCACGGGTATTGCGGTGCCGCGGCTGGACGACTACGCCTGGCGCCTGTGGGATTGCTGGGAACGCCACCTCGATCCCGATCTCTTCGTCGATTTCAGTCTGCGTGGTCAGGTCGAAGGTCGCGTGGTGCTGGTCACCGGCGCTTCGTCGGGGATCGGCAAGGCAACAGCCTGGAAGCTTGCCGAAGCTGGCGCGCACGTCGTCACCATCGCCCATGACAAGGAGCAACTGGACGAAGCGGTGCGTGAGTTCGAGGCCGCCGGACTCAAGCTCCATGCCTATTTCGGCGACCTTTCCGACATGGCTTCCGGCGAGGCCGTGACGCGCCAGGTGCTGGCCGACCAAGGTGTCGTCGATGTCCTGGTCAACAATGCCGGGCGTTCGATCCGTCGCGCCATCGAAAACTCCTTCGAGCGTTTCCACGACTACGAACGCACGATGCAGCTCAACTATTTCGGGAGCCTGAAGGTCACCATAACTGTCCTGCCGGGAATGATCCAGCGGAAGCGTGGTCACATCCTCAACATCTCGTCGATCGGCGTCCTGACCAATGCCCCCCGTTTCTCGGCCTATGTCGCGTCGAAATCGGCGCTTGATGCGTGGACGCGTTGTGCTGCTTCCGAGTTTGCCGATCGCGGCATCCAGTTCACTACAATCAACATGCCGCTAGTCAAGACGCCGATGATTGCGCCGACCAAACTCTACGATCAGGTGCCGACACTGACGCCGGAAGAGGCGGCGGGATTGGTCTGCGACGCGATCATTCACAAGCCGGTGCGCGTCGCCAGTCGTCTCGGCATCTTCGGTCAGACGCTGCACGCGCTGGTCCCGCGCGTGGCACAGATTGTCATGAACACGGCCTTCCGCATGTTTCCGGATTCGGAAGCGGCGAAGAAAAAGGCTGCCGAAGAACTGCCAAGCGAGCCCTCGGCCGATCAGGTGGCTTTTCAGCAGGTCATGCGCGGGATCTATTTCTGATGACAACCCACCTTGAGGATTTCTGATGACCACCCATCTCAAGCCCGGTGATCCGGCGCCGGATTTCGCAGCGCCGGCAACCGACGGCGGCATTCTGCGGCTGGAGGACTTTCGTGGCCGCAAGCTGGTCATGTATTTCTATCCGATGGACAGTACACCGGGCTGCACCAAGCAGGCGTGCAGCCTGCGCGATGCAAACGCCGAGATCGCCGCCAGGGGGGCGGCGATTCTCGGGGTTTCGGCACAGGGTACGGAGTCTCACCAGCGCTTCACCGAGAAATTCAGTCTCAACTTTCCGCTGCTGGCCGACACCGACCTGGCTGTGGCCAAGGCCTATGGCGTTGCCGGATCAGGCTTGGGGGGACTGCTGCGCAGCGTGGTCAAGGTCAGCGAGCGGGTGACCTTCATCATTGACGAGAAGGGCCGGATCAGCCGCGTGATTGACGATCCGGACTGCCCGGATCACGGAGAAGAGGTACTGGCGGCGTTGTGATGGGCGGTGGTTTGGCGGGGAGTCACCCGTTCGTTGTCCCGCGCCCGTTACCTGTGAGGGGCAGTCTTTCGCATCTGGGCTGAGATAGAACAGAATCCCGGCTGGAAATCCGGAAAGGAAATGGCGCGGAATTTCTCTGCGCCATTTTCGATTTGGTGCCCGTTCTGCTGTTGACCGCGACAGAAAGCCGTTTCTCCAGCCTGACCGCGCTGGTCCGGAGCGCACATTGGGTGGTTCCTGTTTCCCCAGCCGTCAGTCCGCTTGGGGTTGTTGGGTTCGCTGGAGCGCACGAATAATTGAGCGTTCTCTGCGCAATTTCTCAAGCATTTGGCTGTACAACTATTCGCTAGTGTGACAGAGTGCGGCAGGGTGCAGGGGGGGTGCGCCCGCGCAGTGCCGGTCTCCGAAGCGACGGAGCCAGCCGGAGAACAAGTTCAATGCATTGGGGAGCGGACAGCAAATGGAAGCAAGTGGTCTCCGCAACCGGGCGCTTCTGATCGGCGCCGGATGGACTCTAGCCGTGGCGGCAGCGCTTGTCTGGTTCAAGTCCGTATTTCCCGAGCCGATATACCTATGGTCATCGGGCATCGTGGCACTCGGGTGGGCGGTGGTGGTGCTGCAGGCACTGAGCGGCGTGCGGCACACCGCAGGCGGCGTGATTGTGGCGACCAGAAGCGAGACGCTGGCCGTCATTGATAGCCTGACGCGGGCAACAAGCGACGAGGTCGATGGAGCATGCAAGGAGTTGGAGAGGGTGGACGAGTTGCTGGGCCACGCCATCGAGCAACTGACGGTGGCCTTCCACAGTATGAGCGCCCATGTGTCGATCCATCAGGACGAGGAATTGGCACGGCAGATCTCCGAAGTGCTGGACGCAACGGTCAGAGCGCGACTGCAAGCCGTCGCCGAGGGTTTGGAGCACGATATCAACGGCGTGGTGATGGCGTTGCAGTTCCGCGATGTCGTGGGGCAGAAGCTGCAGCACGTGCGGCGGGAGCTCGAAGCATTGGGACAGGCCATGCAAAGGATCCGCGATCTGTCGTCGGCTCAATCGGGATTGGCGATGACATCGGAGTGGCCGGAGATCTCGGAGCCGACAGACTTGAGCGCTACCGTACGCGGACTGCTGCAGGAATTGCAAGAAGCCCGGGCGACGAGCCCGGTGCGACAGAAAGTGATGGATGCTGGAGAGATCGAACTGTTCTGATGTTTGTTAGGGTGTGGTCGAAAAGGAGAGGGTTCCGTGGCGAAATGCATACTGGCAGTCGATGATTCTGCCTCAATCCGGCAGATGGTCTCCTTCACGCTCAGGAGTGCCGGCTATGAAGTGATTGAAGCGGTGGACGGCGAAGACGGCCTGGCCAAAGCGCAAGGCAAAATTGTCGATCTGGTCCTGACAGACCAGAACATGCCGCGCATGGACGGTTTGTCCATGGTGCGAGCCCTGCGCCGGCTGCCGGATTACCGGACCGCTCCGATCCTGATTCTGACCACCGAGTCCGGAGATGATATGAAAAGAGAGGGACGTGCGGCGGGGGCGACCGGCTGGTTGGTCAAGCCTTTCGACCCGAAGCGGCTGGTGGAAGTGGTGACCAAGGTGATCGGTTGACGCGAATGAAAGCGAACCGCCATTTCAATCGAGACGCAAACGCCGGGCAGCGTTCCGTTGCTGCTGGCGCATTAACGATCTGAGGACGTCCATGACTATCGACATGACCCAGTTCTACGAAGTCTTCTTCGAGGAGTCGGCCGAGTTGCTCGCGGAAATGGAGCTGCTGTTGCTCCAGCTTGATGTCGATGCCCCGAGCAAAGACGACCTTAACGCCATCTTCCGTACAGCGCATTCGATCAAGGGCGGGAGCGGGACTTTTGGTTTCACCGAGATTACCGAAACCACGCACATCCTTGAGTCGCTGCTGGACAAACTGCGCAATGGCGAGCTGCAACTGCTGCGTGAGATGGTGGATGTGTTCCTCAAGGCCGTCGACGTCATCAAGATGCAACTCGCAGGTCGGCAGTTTGAACGCACCGTTGATGACGCTGCGGTGGCAGAAATCTGCCGTAGCCTGAGTCAGCTTGCCGAAGGGAGACGGAGCGAGACGCAAGCCGTGTCTAAACCGGTTGCGGTCGACACGGCAAAGGCCGAGGTTTCGGCTGTCGCGCCGATTGCCGGGTCGGTCGATCCGACTCCGGAGAACCTCTACGCCATTCTCACCGGCGACGTGGTCGGTGTCCCGGCCCAAGCCGCCGCGGCCGAAAACCCAGGCTACGGTTTCTTTACGGAAAACGGGATTTCGACAACGCCAGCAACGCCGGTGATCGTCGCACCTGCGCAAAACCTCGGCCGCAGGGCGACGGACGTCGCGCCTGAGGCCGCGCCGAAGACAGGGCGGCGCGCTGGCGATCACGCCGAAGGCGAGGCAACCTCGATTCGTGTCGGGGTGGAAAAGGTCGACCAGCTCATCAATCTGGTAGGCGAACTGGTAATTACCCAGGCGATGCTGGCGCAGACCGCGTCGCGCGTGGATGCGGTCCTCTATGAGGCGCTGCGCACGGCGCTGGGACAACTGGAGCACAACACGCGCGACCTGCAGGAGTCGGTCATGTCGATCCGGATGATGCCGATCTCCTTCGTCTTCAGCCGCTTCCCGCGCGTCGTTCGCGATCTCGCGAGCCAGCTGAACAAGCAGGTCGAGCTGAAGACCGTCGGCGAGGGTACCGAACTCGACAAGGGACTCATCGAAAAAATTGCCGATCCCCTCAACCATCTGGTACGCAATAGCCTGGATCACGGCATCGAGTCTCCGGAGAAGCGCCTGGCCGCGGGCAAGCCTGCCGTCGGTACGATAACTCTGCGCGCCTTCCATCAGGGCGGCAATATTGTCGTGGAGATAGGCGACGACGGCGCCGGGCTGAGCCGGGAAAAGATTCTGGCCAAGGCGAAGGAGCGCGGACTGCCCGTCAGCGACACGATTTCCGACCAGGAGGTGTGGGCGCTGATATTCGAAGCGGGCTTCTCGACAGCTGCCGTCGTGACAGCAGTCTCCGGTCGCGGCGTTGGCATGGATGTCGTCAAACGAAACGTCCACGCCATGGGGGGGCGCATCGAAATCGACTCGGCACTCGGCTTGGGGACGCGCATTTCAATCCGCTTGCCTCTTACACTGGCGATTCTTGACGGCATGTCGGTTTCCGTGGGAGACGAGATCTTCATCGTCCCGCTGAGCTTCATCGTCGAATCATTGCAGCCTGCCAAAGAAGACATCAAGACCATGGCTGGCCAGGGCATGGTCGTGCATGTTCGGGGCGACTACCTCCCTGTCGTCGCGCTGCACGACATGTTGAACATCAAGTCCAAAGTCGCCGGGCTGGAACACGGAATCATGGTTATCGTCAAGTCCGAAGGCTGCAAGTACGCGATGTTCGTCGATAACCTGGTCGGACAGCACCAGGTCGTGATCAAGAGCCTGGAGTCGAACTATCGCAAGGTTCATGGTGTCTCCGGGGCGACCATCATGGGTGACGGCAGGGTTGCGCTGATCCTGGATATCGAGGCGCTGATGCATGCGCGGGTCCACGGGGACAAGCGCCTGGTGGCGTAACGCAGCTTCGATTTTGCGGCGGCTTTGCCTGTTGAATGCTATCGACTGGACGCGGTGCGCAACACGGCGCGGCCAGTCAATCGAAGTTGAACGACTCGATTTTTTTGGGAGTGGAGATCATGAACCAGACAAACCAGATCGCTGCCGGTACGGGCAAGCCTGCGACGGGGGTGCAGCAGGAATTTCTCACCTTTACGCTGGGCCAGGAGGAGTACGGCATCGAGATTCTCAAGGTACAGGAGATCCGCAGCTACGAGGCGGTCACGACCATCGCCAATGCGCCCGAATTCATCAAGGGCGTGGTCAATCTGCGCGGCACCATTGTCCCGATCGTGGACATGCGCATCAAATTCAAGCTGGGCGTTGCTGACTACACCCAGTTTACGGTCGTGATCATCCTCAATGTCGCCGGGAGGGTGGTCGGGATGGTGGTCGATAGCGTGTCCGACGTGATCGCGCTGGGTACGGAACAGATCCGGCCGGCCCCCGATTTTTCATCTTCCTTCGACGTCAAGTACATCACGGGCCTCGGCACGGTGGACAGCCGCATGTTGATTCTGGTGGATATCGAGAAGCTGATGACGAGCAGCGACATGGCGCTGGTGGATTCGGTGCAGTGAAGGCCAATACTTGAACGCAACAGGGGGGATGAATTGAAATGATGAGGAATTTCAGTATCGGCACACGCTTGGCAATAGGCTTTGGCTTGATGGTGCTGCTCGTCATCGGTATCGCTCTTGTTGGTGTGACCCGCATGGGAGCCATCCAGGCGGAGACCGACCGGCTTGCCAAGGGCGAGTTCCTGAAGATGGTCTGGTTGACGACAATAGACAACCGAGTGGAGCAGATCGGGAAAACGGCCTATGGTTTGCTGCTTGCACCTGATGCCGCCTTTGCCGAGAAGCAAAAGATGGAGATGGCGGAGGCGCGCAAGGAGATAGCGGAAACCGTGGCAACGCTGGAAAACGCTGCCCACTCGGCGATTGTCAAGGACATGGTCCACCGGCTCTCGGCAGCACAACTCGGATTCTTCGCCAGTATCGATGAGGCGTTAAAGCTGCACGCTGAGGGAAACAAGGCGGCAACCCTTGCCTACGTTCTCGGCAAGTTGCGCGATTCGCGCGGAACATTCATGAAACAGATTGATGAACTGCTTGAAGTTCAGACCAGAACGTACGCGGAGGCCGCAATCAGCGCTGAGCAAAGCTACGACAGCGGGCGTAATCTGCTCTTGGGCTTTTCCGGGCTGGCGGTGCTCTTTGCCATTGGTATTGCGTGGTCGGTGACGCGCTCGGTGACGGTGCCGATTGGCCTCGCCGCAGCAGTTGCACACAAGGTTGCGGCCGGCGATCTGACCAGCCACATCGAGGTCACGGGCAAGGACGAGACCGGGAAGCTCCTGCAGGCACTGAAGGAGATGAATGCGAAGCTGGTGAATATTGTCAGCGACGTTCGCAGAGGCGCCGAGTCGATTGGCACCGGGACGCAGCAGATTGCGAGTGGCAACGTTGATCTGTCGCAGCGTACGGAAGAGCAGGCGAGTTCATTGGAAGAGACGGCGAGTTCGAT
>WBZP01002094.1_pt1 | contig 23542 bp, 16 predicted proteins | sample 5204301 | NCBI WGS metagenome assembly WBZP01 (sample SAMN12412401, study PRJNA552823) | activated sludge metagenome | isolation source: activated sludge from nitrification reactor of wastewater treatment plant... | place: USA: Pennsylvania | collected 2017 | reverse complement strand
GCACAAGGGAACTCAGCGAGAGTATGAACGAGACCATGACGAAAATGACACGATGGGCCATCACCAGTTTGAGTCGAGCACTGTAGCCGCCTCGGAAGCGATCAAAACCATTTTGGAACCACTGTTGGAAGCGGATGAACATATTCTTCGATTGAATCGCTTGGTGATGGTCTCCATGTGCGGACGCCTGCGGGCCATGGTGAGGCTTCAGGATATATTTGGCCATGGTCGGCACCAGTGTGTACGTCAGGATAAAGGAGGCAATCATCGAATAGATGACCGCTTTCGCCATCGGTGGGAAGACCCAGCCGGAGAGCCCAGTCAGATGAAACAGCGGGACCCAGACAATCGTGATGGCGAGTGTGGCGACGAATGTGGGCAGGAGGATCTGATTGGCGGCATCGATGATTGCCTCTTCCAACGCCTTGCCCTCGGCGAGGTGGGTATCGACATTTTCGATCATCACCGCGGCGTTGTCGACGAGAATGCCGACGGCCAGCGCCAATCCGCCCAGGGTCATAACGTTAATCGACTCTTCTTGAATATGCAGTAAGATGAGCGCGCTCAAGATAGAGAGCGGGAGCGAGGTAAGGACAATGAGCGTCGGGCGCCAGGAGCCCAGCAGCAGCAGCACGATGACCCCTACCAGCGCGGCGGCGGTCAGCATTTCATGCAGCACGTCCGCGATTGCATCTTTTACGAACTGTGAAGCGTCGATGAGCAATGTGACGTTGACGTCCTTCGGCAGGACATCCTGGATGCGCGGAATGATTTCCTTTATTCCGTGCACGACCTCTAGAGTGGACGCTTCGCTGCTTTTCATCACCACGAGGATGACGGCCTGCTGACCTTCGACGATCACGGCGTTCGTTTGCACCCGGCCGGCAAGGCGAGTGACGGCCACGTCACGCAAGTGAATGAAGGAGTTGCCGTCCCGCTTGATTGGGATCTCGTCGAAATCCTCGATCTTCAATGCGGACGCATTCGTCAGGACGAGCCAGTCGGTCGCCTTGATCTTGATATCCCCTCCCGGCAGTACCAAATTCTGCCTGGACACGGCCTCGTGAATATCCGCCGGGGTGAGGTGGCGCGCAAGGAGTTTCTGCTGATCAAGATTGATCATGACCTGCATGTCTTGGCCCCCGTAGGGATGCGGCAGGATCGCGCCGGGAATTGTGACCAGGAGAGGGCGGATTCTCATGATGGAAAGGTTATAGAGTTCCGCCGGGGTCAGCGTCTCCGACGTGATTTGCAAGGTGGCTACCGGCACCTGAGAGGGAAACAGCCGCATGACCATGGGTGCGTTGATATCCGGAGGTAATGCCTTGACCGTTGTCTGCGCAATCGCCGCGATATCGGCTTCGCTGCCACCCAGGTCGACTCCGTCCTGAAGATACACATTGATGATGGCATTGCCAAATAACGAATTACTCCATATATATTTGATGCCCTCGACCGTCTGGGTAAGAAAGCGCTCGAAGACGTATGTAATGCGGCCCTCGACATCCGCCGGCATCAGATTGTCGTAGACCCAGACGATGGAGCTGACGGGAATTTGGATGACCGGAAAGACGTCGGTCGGGGCTTCAGTCACTGCCAGTGCCCCGAATACCACAATGAGGACGGCGAGGACGACAAAGGTATAGGGCTTACTTAAGGCGATTTGGACGAGTTTATTCATGGATTAAAACCTTCAGCAACAATCTGATAGTGTGGTCCTTGAGAGATACACCTTATCCAGGGATCCTGGGTGGTTCGCTTAAAGGACAGCTGATTTCTCAAGGTGGTGGTCGTTTCCATATCCTATGTCAGTATTGATGAGGTTTGGGTTGTGGTCATCACATTATGTTCCTCACTTGCCTATATGCCCTGTGCAAAGTGTTTGCCTGGTTCTTCCTCCTGCGAGAAAGTTGCACTGATTCGAGAGAATCTCACTATTTACGATGATGAACTGGGATATTTTCTTGAACGGCCTGAATGGGTGATCGCTCAATCATCGTATGTAGAAGGAGATGAGAGCGAAACCGCACACAGCGTACGGTGCGCAATATCGCAATGTCCATCGTTGGCAATGATGTTCCGGTCTCACAGCATCTGGCGCAGCGCACCATCAACACGATTTGGGCTTCCCCGAAAGTGAACTCTTCGGCCACACCAAGAGGTCGTGTATTGGCACCCATATATAGTGTGGAGTGGTGTGATCGGAAGCCAGTGGCTACAGCTTCTTTTGGAATCAAGATTTTTGTGTGTTTTCTAGCGGGAGAAAGCTAGGCAGATTGATATTCTCAAGGGGCTGAGAGAGCAACAGGTTTTCAAAATGCCAGACTCAGTTCATTGAATCTGCAGAGCCGTGTGTTTCATTGCGTTAAATCTTGAATCCTAACTCTAAGTAGAACACTGCGGTCTAGACGGGTGATGCCACACGAGCGTACATGATCCTCGCAACAAAGCTCCGACATGTTCTTGCCCTGATGCGGAGCACACTGACTTATGATCGAGGGCAAAGAGTTGGCGGAACGCGAGCGTTTAGCACGCCGTCCCCTTGCTTTAGGTATTCTTTGCAGATCAGTACAGGCCCATCAACGCAAGACCAACGAGGATCCCGATGATCTGTTCCGTCAGTATTTGCTCAACGCAATGTCTCCGCTTTCGGAAGTCGTTGGAAGTCTATGCGCACTTACACAATTACCCACCGATTGCAATCCACCACCTTGTACGTTGAACCTGAAACCGCCGATCATTGCTGGAGGACAAGTTCCTCCCCTTGCCCCCCTTTTCGGCAGAAAGTGCGTTTTTCTAATGGAAAGTATCTCATCATGCCTGCATAGGGAAATCTGTCGGTTTCGAACCGCCCGGTTTTCCAGATGTGCAGACATTGTGCAACAAGCTGAGGAAGCACTGCGCTAGACGTTGAATCGCCCGATTCTGGATGGGAAGCGACCATCTCTCCGACTACCGCGAGCTGATTGCCGGCCTTCAACATATCATCGGCTGGAGAACCAGCAAAAACTATGGCGAACCTGAATGCCTCTTCCCTCCCTACACGCGTGGGACCATAGCCAAGATAGGGATCGATTGGCTGCTCCTCTGCCAGAATGACAACACCCCCTGGGTTCGAACTAACTTGAGTGATCAGCCCTCCTAATTGCACTTTTGTGGATCTGGAGCTAGCCCCGGAAGTATTGAGCACCTGCTCCTTCCAAGCCGCGATAACAGCGGTGTCGGAGGTGAGATCTTTCGTAATCTCAGGAGGAAACAGCTGGGCGGTTGTGCAGGCGTTCAACCATAGACACAACGCAAGCAAGTAGCTGATACGCATGGTGCATCTCCTTGTTGTGGAAAACCGGAGCAGTGAGGTAGCGCTCACTTCGCATGTGTGACCAGCATGGCGAATGTTGATGCCGTTCAACATCTGTCCTCATGATAGAAGCCCCGTCAAGGTCCGGTCTCCTGATGTTGTTTTTCCAATATCTCTAGAATAACAATGATCTTGCTGAAGCTGAGATCTGCTACGAGTTCGCGCAGTCTTTGCAGGTCAGGTTCAATGTACTGTTTTGACCGCGTAGTGGCAGCTTGTCGTTTGGAAGACCTAATGACTCCCATGGTACCCCTCTTCAAAATATGGGAATATGGACCTTGAGAATGTTTCCATTGCCAATACCAGTACAACAGGGCCTTGTTGTAGCAGGATGAAGAGGGAATGCGCTGGCTCGAATTGCCACACAGTTTGTGGAGCTTGAATTGTAACCCATCAAACGAATCGCCAGGCGCTTGGTTCCGTGGTTGGTCTTTCGGACATCCTGACCACTTCTCAGAATCCGGAAGATACATGCCGGTCGACGACTGCACCTCCGATCGCCATCCTAACGAATAGCGTCCATGGATTCGCTTCATTGTGAACCTCCGATTTATACGTTGTGCAAAGTGTTTGCCTGGTTGTGCTACCAGCGGGCAGGATGAACCAATTCGAATGAATCTCAGTACTTACAGTGGTGAGAGATGGCGTTTTTTGAACTGTGCCGATGGGTAACTACTCAGACATCCTGCACTAAAAGATGAAGCGTGCGAAGGCGCACGTGCTACACGGTGCGCATTATTGAAACCACTTGGAAGTTTGATTCATATCCCCCCCGCACTTCGTTTGACTCTTATCTGTTCGCCTGCATGCCATACCTTTGAAATGAGCTATATCGCACTGTGCTGCATGGGCGAAAGAACACATTTTCACTTGATCGCACAGTCATATCTTTGGCATAGTAGATATCGTTTGAGGCCGGGATGGCTTCATCAGTGAGGACGGCCTGGACTCTTTCAAGCTGTCCCACAAATGGGATAGCGAGGCCGTACAGCCAATCTCCAGACTGACTCATCAAGCCTCCTGCAGCGGATACACCACTGTTCAGCCAACGCTCATCAACATCGGTTACCAGGTGATGGGTTATTCAGCGTATTCGGTATTGGAGAGGGGAAGCCGAATGCTATTGAGAGTCTTGTTTTTTACATTGATGCTTTTAGTCTAGTCGGCAGTGCATGGGCAGCCGGTAGGATGAGTAATCGAATCGCGGTGTTGTGTATCACGATGCCGTTCGCACGGATAGTACCACCCGGGATACCTCTTGAAGCTCCCTCCCACTTATCATCGCACCTCACGAGACGATTTTTCGATCTACCGTGTATTGTGACTCAGTGTTGACTTGACTGAGGTTACTTGCCCGCATTATTCCTGAGGGCCGTAACGAAACCGCCCATACACCACACGAAATGGGCACGCGATGTTCTGAGAAACCAAGGCATACTTGACAGGGTATGCTGCGATTTCGATAGGCGATCCTACCCTCCAAACCACCGACAATTCCCGTCCTGGCCTGTCACAGCGACGTGACGGGCGGTTGTAGTAGAAGAGCTCATGAATAGTGCGGGCTAGGATTTAAGAACGGTGAACGTTTGAATGAGGATGACGTGAATCCCCTGGTACCGTCAATTCGCTGCAGTGGCCTTCTATTTGCAGTGAATATTCGGACGGTCGTACATTTATGCCTTGGCGCCTAATTTCAGCACGTAAGCCAAGCCTGTCAGGATCATGGTTTGCAAGCTCCCATTAATTGTTCCGGCTGAGGGCCCCAGATACGACGGCTAGGCATCTAAAGGGGATCTGTTTGCCTACTAAGCAAGGAACATATTATTGAGTGTTCATGGGATGGGATCCAATACTGTGCACCCTGGCTTCAGAAAGCCCATGCACACAGGCATGTGCCACCGGGCTCTTTTCTCTTATGAGGGTGCGGTAAGTTGACGAGGGGGAGATGGTTAAGCAGTGGTTCAATCTGGACAGTATCATGGCCTGGGTCACCATCACCAGTGCGATCCTCGTCGGACTATCCAGCGTTGCCATTGTATTTTTCGACAGCAGAATTCTTGACAAGGCTGGTGCCCAGAACCGTGAGAGGGCGTTCCTCCGTATAACTGAGTTTGTCGGCAAGAGGATCGGCAAGGCAGAGGACATACACAATTCGTCATTTGTACGACCACTTATCGAGGAAATTCAGCAGAGTCACCCGGGAATTCTTCGTCTATCTGTATTTGAAATCACATCGGAAACCGATTCACTCATATTCAGCACGGACCCCCAGAGTGCGCAGAAAACGTTGGCCTCACTGGAACAGACCGAAATTGACGCCGGTCGCACAGTGATGCAACTTGATGAATCGTCCGCGGAAAGGGCGTGGCGGATTACGGCCCCTATTACAATCGATGGCAAGATCGTCGGTGCATTACGCGGCCTCTATTCGGTCAGGGAATATGACGACATCATCAAGCAGAAAAGTGATCTGGCCAAGGTCATCGGAATCAGCGTCGTGGCCGTCACATCTTTGGCGTTTGTCTTGCTGATCCGGGTCAAGATTCATCGCCCGGTTGATCGACTTTTGTGTGCTATGCGGAGCGTGGAAGGCGGAGATCTCTCCGGCCATGTGCCGGTCACAGGCCCCATCGAAATCCAAGAACTGGCGGTTCAGTTTAATCGCACACTGTCTGCCCGCAGAACGGCATGGGAGGAAAGGGATCTTTATCTAAGAGAAATCCAACATTTCATCGAGACGCTTCAGAGACGAGTCGTAGAAGCCAGGACTGAGCTGCAGCAAGCAAACCTTGAACTGGTCGAGTCGAGGATAGAGATTGAACGCAGGCAGCGTTTTGCGGCTTTGGGCGAGCTGTCCGCGACAATGGCCCATGAATTGGGCAACCCTTTGAATGCGCTCTCCGGTCATTTGCAAATGCTCGCTCATGCCCGTGATGCTGTGAGCTGGCAGCGACATCTTGCCGTCATTCGTTCCGAGGTCGATCGAATGGTCTCGATCATCAGGCAGATGTTGGACCAAACCCACATACGCCTCCAATCAACCCCGGTGAATCTCAATAGCACCATCCACGAAGTGCTTTCCCTGCTGTCGCCAGGTCTATCTCGTCGACTGATCGCCTGTAAATTGGACTTGCAAGATGATCTACCGTTGGTGGCCGGGGATCCTCGTGCCCTGCACAGCCTTGTATTCAACCTGATCAGCAATGCTAAACAAGCGATGCCGTCGGGTGGAGAATTGATAATCCGAACATGTGCCGTCCGCAGTACGGAACTGCCGGGAACCGTCATTGTGAGTGAAGGAACGCGGGTGAATGGCACGACCGTTCGCCTGACGATCAGCGATACGGGCAGTGGTATTTCTCCGGAGCACCTCTCGCGAATCTTTGAGCCCTTCTTTACGACTCGACAACGCGAAGGCGGAACGGGACTCGGGTTGGCGATCTGTCAGCGTGTGGTGACGGACAGCGGCGGCCGGCTTGCTGTCAAAAGTGAAGTGGCACAAGGCACGGAGTTCACTGTCGATCTACCTATCTGGAAGGTGCATAAAATAGAGGGGTATCAATGAGCGCCTCTTCTTCAATCCTCGTCGTGGATGACGACCAGCGCAATCGGGAAATGTTAGCCGAAGCCTTGAGCGAAGCCGGTTTCAGAATAGACATCGCCTGTGATGGCGTTGAGGCGCTCGGCAAAATCAACCAGGTGACCTATGATGCCCTATTGAGCGACATTCGCATGGTGCCCGTATCCGGTTTGGATCTATTGGATTCAGTCCGCAAAGCCATACCGGAAATGCCCATTGTGCTCTTAACGGCGTTCGGCTCCGTCGACACGGCGATCCAAGCCATGAAACAAGGAGCCTTCGATTACATTGCCAAACCGGTAAATCTCAATGAACTCGTGCTCACCATGAAGCGAGCCGTAGAACACCGGCGCCTCATTGATGAAAACCGTACGCTTCACCCTGCATTCAGTGAGCGACCACGAATGGCGTCGCTGATCGGACAAAGCAAGAAAATGGTGGAGGTCTTCAAACTTGTCGGAAAGATCTCTCGCAGTCGAACATCCATCTTGATTCAGGGCGAGAGCGGCACCGGCAAAGAATTAATCGCCCGTGCCATCCACGATAACAGTCTGCGCGCGACTCAGCGATTCGTTGCCGTCAACTGCAGCGCCATTCCGGATTCCTTACTCGAGAGCGAATTGTTCGGACACACCAAGGGTTCATTCACCGGTGCGCATACTACGCGGTGCGGCTTGCTTGAGGAAGCCAGCGGGGGAACGTTTTTCCTGGACGAAGTGGGCGACCTGACTCCGGCCGGACAAGCTAAACTTTTGCGTGTCCTTCAGGAAGGAGAAATGCGCAGGATCGGAAGCAACGAGGCTGTCCTGGTAGATTTACGAATTATTGCAGCCTCTCGCAGGAATCTCGCGGAACTGGTCGCAGCCGGCCGATTTCGCGAAGATCTCCTCTACCGATTGAATACGGTTACGATTTTCTTGCCATCGCTTCGCGAACGGCCTGAGGACATTCCCTTGATGGCCGAATTCTTCCTGGCACGATACGGTGATCAGAAGGAGGTTCCCGTCCCGTCCTTTTCATCCACCGCGATGAGTGCGCTGGTCGCCTACTCCTGGCCAGGTAACGTGCGAGAGCTCGAACACGTCGTTGAACGTGCCGTGGCACTGGCCTCGCATGCGGTTCTCTCTGTCGATGATCTTCCACCCGAAGTGCTGTGCAAAAAACGAAGTCTGGAGAAGCACCCGGATATATTGCCCGGCACTCTGAAGGCGCTACAAAAAGAACAGGTGCTCAGAATGCTGGAGTCTACCCACGGCAATAAAGAACGAACGGCACGACTGCTCGGCATCAGCAGGCGGACATTATACCGCCTCCTCGAACGATACGGCCTCACCAAGGCTCGATCGTGGAATAATACCAACCATTCTGATTTTACCGACTCCTAACGCGTTGCATACCGCAAAGAAAACCTGGTACTCCTCCATGACAATGTCGTTGAGGCGAATCCGTTAAGAAGTCATCGCGGCCATAAATTCCGCTGCTGGAGGAGCGAAATTGCCGGCTTGCCTCAAAATTATCATCCATAGCTAATACGACAACGACTTAGCAGTACCTAGACTTGCATCAGAATCCGTCACGCGACCTTTCACAATGTGATACATCAAGACCTGACGTCACCTCACTTGCTGGTGCACATCTGCATCACCCTGCAACAAGTTCCAGAATTAGATGAGAGACATCGCCAAGAAAGTCAGAACCGCAGAAATTGCCACACCGGTCAGCGTGGCAGTAACGACTTTCCACGGACTCACGCCTTCCACATCAACCTTCACCCGCGCCTCGCCGCTTATTACACTGGGAGAGGCTGCGTCGAAAGCGGAGCGCAGGGCGACCTCACGGACGACGCGCTCATTTATACGTTTAGCTTCATGTTCTCTTACAGGGGATCCGTACGCAGTATTTATCGCTAGGCTTGCCATGGTTTCGTTACCTCCCTTATGTTATTGCATCGATGGGTTATTTCATCAATGCACAATGTATTGACATTATTTCCACTCAGTCGAGACCGATTGTGGATCGTGTAAAATCAATTCCATGCTCTGGTCGCATGGATCGATCTTAGTTTAGACTCGCTACTCGCCGACTTGAGCTTTTAATCGGCGTTGCCTTCCTAAGGCTACCCTCTGCTAGTTACAGCAAGCGGTATGCCATTCAGGAGATGGAATTGCGGCTTATTACTGGCGAACGTTTCCCAGTGATTCCGTGTATCTTTGGAACCAATGAGGAAGAATCTCGGCAAGATTTCGTGACAGGCTGGCACTGTATGTCAGAAAGGCACAGGAAGGATCGATAGTGAGAAGAGAGATGTGGAATGTGAGGCTTATAAACATATCTCTACTTGTCCGATAACCTGGATCATAGGTGCCTCTTACCCGCATGACGGCAGAGGGATCAGCTGAAAGTAGGATTTACGAAAGATCTACAAGGCCGAGGATTGCATATGCATCACACGGTGCGTCTGTAACCTGCTTGGCAGACAGGAGGGAACGATTGCGCGACACGAGGAGACCCCTGACACGAGCATCTTACGAATCAACGAACGACGAGGACGGGGCGGTCGGCGCGATGGACAATCTCCTCTGATACGCTTCCCATCAGGAAACGACTCAGTCCTTTCCGGCCATGCGAGCTGACCACAATGAGGTCGTAACCCTTTCCAACTTCGCAAATGATCTCAGCAGGATCTCCCCCCCGCACATCCGAGGACGCGGTGAACTGTGGACCATTCAAGGCCTTGGCTATCTCAGCTACGATCTGTCTGGCCTTGAGAGTACGTTCATTATGCGCAACATCCTGCTTGACCATTCCATGCTCGCTGGTTACCGGATTGGAAGAAACCACAGAGAGCACCATGAGGGACACGGGATTCTTGAAGGGATGCGCCGTCAGCCATGCCTGTAAACGGGCGGCGTCTTCCGCACCTTCTACAGCCAGGAGGACCTTGGAAACCGGTCGTGTGGCTCCTTTCATGATCAAAGTCGGCACCGTTGAATGGGTGAGGACGCGGTGCGATACGCTACCTATAAATACCTCAGTCATCCGGCTTAAATCGCGAGTACCCATGACGATGATGTCGGCATGCACTGTAGCGGCAGTGTCGAGAACAAAGGATGATGGCTCCTGGACGTGGCACATCGTACGAATAGAACGAATGTCAGCCGGTAGCACGGCACGGCATTCTTCGATGTGCTGGCGGCCAGACTGCAACGCAGCCTCCCGACCTGGGGGATTTCCTTGTGTTGATTCCTCCTTGACTCCATGTACAAGTATGATCTCGTCGAATCGATAGAGTAAGTCGATTTGTTTCACCACAGGAACGGTATCTCTCCCCGAGCCCACGCCAAGTACTATACGCATCATGGTTTCTCCCTTATTCCGAAGAACCGAAGCTGTGCCCTTCCAATGGGAACATGACCCTCTACCTTGAACGTTGGACTTCACGCTCCGGTCATGTTCTTCGTCAGCCTCGCACCAGCGCCGAAACCTCGCTGTGTGACGTGGGCTTGAGCCCTTCCTTGCCGACTTCGGTCACGCTGCCTCCCGTCAAGGCATATTCACTATTGAACAGATGAAACCGTTCATTCACCGTATGGTCCATGTAACTGACGCCGCTGTAGTCGATCGTTAGCTTCTTACCCGGCGAGAGCTTGTCCAGCTGCCCACGCATCGAGACGAAATTCATGAAGCCGTGTGCACCCTGAAGCTTCATGGTAACCGCGTCACCCTTATCTTGCACCGTGGTCTCGGCTTTGATCGAGCGAACTCCCCGTATCGCATTGGTCACCACGGCGATCACAAAGCCGATGATCACCCCCCACAGCAGGTCCACCGTCACCACAATTACTGTTGTCACTACCATATAGAAGACTTCTTCTTTGCCGATGTGAGCGGCATGGATGAATTCTTTCGGATGGGCCAGGCGGAAGCCGATGAACACCAACATGCCGGCCAGTGCTGCCAGCGGAATCATGTTCAGAACACCGGGAATCAGCGCTACGGACAGCAGCAGGAACAACCCATGGAAGAAGTTGGACCAGCGGGTTCGGGCCCCGTTCATGATATTGGCCGAGCTACGCACCACTTCCGCGATCATCGGCAGGCCGCCGATAAATGAAGACAGTGCATTGGCTGCACCTTTGCTCATCAACTCCCTGTTCATATCTGAACGACGCTTCCAGGGATCCATCTGATCCATCGCTGAGGCAGTCAACAGAGACTCAAGACTGGCCACAAGCGTATAAGTAATGACGAATTTCCAGAACACCCCTGTACCGACCATCCCCCAATCCGGCCCCTGAAAGGAGGCCGTAAAGTCCAACGGCACTTTGACGAGAAATTTAGGGTCAAGATTGAGCATTTGCCCCAAAGGCACCGCGACCAGGATGACGGCTAACGGGGCAGGCATCAGCTTGCCGATTCTCCCCATGTATGGCCAGACGATCATGATTCCAAGACTGAGCGCCCCGATCATCGCTACGGACGGCACCATATTGGCAAAACTCGAGGGGATGGCCGCGATGGTGGGAATCATTTTCCCTGAGAAGGTCACACCGAGCAGCGAATGGATTTGCTTCGCCATGATGATGATGCCGATCCCAGCCAGCATGCCGTGCACGACGTTCAACGGAAACATGTTTGTGAGCTTGCCGAGTTTGCCGAGCCCCATCAAAATCTGGAGGCCTCCACAGACCACTCCGACGGCCAGTGCGTACCGGAAGCCAGCTTCGAGATTCACTGTACCGTCCGGCATCGCGCCCATCGCCTGCACCGCGCCAAAGACAATGGCGATGAGGCCGGCCGCTGCACCGTTAATGGTGATGTAAGAACCACCCAACAAGGATCCCAGAATGCCTCCCACAAAACCGGCAATGACCCCGGCGATGGGTGGCGCACCAGACGCGATGGCGATGCCCAGACTCAGCGGCAGGGCAATCAAGAACAGAATAAAGCCTGACACCACGTCGGTCTTTGCGTTTTGCTTTAACCCAGGCAGAAAGTCCAGAGGAATGGGGCCGGCATCCTGAACTTTCGCTGCATCTTTTTCTGCTGACATTTCAGCTCCTTTTACGTTATTTCGCGTTTGCCTTCATGTTGATGATACCGCCCACCAGCCTCTGTTACGTCCGCTTATCCGATGATCAGGACGGGGACGGGGACGCGATGGAGGACTTTTTGAGCCACGCTCCCGGAGGTGAACCGGACCGCGCTCAGAAAGCCATGAGATGCCATAATCACAAGGTCCTGCTTGGCCGCTGTCTTGACGATGACCTCCGGCGGATCACCAGTGGAAACTTGACCATGTGCCCTGTAATGCCCGCCAGCAGGGGCGCTGAGCTTGGCCGCAACGTTATCCACAAGTTTTTCTCCCCAGCTCACCGAATCCTCATGCAGATTCTCATGAAACCGATCATGATGGGCCAATGAGGTATCGTTGCGATAGGCATTGAGCGTCGGCACCACATGCAGTACGGTCGTCTCAACCGGGTTGTGAAAGGGGTTGGCTAAGAGCCAGCGTTGGATTTGTGCCGCGTCGTCGATCCCATTCACGGCGACCAGCACGCGACTGATCTGTTCCGGTATCTGCTTGACGACCAACGTCGAGCAGGGGGCATGGCTGGCGATCCGGTCGGAGACGCTGCCGACGGTGAACTCTCGTTCTTCACCACTGAGCCCGCGCGATCCGGTTACGATCAAGTCGGCGGCCTCCATCTGCGCGGTGTTGATGATCACGCGCGCCGCATTCCCCAGCTCGCATACCTGCTTGACCACGAGGTTCAATTCAGGCGGCACCGATTTCGCCGCTTCCTCCAGGAACTTGTGACCGGAGTCCACCAGGGGACGCAGCTCTTCCGGAATCAGTCCTCGACCTATCGGCCCCCTCTCCGGATATTTCGCAAGCCCGTGATCGACTGCGTGCACCAGCGTGAGCTCAACCGGAGTATAGAGTCGGGTTACCGCATGCACCAGCTTGAAGGTCGGATCGGATCGATCGACTGCCACGACGACACGCATACCCTGCTCCTTTCTCAGGCACCGTTGTGTATCCAGATCGATGGAGCCTGCACCACCGTGCTGAGACGCTTGGACGTGGCACGAACCCGGGATATGACGAGACACGCGTAGACGGTCATGGCCCGGCAAATACTGCCATAATCGGGAGCGACTGCACCTGCGCGAAGTGTTGCACGAGGGTGTTGACGCTCGCCTGTATCGGATTCAGTAGGATGTTTGGGTAAAGACCGATGGCAATCACGACAACCGCCATTGGTATAACAGCTACCATCTCGCGGCGAGTCAGGTCCGGCAAGGTGGACACGTAGGGAGTGACGGGCCCCAGCACCATACGCTGAAACATCCAGAGCATGTACACAGCACCTACCACAATACCGATAAGCGCGAATAGGACGAGGAGATAGCTGTGTAGGGAAGTGCCGGCCAGGATCATGAACTCCCCGACAAAACTTCCCGTCCCCGGCAAGCCGATGGACGCCATAATGAAGATGGTCAAAAGCGCCGCGAACTTCGGCATCACCTGTTGCAGCCCTCCATAGGCTCTGATGATTGGATTATGCGTGCGGTCATACAACATCCCGGCTGCAAGGAACAGGGTCCCCAAGGTCATACCATGACCGACCATCTGAAAAACGGCCCCCTGAATCGATTGCTGATTCAACCCAAAAATACCCAGGGTGATGAACCCCATATGCGCGACAGAGGAATAGGCGATGAATCGCTTGATGGCACTTTGCGCCATGGTTAAAATACCGCCGTAAATAATGGCGAGCACAGAGAGCCACTGGATGAGCGGGGCGAACGACGCCGAGGCTTCGGGAAGCATGGAGAGGCAGAACCGAATAAGCCCGTAGGCCCCCATCTTGAGCAGGAGCCCGGAGAGAATAACGTGCCCAACAGCCGGTGCCTCCCCGTGTGCGTCGGCGATCCACCCATGAACAGGAAGCATAGGCACCTTGATGGCGAATCCTAGGAATAGCGGCACAAAGATCAAGAACTGGACTTTCGGCGCATACTCCATCCGCATCAGATCCGGCAGATAAAAGGTATGCCCGAAGTGGTGCAGTGCCTCAATCCCGAGACTCAGCAGCAAGCTCCCCCCCACACTGAACAAAAGAAACTTGATCGCCGCGTGCACCCGTTTGGGACCTCCCCAGAACGCGATCACGAAATACATGGGAATCATCGCGAGTTCCCAGAAGAGCAAAAACAGGAAGGCGTCCATCGAAGTGAACACGCCTGTCACGGCTAATTCCACCAGGAGGATCAGCAGCATGAAGGCCTTTGTGTTATCGATTCTCCAAGAGACCAGGACGCACAACGGTGTGATAAATGTTGCAAGAAAAACCAGCGGCAAACTGATGCCGTCTACGCCAACCGCGTATTCAAAGAAGACCATCGGTAATGGCACACGATCCAGAAACTGCATCCCGCCGACCCTGTAATCAAAGCTCGCCCACAGCCCCACCGTTAACCCCAACGTAATCAAAGTGGTGCCAAGGGTCGCCCAGCGGATGATCTCCGCATTGCGGAGAAATGCGATGATGGCCATCCCGATGAAGGGGGTCAGCACGATCCAGCTGACCAGATGGGGGATCCCTAACAAGCTTGCTGAATTTTCCATGATCACGCCAAGAAGTAAATTTCAATCTGCTCGGTCACACCAAGCAGGAACAGGAGAAAGATCAACAGGTAAATCAGCAACCGCATCGCGGCATACGGCACCCCAGGTTTGACGTCACCGACCCGGTTGCCGCCAATGACTTTTACGACTCTCATCCCTATCGCGTCCGACGTGTGTACAACCCAGTTTGAAGGGCGATCAATGATCCGCACATCCAAGTTGCGCCAGAGCCAGGAAGCGAATCGCAGGTACGGGCGGATGATCATGGTCTCGTAGACTTGATCGAAGTACCCTTGATTCAAAAAGAACAGATAGAGCGATTTTTTTCGCTCAGCCCACCATGCCGAGGGATGGGCCGGAAAGATATGGAAATAGAACGCCGCAGCCCAGCCGGCTATTGCGGCACCGACGCCAAGTAGAAGGCTCACGGGGGACCAGCCCTTGAGCGAAATCCTCGCCAGAGCCTCAGCTCCCTCTGGATGTACCGGGGAGATGAACTCGAGAAAGTCGCCCCAAATCAGAAGGCGCAGCAAGGCGAGTCCTGCCGTGATGGGAATGAGTCCAAGGAGCAGCGAAGCCGAAAACAATTGCGGCCGCATCATCCCAGGCCGGAATCCCTCGGACCAGTCGACGCGACCGGATGGCGCAAAGATCTCCATGGTTCCTTGAAACAGATAAAATGCAACGAAAAATGTCGTTGCCAGCGCTGTGATCCAGAAGGCAACGCGTGCCTGGGGGACATGGGACAATTCCCACAATTGTTCGTAGGGCCCCCAGAAAATGACGATCGGTGGAATCACGGCCATGATCAGGGCCCCGACATACAGGGGGACCTGTTGCCGTGACGCTCTGGTTCGTGATGGGTGCCCATGTTCGGCGTGATCACCCTCGTGGTCGCCATGGTGGGCTCCCCCGATATATTGAAGGGCGCTGCCTGCGGAAAGAAACAGGAAGCTCTTCATAGCGCCATGGGTGAGAAGATGAAAGATGGCGGCTCCATAGGCGCCGACGCCGCAGGCCATCACCATGAATCCAAGTTGACTGATCGTTGAGTAGGCCAGTATGCGCTTGATGTCGAATTGTGTGAGGGCGATCAGGGCGGCAATAAGGGCAGTCAGGCCACCGACGATCGTCACCACGGCCATGATAGCCGGGGTTAAGACATACAACGGCGCCATACGGATCAGGAGGTACACACCCGCATTGACCATGGTCGCGGCGTGAATCAGCGCAGAGACCGGGGTCGGGGCTTCCATCGCAAATGGGAGCCAGACGTGGAGGGGAATCTGTGCGGACTTGCCGATCGGTCCCATGAACAACAGCAACGCAATCATGGAAAGGATGGGAACCTTCCATTCAAGCCCGATCCATCCAAGGAGGTTCACTGTCTGATCGGCGTACTGCGGCGCAGCCGACAAGATCGCCTGAATATCGAGCGTACCGAAGGTGGCCCACGCCACATAGATGCCGAATGCCAGGCCGACATCCGCTACTCCATTCACGAGAAAGGCTTTCGTCGCGGCGTCGCAAGCCGACGGGCGGCGGGACCAATGGGAAATCAAGAGGTAGGAGCACATCCCCATGATCTCCCAGAACATGAACAGCATAAACAGATTCGCGCCCATGACCAGCATGACCATGGCAAAGGTAAAGAGTGCGATCAGTGCGAAGAAGCGGGCGTAGCGTGGGTCCGCTTGCATGTAGCGGCTGGAAAAGACATGGACAAGGCTGCTCACGCCGGTGACGAGGACCAAGAGGATGACCGTGACCGCGTCGACATAGAGACCTGCCTCGACGTTCAGACTGCCTGATGTGATCAGCGTATACAACGGGATCGACCTGGCTCCATGTTGGTACACGTCGATACAGGCCAGAACGGAGAGGAGGAACGAGGCGAAAACCGCCGGTATTGCCAGCCGATGGCTCGCCTCACCTAGCCACCGGTTACCCAGTGCGATGATCAGGAAGGCGACAAAAGGAAGTCCTGGGATCAGAATGTATGCCGTGTTCATCATCATGAGATCGGGGCTGAAATGACCTTCCAGGTTCCTCCCGGCTGATACTCCGAGAATTCTCCCGTGGTGGGATGGCAGGAAACCAGATAGAGCCACTGATTGTTGAAAAAATTCTGAAGGACCACATGACGGGAGATGACCTGGGAGATTCTCCCTGGGTCCGCCTCGATTACGGTAAGCAGACGGAGCGGCTCATGAAACCGGCGAGCACCAGTGGTCAGAGATTGAAACGGAAACCCTGTTTGCAGGTCACTGTGTCTCCCGAGCATCACGCCGACTCCGCTGACGACGTTATGCAGAACTTTGGTCCCACTGCCGTATGCCCAACTGTCCGTCGCGGAGAAATAATATTGAAAATTGATCATTTGGCACACGACCAGCGGGGCAGTCATGATGGCCTCCAGCACCCTACCCGTTTCGTCCTGGGACTGGTCATAATTGTGAAGAAAGGCGCGACCGTCAAGCCTGAGACCTCGTGTCAGCGACCGGCGTCCCACAATAAACGCCGCATTGCTGGAGAGTCCCCACTCCGGCCTGACCTGCGCCCAGTCACGGCTGACTTGCGACGCATAGCCTGCGGCAACCTGGGGCGAAGACCAGTCGGGAGCCCCCGGTAATCGAGCGAGGCGCTCCTGAGCGTTCAGGAGCCTTGCCGCCTCCAGATCAAGTTGCAGCTGTCGCACATCCGGACGGTGCGACTCGGGTAATTCTTCCAAATCGAACAAGGTGACGTGGTCTGTGGTCGTATTGTGCTCACCGGCGACAAACCACGTGTCCTCCGGTACCTCGATCCCATTGTTCCGAAGCTCCTGGCGGACCTTCGGCGTATTGGCCAGCGCTGCCAAGACCCTGGCATTGGGTCCGCCAGGATTCCCTCCGCAAGCCCCGCAGTGGTACGCGGATGCGTACGGGTTGTTCTCGGTAGTGCTCGCATGACCGCAGAGCAGCACCAGCCGCGCGAAGCCTTTGGTCAGGCTCATGACACGGAGGGCGTTTTCGACCACCGCCGATTTTTCTGCCGGGGAGAACCTGCTCACCGCGAAGTGTTCGACCGACACATGGTGGTTGCGGGCATTGAGCCCGTACTGATATCGGAGTTCTTCCAACAGGGCCTGCTCTTGCTCGACGGAAAGCCCAAGCCGCTCGGACGCTTTCGTCTGTCGTATCGCGTGGCTGCGATCCTCCGGCTCCCGAAGGGCGGCAAGCCGGAACTCTTCGAGGACATCCTGCGAGAGGGGTGCCGCTCCGTTTCGACAGTCGAGCCGCTGTTCGAGCAGCTCGGCGATGCAAGCCCGCTCGTTGCCCTCAATGTAGGCCTCGCGCTCCTGTTCAGGGAATTTCTCCACCGGGATTCGGGTCGGGATCGGTGGAGTGAGCCAGTGACGCAACCCCGTGCGCACCAGCTCATAGGGCTTCACGAACAGGGTCTTTCCCAGCATCGCCAGTCCGAACGCAAACCCGAACAGATCGAAGGTGAGGTAGGAACTAGCGGGGTTCGCCTTGGCCTGGTGAAACAGATGTCGGACAAACTGGCTCCACCGGTCTCCAAGCAGATAGCGTTGAACCTCAGGGTCCTGAGTCCAACGCGGTTCCTCCTTCACCACATATTTTGGCTTGATCAGTACAGGACAGAGGAGCAGGTCTTCCTCACGATTGAGCCTGCGGTAATCTATCGGCGTGCCGAAGAAGCCGGCAAACCCGATCGTATCGTAATCGCCCTGGGCCTCTAGATGACGACGGAACGGTTTGGAGCGGGCATCGATACAGAACGCGGCTTGGGCTCGAGGTCTCGGACGCTCGTGACTTATGCCTGCTGCGGATCTCTGCCTCTCACTGACCAGCTTCGTAAGCAGAGAGTTTTGATACTGTTTCTCATAAGCCTCCTGCCACACGGGACGGATCGCGTCGGAAGGGAACCGATCGAGCCAGGACAGCAACGACCTAGCATCCGCCAGTGGTAGGCTTTGAAGATCCTGCGGGCGAAGCTCAAGGAATTGAGCCAGATGGAAGAGGCGCCAGACGTCTCGGCAAATTGTTTCCGTGTACGCGTCGTGCCCATGAGCATGGGAGTCGACGTTCTCCAGATCTTGGGATCGTGCATGTTCGAGAAGATCCGGAAGTGTCGGATTGATGTTCAGCTCGCTCCGACAGACTTTCTCGGCCAGCTCAGCCTCGTAAAACACGCGCACGGCCAGATATTCCATCGGTTCGATGGGGTGACGACCCTGTTCAGGATAATCCGGGTTCTTGGCTCGCCAGCGAATATAACCCGCCCACCCCGGCAACTGGCTGAGGTGCCGACGCAGATACTCCTCTCGTTGCTGGTCGGGAACCCGCAGGCGGTGAAGGCTCGCCGCGAGGGCATCTTCAGGGCGGTTTGGAAGCGCCTCCACTCTTCGAGCCCAGTCGGAAATCCCGAGGGTCCATCGAGCAGCCTCACCAGGCACAAGATCCCGCCAGGCCCGATAAAAGCCGTGACTGCGCAAGGGCATCGACCAATCCGCCATGCCTTCATCCACGAATGCAGCACACCATTTGATCAGCTGTTCGTTGATCTCCCGTTTCAGATCGGAGTCCGTGAGATCATCGATGACCTCCGCCGCAGTTCGGAGACGCTGCGAGGTCATGCCATGCTCGTCCTGAGCAGATCCGCCGGCCTTGGCCGTTGCTGGGGAATGCCCATGGGTGCCGCTCGATCCATCCTGAGAGAGATCAAAACCCTTTAAGAAGGCGGCAGACCACAGCGAATGGACGTAGCCCGCTTCAGGATCGCCCCCCGCCCCCTGCGATCTCAGCCGATCCTTGATGGATTGGGGAACATCGGGACGGATACGGTGGGTGGCGTCTTCCTCGGTGAGTTGCCATTGCCATAATTTTGGATCGAGCGGATCGATGCCGTAGACAAAATGAATTAGGAGGACTTCTTCTTGATTGAGACTCCGCTCACCGGCACTGATAGTATCCTGGGATGCGAGCTCCGGCAGCCGCGATCGCAGCGCGCTCAACAGCTCTTTCTCGGAAATCCGTCCCTCGGTGTAGCATTTGCGGTACTCGGCGGTGGAGAGATAGCCTTCCCCTCCAAGCAATTTCTTCGCTTGCGAGACGGCTTCATCAAAGGGCAACTGTTCGAACCCGATCAAGGGATTGCGGTAGGCAAAGGTCCGAAGCGGCCAGTTTGGAGGAATGACCTCGACCGCCCGTGACACCAGGGCTCGAAGCTCCTCGCGTTGTGCCTGGTTCTGCACAGACTGGGAGGCACCCTCTAATTCGGTGCCTACATCCTGTTGTTCGGAAGACCGTTCAGAACGCACTGGCTTTGCCTCATTCTTATACGGCGATCACATACCTTCTTGCGACACAGGCACGGACGCTACTAAGAGAAGCCCCGGACTTGCGTCGTTCGCTGAACTCTCAGGGCAAGCAGGAAGCACAACAACATGAGCTGATGACTTGAACCTTCGGGAGACCCAACAACCTTTGTCGAGAATCAGAAAAATTCCTTTGAAGCCTTCAAGTGACTCGATGTCGGCTTGTATCTACCCGTAGTCCATGTTGCTTACCGACATTACGCGGCGGGCTGGAAGTACGAGCGCAGTCTGTCAATGCCTCCTCTTTAGCGTGCAAAAATCCTTGTGCAGGACCAGTGCAAATAGCCCTCGATTTTATGGGCCAAAAGCCCTAGTTTTATAGCAGCTGGCCGAATTTTCTGTCAACGCTAGATCTTGCTCAAAAAATAGCGTTTTAAAGACCGGATCTGGGGATAACACTGGCGAGTAAGGGTCTGGCTCTTTGAAGTGGTGAGCATTGCAAATATTATTGTTCACCGCAAATTCAAACACTTAGACCATGATTGTCTTGTACGACCATACCGCCGACTACTCTCCCTATCTCGTTTTTCCTGCGGCATAGGGACATCCCTTAGTTTGCCGAGAACAATTACTGAGCCTGAATTGAAGGCGGTATTCAGCGGGTCCGATTGAGTCTAAGCACAGGTTTCACCCACATGGTTCATGGGCATTCGCGGTACCCCCCCCCAAGGGAGCGTATCTCGTGAAGCGTCCGAATCCCAAACGAGATACCTTTCACGAATGATGAGAAATGAAGGTGGCAATTGCGTGAAAGAAGGCCCCTCCTCCCACAGGAGGGGGGGGGGAAGATAAGACAACTCACACGAATCCCATCAGCCCCTCTATTATTTATTATGGTATCATTGCACGGTTCTCGGTCAGCAGATATAACTGGGGATAGTAATTGCTGTATTTTAACTCGTTTTAGGAGTGTCAGTATGACTCAACCAACAGAATCGGATGCGTCAGTCATTGCCCAATTGCCAATCAATGAGCGAATCGAGTGGTTGATCGCTCGCGAACACCAATTTGCCACATCATACCAAAGCGCCGAATCGTATCTCGCACGCAATCTCTATCACGCCAAGCACCCGACCGCTGTGCTTGCGCTCAAATGCATGGATGGACGCCTCAACCTGGCGTTGGCCACCAACACGCCGGTCGGTATCATTCAGCCATTCCGCAGTATCGGCGGCCGTTTCGATTTGGGATGGCCCTATTTCGGAGAAGTGATGGCGGTGGAGGTTCAGCAGATAACCAGACAGGGCCGACGCACCCTGATCCTCATCAATTATCATTACTCAAAAGGAGAGCACCATCGGGGCTGTGCCGGCTGGAATTACGACACCGATGCAGCGCGCGCCGGCGCGCTCCGGCTCAAGCAACAGCTGGATGAGATGTTCGGCGCTCATCATGAAACGGTGTATCCGCTGGTGTGCGGGTTCGAGACCGATGATGACGCGCTGATACTTCACGGTCAGAATGGCGGGGTCTTGGACCTCTCCGCTCTGGACTCTGAGGATCTCGAATCCCTACCCTCGACGCTGGCGCGTCTTTACCCGGACATGCCTCACATGATCCAACAAGATCTGCTGCCCATTCTGCAAGGCAACTTTCATCACATCGAGAAAGTCAGACGTATGACCCGGACCCTTGATATCGTCCATCACGAGTGGATGATTGCGCTCGGGCGTGGGTTTAGCTGGCTGCACATGGCTAACCAGGCCCTGATCATCGGCCCCTGGGGTCCGGAACTCGCGCCTCCCATCCACACCGCCGCCGCTATTGTTCACAACAACATGAAAGATAAACGAATCCCCGATGATGGGATGGTATTGTTTTCCGTGGCCCCCTATTCAGAACTCGGCATAGACCGTGCCAGAGCTGAACAGAAGGCCCGTTTCCTCTCTAGATTCGGTGCTGATATCATCCGCACTGATTTTCCAGATCTTTCGAAAAAGCTGCACCTACGGAGTGCTGTCCTTTCTTGGCAAACCATGCAGATGGACCTTTTAGAAAATGGACATGCTTAGTTTCCACTCGTCTGAGCACTGCGACAAGGCGTGCTAACGAGAAAGGAGTAGCTGCAATACAAGCGATTATCTTCGTGGCCGACGGTGAGCCTACCCTTCTCAGGACGATTGCCTAGCAGTTGATTCAGGCTGAGCGTACAGTCCGGAGCTCACGTCAGGAGATGAACTGCTCGCCGCTGTTGATCAGAGAGGATTCGATCAGACACTCCCTGATATCAAGATGCCAGGGAAGCCGGGCCTTGAAACCCTGGCATACGCAAGAACATTGCCGAGATCTCTATGGAATAGCTGTTTGACAAACCCGGTCTGGGCGGGCACTACGGTGAACAGATGGCTGGCCCTGTCACAAGCTCCTCCGCCTATGCAACGTTACCCCGCGCACGTTGCCATCTCAGCAACGACGATGGGGGCTCCCGCCACTATCGCCGGAATGTAACTATACCCTCAGCGCTGCAATGGGACTTTCTCGGCTGAACAGAGTATTAGGAGTGTGTTGAGAAACCCAAGAACGAGCTCGGAAATGGAGCCCTGCCTGAAGTCACGAACGTCTGGAGAATACCGCACAGGCTGTTCAGAAAGGCCATCCAGCAAGGCCGCAGCGAGCGAAGAGGCGAAATCGTACTCTCTGCCGTACGTTGAGCCTCTGAGCGAGGCGAGAACACCGCTGGTGGACTTTGTCAACAGCCTGTTAGATACCAGGCTGCCGGTCAGTAGTGCCTCGAGCATCGGGCGATTGGCTGCCGGGACAGAATTGGCACCCAAGTCGTGATCGCCTCGAGACGCTCGTCTCTTGCCAAGGTAAACATGTCGGAAGCGCCTCGCTTTTTTGATGGGCTTCGCGTTCCGATGCTGCTTCGCAATTGCTGATGGCCTCACTGCGCACGGCGGGGGGATCCAGTAACTTACCTGCAAACAACAAGGCCCCTGCAACAGACGATTTCATGAAAGTTCGGCGAGTCCAAGACCACGATTCTTTGTGTTGCATGAAACGACTCCTCAAAGAGTTGTCCAACCTCACTACGAATATAGCATGCATGCCTATCAAATAGCCCCCTGTCCTCATTAATTTTTCCCCCTTCACCTTCAATACGCGGCAGAGGGACCAGGAGCGGATGTACACCCACTGTGCGCCTGGCACAGAAGCGGTTTGTCGCCGGCCAGTCGATTTTTATATGAGACCTTACTACTGACGTGCCAACCATGCCTTGCTCTCCGATACGTTCCACCACCTCAAGGCTACCGCACAACTAGAGCCGTTGAGTTGCCAGATCTCAAGTACTCGACATCGTGGAAGAAATTCGTTTGAGCTGATTCGGATGCAGTCTCACGGCTATGAAGCCTACGAGAGGAAGGTCCTTCCACCCGTTACCCGTTCGATGATCCACGCTGATTGACCGGTGAAGAAGAACGTGAGCGGTTGGAGAATACCTTTGAGTATTGAGAAGGGAAGACGTACACCCCTACCTTGGTGGCATTGTGAAAACTCGGTCGTGTTCGTCATAAATATCAGACGCTGATCACGATCAGACTTATCATGTCCCAAATCTTGAACTTAAGCCGCCACGCCAGTGAC
>WBZP01002093.1_pt1 | contig 23543 bp, 39 predicted proteins | sample 5204301 | NCBI WGS metagenome assembly WBZP01 (sample SAMN12412401, study PRJNA552823) | activated sludge metagenome | isolation source: activated sludge from nitrification reactor of wastewater treatment plant... | place: USA: Pennsylvania | collected 2017 | reverse complement strand
GTGGCGGCGAGGCGTTCGTACTGATCGACCAGCGTGAATACGTTGGAGCGGTTGTCTTCCTGGGTACGCTTGATGACGGCGGCGTTGATGACGTGGCCGAACTGCTGCACGTGGCCGTCGAGCTCGGCCTGGACGTGGCCGGCGTACTTGGGGTCGAGCCCATCGGTGGCGCCGTGCATGATGTCCTGCGAGCGCGTCTGCCATTCTTCGGCCGCCTTGTCGCGCGGCACGCTGCCATCTATCACCTGCTGAGACAGCTTCGAGGCGGCGTCCTGCAGATCGTTCTGCTTGGTAATCCGGGCCTTCAGCGCGGCAGTCTGGGCGTCGGCGTTGTAGGCCTCGATGCCCAGGCGTGTATCAGCCGCCATCCGGCGGTTTGCCACCTCCGAGACGGTCCCGGCAAAGTCGCCGATGGCCTTGGCCTGCATGGCGGCGCCGGCCGCGTCCGATGTGCGCGGTGCGCGCTGGGGAGCGGCCACGGACTGGCCGAAATTTCCGATGGGGATTTGTGCCATGGATTACCCGTTCACGCGGATGGACCGATCTACAACCGGCGCCGGCTCCTGGGTTCCGCTGAAGCCCGGGCCATTGCTGCGCCAGCCTCTTGAATTCGCAGCTGAGGCTCCAGAAGCCAGAACAGTAGAGGCGGCCTGCCAGGCGCCGGCCTGCTTGGTCTTGCTGGCATATTTCCCGTAGGACACATCTTCTTTCAAGCCGGTCGATGCGGCGCGGTCGCCGCCAAGAATCGCCGTCAAAGCGTCGTATTCACCGCCTCGCGTGATCTCCTGATCGATCTTGATGGGTGTGCCCTCGTCAACCGACACACCGGATGCCGACAGCGCGGCGCGCGCAGCGGCGCGTTGGCGCATGGCCGCGCGCCGGATCTGATCGGCTTGCGCGGTGGCCGCATCTTGTTGATAGCCGGCATCGGCGGCAGAAATCTTTCCCTGCTCTACGGCTTGATCGGCGGCGACTTGGCCCTGATGAACAGCGACGCCTGCTCCGACAACAGCCGCAGCCAGGGCGGCGATTTCAAAGCCCGTGCACATCACGCACCTCCCACAACATCAAAAAGCACACCCAGGCGACGCGCGCCGGCTCTTTCGTAGATCACGGCCGTTCGTTCCGTATGAATACCAGTCGTCACGCCAGCCATGCCGCGTCGCGCGCCGATGCGCATGACCCACTCGCGATAGGATTTGATGAGCTGCAAGCCAGTCACCGCGCCGCGGCTACCGGGCTTCACGTACAGAGCCAGCTCGAACGCAATCAGGCAATCGCACCCCCAATGCTCGGATGCTGCGGCGATCATTGCTCCGCACACTCGACCATCTCGTTCCGCCACCATTACGAAACCGCGCGGGCTTCCGATCAGCGAACGAAGCATGGCGCCGACCTTCTCAGCGCTGTAGCCCATGCCGGACCACTCGGGGGACTCACTGGCCATGCGAGCGCCAAGGTCACACAAAGTGTCGATATCGGAGTTGGTTGCGGCGCGGAGCATGTCACCCCTCATTGAACGTGAACCGCCGCGTCATGCCGAGCACATGGCACGGAAGCGGGTAGTCGTGCGTGATCTCGATCTCGCTGTCGCCGGTATCCCAGCCGAGCAGCATGGCGGCCTTGATGCCAGTGAACGGGCTGGGTGGACTGTCCAACACGCCCTCTCCAAGCTGGCGAAACGCCACGTCCTGGCCGTTGATCTTCAGACCCTGCGTCTCGTACAGCCGCACGGTGGCGCGGTGCGTTCGCTGCTGGTTGGCCTGGCTGGCGCCCGATCCACCGCTAACCTCGGGCGGAAGAAACTTGATGCGCATGGTGTACGGGATGCCGATGGAAACCACTTTCGCGGCACGCTGCAGCGTGATCTGACCAGCGGTTACAGCCTGAGCCGGCATCGGCACGCCATCTGCCACGCATTGCACCTCGACGCCCTCCAGATGATCCAGACCCGCCCACGTTTTGGAGCCAGCCGGGTTGGATCCAGCAATCGAGCAGTCGGTGTAGGTGTAGGCGTCGAATTTCTCGATGTAGCGCACGGTTGACCCGTTGATGGTGCGTCGCACGATCACGGCGGTACGATCTCCGCCGACCACCGGAATGGTGGCCACCGCTTCGACGATGCCATCGGTGATATGGCGGGCCCAGCCCACCACGTCCTGGTCGCGGTCATAGGTGCAGGTCGCCAGTACGCCATCGGCGCGGACGGCAAAAAGCAGCGTTCCGGGTTCCTTGTGCCAGGACATCTGCGTGATGCCGACGCTGACGATGTGACCAGCGAGCACCGACACATCGGGGCACGACCACGCATAGGTAGACTCGTTGTACGCCAGCGCCCGAACCCGCTTGCCGCCTCGAGCAACGAACAGCTCCTCGTCGCCGATGCGCACCGGTCGCACTTGCTCGCAACCGTTGTTGGTGCGCGGCTTGGCCCGGACGTTGGTCGGCGTGATCGGCTTTTCGACGCCACCCTCCAGCGTTTCCTCGCCGCCGTAGGACAGCGCGACCAGGGCCTGCATGCTGGTCATGTACTGGATGATGTTGGTGGTGTCGCCGTCGAGAGCGAAGGCGAACGCCTCATCATCAGCCACGCCAAGCTGGTATCCGAAGTAGTCGCCGATGCCAGAGCCCCAGACGGTCTGAGGGCTTGAAGTCGTGCCGGCAGCAATCAGCCGCTGCTCGTGGAAGGTTCCGGTTACTGGGTATCCGTCGTAATCGTTCCAGATCGCAGCATTCAGCGTCCAGGCGTTGGCGACCGATGCAACGGCTGTGGTCAGCGCGCGCAATACCGCACCGGTTGCCGATGTGTCGGAACCCACCGCCGTGATCTGGCACAGCCCGTCGTTGATGATGACCCATTTGCCAACGTCGCTCGCGCGCCAGCCGGCGGCGGACAGGACTAGGGTGATCGATGACCCGACCGGGCCGGTAGCGCTGGGCGTGCAGGTAGCCTGCGGGCTGGCCGTCACGATCCAGCTCGACGCGGCGTAGCTGGTCGCATCGAATGCTGCGCTGATCGTGACCGTGGCCGACGTGCTGCTGCCAACCGCCGTGATGGTGGCCACGCCGCCCAGGCCGGCCCAGATTTGCCGCCCGACATCGGAGTCCAGGAAGGTAGCGGCGCCAGCAGTGGCCGTGCGCCCTGCGCCAACCGTCGACAACGAAAGCGTCAGCGTCACCGCCGGGCGCATGCCGGTCTCATCGAACGGCGGTGGATTCAGCGGCGCGTTGTCCAGCAACCAGTTGGTGTCGGCCAGGTGACGCAGGCGCTGCGGGTACTTGCTGCCGTGCCAGAGCAGCATCGTGGCCGACTGCTGGCAGTAGTCGATGGTCGGCAGCATCGACTCGGTGTACGGCGTGGCGATCTCATACGGCACGCCGGGGGCTGTCTCGATGGTGCCGGCGTCTGTGTGCACCCGCATGTACAGGTGGCCGAACTCCAACCAATAGGCCTGGGTGCGGCTGAAGATGAACGGCACCAGATAGGTCATGTACAGCGTGCCGTGGCGCTTGTCGGCGCCTCCGTAGATCGACGGCCAGGCGTTTTCCATGATGGCGACGCCGGCCTGATACTTCGCCACGTCGAAGCGGCCCCACATGCGCGGGTCGATCTCGCCCGCTGTGAGGTTGGTGTGCGAGGTGGTGATCTTGGGCATTACCAGCCACCACCAATCGAGCGGGACTCGAGCAGCTGACCCTCGTCAAGATCTTCAGGCGGGTCTTCCTGTCCGTCGATGGTCTTGGCGCGGCGAAACTCGGCGTCAGCCTGTTGCAGCAGCGACTGCGCCAGCGCTGCCGATCCTGTCACGGCGTAAGCCATGAGCGCAGCCATGCGAGTTTTCATGGCCGAAACCATGTGCCGATCCCACACCGACTCGGGCACGTCGGCCACGTAGCGCAGGTAGGCCACGGCGCCCGGGTACAAGATCGACCGACCCTCAACGCGATAGCCGCCGAGAGAATCGTTTTCGCTGCCAACGCTGAGCACGCGCATGCAATCTGACGGCAAGTCGAACACGCTGAACGAGTCGAAAGCCGGAGCCGTCGAGGACGGCGCAAGCGTCACGCGCTTGATAGCCGAATTCCAGGGGTGAGCACGCAGGAAGCTGGCCCGCTCGTCGGGGTAGAGGTTGGCCGCCAGCCGTGCGCGGTCGGTGTTCTCCGTCAGCGATGAAATGGGCTTGTCGCCCAGCATCACCAGGGCCCCGGAGCAAATCGAAACGGGCGTCGTCATCTGGTCACCCCTGCATCAAAAATGGGGGCACGAGGCCCCCAGAAATGTCCACCCCTGGGCATGCACCTCGGATCAGTTGCCCTCGGAGAACCCGCAGCGCACCGACAGCGTGCCCGATGCGGTAGCCGCAGCGGTCAGCGTGGCCACCACGTCGTACACCAGGCCGGGGTCGGCGCTCAGGCCCAGCACCTGCCACAGCGGCTTTTCGATGTAGGCGATGTCCAGCACGCCCGACTCATGCAGCACGTTGGTGCCGGTGGTGTCGGCGGATGCCAGCGACACAGCCGAGCCGAAAACGTCGGCATCGACCACGGCGCCGCCGTCCTGCGTGGTGCGGTACAGACCGAAGTCAGCCGCCGCGCTGGTGATGGCGTCCGACAGCTTGACCAGCGTGGACATGCGGGCCGAGCTGGGCACCGAGCCCATGACGTACTTGCTGCCAATCGAATCGCCGTTGGTCACCTCTGCGGTGCCAACAAACGAATACTCGCGGCGGGAACCCAGGCCGAGGCCCGGCTTGCTCGGGGGAGTGCCATCACGCGCGGTGATGGCAGTGGACTTGACGGTAACGACTGCCATGATTTGCTCCTAAAGTCGTGTTCAGTGGATGACGGTCAGGGCCCTATCAGGCCTTCAGGAAGTCGATGGCGACAACCTTCTTCTCGTCCTGGCGGCCGGCTCCCAGCGACATCCAGGCGTAAGCCTCGACCGGGTGGCCGCGCTTCTGCTTGTTCTGGCTGACATCGGTCTTCGTGTCGATGCCGGTGCCGTAGTGCACGGCCGATTTCGCCCAGGCCACGGTGCGCTTTTCGGTGGTTCCGCCAGCGCCGTCGTCGAGGGCTTGGTACGGAATCCACGTGAAGCCCATCCACTTCTGAGCCACGGCGCCGCTTTGCAGCATCTGCACAGCCATGTAGTCACCGCTCGTCAGCGTGGTGTCGGCAAGGATTTGGCGCACCATGTTGTCGTCGTAGGTGATGAACAGTTCTTCGCCGTTCTCGTTGTCGCACTCGTTGGCGCGGAACAGCGAGCGAGCGAAGATCAGTTTCGCCTTGGTGAAGTTGGTGCCACCAGCGAGAACGATCTGGCCAGCCGGCAGCGACGTGGTGGTGAAGCCCGTTTCGCTGGTCTTGGTGGACACGGCATCCAGCAGAGCGCGATAGATCGTCTTGTCCTTGCGGCGGTTGGCAGCCTGGACCAGCAGATCGACGTACTTGTACGACGGGTCGGCGGCCAGCTTGGGCACGTCGAAAGCATCGACTGGCAGCAGGCGGTCGAAGTCGAACATATAGGCCACGCGGGTGTTGTTGTCCAGCGTGCCAGGCTTCTTGTCTTCATAGCGCGTGGTCACCTGTTCCATTTCGGTGGTGCCCAGCGAGTTGATGGTGAAGCTGCTGCCGTCGATCTGACCACGGTCGATCACGGCGGATTGCAGGCGCGACATCTTCTGAGCGACAGCCTCGATGAATGCATCGTGGAACTGCTGCTTGAAGGCAACGGTCGGATTAGCGAGTGCGGACATGAAAAGCTCCTGAAGGGTTGCAGTTGCTGCCGTTCAGGGTGTCCGGTTGCCCGGGCCTGTTGTCGTCTCGCTGCCCGGCTATTAGCGCGCGATGACGGGCTTTTGCTCGTGAGGGTGTCCGCATGCCGCGCGGGCCTCAATGGCATGCATGGTGCGGCTGCAGGGCGTGCGCGATCTCCACCAAAGCCGAGCGTAAAAAAGCCCGCACAAGGCGGGCTGAGGTGGAGTTAACCGGGCGGCTCAGGCGGCGCGCGGCTCCGGGTAGCGGCGGGCGTAGAGCTTGTCGAGCTCGGCCTGGATGACCTTGCGGCGCGGATCGTTCTCAGGCAATGCGGCTTTCTGGGCGCGCAGTTCGGATGCCTTGGCCTCGAACGAAAGCGAGTCCATCTGCTCGCCACCAGTGCCGGCCGGGGTGTCTTCCTGCATTTCCGGCGCGAGTGCTGCAGCCAGGCGCAAGAAAAGCGCACTGTTGCCCAGCTCGGCGTTGAGCTGCTCCATCGATACGCCGATCTTCTGAGCGAGGGCCGGCGCCGCCTTGTAGGCCGCCTGCACGTTCTTGTCGAACGTAGCGTCATCCTTCCAAACCTGGGTGAGCTCGCTGGCCGTCTTTTCGGCCTGCTGCTCCGGCGTCAGCACCGGTTGCATGCCGCTGATGGAGTCGAAATACTGGCCCATTACGACGTCGAGCTGGCCTTGTGTCATGCCAGCCTTGTGCGCGTTGGCCAGGAAGCCTTGCAGCTTTTGATCGCTGGCCTGATCCCATTCCTTGGTGGCCTCCTGGAACGGCTCGGGAATGTTGATCTTGTAGCCGCCGACTTCGGTGGGAGGGATGTCGCCAGAGCCGATGCGCTTGGATGCGGCGCCGTAGCCCTCGGCGAGCTTGCGGGCGCTTGCCTCGATGTCGAGCTTTCCGTCGGCACCAGCAACGCGGTATTTCTCGGGGATCCAGTCGTCCTGGTTGTCTTGCGCGCCAGCCCCGGCAGCCAGCAGCCGGGCGGCAGGCGTGGCGCCAGCACCATTACCGGCGGGTGTGGCTCCACCATCAGCAGCCGGCGTACCGCCGCCAGCACCGCCAGCATCTCCGCCGTCGGCTTGGTTACGAAGGATCATCCAGGGTTTGAGCTTGAGCATCGTCGGGTACTCCGTGTGCTGTGTTGATCTGAGCGAGGATGTAGTCCACGACCTTGCGAGCCCCGCCGTTCTCGTAGGTCTTTAGGATTGCGTCGATGCCGCCCTTTGATACCTGGGCGCGCGAAAAGCGAGTTACCAAGTCTTCAAGCACAGCAGCGCCATCTGCGCTGTTCTCGAAAAGGCGCGCGTAGGTTTCTGGTGAGACTGGCATTTACACCGCAGCCAGGATGATGAGGGGGCGGGTCATGCTGCGAGCAATGCGTCACCAACGACCACGTCTATCAGCCCCGCTTGCTCTTGAGTCTTGAGCCACGCAAACATCTGAGCCGTGAGCGTGCGATAAGCGCCGGTTCCGGCGCCCCACGAGTGGGTGTATGTCGAGCCGAGACCGCCGCATGCGATGAGCCGGTTCACGTAGTCCTGAAACTGAGCCAACGTGTTCGATCCATCCATTTGGAAGGAGCCCAGATTCGCGCGAGCCGGCTTGTACTGCCCCCCAGGAGTGACGGTCGGGCTCAGGCCAACAGCGGGATAAGTCGGGGCGATCTCGACGGTGCGGACGGTGCGGAAGCCCGAAAGATCGACAGCGCGCATCACATACACATCGATGGCACCCTGAGATAGCGCCATGTGATGTGCCCCCGTGTCGAAGCCCCAGCGCGTCAGCCGGTCGCTAGCGTCTTCCCACTCCTTCAGGATCACCGCGCACGCCGCGTCGAAATTCGCGTCATAAGCGTTGGTGATTTTGTTGGTCGAGTAGCTCGCCGCTTGGTTCGTGGCGTCATTGGCCGGCGAATAGCTGTAGCTGGTGGGCGCGCCAGACGCCCACGAAGTGATGGCCGCTCCATGCGACCCCTGCGCCCAATATCCTTGTGGACCCAGCAACTGCGATCCACTGATGCTCAAAGCACCTGATGCCGGGTCGCCTGTGCCAGGGTGCACTGCACCGTGGTTGCAGATCACCGCACCGTATTCGTCACGCAGGAATCGCAGCTCATCAGTCGTGATTTGGCCGGTCGCACCGATGCCCTGATTCACTGCGCCGGTAATGACGTAGTGCATGTACCGCCAGCCGAACGACTGTACGAACGATGCATAGCTGTGGATGCGCGAGTTGCCCTGCCCATCAACGACCGGGTTACCCGTTCCGTGCGCGCTGTAGTTCGCATCGTGCGATGACGAAATCGAGTGATCGAACGTGATCGCAATTTTGGCCCGGCCCTTCGGATTGATGTTGATATCCCCGATGTACAGATCGTCGTTCGTGACGCTGTTCTTGAGCTGGCCGTAGGTGTCGGCCTGCTGGAAAATGATCTGATTGACAGAGTACGGAAAGTTGACCGTGCCCGACTTGCTCATCACGTTGACAGATGTACCGGACGGCTGCCAGAACAGCGGCATGACGTAGTAATTAAGCCCTGGGTAAATGGCGATGTAGCCATACAGGGTGGTCGTCAAACCATCGCCCGACATGATGAGCTTGCAAGCAATCGGGCGGCCTGCCGTGTTGGCGCTTGCGTCAGTCTTTCGATAGGCCCAAAAACCGATTGCCGTATCTGTCGCAGCAATAGATACCGGCGTTGCAAGCGTCATGTCAGAGCGAGCACCAGCGCCAGCCTTAAACGCCAAACCCGCAGCATTCTTGACCAGCGAGGCCGGGTAGCTGCTCACAATCGAGCCGCTGTTTGTCGCAGTGACCAGAGCAAGGTCAACCCATTTGGTGCCGAGACTCGTCTTGCTTTCTGGTGGTGTGCGCAAAGTGATAGGGGCAACATCCAGCCCCGCGCCCTTGTTGCCCAGCGCAGCCGCTACCGCTGCGGAGCCATTCGCATTCAGGATGATCGATCCATCCGGCTGCAAATCGCCCTGCAAATTCGCCGTTCCCGTCTGGTCTACATCCCAGCCGGAACCTGTTTGCACTGCCGTGATATTGCCCGTCATGATTGCTCTCCTATGCCGCCACGGCCATCCGTTTTGCCATGGCGTCCGTCATTGACGCAGCGCCTTGCATTTGCATGGCCTGCTGCTGTTGATCCTGCTGATCCTGTTTGCGTGCCTCGCGCGTGAGTTGCACGCGCTTCTTGTCTGGCACGATCCGCTGCGGCACACCAAGCCCTTCTGCAACGGCGCGTGATGCCTCGTCGGGGTCGTAGTTGTCTGCAGCCATGGCAAACCCGGCTGCGACCTGGGCGCCAATGAATTCGCCGTATTGCTGAATGGCGTGCACTTCTTCGAGCTTCTGAGCCCGGGCCATCGGCGAGACATAGCGCACATGGAACGAGCGGCCGGCGATGGACTCCGGCGCCATGCCCAGCACGCCGGCGCGGTAGGCGATTCCGAAGCAACGCTCGATCAGTGGTTGCAAGAACTCGGCTTGCAGGCGACCGAAAACCGGGGCGAGCAACTGGCGAATGAGCGCCACCCGCACATGTACCTCGGTAGCGGTCATCTGCGGCCCATCCTGGGCCTGCAGTTGGTCGGCGTAGAGCTTGCGGCGGATCTGCCGCTCCAGCCGATCCTCGGCCGTGAATGCCACATTGAAGTCGGAGCCCGACTTGAGCTCCTTCATCGAATCCACGCTGTTGGCCACGATGACGCGGCGCGGCCCGACCTTGATCGTTTTCGGGTTGAGCACGCCATCGTCTTCGGCGATCCACATGCCCGCCACGGCCAAGTCGGTGGCCTGGATCTCGTTGTTGCGCAGCCTGTTGAGCATGCGCACGTCGGGGAGCGCCGAGCACACCGGGCCCACGGCATAGGCCGAGCGCGGCATGCGCGACCAGCGAGGCACCACCACGGGCATTTCGTGATACCCAGACTCGCGCACCGTGTGTTTCGTGGCCTCTTCGACCACCAGAGACTCAATCGGCCAGTGCTTGGACAGCAGAGCGCCGGGCATCCACACCTTGCGCGGCTGGATGCGATGCACAAAGGCCACCATCGTGTCGCCCTTGCCATCCATCACCAGATCGCGGGTGCGCTCCGACAGCGCGTCGATGCCGTACTTTGCGGCGGCCTGGTCGGCCGTCATCTTGTAGCAGCGGTAGACGATGTCCACCCGGCCGCCGGGCTTCGAGCTCTCGACGAACACTTGGGACATCGGCCACGTCTCGAACTGGTAGCCGCCGCCCTGCGCTTCTTCGATGTAGAGCGCGAACCACCCCGCGTGCACCATGTCGGTCATGGCGTCGAACGCTTCGGCGTCGAAGTTCGAAGCGTGGATGTTGGTCCAGACGAACTGCGCCGCATCCGATAGCCAGCGCTTGCCGAAGTCATCGGCGCCGTCTACTGCAAGATCAAACCAGCGCGTGTTGCTTGGGACTGCGCCGCCCTGCAGGTTCGCGGCCAAGTTCTCGGCGGCCTCCGCAGTGACCGACGACAGCACACGGGCGCGCTTGGTCTGATCGGTTCCGGCGTCGTATGTCTCGTCCGAGTCAATGCCGACGCCTCGCTCAGGCGCGCCGTAGTCGAATGCCTCGCGCCACGTCGCCTCGTGCCCACGACGAGCCGAGCGCGCACGCTGGGCGCTTTTGATGCACTCAGCGGCGGCCTTGGCCGTGTCGGTAGTCGAGGTGTTGGGCTGCGATTGGCGCATCAGCTACCCCCTAGCGTGGCCGCGCCGCGCGCCAAAACCGTGCTGGTCAACGCTGGCGCTGCCGTGCCGCCCAAACCGCCGCGCGCTGTTTGCAACGAATTGGCACGCTTGCGCACGCGTGATGCGGCAGTAGCTGCGTTGGCCGTAGCTTGCGCAGTCTGATCCGCCGCGAGCCGCTGAGCCTCGGCTTCGATCCGTGCCTTTTCCCGGTCCTTGGCCGCGTCGTCCGCGGAATAGCCACCACCGCCGCCGCACATGACAGGACTCAGCGCGGACGGTTGACGGGTGAGCCGTAAGCAGCCGGCACATGCCAGCCGCGCGATGTCAGCGTCGCGCGCTGTGCTGCAACGTGATCGACCACCTCGGCAGGTTGCACCACCTGAGCGGCGACAGGCACCGGATCGGGCTGCGCGACCACCTGAGCGGACGCATTCTTGGCGCGCTCATCGGCCAGCGCCTGCTCGGCTGCTGCGAGCTGCTGGCGCAGGATGTCCATTTCAGTCGGGATGACTGCATCGCTCGACTGGCTGGGGTCGCCTTGATCGGCGGACTCGCCCGCTCGGGCCGCCTGTTCGACGGTCGCCTTCTGGTCTTCATCGACCTGGGGTTGCTGGCCTGCTGCCTGACCAGGCATTTGCACGGCGCGTGCGGTTCGGGACATAGCTGCTCCGGTTGGTTTTCCAATCTCGGGGCAGTCTGAGCGTCAGGTCGGTGCGCGATCTCCACCAAACAGCGGCATGTTGATGGCGCCAGGCGCGGCGGCTTCCTTGATCTCCTTTCGGGCCATTGGCGCATGCTCGCGCCCGCACATCGGGCAGTGACGGGTGCCGCCGTCCCACGGCTTGACCTCGTAGTCGTGCCGGGCGTACTGCTGCGACAGCTTCGGCACGTTCTCGCGCGGCAGGCCGGTTTGCTGCATCCACAGCGTCAGAAGGCGCTCGCCGGGCGCATGCTTGGGCTCTGCGCCCAGATTGCGCAGATCGAGCAACTTGGTCTTGCTGAGCAGCACAACGGCAGAAATCAGCGACAGCGCCATCCCCGACCGACGCAAGTCGGTGAGCACGCGGAACCAGTCCACGCGGTCTACAGGGAGCGGCTTGTGGCTGCTCATCACATCCCCCAAACAACCATTGCCGTCATATCGGCAAAGCCTCGATCACGACGCCATAAGCGCCGCGCTTGCAAACCTCTTGCGCGTAGACCCAGCGGATCGGCCCGGTCGGGCCATCGTCCACGCCGCTGATGCGCGCAATCTCGTCGCGCACTGCCTTTAGCGCGCCCTGCAGGTTGTCGTCGTCGCATAGCCTGGTCGAGAGCCTCACCATGCGCACGATGCATGGATGAGGCATCGGCTTGACGATGAGCGCGACGGCTGCACGCTCGGACTTGACGCGCTTTGCACGCACGCGCCAATGCTCGCGACTGTTGAGGCCGGTGACGGTCTTGATGGGAATGAAGTAGCGAACGCCGTTCACGCCTGCCTCCACACCTTCATTTCCAGAACATCCACCAGGGATGATCCGGCTGCTTTTCATGAATGAAAAATCCACCCAACCCCATGTCTTGAACGTTTCCGACTCCGTACTCAGCAATCAACTCTTGCCGCCTTTTCCCGTGAGCCACTTGATCGAGGCGATTCTGTTCAATCATCTGAAGATGACTGTCCACTCTCCATCTTTCAAACTCATTGAGAATTGCGATCTTTTGCCGTGATCTCACTCGCTCGATCAGTTTTCCCATGCTTCCTCCATCCGTTGCACATCCCGCCAGGCCTGAGTGCGCGCCTTGCTCTTGCTGCTGCGGTACACCTCAAGCGCGTACTCAAGGCCCACGTCCACAGCGTTGGCATCCAGAACACGCCAGACAAAGCCCCGCTGAGCTTGGGCAACGAGTGCAGACATCGCACCACGCATTACGCGGCAGGGCGCCTCATCGGCCACGCTAGACAGCTCGCAGATCAGGATAGCCACAGCCAGTACGCGCGCGGCGCACTGGATGTCGGCCTGAGACTTGGCCCCGTCTTCGAGCATGTGCAGCCCGATCAGGAAATCCCGCACAGCCTTGACGATGCGCTGCTGTTCGATGGCGATGGCTACCGGGTTGCGGGCGACGTGCTCATGCACGCTGCGAAAGGCGACGAGGCTCATGCGCGCCTCCGGCGATGCTCATGCGCAGCCTTGCCGTTGTCCTGCACCACCGTCAACGCCGGCCCATGGTTCTTCTTCGCGTGCTGCCCGCGCTTGTCGGGCTTGCCAAACATCGGCGCGAGCTTGGGCTGATAGGCGCTGCCAAACGCTGAGTCAGCCGGCAAATGCGCGCGCGCGATTCGTGGGGTGTCTTCGCGGTTGTGCGGACACTGACTAGCCCGGTGCCCGTACTGCCCGCAGAGTGTGCAAACGGTGTCTTTCATGCTGCAAGCTCCAGCGCCATCTGGCGTTCGTCGGTTGTGGTGTGGCCCTCGATCACCCTGGTGCGCTTGCGCCGCGTCACGAGGCCAGCCTTGCGCGCGCACTTCGGGCCATAGGTGATCGGGCCAAACCGGGTCTTGATCTCCACGGTGGTGGACTTGAGCGGTCGGCCGCAACGTTCGCACTTCATGCGGCGGCCTTTTCGTGCTTGGCCGCAACTTGATGGAGCGAGCGCGCATAGCGTTCGGCCTGATCGCGCGTCAGATCCATGCGCACGATGGCAAAGCCGGGTTGCGCGTCGAGCAGGGCTGCAGCATTGAGGTTCAGCACCTCTTCTTTTCGCCCGGTCATGAGCTGGCGGGTTCGCTGGCTGAACATCACGCACCAGTCGCATGGGTCGTTGCTCATAGGCCCCCCACGTTGTAGAGGTCAACCGGTGACCCGCCATAAGCTCCGATGAACTGCTGCGAGTCGCGCTCGAACCAGAGGTGAATCTTTCCCTCCCATTCGCCGTTGCGCTGCTTGCCGCAGATCAGCATGGCGTCCGGCTCCTGCTCGGCAACCTTCTTGCCGGCCATGGCGTCGTTTTCCTTTTTCTTGTTGCGCCACATCATCAAAACGTTGTCGACTTGATCGGTGATCGAGCCCGAGCCCTTCACGTCGGTTTTGTCGGGCGTATCGGCCTCGCTGGACAGCTTGCGGATGTGGTGCACGAGGTGGATGTGGATCTGGTTGTCGCGCGCCAGCGAGCACAGCTCATCGACGAAATCTTTCTGGCCGTTGAAGTCGTCTTCGCCCCGAACGCACTTCATGAGCGAGTCGATGAACACGTGCTTGATGCCCAGCTCTTTGGCGCAGTAGCGGGCCATGGCGATGACGGTTTCAGCCTTGACGGTGCCTTGTTGGTCGTACAGCCAGAGGCGATCCTTTGCCCAGTCCTTGAACTGCCCGTAGAGGTCTTTGAAGGTGGCGATTACAGCAGGGTCATGAGCCCATTCGCTGCCAGGGTTCTGGCCTGACCACTGACGCGCCATGCGCTCCAGCGTCTTGATCGGCTTCATCTCGAACGAGGCGATGCAGACCGGCTCTTTCTGGGCGGCCAGAGCAAGCGCCGTCATGCCGGTAATCAGGCTCTTGCCGTGGCCGTTAACGCCAGCCCACAGCGTCACTTCACCGGGTCGGAACTGGAACAGGTTGCGGGTCTTGTCCCACGGCAGATAGGAGCGCGGCGAAGTGTCTTTGCGCCCCAGGTTGTCGATCAGGTCTTGAATCCACACGGCGGCGGATTTGACCTTTTGCTGTGCGTCGGTTTCGTGCAGATAGGCTGCGAAATCGATGTCATCGGGTTGAAGAATGTTCATTGCGGGCACTCCACGAGATTGCCGTTTTTGAAGATGACGAAGGCGTCAAGGCTTCGCCCTTTGGTGTCGAAAACATGCCCGGCTGCGAACTCCGCTCCGGCTTGCTGGCAGGCTTCGCACCATGCTTGCGTGCTGCTTCGGTCGGAACCGTGAACCACCACGTTCAGGCCGATAACGAAGCGAAGGTCAGCTTTTTCTGGTCGGTCTTGCTGCTCGATCTGCACTGTGTGCAGAGGCAAAACATCGATGTCTGATTGCGTCAGGGTGACACCGAGAATCGGCTTTGCACCCCTAAGGCGAACACGCAAAAAATGCTCATGGCCTCGCATCACACGCCCCCCGCAAAGATGCTTTCGGTCTGATCGCCGATGTCTGCGCCGTCCCAGCGTTTTCCTCGAAGGTAGACCAGCGGAGCGGGGATGTAGGCGCCGCCCTCCTTGAGCCAGTCTTGAGAGGACGCCATGTGCTGGACGTGAGCCAGGATGGCTTCGGCTTCGGAGTCGAGTTTTGCCTTACCCCACAGCTTTTCGCACTCGCCCTTTGAAGCCTTTCGGCTTGACTTGGGCCAAGTTGCCCAGAACTCGGGGAATCGACCATAGCCCCCTTGGGGGTTTGGGGGTGTGTTTGAAGATGAAGAAGAAGATGAAGAAGAAGGGGTTAGGTTTTGCTCTTCGTTTTGCTTATCCTTTTGCTTAACCTTCTTGCCGAGCAAATCAGGATTTCCGCCTAACCTTCCAGCCTCTGCGCGCACGTTTCGGATGCGTTCATCCTTAACCATGCGACGGCTGAAAATCGAACCTTTGTCGTCGCGAGAGAACACGCGCGCATCGCCCAACTCGTCCAGCAACTTGGCAACCATGGCCGGAGATTCGCCAACCGCGCGGGCGATCTGCTGAGTTGTCATGGCCTTGCCGCCTATCGACAAGACGCCGTACTCTTCGGACTCATGGGCGATGCACATCAATTCGATCCACAGGCCGCGTGCGGGTAGCGAGCAAGTAGATAGCGCGGGGTCTTTGCGCCAGTCGGCTGGATAGAACTGAAACGATGGGCGCTTCATTTGCTTGTGCTGGGGTCGGTGTTGCGGGCTCTCATATCAAGGCCTCTTGGGTTGAAAGATCGGCAGCAGTCGTGCCGTTGAAGCCGAACATGTCTCCCATGCGCTGCGCGTCTTCAATGCGCTTGCAGGCGATATCGAAATACTTTGGTTCGCGCTCGATGCCGATGAACTGGAAGCCTTCCAGGACTGCGGCCTTGCCCGTGCTGCCAGACCCCATGAATGGATCAAGCACCAGCCCGCCGGGCGGCGTCACCACCCGCCCTCGACCCGCACACAGGCGGGAGGTCAAGTGCGCGGGGCGTACAGCCGAGCGGGTGGGCGAAAACATGGGTCAGGCGTCCAGATCGAAGTGCGGAACGGCATTGCTGATGCGCAGCGCCAACTTGTGTACTTGCCGATGCTCTGGAAGCTCTCGAACGGAAGCGCTAGCCCCAAAGTCGTAATCGATACGACCGTCAACCACATTCGCGCCATCGTTGGCAACCAGATGAGCCCAGTACGTGCCATCGGAGCAGCGCGATACCTCGACATGGCCGCCCGGAAAACGGATGACGCCAGTTGTCGGCTCAGGGTTGCGCTTGTCGCCCTTGAACTCGACGAGAACGGCGTCTTCGCTGTGAACGACTTTTGCTCGCGCCATAACTTACTCCCCGTCTGCCAAGCCAACCCAGCGCGCAACACATGCGCACGAGACGGCCAGGACGAAGAAAACCAAAGCGGCCAGTGGCTCATCCATGGCAATGGAAGTACCGACAAGCAGCAGGCACACGAATGCGCACGTGCCGTAGAGGGCCATGACGGCGACGGCGAAGAGCCAGCGGATGAGGCGGCGGAGCATGGGTCAGGCTCCGGCTTTGGTTGGGGAGCGCTCGACGAGCGCAGAATGCCCGGCGCTTGGCTCGGGATTGGGCAACTGACGTTCGCCACGATCTACTGCATCAAAGTAGTCGATCAGCGGCTGAACGGTGCTAATCCTGGGATCGGTTCGATCCCCGTATGCCAACTTGCGCGGCAAGGTTTTGGAAACACCGGCCGCTTCGGCGACGCGCTCCCATCTGGAGTGCCCCACGTTCTTCAGGCGCTGCACGAGTTGGTCAAGGATTGGGGTGCTCATGCCGGCATTCTGTCCCATCAGTGAGACAGTCGTCAACCCATCCGAGGGACAGACGGTGCATGACACTCCCAAAAACATGGGAGACAGAGTCATGCAGTGCGACTCACCAAGCTACGGAATCAGTTCAATGCGCGCCCGCCGCGAGCGGGCTTTTTTGCGCCCTATTTGTCCCGTTGTCGAAACTTTTTTGTAACAACGTCCCATCTGTGGGTTGACATGCGTCCCATCTGTGGGACAGAATAAATCCCATCGCAACACACCAAGAGGTGAACGCAATGGGACAGATCTACAGCCTCACCGACGCCAACGTCAGCGTGCAGTTCGCCAAGGCCGCCGAGCGGCGCTATCAAGACGGCCTCGACCGCAGCGATGCGCGTGACGCCGCAGTTGACTCGATCCGCACCGAGCTGACTCTGGCCGTGCTGGGTGGCATGGCCGGCGTGGTCAAGACCGTGCCGAGCTATCGCCGCGCCAACCCGCTGCAGATCGTCGAGACGACGCAAAACATCCACGACGCGATTGCCGAGTCGATGGATGCCATGGAATGCGCCGAGCTTCTGGCGCTGGTGCTCTCCGACTCTTCGTGTCCGCTGGTGGCCCGGATGCGCTTGGCGCTGGCTGAACGTTACGCCCGCGACAACTGCGAAGAGATCGCCGAGGCTCGCGGCTACTTCGAGGGCTGAGCCGTGCTGACCTGCTTTTTGTTGTTCGCGCTCGGCTGCGCGATCTATCTGGCACTGGACGCCCTCGCGGCGCGAGTGCTCAAGCAAGACGATGACGACGAGGTGTGGCCATGTGCTTGATGCCTGAAAACGAGTTGCCCGTGATCCTGCCGCCGCGCCGCAGCCACACGCTTGCGGCCAATCCGGGGCGCTATGGCGTTGATCCTGCGCCGGTATCTGCGCACGACGGTGAGCCGCTGACGCGCATCGAGTCGTTCAAGTTTTTGGTTCCGGTCTGGTGCGCATGTGGCGTGCTCGGGCTGGTTGTGGGGTTGATTTTTGGAGTATTGAAAGCATGAGCACGATTGAAATGATTGAAACGCCAGCCGACAAGAGCGCGCTGGCTATTCGCGAAAACATCCAGCACGTCGAGTCAGCGCTGAGCGAGTTCGACAAGATCAGCGCGGGCCTTGCCGAGCTGCGCCAGCGTCACCCGGTTGATCTGGCCATCGATGTCACGACCACCAAGGGCATGAAAGAAGCAGTCGCAGCCCGGGCCGCATGGCGTGATCCGCGCATCGCCGTCGAGAAGGCACGCAAGGCCGCTAAGGCTCCGGTGTTGGCGCTGGGCAAGGACATCGATGCCTGTGCCTCTTGCATCACGATCGCCCTGCTTGAGGGCGAGTCGAACTACGACGACCAGATCAAGGCCGAAGAGGCGCGCAAGGAGGCCGAGAAGGCTGCCAAGGCTGAAGCCGAGCGCGTGCGCGTTGAATTGATCCAGGGGCGAATTGCGAACGACATCCGGCTCGCTGCCACCAAGTCAGTCGGCGCCAGCGCTGATGTCATCGCCGTGGTGATCGAAGACGTGTCTGCCATCCTGATCGATGAGAGCTTTGAAGAATTCCAGGGCCAAGCCCAGCTCGCCAAAGACGAGACGCTCGACAAGCTACGCACCATGCACGCCGCTGCCGTGGCCGCCGAAGCTGAGGCCGCCCGCATCAAGGCAGAGCAAGAAGCCGAAGCCGCACGCATTGCGGCCGAGCGCGAAGAGCTGGCCCGGCTGCGTGCTGAGCAGTCCAAGCGCGACGCCGAGGCCGCCGAAGCACGCGCCGCTGCCGAGAGTGAACAGGCTGCGCGACTGGCTGCCGAGCGCGCCGAGCAAGAAGCCGAACTGAAGCGCCAGCGTGAAGAGCAAGAGGCGGCACTGCGCGCCCAGCGCGAGGCTCAGGCCGCAGTCGAAGCCGCCCAGCGCGAAGAGCGCCTGAAGGAAGAGCGCCGCATCGCTGCCGAGCGCGCAGACCTTGAGGCACGCCAGCGTGAGGCGGAGGCCGCGCAGCGCGTCAAGGAGGCAGAAGCGGCGGCAGCCCTGAGCCGACTGCACAAGGCCGCCCCGAAGTTGCTCGCGACACTGCAGCACTTCGTGCGCTTTCACGATCAGCTCACGCCCGCCGACATCGATGGCGCCAAGGCTGTGATTTTTGAGGCCACAGGAGAGGCGGCATGAGCGCCGGGCTGTGGGTGCTGGTCGTGTTTTCGCTGGCCGGCGTGGCCTACATCGCTTGGGAGGCTGCGCAATGACCCGCCATCAAAAGGGATTCTTCAGCGGCGCTGCGCCTGTGCGCGAGTGGGTGCCGGAGTGCTTCACCGAAGACGGCGCGCTGGTTCTAAAGCCAGTGCAGAGCGAAGAGGGCGAGCCGCTGACGCGTGCCGAGGCGTTCAAGTTTTGGGTGCCGGTCTGGGTTGCGGTAACGGTTCTCGGCGTTCTCGTCGGCTTCGCAATCGGTTTCGCAAAAGCATGGATTCAATCATGAGCACACAACCATTCACCGGCATCGTTCACGACCTCGACAACGCCGACTACCACGCGCTGTCAGACCTGGGCAGCTCGGGCCTGAAGCAACTCGCCAAGAGCCCGGCGCATTACTACGGCGCCTATCTCGACCCGAACCGCCCGAAGTCTGAATCAACCGCAGCACAGAAAGCCGGCACGCTGGCTCACTGCGCGATCCTTGAGCCGCACGCGCTTGATGCGCGCTATGTAGTGAAGCCCGAAGGACACGACGGGCGCACGAAAGAAGGCAAGGCATGGTGTGCATCGGTAGCTGGGTTCGAGATCATCAGCGCCGACCAGCTGCTGACCGCGAAACGCCAGTCTGCAGCGCTGCGCCAGATCCCGAAGATCGCCACCCTTCTTTCTCGTGGCCGCCCCGAAGTTTCGGCGTTTTGGGTTGACGAGCAAACCGGTGTGCGCTGCAAGTGCCGGCCCGACTGGGTTTATGAAGATAGTGAAGGCGTGATCTTGGTGGACATCAAGACCTGCCAAGACGCGAGCCCCGAAGGTTTTGCGAAGGCCGTTGCCAATTACAGCTACCACCTGCAGGCCGCGCACTACAGCGCGGGCTATGCTGCGGCATCTGGCGAGCGCGTGAAGGCATTCGTGTTTGCCTGTGTCGAGGCTGACTATCCGCACGCCGCCGCCGCGTATCAGCTCGACGACGTTTCGATGCAAGAAGGCATCGACCTGCGAGAAGGCCTGCTCGACTTGTTCGCCAACTGCCAGCGATCGAACGTGTGGCCCGGCTACTCACAAGACATTCAACCGTTGAGCCTTCCGTCGTGGGCTCTGACACCACAAGAGGTGGAGATTGTTTATGCGTGACGTTTCAGACCTCCGTAGCACCATCGTCCCGAAGTCCGACCAGCTCAATTCTGAGCAGCTCTTGACTGGCGACATGACGATAACTGTCACCGATGTGCGCATCGGCAACGAAGAGCAGCCCGTCGTCGTTCACTACGAGGGCGAAAACGGTCGCCCGTACAAGCCATGCAAAACGATGCGCACGCTGCTGATCTTTGCCTGGGGCGAAGACGGTCGCGCATGGGTCGGTAAGTCGATGACGGTCTACAACGACCCGGCCGTGCGATTCGGCGGCATGGATGTCGGCGGCATTCGCATCAGCCACCTGAGCGACATCGAAGGCGAAATCAAGGTGAACCTGACCGCGACACGCGGCAAGAAAAGCTTGCACACGATTCAGAAGCTGACCGTCACGACGCTGGCCGATGTGCTTGCCGCGATCAAGTCGGCGACCGGGCGCGAGGGCATGCAGAAAGCCAAGAGCCTTGCATCGAAGCTGACCAACCAGGCGGACATCGACAAGGCATTGAAGGCATACGGCGACAAGGTTGCAGCACTCAAGGCCAAAGCCGCGCCGACGACTTCAGTGCCCACGTTTGCTGAGCGCATCGCCGCGTGCACCGATCTGAAACTGCTGCAGCAGATCGGTGAAGAGATCGAAGCCGCGACGACTGGCGATGAGCAAAAGGAATTGCTTGACCTGCTCTTGAAACGCGACGGCGAACTCACGCCCTGAATGTCCTCCCTGCTGGCCTGCGGGCCAGTTCCCGGCGCAGTACGGCCGGGGTTTTTGGCGAGGGCTGCGCGCATCAGGTCTTAGCCGCCTGACTATGCACGACCCTCCCTGTGAACGAAGCGTGCTTTATCGCAGCGTTGCAGCCCTCACCAAAGACAACAGACGGAGAAAGAAATGACCCCCTGCACCTGCCACCCCGGCAAGACCTGCGCGAGTGCTGCATCGTGTGCGGCTGCGCGTAACCCCCCAGCTAAGCGCGCGCCGAAGGCGTCCGCTTGAGCGCTCGGTTAGGCGGCTGGTGGTTTGGCGCGCTTGATGACCGCACGCAACCACTCCAGGCCGTGGGCGTCGATCTTGGCCCAGAGGTCAGGCGGCAAGCGGATAGACTGCTGCACCAGCTTTTCACTGTCTGGCTTTGGAGGGCGCCCACCCTTGTTCTTTGGCTGTTCCATGGGCGCAGTATACGTGATTCAAAAAGGTGTTGCGCACTCATGGTTTATGTGATTCAATAACACCCATCGCAACACACCACCGGAGAGCAACATGACCGACAAGCAAATCGTGGTTCGCACCGCCCAAGCCAAGGGCTTTGACCTCATCAAGCCTTCCAAGGCTGACAAAACTATCCTCGTGATGGCGCCCATCAATGGTTTCTACAAGTGCTTGGTCGAGGCCGCAAATTGGGCTGAGGCCCGCGCCAAGCTGGCGCAACTCAACAGGGCTTAAGCCCTTTTCCCATGGGCTTCTTTACTCTTCCAAAGTGCTGGTTCCATGAGTGGGTCAGCACCGGCACAAACAGATGGGGTGTTGAGGTTGAGCAGTTCGACAAGCGAAACAACATCTACCGTCACAGGACGTTCGACGACAACCTGCGACCGACAGAGTGGATGCCTGGGCAACACCCAATATGCGAAAAGCTGCGCGCTGAAGGCAAGACAGAAACCGATGGCTTTAGGCCGCAGCGAGTGCGCACCAAACAAGACGCCTAACCCCCAAGTTCAGCGGCCGCGTAGCGGTCCGCTGCAACGCCCGGTTAGGCCTGTGGCCACAACGACGAGAGGAATCTATGAGCAAGATTGTTTACACAGTGCACGCATACAAATTGGGCGACCGAGAGCGCCACAGCTACAGCGTGGGCGTTTATTCCAAGAAGCACGCCGCACTGAAAGCCGCACAGACAGAGAGCGACTATCGCGGTGGCAAGTACGAATGTGAGGTGCTGGAATGGACGCTGGACATCGGCACCGAAGGCGGCCACGAGACGATACCCAGGACCGTGCTGGCACTGCCGCCGATGAACACGCTGAAGGCGGCGCGGCGTGAATTGCACGGGGCCTAACCCCCAGCGGTAAGGGGCGGCCACTTGTGGACATCCCCTTGACCAACGAGTTAGGCGGCTGGTGGTTTTGCACGCTTTATGACCGCACGCAACCACTCCAGGCCGTGGGCGTCGATCTTGGCCCACTGCGCGGGCGTGAGGCGGATGGAGCGCTGAGCCAGGCGTTCATCGGCGGGTTTGGGCGGGCGACCCTTGGGCTTGTCTGTATTCATGGGCGCAAGTGTAGCGCGTTTACGGTGATGCAAAAAAGACTTGTGCAGACTGCTTTACTGTGATTCAATAACACCCATCGACACACCAACCGGAGAGAAGAATGACCCAAGACCAAGCCCGCCGAGTCCAAGAAGCCATCGCCGAATGCGACAAGTTCATCGCCAAGGAATCCGGCCGCCGCGCCGATCTGCGGCCGGCCGATGTGCAGAAGTTTCTCGATTTCTGCATTTCTCACCGCGCTAGCTTGGCCGGGATGCTGGCCGCAGCATGAGCCGGGAACTACTCGAAAACCAGCAGCGCGAGCTGCTGGCCATCTTGTCCGCAACACTTTGGGTGCTTGAGCATCCCGAGGTGAACGCGATCAAGTTTGCTGGGAATCCGCGCGGCCTTGCCGAGCGAATTCGCGCAAGGATGGACGCGATTGGCATGTCGGCAGTGCGGCCTGACGTGGGCAGCAAGCTGGCTAACCCTTGAATTAAGCGGCCCGCGCTTTGCGGTGCCAGATGCGCGGACTTGCAAGGGTCCGCTTGAATGATGAGTTAGGCCTGTGGCCGAAGCGAAAGGACCGACATGAGCGCACAACGAGACTACTGGCACGAGTGCATGGCTATTGCCGCCGAGGAATGCGAATTGACGTTGACGCCGGATCAACTTGATTGCCTGGCCAGCGCGGCAGAGAGCGGGCACGAACACTACGGCATGGCCTTCTATTCGCCGCCGCCAAGCGAGCGCCTGAGCGATATTGAAGACGGATGGAAGAAGAAGCTGAAAGCACTGCAAGCCGAGTTTGACGCCTACCGAGGTCACGCCGAGGTGGCCGTGAAGCAGGCGCTTCGCGTGGACCGCGACGATCACGTTTCCATCGAGCCGCACGGTGAGGTCTTGATGCACGGCGGGCGCACGGTGCGTATCCAGTGAGGCTTAACCATCCAGCTAAGCGCGCGGCAGGCCAACGGCCTGACGTCCGCTTGAGCGCCAGGTTAGGCCATGCAGCCACACCGACGAGAGGAACCAGATGGATACACACCTCAAGCCCTGCCCACACTGCGGCGGTGACGCGAAGCTCAACACCATCACGGATGAGCCAGAAGGGCCCGACTACCAGGGCAACTACATCGCTTGCGAGGCCTGCGGCGCCAGCACGCAGCTGATGTTCTCGACCGGCGAGGATTGCCGACCAATTTTGGCTGAGCTTTGGAATGCCCGACATGCGCCCATCAACAAGGCCCCGGACAGCAAGTTGAAGTTCAGCGGCACCCCCACCGAAATCGGCGGACAGATCTGGGAACGCATGTGCCTGCCCGTCGTTGGCAACGTGAGCCTTGACTTGACACCCATTGCTACAGCCCAGCTCTACGGCGGCTTCACCCTGGCCGCATGGGGCGCGATGGTGGCGGACTTCGGTCACGTGCAGGCGATCGACTTTGCAAGGCAGATGCTGGCCCGCTTTGAAAAGGAAGCGCCGACGCTGACCGAAGACGGCACAACCGGCACGCATTGAGGCCTAACGCAGATTTAAGCGGCCGT
>WBZP01002090.1_pt1 | contig 23553 bp, 25 predicted proteins | sample 5204301 | NCBI WGS metagenome assembly WBZP01 (sample SAMN12412401, study PRJNA552823) | activated sludge metagenome | isolation source: activated sludge from nitrification reactor of wastewater treatment plant... | place: USA: Pennsylvania | collected 2017 | reverse complement strand
GCCCATCACAAAGGCTCTGCTTTTGGCAGTATCGGCATGCCAAAGCAACCCACACAGGAAATGTTTGAAAATGTATTGGCACAAAAACTGCAAGAAGCCGGAAGGCAGAAGTCAGAAACAGGAAATGTTCAATCAGAGCTCCGGCTTCCGGCCTCTGACATCTGGATAGAAGACGAATCTCAGCGCATTGGCCTGGTGAATATTCCCGGCGATATGTGGAAAAACATGCGACGGTCACCTCTTTATTTCCTGGACATTCCGTTTGAGGAAAGATTGAAACATATTACCGAAGAATACGGTAAGTTAGAAAAACAACCACTTCTCGATGCCATCGGCAGAATAAAAGAAAAACTTGGCGGGCAAAATGCCAAAGCAGCCATCCAGCTTCTTGAAGAGGGAAATACCCTTGAAAGTTTTCGTATCTTATTGAAATACTATGACAAATTTTATTTCAAAGCCCTGCACAATCGGGAGGGCCTAAATTCGTTATTACATACTGTAGCTTGTGAATCCGTAAATCCTGAAAATGCCAAATCACTCATCCTTGAAAAACAGAAATCAACATAAACCCATTCTGCTGACTGTTGCCTTATTGTTTTCCTCCTTTATTATTCATGCCCAGTCTCTTACCGGCCTTTGGATTGGCTCCGTAAGCAATGATAGCGTCAGCATCCGCAAAGACCAGTCATTCGAAATTGCCCTTACTGAATATAAGGGCAAGGTGTATGGCTACTCCCGAAACGAATTTATTGTTAACGATACGCTGTATTATATCGTAAAACGGGTAAAGGGTGAAATTGAAGGAGATGTGTGCGAAGTGACCGATGAAAAAATTATCGCTTACAACTTCAAAGGCAAGCTGGACAAAAATGTAAAAGTCATCAGCACCTTCCGTCGCAACTTGAAAGACAGTACATGGTATCTTGATGGTACATGGAAAACCAAAGCAACCAAAAACTACTACTCTGTGAGCGGAAAAGTAGCACTTGGCGAAGAAAAGGATTTAACTGCCTCAAAAATATTTCCGCACCTTGAAGAACTGAATCTTGCAAATGATGTGGCTTTCTACAAAGAAAGAAAACAGGATGCCGTTGCCATGATTAAAATTGCAACACCGGAAAGACTGATTTCCTCATTGCAGGATAATAAAGAAATCCCCAATCCTGAAACGGCAGGAATAGTGCCCGCCAAACCTGATGTAAAACTTGCTGTTGCTGATTTACCTAAATCAACAGAAAAAACGGAACCGGTTGCAGCAGATCTTTTGAAGATTGATACAAAAACAGAAGTTGCAACAACCAGTATCAATCCTTCTGTAAAAGAAAAGACAGATTCGGTGATTGCCAAAGCGGAGGTTCAGCCAACACAAACTGACAAAGTAATTAACGAACCAGCTATAGCCAAAACAACAGCCGATCCTCAAAAAGAAAAAACGGAACCGGTAGTTGCAAAGAGTAATCAACAAGAAATTGTTACAGTGGCAGAAAATATAAAGACCGACCAAAAAGTAACGGATAAAACTAATACCGAGCCTGCCATAGCCAAAACAACAACCGATTCTCAAAAAGAAAAAACGGAGCCGGTAGTTGCAAAGAATAATCAGCAGCATAATGTTGCAGTGACGGAAAGCATAAAGGCGGATCAAAAAGCAACGGATAAAACAATTTCCGAACCTGCCATAGCTAAAACTTCAACCGATCCTCAAAAAGAAAAAACGGAACCTGTTGCTGCCAGTAATAACCAGCAGCCAAAAATTTCAGCAGCTGAAATGGTTAAGATGAATGCCGATCAACAAAAGGACAAAGCAATCAGTCCGGCTTCACCTGAAGTTACTATTACAACAACCACACCAACTGATGTAATGGCTGCAGCTCAAAACAAAAAACCGGTAACACCTGAAGAAGCCAGTCGCATCGCAATCAATCAGACGGCTACCGAAAAACCTAAAGTAAAACTGACTGCCGCCGATATTAAAACAAAAACAATTGACATTGGCGGCCGCAAATCCGAGTTCAGCCAGGCAGTACTCTTTACCAGCGACAGTCTTGAAATTGCACTTTATGATAATGGCGAAATTGATGGCGACACGGTAAGTGTGTATATGAACGGACAAATAATTATGTCTCACCAGGGACTTAAATCAACCGCTATCAAAAAATCTATCCAGGTTCCTGCCGGCACAGATGAGTTTACTTTAGTAATGTATGCCGAGAGCCTTGGCAAACTGCCTCCTAACACCGGCTTGCTCGTTATCCGTGATGGCGACGATGTGTATAATCTTCGTTTTAGTTCTGACTTTCAGAAGAGTTCCGGTATTGTGCTGAAGAGAAACAGGTAGCTGTATTTGTTGTTTGCATACTACTGTTTATTTTTATTAAATGAAAGTTCTCTTTGCCGTCATACTCCTGTCTTTAAGCATTAACATTATAAATGCTCAAACCACCGAAACCGACACCGTTTATTCCGCTACGGTAAAAGATAAGTTTGTCATCACCGTCCGGAAGCCAGCTGGTTTTTCAATTGCGAAAAAATACCACCATGTATATATGACCGATGGGACTATCGGCATTGGCGAGTATGTATTTGGCAAAAGTTCTTCCTGGGCGGCTACGATTCCTGCTAATTGTGTAATCATTGCCATTGGTCATATTGGCAACTGGCATGACAAGCGGCCAAGAGACTTTATCCCCTCAGACATCAGCAAGAATGTGGAAGATAACTTTGGTAAGGCCGATAAGTTTTACCTGTTCATGAAAAACGAACTCATCCCTAAAATGGAAAAGAAGATGTCCAATAAAAAAAGCAGGGCATTTTTCGGACATTCGTTTGGAGGTTTATTTTGCTTATATACCTTATTCAAGCCAGACAAACTGTTCGACTATCATTTTGCCATCAGCCCTTCTATCTGGGCCAATTATTATGAACTTGACAAAATCGAAGAACAGTATTCTAAAACGAATAATAAACTAAAGGCAAACGTAACCCTGTATGCCGGTGGCCTTGAATTTCTGAACAAAGTCCTCTATTCCACCCGGAGTTTTTACAGCACCGTTACCAAAAGAAACTACGCCGGTCTTACTATAACAAAAAACGAAATCAATAACGCCAATCATTTCAGCATACGCAAGCCTGCCGTTGATAAAATATTTGAGATACTTAAGAATAAGTAAACTGACACTTTTACCTTTGACCGCTAAACAACCGATTAATGAATTCTGACTCACAACTCAATAATAACAACTCTTTTCCGCTTACCCAGTTCTCTCACGGTGCTGGCTGCGGCTGTAAGATTGCACCCAAAGTGCTCGATGAAATCCTGAAAAGCAATATTGCCTGGCCCGATAATGATAAACTGCTCGTAGGCAATCACAGCCGTGATGATGCTGCTGCTTATGACATCGGCAATGGTATGGCCATTATTTCCACCACAGATTTCTTTATGCCCATCGTTAATGATGCATTTGATTTTGGCCGTATTGCTGCCGCCAACTCCATCAGCGATGTATATGCCATGGGCGGAAAACCATTAATGGCTATTGCCGTATTAGGCTGGCCGGTAGAGAAAATTCCGGCTGATGTGGCACAACGGGTCGTAGAAGGGGGAAGAACCATTTGTGCTGAAGCTGGCATTCCCCTGGCTGGTGGTCATAGTATTGACTCTCCCGAACCAATCTTCGGTCTTGCTGTTACCGGCATAGTACCCATTGAAAATTTAAAACAAAACAATACTGCACAACCTGGAGACCAGCTTTTCCTTACTAAACCACTTGGTGTGGGAATTCTTTCCACGGCACAAAAAAGAGGTTTTTTAAAGGAAGAACACCTTGCCGCTATGATAAAGCAAATGACCACCCTTAACAGGCTGGGAGAAGAACTGGGAAAAATTAAAGGCGTCAACGCCATGACCGATGTAACCGGCTTTGGCTTGCTGGGACATTTAATTGAAATGGCCGAAGGCAGCGGCCTCAGTGCCGAAGTGCATTTCGACAAACTTCCATTTGTAGACGGCCTGCAGGAATATATGGAATTGAAGACTTTTCCTGGAGCCATACCCCGCAACTGGAGCAGTTATGGGCATAAAGTAGCCTGCGGCGAAAACAGGAGTGAAGCCGAAGTTAAGAACCTGCTTGCCGACCCGCAAACCAATGGCGGCCTGCTTATCAGCGTTAGTAAAGAAAGTGTACCGCAGGTGCAGGAGCTATTACGCCAATATAACATGAGCACATTTGCCACACCCATTGCACAGATGGTGGAGAAGGGAGAGAAGGTGGTGCTGGTGAAGTGAATTTGAAAAATTGGTAACTGTATTAACCCATTTATTTAATTTATTACAAACTCCATAACCCCGGTTTAAAAAACATTCTTATCCTACCGCTTTACATCCGCCAAGAAAAAGTATAAATCATTAATGCCCTACCTTAGCATTAAATATTCTGGCTATGCGTATCAAATCCATTCTTCTGCCAGCAGTCTTGCTCATTTCTTTAATTGCCTGCTCACAATCCGGATCAAAAACAAAAAAGATCGCCTCCAAAAAAACCACTGCTACACAATCACCCAACGGCCGCCTCTACCTGCGCAGCATTATGTACATCACCACAGGCAAGGTAGATCTTAGTTGGTATTACCTTGGCGACGATGGCACATTGGTTAAGAATCCGAAAAACGGCGTACAGCCTGTAAACATTAAAGCCGAAAAGCTAAACAACAGCAATAACACAGGCTCTTATAAAATCACCGGCAGCAAAATTGAAATTAAATGGGCCACTGGCGATGTATCAGTGCTACCTCTTAAATTCAAAAATGGAGACATTTCAGAAATGGACGTAATGGGAACAATGGTGCGGCAAAAGGGCTTGCCTGAAGACTTTGCACTCAACGGATCTTTTAAAGGATTCAATAATGGCGGTGCATATATTTTTGAAACCGATGGCTCATTTGCCCGATCACTTTATGAGGATGGTGCTCAGGTAGAAAAAAATGGAACTTTTTCTGTTAAAGGCAATAACCTCATTCTCACATTTTCTGATGGCAGCAAAGAGCAATGCCTCATTGCCCGGCTTGATGAAGACCTCGTAATCAACACCAGTTTTTACACTTTGGAATTATAAAATAATACACTACTTTATATAATAATATCAGAAAGGCTTTTACCATCCTATAACTCCATTATTTTCTTCATCTCATCGTCCGATACAGACAGCAACCCAACAAGCGGTAACCGGCGGGTGAGTTCCTTCCAGTTTTTGTCCTGTGCAAATACTTTCTTAAGCATCGGCAGAGCCTTAGTCAGTTGTTTATTACTTGCAAGAGTTATTGCCGTCCAGTACTGCATCTCCAGGTTTCCGGGTATCATTTTCATGGCGGCATTGTATTCATTCATCGCTGCCGTCATGTCATTTCTCTCAACAGCAAGATCACCTTTGTTCATATGCTCATAAGCCACACTTACATTGTATAGCCGCCGCAGTTCTTTAATAGGTTCTTTGTGGTCGTCCACCCGCAGGTCAATTGTCTTTTCATCCCATGGTTTACCGGCAGAGGTTGCAGGCACAACGATGATGGCAGCTGATTGTTTACCACGAATATCGCCGCCTGCTGCCTGTGCAGCATCCAGGGCCAGCAGCATTCTTTCTGCCAAAGGCTTTCCCTTACTCTTTTCATAAGCTGCCGCCATAGAGGAAGGCACTTTGTCTGTGAGCATCATATTTGACTGCACCGAAAATTGGTTGCCGGCGATATGCCCGGCAAATTCGATACACTTATTTCCTGTATGCACCGCCACGTTGCCTTTGTTGTCCACGATGGCCACCTGCCGCACTTCACGGCCATCATCGCTGATTATTAATGAATCAAGTGTCTGTTGCGCCGTTAATCCCGACTTCAGCAAAGCAAGCCCACGAATACCAAACGATTTATTTACGAAAGATTGTGTAGCTACAGCACCAACACCGGCCTCAGCCCAGCTTACAGAAGTGCCAACAGAAAACCAGTGGCTTTGTACAGCCACACCCATTTCGCCGGTGGCCGAATCTCTTGCCACAATAGAAAATGTATGAGCCAGCGGATTGCTGCTGCTGAAAATCTGTCCTTCAGAATAATTGAAGCTAATGGTAATACAGAACAGCAACAGAACAGTCTTTATCATAAAAAGTGATTTATAATAAAGATAACAGAGATTTTTTGTTGCCTGTAGCCGCTTTTACTCAGCCAGCATTTCATCAATGCATTTGAAAGAATAACCTTTCGCCTTCAAATAGTCTATGAGCTGTGGAAGTTTATTATAGAATTTATCTGCTCTTCCCGGCCCTGCGCCGATGTGCATCAGCAGGATAAAACCGTTCAATCCTGATGATTTTGATTTTTCATAGTTAATGACAGATTCAAAGATTGTTTCACTGCTGCGAAAGTTCTTATCCTTTTCACCAGTGTAATCCGCATGGCTGAGCGTACCCGGTGTGTAGTTGATAAGTTGCAGGTTCAGTTTTTTTGTCCAGGCGGCAATGGAATCGTTATACCATTCATACGGCGGAAGAAAGAAAGGTGAATGATGGCCAGCAATTTTATGCATCGCCATTGCGGCATAGTTATCGCCCAGGTCGAAGCTGAATTGTTGCTTTGTCACCAGCAGGCTGTCTCTTTTGCTCCAGTCGCAATAGAGCAAATGTTTATCTGAATGAGCTCCCAGGTAATTGCCCTGTTGTTTCAGCAGTTTTATGACCGGAGAAAATTGTTTGTTGCGATAGAAATCACCGGTGAAAAAGAAGGAGGCTTTTATTTTTTGCTGTTTCAGTGTTTGGGCAATAAAGTTTCCGCCTTCGGCGAATTCATGTCCTGTAAATACCAGCGCAATATTCTTCTTAGTACTGTCGCCCCGTATGATAGCTCCCCTGCTGTATGTAACATTTTTCAGCGGAGAGCCTGTTTCTTTTTTCCGGGTGAGGCTTCTGCCTCCTTTGCAGCAAGCAGGTAAATTAACGAGGCTGTACCGTCCATAGTTGGTTCGTTGGTACTGTAGTCGCCATAGTCGTCATGATATACGGCAAGATTACTCTGGAAAGTTTCATACTCATCTGCATCCTTCAGGTGTATCCCGATAAGTCCTTTATAAATGCTTCCGTACACCGGGCCATCTACCAGGCCGCCATCTATAGGATAGTTTTTGAGATGGGTAAATGCCGAATGCGGGTCAACTGGCGTATCGCCCCAAGTAGGCAATCCGTACACCATGCTGGTGCCCCAGGGATTGCAGCCAAAAAGCCAATCGAAGTTGGCCTGCTCCAGTTCTGAAAACTGCTTGTCGCCGGTAAGTTCCCTGTACCAATAACATTGAATGGCAAAAGAGGTGGTTAGATTATTACTGCACCAGATAAAAGGAACTCCACGGTAGAAGGCATTTTGTTTTGCCTTGTTCCATACACGGTTTATACCTTCTTTGTAATAACCGGTAATAGTATCTCTTCTTTTATCAGTTAGTTGTTTTGCCAGTTCATAATGACCCACATTGATGAATGGATACCATTGGTAATGTTTGGCGGTATCGCTGCCGAGCCAGGGAGTTGTCGGTTCCATTCTGGCATAGTTATATGATTCCACCAAACCAGAAATAGCATTGTCAAATACCCAATCCTTTTTCATAGTATATATGTTTGCTCCGGCCAACTCCATATCGTCCGCCCAATTATCTTCTGCATATATGTAGGGTGATTTTACTGAGGCTGTTTGAGTATTGCCTAGTTTTCTTTTACCAAAGGAGTATGCTGAAATCGCTTTTTCAAACAAAGAATCACCAAATTTTTTTTGACCACCGTTTGTGTATACCGAAAAGTATTGAGCCTTATCGCCAAGAACCTGAAAGCCCAACGCAAACGCACTTGCAAACTTTCCTGCTATTGAACTGGTTCCCGTCGTAGCATTCATAAACTTACCCCGCTGCTGTGGCTCGCCACTTACAAAATATACCGGCCGCTCATAGCCTCTGCCATAGAAAGTGTCCTGACCAGGTATGCGCATGCCCATGTGGTCACGGTCATCAGCTATCTGGTTAAACATCCAGTCATCTCTCGGGTGCATTTTCAACAGCCAGTCTAATCCCCATTTGGCTTCGTCAAGCACATCGGCCATACCGTTTTTGCCATCCAGTCCGTTGGCTTGTTTTTCATCGCCAAATACTCCTGGAAAATCTCGGTAAGCCATCAATAAATGGTAAGTGGCATTGGCAGAAGTAGTGCTGTATTGCAGGTAATCACTGGCATCATGCCAGCCGCCCACCACATCAATACGGGTGCTGTCTTTTATGCCTGCTTTTTCACCGTACAGTACATAGCCGTCGTGTGTGTGGCAACTGTCTTTTAAAAAAGGGTTGAAACCTGTTCGTTGCTGCCGCATGTAACGAAGGCAAAAATCAGCAGCACCTTTATATACATCATTGCCAATTTCAAACTCCGGCGATTTTACGCCGCCTGCCTGTAAGTAATAACGCCCCGGTTTTTTAAAAGATGAAAAATTGAGCCGGTACGTTTGTTTGAACGGGCCATACGCACCGAATGGATTTCCTGTCATTCCTGAACTGGCAATTTTTTTGGTTTTTGCATCAATCAGTTGCCAATGGTTAACCGTTAACGAATCCTTGCTGCACCATACGGCCACTTTAACACCCTGCGGAGTATAGCCTAACTGATTAATACGTATCCAGCCTTGCGGATTTTCATTCTTAACAAAAGAGAAAAAAGGCAACAATGCAATTACAAGCCACTTCTTCATGAGTAAAATTTGTGTTTCAATTCACCCCGTTAAGTTACAAACAAGCATGTTAACTTAGCAGCCGTAAATTTTATACGATGAAATTAGTCACTTACCTGAAGGAAGGACATGAACAATTGGGTGTTTTGATAAACGGTATCGTTTACGATATGGATGTGCTTCATCCCGATTTGCCCGGCAGTATGAATATGTTTTTAAACTATTGGGAAGACATGTTTCCTTTTGCACAGGCTGGTGAGCTTATGCTGCGGGAAGGAACAAGAACCAGTAATAAAGGTGTTCCGTTAGGCGAACTGGAATTGCTATCGCCGGTTCCTTTTCCAAACAGTTTACGCAAAGGCTTTGCTTTTCGCAATCATGCAGAGGCGCTATGGCGTAGCAAAGGGGCGGAACTGCCATCTGCGTTTGATCAGTTTCCTGTTTTCAGTTTTTCAAACCACCACAGCACACAAGGCCCTGGAAATATTTTTTGCATGCCCGACCATTTTGAGAAACTAGATTTCGGACTGGAAGTGGCCGTCGTAATAAGCAAACATGGAAAAAACATCAGTGCAGCAGAAGCTGATGATTATATCGGCGGGTTGATGATAATGAACGGCATGAGTGCAAGAAGATTACAGGAAGAAGAAATGCAGCTTAGCAACAGTTCAGCCAAAGGCAATGATTTTTGCACCGCTTTTGGCCCCTGGCTGGTTACGCCGGATGAACTGGAAAATTTAGAAATACCTGCAAAAGAAAATCACATGGGTAAATGCTGGAACCTGCCCATGAAAGTTTATGTAAACGGAGAACTGATAAGCGAAGCCAACCTGGGTGATATGGACTGGACTTTTGCAGAGATAATTGAAAGGGCTTCTTACGGCGTTGATTTATATCCCGGTGATGTAATTGGCAGCGGCCCGGCAGGAAAAGGTTGTTTTCTTGAGTTGAATGGCACAAGTAAGCTAAGCAGCCCGGAATATTCAGAACAGTGGTTGCAAAATGGTGATGTGGCAGATATAGAAATTGACGGTTTGGGAAAACTCAGCAACACAATTGCAGCAGAAGAAACAGAGTATTCAATTTTGGCAAAAAAGAAATTCTGAGAAAAAAATGCTTGAATCTTTTACCCGGAAAATACAGGTCTCGCTGTTATAGTTTCATAATATAGCGACTCATCTTTAAGTACTCTATACCTCCGCAACTGCGGTCAATAGTGAAATCAAATTCTATTTTTCGTGGGAAATTAAGGTTATACAATTGTTGCCGGCTCATAAATGGCAGGCTATCAACCCGGTAATTACCTTGCTGACTGTCAATGGTCAAAATTATTCCCCCGCAGCAGGCGCAGTAGGCCATATCTGGCCCTGTCAGTATTCCACTTGCCTGGTATTCATTTTGTTTTTTGCAGGCAAGTAATAATGAAATGGAAAATATTGCAGAAAAGAATGCTACTCTCATTGTTTATAAAAGACAAAGCACCAGACTAATCCGATGCTTTGTTATTGAAGGTTATTTTATTGTGTTATTGCCATTTTGCCCCAAACACCTTTTTAAGCAAGTCTGTTGTCCGGGCAGCAATATTCTGGCGGATGTTCAATTCTTCTTTTGCCACCAAATCAAATAAAGCTTCCGTTGCTTTGCCAGTAACAAAAGATGGTAAATCAGGATTAATTTTTTTTAAAGTCGTTGGAAAGTTATTGTAAGTGGTTACCACATCAGAATAGTACTTTGTAGCCTGCAGGTTATCTAATGAACTTTTTATTACCGGCGAAAAAGCAGCAATTAGTTTGTCCGTTGTTTTCACCCTGAAAAAATGGGTGGCACTGGTATCGCCATTTTTCACCAGGCCAATGGCATCGCTTAGCGTCATGCTCTTAATGGCATCAACAAAAATCGGTTTGGCATAGCCGGCAGCGTCTTCCGCAGCCCTGTTAATCTGGAGAATGGCCTTATCCACCATTTTGTTCATGCCAAGGTCACGAAGGGTATTTTCAATTTTTTTGGCATCTGGCGGCAGCAATATCTTGTAAAACGCATCTTTAAAGAACCCGTCTTCTTTGTTCAGCTGAAGAACGGCTTTTACAAGTCCCTGGCTCAGGGCCTCCTTAATACCTTCGCCGGCCTCTGCTTCGGTTACTCCGCCGGTATTGCCCAGAACGCCGGGCATATTCATAATTTCGGTGCAACTGCTCAGTCCGAGGGAAAGTGTCAGGATATAAAAGATTTTTTTCATTTTTTAGGTTTGATTAGAGATTAAGGAATAGCCCCAAAAGTTGCTTCCGGGGCAATTTTTTCAAAAATAAACCAGTTTTATCATGTCCGTTCCAAAAACAGACCAGAAAGGAAAATGAAGCGGTAAATACCCGGAAAAACCAGCCGTGCCGGGATTGTATTTTTATGTTTTAAACTGTACATTTGCAACGATTTTGAAAAGTTGCGGTATTGCCGTAAGTTGCTTAAAATTTCATCCCGGTATGCCGGGACGCCCAAGCCGAAAAGCGAAATGAGTAGGCGAACCCAAAACAACTGATATGAAAAAAGTTACTTTTATTCTTATTGCCGTTCTTTATGTTGTAGCTGCGCAGGCTCAAAAAACAAGAGTTGGTATTTCAACAGGGCTTACTTATTCAAATATCTATGACAATGTGGAAGGAAATGATAAGACTGATGCAAAAAGAGGTCTTTCGTTGGGAATGTTTTTAGAAGCCCCCATTTGTGATGGTTCATTCAGTTTTCAGCCTACATTACAGTATGTACAAAAAGGAACTGTGTGGACAAACTACCGTGCAGAAAAAACAAGCTGGGCCCTTCGTTATGCCGAATTACAGGCGAACTTTTTGTTTAATACCAATAAGAAAAATGGCGGATTCTTTGTAGGTCTTGGTCCTGCTTTTTCTTATGCTGTACCTTCTAAAATTGTTGTTGAAAACAAAGAAGGCACTTCTGAAAAGGCACTGACTTTTGGCGACGAGGCTCTCAATGATTACAGAAGACTGGATATTGGCGCAAATGGCATTATTGGCTACCGCGACAAAATGGGCTGGCTGCTTGCTGTTAATTATACTTATGGACTCAGAAACCAACACCCTGGCGGTGGTGATGTTAAGTATAACAACGCATATGTGGGCATCAAAATCGGTTATCTGTTTAAGAACTAATTGTTTCTATAAATACTTACACCAAGCCCTTCGCAATGCGGAGGGCTTTTGCTTTGTATGCTTGCTGCTAAACAAGTAACTTTGCCCGCCCTCCCCCAAAGGAATTAAGAAAAACAATTTTGTATAAAATGAGTGCAACACATCTGTCTGAACAGGAACAACTGCGCCGGGAAAAACTGGCGGAACTGATAATGATGGGAATAGAACCCTATCCGGCTCCTTTGTATCCGGTAAACGCCTATTCCTCTGAAATAAAGAGCAACTATAAAGAAGAAAACAAAGAGCAGTTTGCCGATGTATGCCTGGCCGGCCGTATTATGAGTGTAAGAGATATGGGGAAAGCTAATTTTGCCGTTATCCAGGACTCACACGGACGGATTCAGCTCTATATAAAGAGAGATGATATCTGCCCCGGAGAAGATAAGTCGCAGTATGATATTGTCTGGAAAAAACTGCTTGATATTGGCGATATCATTGGTGTTAAAGGATATGTTTTTACAACAAAAACAGGAGAAACCTCTGTTCATGTAAAAGAACTGACACTGCTAAGTAAATCTCTCCGTCCGTTACCCATAGTAAAAGAAGCTGACGGGCAAACATTTGATGCAGTTACCGACCCCGAATTCAAATACCGCCAGCGCTATGCTGATTTGATCATCAACCCGGCAGTAAAAGACACATTTATTAAAAGGACAAAACTTATCAACTCCATACGGGAATTCCTGAACGGACAAGGTGCCTTGGAAGTTGACACTCCTGTTTTGCAAAGCATTCCCGGCGGTGCGGCAGCAAGACCGTTTGCCACACACCACAATGCACTGGATATTCCACTGTACCTGCGTATAGCCAATGAGCTCTATCTTAAACGGTTAATTGTAGGCGGATTTGATTGGGTGTATGAATTTAGCCGCAACTTCCGGAATGAGGGAATGGACCGCACCCATAATCCCGAGTTTACCATCCTGGAATTTTATACTGCTTACAAAGATTATTTCTGGATGATGGAGACCACCGAGCAACTGCTGGAAAAAGCTGCGCTTGATGTATGTGGCACAACAGAGGTGCAGGTGGGCGACAAGATAGTTTCCTTTAAAGCTCCGTTTAAGCGCATCAGCATCTTTGATGCTATACAGGAACATACAGGCATTGATGTAAGCCGGATGAACGAAGAGCAACTTCGCTCTGTTTGCCGCCAACTGAATATTCATGTGGACAATACAATGGGTAAGGGCAAGCTGATTGATGAGATTTTTGGAGAGAAATGCGAAGACAATTACATACAACCAACATTCATTATCGACTACCCGGTTGAAATGAGTCCGCTTACCAAGAAGCACCGTGATAAACACGGATTGGTAGAACGTTTTGAGCTGATGATTAATGGCAAAGAAATTGCCAATGCTTATAGTGAACTGAACGATCCGGTTGACCAGCGGGAAAGGTTTGAAGAACAGGTAAAATTGATGGAACGGGGCGATGATGAAGCTATGTTTATTGACCATGATTTTCTCCGGGCACTGGAATACGGTATGCCGCCTACTTCGGGTATTGGATTTGGAATAGACAGGTTATGTATGCTGCTTACCAACAATCCATCCATACAGGATGTGTTGTTGTTTCCGCAAATGAGACCGGAGAAAAGAGGAGACGAAGAGACAAAAGAAGAAAATTAAACACAACAAGGCCTGCAAATCAATTGCAGGCTTTTTAAATTGCAATTATGACAAAAGAACAATTGCTTAATCAATTGCATGCCGATACATACGTAATGCTGAAGCCTTCCCCCGTTCATGGCATAGGTGTGTTTGCTATAAGAGATATTCCAAAGGGCTGCCGCACTATTTTTTCTCAGGGTGTGGGCGAATGGATTAAACTGTCGTTTAAAGAAGTTGAACAACTGCCCGAACACAGCCGCAACCTTATTGAAACCTATTGTCTTTACGATGATGAGAATTACTTCGTTCCCGACTATGGCTTTAAGTTGATGGATTTGGTTTTATACCTTAACCATTCTGCTGAACCAAATGTGGCATCGGTAAACGAAGGGGAATATTTTGAAGCCCTCAGGGATATTAAGATTGGCGAAGAATTGCTGGTGGATTATGGAAGTATTGTGGATGCAGAAGGGTACTGAATAATAAAAAATCCCTATCCTTTTCTAAGGCCTCTTGCAAAATGAAAACTAAATGACATTCTCAGGGCAAGAGTGTTGATTGTATATTTCTTTCCTGCCATATCTCTTTCATACTTCAATCCAAAGAGTAGTGTATTGTCGCCTTGGCCAACTTCAAGGCTATACCCGGTTTCAAAAGCAATAGCAACTCCGTCACCGTAATTTCTTTCTTCGTCTTCACTTCCCACTACACGACAATAGCCAGCCGAAGGTTCTACATAAAAACCTGTTTTTGAATCGCTGCTAAAAATATGTTTAAAACCAGCTTTAATGGAAATATGACCTAATATGGATCTGACATTTTTATCTTTTGGCGGAAAATATGCCCCGTCTAACAATTCGATCATTGCGCTATTGTTACCCACTTCGTTCAATGGAATGTCCCAATATGCAAAAACACCAAATCCTAAACCCGTATTTTCTGAGTTTTCTCCTACCAACTTATATACAGCAAGTTGAGAACGGGAGGATAAAAATGCAAAACAGAGCAAAAAAAGGATAAGACTTTTTTTCATAACCGAATTTCAAAAGTGAGAAATATGATGCAAGTTATATTTAAGATCGCTCTACAAACAAATCATTATACAGCTGTCCGCCGGGAACAACTGAATATTTTTCTAAATCAGTAATACCTTCTTTGGCCAACACCTGCTCATCAATAAATAAATTTCCTGTGCATTGGGCAGAAGGCTGCCGTAGAATATAATATGCCGCATCGGCAAGTATTTCTGGTGTCCGGCTCATATTGGCCAGCATGGCACCGCCCAGCAGGTTGCGAACAGCAGCCGTATCAATCGTTGTTCTTGGCCAAAGTGCATTAATAGCAATTCTGTCTTTGGCAAATTCTTTCGCCCAGCCAATCACCATCATACTCATATTGTATTTGGTAAGGGTATAGGCAACATGTTTATCAAACCATTTTGGGTCCAGGTTTATTGGCGGAGACAAAGTGAGTATATGCGGATTTTCTGCCTTTTTTAAATGCGGGATGCAGGCCTTTGTTACAAAGAAAGTTCCCCGCACATTTATATCATGCATCAGGTCAAAACGTTTGGCTTCCGTTTGCTCTGTGGTGGTTAATGATATTGCCGATGCGTTATTTATCAGGACATCAACACCGCCAAACCTTTCGATGGTTTTGTCAATAACATTCTGTACCTGCTCTTCAAAACGGATGTCGCATTGTACAGCTAAAGCCTTACCACCGGCCGCTTCTATTTCTGCGGCAGCAGAAAAGATAGTACCTCCCAGTTTTGGATTTTCTTCCACACTCTTGGCAGCGATAACAATATTGGCTCCTTCTTTTGCAAGACGAAGTGCAATGGCTTTACCGATACCCCTTGTGGCACCAGTGATGATGATGGTTTTGTTGTTGAACGACATAATTGCTGGTTCTTGTATATTAAGAAAAGAGTCTTTAAAAATCAGGCAGTATTGGTTTTGTTCCCACAATCTCATCAATTCGCTGCATAACAGATGTGTCTAATTTCTCAACCACATCCATTGCTTTCAGGTTTTGAAGAAGCTGCTCCTTACGGGTAGCGCCGAGAATGGCTGTCGTTACATTCGGATTTTTAATACACCAGGCAATGCTTAACTCTGCCAACGAAACACTCAGCTCTGCGGCCAGCAACGATAGGTTTTTTACTTTATTCAGCAGTTCATCTTTAATCCAGCGGTCCTTCAGCCAGTCGAAACCCTGCAGACCAAGGCGGCTGCCTTCGGGTATCCCGCTGTTGTATTTACCACTTAAAAGACCTGAAGCAAGCGGACTCCAGATAGTGGTACCCATTCCCGCTGTTTTAAATACCATCAAAAACTCATTCTCTATTTTATTTCTCTCCAAAAGATTATACTGGCATTGCTCAACAGCCGGTGCAATTAACCCATGCTGATGAGCTACACGGTGAGCTTCCATTATTTCTACACCGCTCCACTCACTGGTGCCCCAGTATAAAATTTTTCCCTGCTGAATAAGGTTGTGCATGGTCCACACTACTTCTTCAATGGGAACATTTTTGTCGGGCCGGTGACAGAAGTATAAATCAAGATAATCTACTTGTAAGCGTTGTAAAGCTTCATTACATGCCTCTGTAAGATGTTTGCGGCTAAGGCCGGTTTGATTAGGTTTATTTTCTTTTCCTCTCCATCCAAAGAAGGCTTTGGAAGAAACGGTATAAGAGCTACGGTCCCAGCTTTTCTTTTTTAAAACACGGCCCATCATCTTTTCACTTTCGCCAAGGGCATACACTTCGGCATTGTCGAAAAAATTTACACCATTGTCGTAGGCGATGCCCATCAGTTCGTCTGCAATGCTGTCGTCAATTTGTTTATGAAAACTTACCCAGCTTCCGAAAGAAAGCACACTGAGCTGCAGCCCGGTTTTACCCATGTATCTGTATTCCATGTAAAAAAAATTTTAAGTTTTAAGTTTCTGCCTTAAAGTTATGCCATCTGTTTAAAAGAAGCATTTCCACAGCACAGACTTTCTAAATAAAAGGGCTGGTGTTTATTGCTGCGGAAAGCCATCGTCTTTCACCTGTACCTCGCCGGTAACTACGTTAAACTTGATGTTTGAAAAATCCTGGGCAGCCGTGATGCCTTTTTGGGGATATATCTTCTTGTCCTTTGTCAGGTATTCGGAAGGTTTATCTGTATAGAAGGTTTTATTTACCTGGTCCCACCAGAGTTCAGGAGTTTTTAATGTATCGCCTTTTATATTTATTACTACCACACTGTCCCGCAGGTACACTTTATTCATGCTTTCAAAATACTTTCCGTATTTACAATCAAGCCAGCTTTCTATCTGGGTACTGTCGTTATAAAAATCGCAATGCAGTGATTTTGGAAATTCAACATACACCGTATCAGATTGGAAACGCCACATTAGCGGAGCTTTCAGTACAGCTCTTATTTTTCCGTTTTGGCTAAGCTGGCTGTTTATGTTAGTGGCCACTTCTTTCATCACCACTTTTTTGGTCCACTCTTCAATTTTTTTCTCATCATTTTCGCAAGACAAAACAAAACAGCAGCTTATAGTAAAAGCTGCTGCCCTGAAAAAATTTATATGACGAAACCTGTTATTCATACTTACGTTTGCCAAACCAGATATCGCTGAGTGAGAAGCCAACAGAAACCCGGAACAGATTTTCTTTCAGCACATTTACATTGCTGCCTCTTTTTATATATTCAAGGGCAACGTTGATGATCGTCGCCTGCTGGCTAAGGCGGCCATAGTTGGCCAGAGGTAATGCGAAACCAATTGATCCGCCAGTTTGATTTAATTTTTGACCACTTTTTACATAGTCGGGGCCGGTAAAGAAACCGAAGCGGTAGCTTACCTGGCTGAAATAACTCTTTTTAGGAACCGGGTTGTATTGTCCGCCTAATTTTAATTCCCATTTGTTCTTGAGAGCATCCGGCTGTCCATAAAAACGATATTTCTCCCAGTTTTGTAAAGAAAAGTCAGCGCCTAAAATCCAGCCACCTTCTTTTTTCTGAAGATCTACAAATTTCTGAAGTGTAAATCCGGCAGTAACAGAGCCGGGTATTTTCACATTGCCTCTTAGGTCTGTTCTGTCATAGACGCTGTCTATCCTGTAGTTCCCCGAGCTTTCGTCGTAGGCGAAAGTCTCTCTCAGAATATCCTGACGGGCCCGTATATGCTTCATCCAGTTTCCGTAAGCACCAATTGTCAGCATCATCTTGCCTGATACAGGTGTTCTGTACTGGAGTCCTGCATTAAGATACAGGTTGCTGTAATTGGTCCTGGTTTCGTAATTGGCCTTGTAGTACTCAACCGAATCGTTGATAAAAGCCCGGCGGGTGCTGTAGTCTTTTTCGCCAAATAAGTAGCCCACATTAAAACCAAGGCTCAGCTTTTCTTCCATACCTCTTTTTTCCTTACGGAAAACGCTGAACCCTGTGCCTAATGAAGCCAGGTATGATCCGCCTTTTCCTTCATAGAAGGTAATAGCAGAATCAATAGAATTGTACGGAGGTATAGGGTTCAGCAGCCTCTCTCTTTCATAGATTTTATAGCTTATCCTTGAAACGGGACGAAGGCCAAAACTCATGCCCCAGTTAGTGCGAAGAGGAACACCGATTTGCAGATATGAAAACAGCAGGTTGCTTGCGGTGAATTTTTCCGTATTTCCCGGTTCTTTTAGTGTTCTGCTGTCGTAGTTGATTCCAACATCAAGCAATGCCCTGCCCGATTGCAGTTTTTTAGACTTAGCCTCTTTCCATGCCTGAAAGGAAGAATAAGAAGCCGGATTGTTGAAGTTGATTGATAAAAAATCGCTGAATCCGGCATTAATGCCACCCATGCCGCGGCTGCTTATGTGGTTAGGCGACACCAGGTCGCCAACGCCATAACGGGAATATGGTGAATTATCCTGTGCAGAGGCAGGAGAATAAGCAGCAAGGAGTAAAACCAAAAACGTAAAGAAGCTAATGCTTAACGTCTTGATTTTCTTAGGGGTTGTTAACTTCGCTAATTGCATACAGACCTTTAAATAATAAATCAGGGTCTGCAAATATCTTGTTTTTAAGGTGCGGAGCCAAATAGGTTATATCCCCCCCGGTTAAGAGGACGTTAAAGTTCCTGAACCTGCTCCTGTACGAATCAATAAAACCATCAATTTCTTTTGCAATTCCCAGTACGGCACCGGCAAGAATATTCGTATTTGTGTCATATCCGATCAGGGGTACATCACTTTGGGGCTTCAGCAGGGGCAGTTTTGCTGTATAGTGGTTCATGGCTTTCAGGCGCATTTCCATACCAGGAGAAATGATACCACCCATAAACTCATTGTATTTGTTGATAAAATTGTAAGTAATGCAGGTGCCCAGTCCAATCACCAGGTTATTTTTACCCGGGTGGTAATGCACCGCTGCGGCAGACAGGGCCAGCCTGTCGGCCCCGATAGTATCAGGTTTACCAACGGGTGTGGAAAAGGCAAGTTTTGTAAGGTGGCTCAATTTGTGAAACTTACTGGCAGCGGAAAGAATTTCTTCGGCATGGGGATTATGTTCAATAACAGACGAAAGGACAGACTTCTGTGGCTGATAGTCTTTAACAAGAGACTGTATGGTTTCAGACGAATCATCGGGAAGCGTAAAGGCTTCTTTCATTTCGGCATCATGAAATACTGCAACCTTTTTCCTTGTGTTGCCAAAGTCGAAGCAAAGAGTTGTTATCATAGCTGTATCTTAATTTCATTTCAGTCAATTGCAAAACCACCCAGGTTTTTAAAATGACCATTTAATTTAATTTTTTCTTTCAGTTGTTCCATCTCTGTAAGCACCGGCAGTACTTTGTTCAGGTGCCTTTTCAGGTATTCCTGCCTTTGTTTTTCATCCATAAGGCCAAGCAACTCATATTCCTCTTCAAGCGAAAGGCCCGCATGATGTGCCACATCGTAGGACAAAAGTTCGTCTTCATCCTTTTTAAAATCCTTTTTTACATTCAGCACTTTGTGCAGGTCTTTTATCCCGCTTACCACCTGTCGCATCAGTTCCGGGTTTCCGGAAATATAATTATCCGGGTAGCTGACGATAGCGCCACTGTAAAGCTTGTCAGGAATCTCTTTTATTATTTCAAGAACTCTGAAAACTTTTAGTCCTCTTGTTTTAATATCCATTTCGCCATTATCATACACTTTGGTTAGTTCGGTTATTTCTACCATACCTCCAAACTCTTTTACCTTCTTATTAATTACGGAAGGAATACCAAATGACTTTTTAGACGCCAAGCATTCTGCTACCAGTTGCTTGTACCTGGGTTCAAAAATATGAAGGTTCAGGTTCTCGCCGGGATAAACCACTACATCAAGAGGAAATATGGGGATAAAGTTGGTCATGAATTGCTAAAATACATCAACGTTCCGTTAATAGCCTTTTATTTGTTATTCTTCCAAAGAGATTCTAATATTTTGTATTTGTTAAACGTATATTTTGCCGAAATAACAGCGCATTTAAACCCGGCCTTTCCATCTAAGAAACCAAGCCTTAGAAAATAGTTTTGAATAAATGAGAAAACAGAAGAAAGCCATTTTTTCAGGGGGGCAACTTTCTTTCCTTTTGCAAAAAACTTTTCAGCATTCAGCGCTGCATATTTGTTCATCTTTATTTCAAAATCGCTGACGCTTTCTGCCGTGCGGTGCAGTACAGCCCCGTTAAACTTTTTAACAGCGACATCTTGAGGCATTATCAGTTCTTCATGCACAGGGGCATCGTTCCAGTTTACCACAGTTTTATTGAACAGGCGGATATGATGATCTTTGCCCCATTCGCCGTATTTCAGCCAGGTATCACCAAAAAAGTTATTGAAGGAAATATCGTACACCACTGTTTTATTTTCCGGATTAAACTGAAGCAGCGATTCTTTAAGTGTTGTACTTACAGCTTCATCGGCATCAAGGCTCAGTATCCAGTCATATTTTGCAAGACTGTTTGCTTTTCGTTTTGTTTGTCCAAATCCCTCCCACGACCCTTTATGCAACTGCACAGGATAGCCGGCCACAACATCAAGAGTGTTGTCTGTGCTGCCATTGTCGTAAACAATAATATCATCGCTGATGCCCTGCAGGCTTTGCAGTGTTTTGCCAATAACCTTTCCGGCATTCTTACAAACTATAACTACTGACAGGTTTTGCATATCGGAAGCAAAGATTAGATGTTTTTTGCAGTCAGCCATTTCCACCACCACAAAGTGACAAAAAGATAGATAAATACTCCAAACTGAACCTCGAGGCCAACGTCCACAAAAAAACTAAAAGCGAAAACAACGGCCGATAATTTCCATAAAAAGGCTTCTCTCGTTTTAATAAAAAAAGGCAACAGAGAGACAAATGTAAAAATGAGTAACCCGGCAATTCCGCAACCCAGCCCATACATCAGCCATTCATTTGCAGGCAAAATTTTGTCAGTTTTTTTTATTCCGGGATAAACAATTTCGTAGGCATTATCCATTTCAGCTGCAATATCTCCGAAGCCAACTCCTGCTTCAAGATTTTTTTTCAAAAGTATAGTTCCGGTTTTCCACGAGGCCACTCTTACTGCATCGTTAGACGATGGAACATAGGCCGCATGTTTAAAAAAATCATATTCATATACAAAAAACTTGACCCTGTTTTGAAAAGAGGGCAGACTGTAATAAGCCGCAAACGGCATTATTAATAACAGAAAAAGCATCAGTAACCCTTTTCTAAAGCCCGATTTGCTATACAGCAGGAAAACTCCGCCAGCAAATAACATTATGTAAAAAGCCAAGAGGCCTGTTCTTACAGAAAGAATATGCAGAAAAACGGCAAACCATACAAGCAAAGCCAGCCAGAGATATGCAAATTTCTTTTTTTGCAAAGCCATACGCCCGGCCAATAAGGCTGCAAGGCTAACCAGGAGGCTGAAGCGAATGCGGTCGTTTTCCAAAGGAGTAACGATGCTGTTGGCCTGTAAATAACCGGCATTAAGTGTGTCTGTATTTTGCAAATAGGCAACCATACTCCAGGCAGTGCCTGCAAAAACTAACAGGATAAAAAAAGATGCCAGCCTTTCCCATCGTTCTTTTTGAAGCTGAAAGGGTGCCGCAAATGCGAAAGGCAGCAAAAGAAAAGGGGTTTTAATTTTCATAATTTCAAACCACTCATGCTTATCATTGCTCCATAAACCGGAAAGAAGCGGCAGAAAAAAAAGCAGACTTAATCCCCAAAGCAAAGGAGAGGCAATAAACTGCCGGAACAGGCCTGTGGGATTGTAAAAAGAAAGTGATATCACTACAAAAACTCCTGTACAAACGGATAATGCAGCACGGGAAACAAACAGCGACAACAGCATGGCAATCATTATCCAAAAAATGATTGTGCCCCGCCATTCATTCTGTAGTTTGTTCAGCATACATTTGTAAACCTACAACATCCGTCGGACTTATATGTGGCAGCAACTACACGAAAAAATAATTACTGGAGATATAAAAGGAATAGCAAGAAGTATTTCTTTGGTTGAGAACGAATATCCGAGATATGAAGAACTGCTTCAGATGTTACCTGCCTCGGCTTCAAAAATAACAGGTATTACCGGCCCTCCCGGTGCGGGGAAAAGCACTCTTACCGATGCACTGATCGGACAAATTGTTAATGATGGAAAGAAAGTGGCAGTACTGTGTGTGGATCCGTCTTCTCCGTTTAACCTTGGGGCTGTGCTGGGTGACCGCATACGCATGAGCGACTGGTACACACACCCAAATGTTTATATCCGCTCATTAGCCACAAGAGGAACTATGGGGGGATTGCATCCAAAGATTATCGAGATAACCGATATGCTGAAAGCTTCCGTTTTTGATCACATCATTGTAGAAACGGTGGGTGTGGGGCAAAGCGAAATTGAAATTGCCGGTCTTGCTGATGTTACGGTGGTGGTAGTGGTGCCCGAAGCCGGAGATGAAATTCAAACTATGAAAGCCGGGCTGATGGAGATAGCCGACATATTTGTTGTTAACAAAAGTGACCGGCCGGATGCCGATACTTTCGTAAGGAACCTGAAACAAATGCTGGCCCCTTCTTTTGGGAAACATTATCATGAAGTGCCTGTTATTAAAACTGTTGCGGCCAGAAAAGAAGGTGTGCCAGAGCTATACGATAATATCAAACATCTGTTACGCAAAACGCATCAGACTGACAGGAAGTTCTGGCTTCTGGCCGACAGGGCATGGCAACTGATACAGCAAAAAAGGATGAAAGGGATTGATAAAGTTGTGTTGAAAAAAGGAATTGAAGAAGACTGGCAAAGGGGCGGTTTTAATCTTTATAAGTTCATCGGTAAATACACGGCAGATCAATAAATGACTTTTCTCAGTATTCAGGCTTGTGCGTCCTTATTGTTTTTCCACCAGCGAAATGAAATAAAGCCAACAAGTGCCAATGGCATAGCGGCAAGGTAAATAATGCCGCTGTTCATGCCTTTTGCAGGCTGCTCACCCATTTGCTGGGCCGTTTTGGTACATACAGAGCACTGTGCAGATAATTCCACACTTAAGCTTTGCAGAAGAAAAAAAGAGAAAATCAATATCAGGACTTTCCTGCGCATCAAAAGAATTTTTGCAATATTAATGGGTTTTTGCCTGAATTAATGTGTCTGCTATCTGCTTAAAATTTTGACCCCAGGTCTCCCAATTCAGGACTTTTTCATACTGACTGCGACAGCTTTTCTTAAGTCGCTGCATATCAGCTGTATTTTTACATAAGCCTTCTATTACTTCGGCATATTCATCGCCACCGGCAGAAATGGGCAAGGTAAACCCATTCACATTGTTTTTTACATACGTTGTCACTCCGCCGGTATCGGTGGTAATTGAGGGAATGCCGTATGCAGATGCTTCGCAAAAAACAAGCCCGGCACACTCGGCACGGGTGGGCAAGATTAAAAAATCGGTTTGGCGGAAAATATTATAAAACTGCTCAAAGTCTTCGGCTTTAT
>WBZP01001530.1_pt2 | contig 23563 bp, 23 predicted proteins | sample 5204301 | NCBI WGS metagenome assembly WBZP01 (sample SAMN12412401, study PRJNA552823) | activated sludge metagenome | isolation source: activated sludge from nitrification reactor of wastewater treatment plant... | place: USA: Pennsylvania | collected 2017 | reverse complement strand
GGCTGGCGCGGTGCGCTGGTGTTTGTCTCGCACGACCGTGCCTTCATCGACGCGGTGGCCACGCGCATCATCGAACTGGACCGCGGGGCGTTGCGCAGCTATCCCGGTTCTTTCGCCGCCTACGAAGCCACCAAGCTGCACGAACTGGAATCCGAGGCGCTGGCCAATGCCCGCGCCGAGAAGATGCTGGCGCAGGAGGAAGTCTGGATCCGCAAAGGCGTGGAGGCCCGCCGCACGCGCAGCGTGGGCCGCGTGCAGCGCCTCGTGAAGCTGCGGGAACAACGCGCCGCGCGCCGCGACACGCTGGGCCGCGTGCGCCTGGAACTGGATGCCGGCCTGCCGCCCGGCAAGATCGTGGCCGAGCTCAAGGAGGTGAGCATGCGCTTCGACGAGCCGGCGTCGGAAGCTTCGCCCGCGGCTGGCCGACTTCTGATCGACCGTTTCAGCGCCACCATCCTGCGCGGCGACAAGGTTGGGCTCATCGGCCCCAACGGCAGCGGCAAGACCACGCTGTTGAAGCTGATCCTCGGTGAACTGCAGCCCACCAGCGGTCAGGTGCGCCAGGGCACGCGGCTGCAGGTGGCCTACTTCGACCAGATGCGCGTGGCCCTGGACCTCAGCGCCACACTGGCCGACACCATCAGCCCGGGCAGCGAATGGATCGAGACCGCGAGCTCGCGCAAGCACGTGATGAGTTACCTGACGGACTTCCTGTTCTCGCCGCAACGCGCCAGCTCCCCGGTGCGCAGCCTGTCGGGCGGCGAACGCAACCGGGTCTTGCTGGCGCGGCTGTTCGCGCTGCCGGCCAACGTGCTGGTGCTGGATGAGCCCACCAACGACCTGGACATCGACACGCTGGAACTGCTGGAAGACCTGCTGCAGTCCTATGCAGGCACCGTCTTCCTGGTCAGCCACGACCGGCGCTTTCTGGACAATGTGGTGACCAGCACCATCGCCTGGGAAGGCGACGCCACTTTCGGCGGCCGGCCCGGCCTGTGGCGCGAGTACGAAGGTGGCTTCCAGGACTGGCGGCAGCAGCGCGAGCGCGCCCGTGTGCAGCCCGCACCGGCGCCCGCCAGGGCCACGCTGACCGGGACGAGCGAGCGCATCGCCCAGCGCACCAAGCTCAGCTACAAGGAGCGGCGTGAGCTGGACGGCCTGCCGGCGCTGATCGAAGCGCTGGAAGCCGAGCAGAAGCAGATCGCGCAGACCCTGGCCGGTAGCGAGATCTACATCAAGGAGCCAGGCCGCGTGGGCGGCCTGCAGGCACGCCACGAACGCATCGAAGAAGAGCTGCTGGCCGCGCTCGAGCGCTGGGAGGCGCTGGGTTCGCGCTGAAACCGGCCCTCAGCGCCGGCTGTTGAACCAACGCTCGCTGGCGGCCGCCGGGTGCGTGCGCGTGATGATCAACCCGGCCTGCAGGTACAGCGCGTTGAGCAGGCGCATCGCCCGCTCGCGGTCGAAGCCGGGCCAGCCTGCCATCTCGCGCACGCTGCTGGTCTGCATGCGCAGCCGCGCGACGGCGGTGGCCAGCGAACCGGCAAGCTCCAGCCGGTCCAGATCCACCCCTGGTGCGATGCGGTAGGCCGCATGGCCGCCGATTTCCGGCAGCAATTCGTCGCGGCTGCCGCGCAGCGCCAGTTCCCACAACAGCATGCCAAGCGGCGACATCGACTCGGGTTCGTCCTGCGCATGCAGTCGGGAGGGTTCGACGTGCAGCACGCGCAACTGATGCAAGGGCAGGGCCAGCAGCTGCTCCTGCGTCATCGGCGCATGCACCTGCCGCTGCACCGGAAAGACCGTCAGCGCAAAGACATGCAGCTCGTGCTCGACCTGCAGCAGCAGGTCGCGGCCATGGCGCACGGCCGCCGCCATCACCTCAATCAGTTCCAGCCCCTGGCCGGCGCGTGCCGATGCATCAAAACGCAGCAGGTCCTGCAGCAGGGAAGGATTGAGCGAGCTCAAGCGCGTGGAACCGGCGCCGGTGTCCTCGGCACGTGCCGTTTCGATCTGGCGGCGCTGGAACTCGCTGATGCGCAGGAGATCGATCTCAGAAGCGTGCTGGGTGGTGGGGAACATGGCGGGCATCCTGGGCCGCCGTCGGGCTGGTCCGATTCCGGATTGGACCTCCTGCGGCAGTTGCGCTGGCTCGTTCTCGGGTTTCAGGTGTGTGCGGATGTACGCAGCTGGCGCAGGCGTTGCCAGAAGCGTGCATCCTGCGCGGTCGCGAAGTTGATGCGCATCAGCGCGGTGGGCCGCGGCCTGGCATGGAACAGCGAACCGGGTGCGGTGAGCCAACCTTCGTCAAGCAGGCGCTGGGCCAGCGGCTCGGTATCCACGCCCACGTCGATCCAGCCGAACAGCCCCGCGGGCTCGGCGCGGAACTGGCAGCCGCTGTCCCGCACCAGGCGCACGGTGCGCTGGCGGGCACCCTGCAGCAGCGCGGCGATGCGTTCGGCGTGACGGCGCAGTGCGCCCTGGTCCAGGCAGGTCGCCACCGCGCGCTCCAGCGGGCCGGGTGTGGTCAGCGTGGACAGCAGCTTGGTGTCGATCAGCCGCTCGGCCAGCGTCGGCGCGGCGGCCACGAATCCCACGCGCCACTGCGGCGTGAGGATCTTCGAGAATCCCGAAACGTAGACCGTGCGCTGCAGCGCATCCAGCTGTGCCAGGCGCGTGGCGTGCGGTGGCGCCAGCCAGCTGTAGGTGTCGTCTTCGACGATCGTCAGCTCGTGTGCTTCGGCCAAGCGCAGTACCTGGTGTGCGGCGGCCGGGGTCAGCGACGCCCCGGTCGGGTTGTGCAGCACCGAGACCGTCACGTACAGCCGGGGTCGGTGCTCGCGCAGCAGCGTTGCCAGCACGGCCATGTCCGGCCCCTCGGCGCCGCGCGGAACCGGTAGCAGCCGCATGCCCAGGCGGGTCAGGCGGGCGTACTCGACCGCCCAGCCGGGCTCGTCCACCAGCACCGCGTCGCCGGGCTGGAGCAGGGTGCGGGCGACGAGATCCAGCGCATGCGTGGCGCCCACCGTGGTCACGATCTGCGCCGGCGTGGCCCGTATCCCGAGGTCGACCAGACGCCGCGCCAGTGCTGCGCGCAGGCCCTTGTCACCGGCCGGTTCGCCGTAGCTGAGCCAGGCTGCAGGGTCGGCACAGACGCGGCGCAGGGCACGTTGCAGGAGGCCGGCATCCAGCCAGGCCTCGGGCAGGGTGCCCATGCCGGGCGCCGGCAAGCCACCTTGCGCCTGGAACATGCTGCGGATCAGCGCCGTGGCATCCACCGGGACCGGTGGGGGGCGCGTGCGGCCGCTGGGTGCAGGGGGCGCGGTCAGGACTTCACGCACATAGAAGCCGCGCTGTGGCCTGGCCTGGACCAGGCCACGCGCCTGCAGCAGGTCGTAGGCGCCCACCACCGTGCTGGGGCTGACGCCCTGGCGCTGGGCGCAGTCGCGCACCGAAGGCAGTCGCGACCCCGGTGCGAGCAGGCGCTGCTGGATGCGCTCTCCCAGCTGCAGGGCCAACTGCTCGGCCAGCGTCACACCGGCTGCTCGGCTGAGCAAATTCGTCGGGTGGATGGGACCTGCCGGGGCTCGCTGCCCATCAGGCTGTATGGCTGGCATGCTCAGTACAGATCGCGATACTGTGGTGTGGAGTGTATCGCTTCTGTGCTGGCGTCAGCGCATAGACTGGGCCCATGCAGCGAACCGCTCCGCCCTCCCTTCGAGTGGCTGTCCGTCGGTCTGCCCCGGCCTGCGGGTGCGCGCAATGACGGACAGCCGACGTGGCTTTGCGCTGGGTGCCTTGGGCGTGGCAATCTTCGCGATGACGCTGCCGATGACGCGCCTGGCGGTCGGCGACGACAGCGCACCACAGTTGAGCCCGGCCTTCGTGACCGGTGGTCGCGCTGCGGTGGCCGGCCTGCTGAGCCTGGTCTACCTGGTCTGCGTGCAGGCGCCTTGGCCTGCCACGCACCAGCTGCCGGCGCTGGCCGTCAGCGCGCTGGGCACCGTACTGGGCTTTCCGATCTTCATCGGCCTGGCGCTGCGCGAGGTGGATGCGATGCACGCCGCGGTGGTGACCGGCGTGCTGCCGCTGGCAACCGCGATGGTGGCGGCGCTGGTGCTGCGCCAGCGGCCATCAACCGGCTTCTGGATATGCGCGGCGCTCGGTTGCGCGCTGGTGCTGGGCTTTGCCGCCTGGCAAGGTGGCGGGCAGCTGGCGCGCGGCGACGGCTTGCTGCTGCTGGCCGTGTTGTGCGCCGCCATCGGCTACGTAGGTGGCGCGCTGGTGTCGGCCACGATGCCGGCTCAGCAGGTGATCTGCTGGGTGCTGGTCGGCGCGCTGCCCTTGACCCTGCCCTGGGCCGTCTGGCTGCTGCCGGCCGAGCCGGTGCAGGTCTCGGCCTGGGTGGGCTTTGCCTATGCTTCAGTGTTTTCAATGTGGCTGGGCTTCTTTGCCTGGTACCGTGGTCTCGCGCTGGGCGGTGTGGTGCGGGTCAGCCAGGTGCAACTGCTGCAGCCCTTCCTGGCGCTGCTGTTTGCCGTGCCGGTGCTGGGCGAGCGCCTGCGCCCCTCGACACTGCTGTTCACGCTGGCCGTGGTGGCCGTGGTGCTGGTCGGCCGGCGCATGCCGGTGGCCAGGTCGACTTGAAGGAGGCTTTTCGATGATCCTGCACCCTGACGATTGGTTGGCCCGCCTGCCCGGTGCAGGCGGGGCCCGCTACATCCGCGCGCTGCGCCATGGCAGCATGGAACTGGAGCTGTACGCGCCACGCGGCACCGATGCCCAGGAGCCGCACGCACGCGACGAGCTGTACTTCGTGGTCAGCGGCCAGGGCAATTTCGACCGGGACGGCGTGGTCACGCCCTTCGCGGCGGGCGATGCGCTGTTCGTGCCGGCGTTCACGCCGCACCGTTTCGTCGACTTCAGTGACGACTTCGCGACCTGGGTCGTCTTCTACGGCCCGGCGGGAGGGGAACCGGCATGAACTGGCAGATGGCGCGCCGTGCCGAACGGCTCAACCCGTCGACGATCCGCGAGATCCTCAAGGTCACCGAGCAGCCGGGCATCATCTCGCTGGCCGGTGGCCTGCCTTCGGCCGAGACGTTTCCGGTGGCGGCGATGCGCGAGGCCACCGAGCGGGTGCTGCGCGAGCAGCCGCACCAGGCGCTGCAGTATGCGGCCAGCGAAGGTTTTGGCCCGCTGCGCGAATGGGTGGCCGAAGAACTCTGGAGCCAAGGCCTGCAGGTGCAGGCCGACCAGGTGCTGATCACCACCGGGTCGCAGCAGGGGCTGGATCTGGTGGGCAAGGTGCTGGTCGACCCGGGCAGCCGCGTCGCCGTGGAGTCGCCCACCTACCTGGGTGCCTTGCAGGCCTTTGCACCATTCGAGCCCGACTTCGTGGCGTTGGAGGGTGACTCGGACGGCCCCTTGCCCGAGAGTCTGGAGGCGGCGCGCGGAGCGCGGTTTGCCTATCTGCTGCCCAACTTCCAGAACCCCAGCGGGCGTTGCCTGCCTGCCGCGCGCCGCCTGGCGCTGGTGGAGCGCGCGTTGGCACTCGGGCTGCCCTTGGTGGAGGACAACCCCTACGGCGAGCTGTGGTTCGATGCGCCGCCGCCACCGCCACTGGCCGCCGGCGCGGGTGAAGCTGCGGTGTACTTGGGCTCGTTTTCGAAGGTACTGGCCCCAGGCCTGCGCCTGGGCTACCTCGTGGCGCCGCGGCTGCTGTACCCCAAGCTGCTGCAGGCCAAGCAGGCGGCCGACCTGCATACGCCCGGCTTCAACCAGCGCATCGTCTACGAAGTGATCAAGGACGGTTTCCTGAGCCGGCACGTGCCCACCATCCGCGAGCGCTACAAGGCCCAGCGCAACGCGATGCAGGAGGCCTTGCGCGCCCATCTGCCGGCCGATTGCCACTGGCAGCCACCCAGAGGGGGCATGTTCTTCTGGGTGAAACTGCCGGCCCACCTGGACGCCATGGCACTGCTGCCCGCGGCGGTGCGTGCCGGCATGGCCTACGTGCCCGGCTCGGCGTTTTTCCCGCATGGCGGCCACGCCAACACCTTGCGCCTGAGCTTCGTCACCGCCTCGCCGGCGCAGATCGGGGCGGGTGTGGCGGCGCTGGGACGTGTGCTGGCGGCTGCGGAGGCCGTGGCATGAAGCCGCGGCGCTTCGATCAGCTGGATGTCTTCAGTGCCGTCCCCCTCAAGGGCAACCCGCTGGCTGTCGTGCATGCGGCGCAAGGCCTGTCCGAAACCACGATGGCGGCCTTTGCGCGCTGGACCAACCTGTCGGAAACCACCTTCCTGTTGCCGCCCACCGATGCGCGGGCTGACTACCGCGTGCGCATCTTCACGCCGGGTGGTGAGCTGCCCTTCGCCGGCCACCCGACCCTGGGCAGCTGCCATGCCTGGCTGGCCGCCGGCGGCAAGCCGCGGGAGCCTGGCACCGTGGTGCAGGAGTGTGGCGTCGGCCTGGTGCACATCCGCCGCGCCGGCACCCGGCTGGCTTTCGCGGCGCCACCCCTGCGCCGAACCGGTCCGCTGGACCAGTCCCTGCTCGCACGCATTGCCACCGGACTGGGCCTGGCGCCGGGCGAGATCCTGCAGCACCAGTGGGTCGACAACGGCCCCGGCTGGTGTGCCGTGATGCTGCCATCGGCCGAGCGCGTGCGCGCCGTGCGGCCGGACTTCGCGCGTCTGGGCGACATCAAGCTCGGACTGGTCGGGGCACTGGCACCTGGACAGCAAGCCGCCTTCGAGGTGCGCGCCTTCGTGCCGAGCCTGGGTGTGCCGGAGGACCCGGTGACCGGTAGCCTGAACGCCGGCCTGGCCCAGTGGATGATCGGTGCCGGTCTGGCGCCGCAGCGCTACGTGGTGGTGCAAGGCACGGTGCTGGGGCGCGACGGACGGGTCTTTGTCGAGCATGAAGGCGAAGCGGTGTGGATCGGCGGCGACGTGGCAAGCTGCGTCTTTGGCGAAGTGATGCTGGAGCCTTGAGGTGACCGAAGAACTGTTCCGCGAAGACGCAGGCCTGTTCAGCTGCACGGCCACCGTACTGGCGCAGCATGCCGCGGGTCTGGTGCTGGACCGCACGGTGTTCTACCCGCAAGGCGGCGGCCAGGCCGGCGATGCCGGCACGCTGCTGGCGGCAGGTGGTGCGCAACTGGTGATTGGCGACACGCGCAAGCACCCGGACGAACCGGGCCTCATCGTGCATGTGCCGGCCGCGGGCGAGGATGCGGCCGCATTTGGACCTGGCACCGTCGTGCAGGCCAGCGTGGACGTGCCGCGTCGGCAGGCACACCGGCGCTTTCACACCGCCACCCACCTGCTGTGCGCGCTGCTGCCCTTTGCGGTGGATGGCTGCTCGATCACCGCAAGCTACGCGCGGCTGGACTTCCACACCAGCGAGCCGCTGGACAAGGCGGCGCTCAACGCCGGACTGGCGCGCCTGGTGGCCGAAGCCCACCCGGTGCGCCACCGCTGGATCAGCGAGCAGGAGCTCGACGCCAACCCGCAGCTGGTGCGCAGCATGAGCGTACAGCCCCCGCGTGGCTTGGGCCGCGTGCGGGTGATGGAGATCGAGGGCGTGGACCTGCAGCCCTGCGGCGGCACACATGTGGCCAACACCGCCGAGGTGGGCGGTGTGTGGGTGACCAAGATCGAAAAGAAGAGCGCGATGACGCGGCGCGTGGTGCTGGGCTTTACCCAGACCCTGGCCGGCAGCGTCTGAGATCGCCGAAGGCCAGTGGCCGTGGCGCCTATTGCTTCCAGTAGCTGTCGTGGCAGGACTTGCAGGCCTGACCGACTGGTCCAAACGCAGCCTTGATCTGATCGAGGTTTGCGCTCTTGGCGGCCTCGTTGAGTTTCACCATCGCCTCCTGCATGCGCTGGGCACCGGCGTCGAACTTTGCGCGTTCGGTCCAGATCTCGGGCTTGGCCTTGCTGTTCGCTGCCGTCGTGCCGTCGATGAACCCCACAAAGGGCAGCTTGGACATGACCAACAGGACATCGGCGTTGGCCGCGGCTTGCGCGGCGTCGAAGGGCACGCGGCCTTGCACCATCGCATTGAGGCGGCCCATGTGGTTGCCCATCACGAACATCGCGCTCTGACGGTACTTGACGGCGTCTTCGGGCTTCTGGAACTGGGCCAAGGCGGGCAGAGCGCCAGTCAGGCCGATCACGGCGGCGGCGACGAGGTGCAATCTGGGCATTGATGGGTTCTCCGAAAGGAAGTGAAACGCGGTTGATGGGGAAGCCCGCAGGAAGGTGCTCAATGGGAGTCTACGTAACGACCCCTGTCTTCCTTCCATGATCAGTACAAACCCTGGTGCTGCCGAACGGTGCACCCTCCTGGCAGGACACAATCGTGGCATCCTCGCGCCCGGCGCCTTGATTGGGGTGTCGACAACACCCGCCTCAGGGCGGCATGCCTTGCTTGTGATGCCAGCGCCATGAAGGACGAAGACTCCCGCTACATCAGTGCCGACGGTCCGGTCAACCTGCGCCATGCACGGCGCCAGGACATGGAGCAGGCGCCGGTGAGCGACGAAGTGCTGGCACGGGTTCAGCGCATCCATGCCCGCCATTTGTTGGGTGCGCCGCTGCTGGCCCAACTGCAGGCGGCCCTTCCGGCAACGCAGCGGCCTACCCATGTGGTGCAGATCGCTAGCGCGATCGGCGCTGCCGCCGGCGCAGTGCTGTTGCTGCTGGGGGCCATTCAGTCCGTGTCCACCATGGCTGTGGTGGGGTCGACCCTGTTGGCTGGCTGCCTGGCCATGCTGGCGTGGTGGGCACGCAGGCGTGCCGCCGTTCGCATGCCAGGCGCCGCGGCGCCACTGTTCGACGACGAAACCCTAGGTCGCTTCGACGCCGCGCTGGACACCGCGTCGACCGAACTTGGCGAGCGCCTGTGCCAGCAACTGCTGGGCCTGAAGGGCAGCCTGCTGCGCATCGCCACCCGTGCCGCGAGCCAGGCAACCGACGAGCATTTCACCCTCGACGATCGCATGTACCTTCTGGAGTGCCTGCGGCGCTACATCCCTGACTCGCTGGAGGCCTACCTTCGCGTGCCGGCGACGCAGCGTCGGTCGGCTGTGGCGGGCCAGGGCGAAAACGCCGAGGCGCTGCTGTCGCGCCAGTTCGCGCTGCTGCAGTCGGAGGTCGACCGCCGCGAAGAAGCGCTGGGCCGCAGCGCGGCCGAGGGACTGCGGCGCCAGCAGCGCTTTCTGGAAGCCAAACGGCGCGGCTGATTCTGGCCGGGTGGCCGGCGGGTGGTCCCGGCTCAGGGGCGCGACTGGCCCTCGCCTTCCGGGCGACCTTCACGCGCGGCGGCGGCGCGCCGCTCCAAGAGGCTGGCTTCCTGTTCGTCGCGGATCGTCTTGGCCAGAGTGAAGCTGGAGCTGACCAGGAACAGCCAGGTCACCAGCATGTAGTACTTCTGCCAGTCCTCGATCTTCATGCGGTACAGGCCCCATGCCGTCAGCGTCACCGATGTGGCGAATGCGATCCACACGGTCATGACCCAGGAGTTCGTGTCAACCTGGCCGTCGCGGTTGTCGCGCGTGGTCTTGGATACGGCGAAAGTGGCGAACAGGCAGAAGAACATGCCGATCGCCAGGAAGGCGCGGTCGAGTTCCTGCCCGGGCAGCCGCAGTACCCCGACGGCTGCGCAAGTCATCGCGATGGCGAACGAGATCCACACTTGAGCGCGCCAGCCGCGCGTGTCGCGCTGCATCACATAACGGGTAGCCATGGTCCATTTCCTCCGCAATGCCTGACGGAGCAGGCGGTTGATGTCGAGCAGCCCGAAGCGATCACAGCCGCACCGGCCCGGCAAGCTGTTCGCTGTTGGCCTGGCGAGCATGCTCCAGGCGCACCTTGTCGATGTACTGCTCCGAGCGCTTGAGCTCGGCGGCGATCAGCGTGTTGTTCTGGCCCATGACCTCGATGGCCTTGCTGCGGAACGTGTCCATCGCATCCATCGCCTTGAAGGTCTGGTCGAACATCTCCTTGAGCTTTTCCATGCCGAGCAGCGGGCTCTGCGCGAACTGGGTGGTCTTGTCGACATGGGTGTTGAGCTGGCGTCCGGTCTCGGCGATCAGGCCGTCGATCGTGTCGTTCACGCCTGACAGCATGGTCATCACCTGGATCTGGTTGCCGGTGGCGCGCGCCACCGTCTGCGCCACCGCCAGCGCGCTCATGCCGGTGGTGGCCACCCGGGTGCAGCCATTCATCATCTCGCGGCCGGTCTTCTTGAGCACGTCGAGCGCGAGGTAGCCGTTGGTACACACCGCCTGCTGGGTGAGCATGTCCTGGAGGTTCTGGCGCGCGTTGAACAGCACCTCTTGCTCCAGCGCCTTGGCGCGCAGCGGGTCGCTGGCCTTCAGCGATTCGACCCGGGCAAACAGCTTGGTATCGAGCTTCTCGGCAAACTGGATTGCCCCAGCCAGCTTCTGCATGCCGTCCCACAACTTGGTGCGCGTGGCCTCGATCTCGACCACGTCGCGCTGCATGTCGTCGCGCGCGGCGTACAGCTGCTGCATGGTCTTCTCGAGCTGACCGCCCAGTTCCTGGTACTTGCGGAAGTAGTTGCGCAGCCGGTTGCCCCAAGGAATCAGGCCCAGCAACTTGTTGGGCTGGAACAGGTCGCCTTCCTTGCCCGGGTTCAGGTCGTCGAGGTAGCCGCGCATCTCGCGCACGGCCTTGAAGGCCGCGCTGTCCTCCATGCCGATGAGGTTGCGTTCCATGAAGCGGCCCTGCATCAGGCTGGCGGCCACTGAGACCTCTTCGCGACCCAGCGCAAAGGCGCTGTCAAGCCTGGCGCGAAAGCCCTCGCTGTGCAGGTCTTCAGTTAGCAGGCCGGCGATGAATCGATCGACCTGATCTTCCACCGCGGCCTGGGTGGCCGCAGGCAGTGGAACCGCCGTGCGCGCCACCTGGGGTGCAACGGGCTGGATCACTTCCGGCGGTGTCAACTGGAATGGGGCTTCGGCCGTGGCCGGGGCGGGGGCCGGAGCAGTCATGGGTCCTCCTTGCTTGAACGGGCTTGCTTCGCTGGCGTCACGACCGTGCCCAAACCGAGTCAACTCAGCGCGAAGGCCGAGCCATTGCAACAGGGCATCGGGCGACGGCCATTCTGCCTGCTCTTGGCAGACCGCTTGCGGCCTGGCAGGCGTGCCGCTCCTCGTGCGAGTGGGCTCATGACACGGATCTCCTGCGTTCATCGACCGGACCTGCATTGCGAGTGCCGCGGCAGGTGTCTCGGAAGAAGCCGCCAGATTCTGGACTTCGTACGAGGCCATGCGGCGCAGGAACAGCGGGCGAATCCACGGGCTTTCTTGGTCTACGCACTGGCATCCGCCAGGCCGCCGGGTGCGAGAATCTTCAGGCCATGCCACCGCCAGTTCCCAAATCCCGCGTAGCGCGCGCCGCAGCGCCCCCGGCGGGAGACGGCAGGGTGGGTCTGACGGTGCGGCCCTGCTCACGCTGGCGCCGCGCGCTGAAGTGGTTGGGCCTGGTCTTGCTGGTTGTGCTGGTGGGCCTGCCGCCATTGCTGTATGCAGCCTTCTTGGGCATCCAGGAGGCCAGCGAGCGCCAGTGGCTGGGCCGGGCGCCCGCGCATGCATCGATCGACGTGCGTTCGCGCGCGCCTCACAGGCTGGTCCTGCTCGATGAAGGCTTCGGTTCGCTGGCCGAACGGCTGCGTCTGATCGACCAGGCGCACGAGTCGATCGAGCTGGAGTTCTTCATCTACGAAATCGACACGGCCAGCCGCCTGGTGACGCAGGCGCTGGCGCGCAAGGCCAGGCAGGGTGTGACGGTGCGGCTGCTGGTGGACTTCTCGCTACCGGTCTTCAAGCTCGCGCCGCACGTGGTGGTCGAACTTGCCGCTGCCGGCGTGCAAGTGCGCTACTACAACACGGCGTCGCTGTTGCGCTTTTTCGCCGTCAACCACCGTACCCATCGCAAGCTGCTGGTGGTGGATCGCCGCACGGCCATCGTGGGTGGGCGAAACATCGGCGACGACTACTTCGATCTTTCGCCCCGCTACAACTTTCTCGACAGCGACCTGCTGATCGAAGGGCCGGTGGCCGCCGCCATCGCCGACAGCTTCGAGCTTTACTGGGCATCGGATTGGGTGGCCCGTCCCGCCGAGGTGGCGGCAGCCGCCGCGGCAGGACAGCGCCCATCCTTGTTGGGCCCGATCGAGCCCCGGCAGCAGGCCTTGGCCGCTGAACTGCAGCGGCATGTGACGAGCCAGCAGCCTTCGATCTGCCATGACCTGCACTTCGTGACCGACTACCCCGGCTCGGGCGTGGAGCGGCGTCGGGTGTACCAGGAGCTCACCCGCTTGTCGCAGGAGGCGCGCTCGCAGATCGTGGTGGAGAGCCCCTACCTGGTGCTGCGCGACGATGGCCTGGCCGTGCTGGACGGGCTGGCGCGGCGCGGGGTGAAGCTGCGTTTCCTGACCAATGGCCTGCATTCCACCGACGCGTTCTACACTGTAGCGGGCCTGGCTGGCGCGCTGCAGCGGCTGCAGCTCCCGGGTACCGAGATCTGGGCCTACCAGGGGGCGCCATTGGTCGGCGGCGCACGCGTCGCGGCCTCGCCGCGCTGGGGTGTGCATGCCAAGCGGGCCGTGTTCGACGACCACACCGTGGCCATCGGCACCTACAACGTCGACCCGCGCTCGGCCAACCTGAATGCTGAGCTGATGCTGGTGTGCCGAGGCAACCGCGAACTGGCCGCTGCGGTGCAGGCCAGCATCGCCGCGCGCATCGCGCAGTCGCGAGCCATCGTGGGCACGCCGGCGGCCGGCGGCTACCAGGCTCTGGTCGAAGGTGCCGACCGGAACACCCACCTCCTGATGCGTGCTGTGGCGCCCCTGACCCGGTTGCTCGATGTCCTGATGTAGTCCTGCGATGATGAAAGAACGCGTTGCAGCGACCGAAGCGCTGGCCCGGCGATGGCGTACGCGGCGAGCCGGGTTATGGTTGCGACCCCGGATTTCAGGAATATGCTGCCACCGATGCCTGACGCCACCGATGCCACCGATGCCACCGATTCTTCCGAGTTGCCCGTCCGGGTCTGGGATCTCCCGACGCGGGTGTTCCACTGGACGCTTGCACTGGCCATGATCGGTTCGGTGATCACGGCCAAGGTGGGTGGCAATGCAATGACCTGGCACTTCAGGTTGGGCCTGCTGGCGCTGGCCTTGGTGGCCTTCCGCTTGCTGTGGGGTTTTGTCGGCGGGCGATGGTCGCGCTTTGCCAGCTTCGTCTATGCGCCGGCAACCCTTCTGCGTTACCTGCGCGGGCAGGCCTCACCTGGCGAGCGTCTGGACGTCGGCCACAACCCGCTGGGCAGCTTGTCGGTCTTTGCCTTGCTGGCCATCTTTTCCGTGCAGGTCGCCACCGGCCTGGTGGCCGACGACGAGATCGCCAACGCCGGGCCCTTGAACCGCTTTGTCAGTTCGGCCATCGCGGGCACGGCCACCGGTTGGCACAAGTCATGGGGCCAGTGGCTGCTGCTGGCGCTGGTGGCCCTGCACGTGGCGGCCATCGTCTTCTATCGTGTGCACCACCACAAGGACCTGGTGCGGCCGATGCTGGTCGGTGACAAGCGCCTGCCGGCCGCCACCCCTGCCAGCGCCGATGGGCCGCGGCAGAGGTTGCTGGCAGCCACGCTCGCGCTGGCCTGCGTGGCGCTTGCGGTCTGGATCGGACGACTCTGAATCTTGGCTGCCGAACCTGACATCCGGATCGTCGTCGCCGACTCGGCGGCTCTGCTTGGGTCGGTGCGCGAGCTGTTTCGCGAATACGCGCAAAACCTGGGGGTGGACCTCTGTTTCCAGAACTTCGAGCTAGAGCTCGCCGGTCTGCCCGGTGACTATGCCGAGCCGGCCGGCATCCTGCTGCTGGCGCTGGTGGACGGCGCGCCGGCCGGCTGCGGCGCGATGCGGCCGCTGGCCGATGTGGACTATGCAAACGCCTGCGAGATGAAGCGTCTGTATGTGCGGCGCGCCTTCCGTCGGTTTGGTCTGGGCCGCTTGCTGGCCCAGCAGCTGATGGACCGGGCGGCACAGGCCGGTTTCACGAGCATGCTACTTGACACGCTGGACGAGATGGAAGCGGCGCGTGGCCTGTACCAGTCGCTGGGTTTCGAGTCCATCCCGCCCTACTACTTCAACCCGCTGCCAGGCGCACACTACCTGAAGGCCGAGTTGGACACCCCGGCGACACGCTGGTAGGGCACCCCGGGCATCATCCAGCCTGGGGCCCGCGACCTGTGGCCCACGGAGACCCTCATCGTTGACATCGTTGAACTGCGCGCCGGCGAACTGCGCTTGGCCTTGCGTCCCGATCTGGGCGGGTCCATCGCAGGTCTGTGGCTGGGTGGGTTGCCAGTGATGCGCAGCGTCGAGCCAGCAGAACTTGGCCAGCCGCGGCTGGGGGCCTGCTTTCCGCTGGCGCCGTACAGCAACCGGCTGGGCTACCGGCACTTCCGCTGGCAAGGCTGCGAGTACACCACGGCAGCCAACTTCGAAGGCTGCCCGCACTCGCTGCACGGCGTGGCCTGGCAACGGGCCTGGGTGGTGAGCGCCAGCTCCGCCGGCGAGGCTGAGCTGCAGCTGGAACACGCGGCAGACGCCGGCTGGCCCTTTGCCTTTGCTTTGAGCCAGCGCTTCGTATTGACCCCCGAGGCTCTGGAGGTGTCCATGCACTTTACCAACCGGGCGCCCGGCTCGCAGCCCGTGGGCCTGGGCTGGCATCCCTATTTTCCCAGGCGCATGCGCAGCCGCCTGCACGTGGAGCTGAGCGATCGCTGGGACAGCGACGCCTGCGGCCTGCCGACCCGCCGCGTGGCGCAGCCGGGCATCGACACCGAGGTGGCCAGCCTGGACCTCGACAACTGCTTCGAGGGTTGGCGCGGCCCGGCCCGCTTGCTCGACGAGACGCTGTCGCTGCGCCTGAGTTCGTCCTTGCCCTACCTGGTGGTCTACACACCGCCCGGCCAGGCGTACTATTGCGTGGAGCCGGTGGGCCATGTGAACAATGCGATTCAGATGACCGAACCGGCCGCGCATGGCCTGTGCACGCTTGCGCCGCAGGCCACCCTGCAAGCATGGATGAAGCTCGAGATCGGCCGGGTGTGAAGTCCGGCCTGCAGCGGCTGCCGGCCCCGCCTGCGCTGCTGGGTGAGTCGCCGTTCTGGCACCCGGATGAAGCCGCGCTGTACTGGTGCGACATTCCTGGGCGCGCCCTGCACCGCTGGCACCCGCAGAACGCCGCCCACCGCCAATGGGACTTGCCCTGCGAGCCCGGCTGTTGTGCGCCCCTTCCGGGCGGCCATCTGCTGTTGGCGATGCGCGATGGACTATTCCGTTTCGAACCCGAAACCGGCGATCGGGTCCGCTTGGCCGAAGCGCCCTACGACCCGGCCACCGAGCGCTTCAACGATGGCAAGGCCGATGCGCAGGGGCGCCTGTGGGTGGGCACGATCTACGAGCCGCGCACCTCGCCCCGCGCTGCGCTGTACCGCTGGTCCGCCGGGCGCCTGCAACGCATGGCCGGCGATGTCACGGTGAGCAACGGCCTGGCGTTTAGCCCGGACGGCCGCAGCTTGTACTGGACCGATACCGCGGCCCACCGCATCCGCGCGCTGGATCTGGACCCGGCTGACGGTACGCTTTCGCGCCCACGTCTGTTCGCGGAGTTCCAGCACCGGGCAGCTGGGCAGGAAGCGGAATACTACGGCGGTCGGCCCGATGGTGCTGCCGTGGATGTCGAGGGGGCCTACTGGGTGGCGATGTTCGAGGGCCAGCGCCTGTTGCGCCTGGCGCCGGACGGTCGCTTGCTGCGGGAGGTCCGCCTTCCGGTGCGCTGTCCGACCATGCCCTGCCTGGGCGGACCGGACCTGCGCACGCTGTACATCACCACCGCCAGTGCCAATCGGCCACTGGACGAACTGGCAGCACAGCCCTGGGCAGGCTGCGTGCTGCAGATGCGTGTGGAGGTCCCCGGCCTGCCCGTCAACTTCGCGTGCCTGCCATGAGCCAACTCCTGCCCCGTTCCGACCTGATCGCCCAACTGCAGCAAGCCAAGGACTGGGACCTCGCCATCATCGGCGGCGGGGCCACCGGCCTGGGTGTCGCCCTGGATGCCGCCGCCCGAGGCCTGGGCGTGGTGCTGGTCGAGTCGCACGACTTCTCGCAGGGCACTTCCTCGCGTGCCACCAAGCTGGCGCACGGCGGTGTGCGCTACCTGGCGCAGGGCAACGTCGGCCTGGTGCGCGAGGCGCTGCACGAGCGCAGCGCGCTGCTGGCCAACGCGCCGCATGTGGCGCAACGCCTGCCCTTCGTGATGCCCGGCTACCACTGGTGGGAGCGCGGCTTCTATGGCGTGGGTCTGAAGGCCTACGACCTGCTGGCTGGCCGGCAGGGACTGGGTAGCACCGAGCTGCTGAGCACGCGGCGCACGCTGGAACTGCTGCCCGGCGCCAAGCCCGACGGCTTGTGGGGCGGCGTGCGCTACTGGGACGGCCAGTTCGACGATGCGCGCTACTGCGTGCTGCTGGCCCGCACTGCCGCCGCGCGTGGAGCGCTGCTGCTCAACCACATGGAGGCCACCGGCTTGTTGCGTGAAGCGGGCCAGGTGCGTGGCCTGCGGGTGCGCGACAAGGAGACCGGTGTCGACCGGGAGCTGCGCGCGCGCTGCGTGGTCAATGCCACCGGCGTGTGGGTGGACGAAGTGCGCCAGATGGACCGCGATGCTGGCGCGCCGCAACCCAGGCCCATGGTGGCGCCCAGCCAGGGCGTGCACCTGATCGTGGACCGCAAGTTCCTGCCCGGCAGCCACGCGATGCTGGTGCCCAAGACCGAAGACGGGCGTGTGATGTTTGCCGTGCCGTGGATGGGCAAGACCATCCTGGGGACCACCGATACGCCACGCGAGGACCTGGCGCGCGAGCCGACGGCGTTTTCGCAAGACGTCGGCTTCATCCTGCACGAGGCCGGTCGCTACCTGGCCAAGGCGCCGCAGCGCAGCGACGTGCGCTCCGTCTGGGTGGGCCTGCGGCCGCTGGTCAAGCCGGTGGGCGAAGACGCCGCGAACACCAAGACGCTGTCGCGCGAGCACACGGTCCTGATCAGCGCTTCTGGCCTCGTCACCGTGACCGGTGGCAAGTGGACCACCTACCGCAGCATGGCCGAGGACGTGCTGCAGCAGGCCATGGAGCGCGGCCTGGTGCCCAAGCGGCCGGGTGGCGTGACGGTCCGCCTGCCTTTGCTGGGTGCGGCACCCGGCCGCCCCTTGGGCGAACCGGCAGGCGAACACTTGTACGGCAGCGAGGCGGAGTTGTTGCGCAGCCTGCCCGGTGCCGGCAACTGGCTCTGGCGGGATCCGGAATCCGGCCAGGGCAGCCTCAGCGAAGCGATGGTGCGCTTCGCCGTGCGCTACGAGATGGCCCGCGACGTCGAAGACGTGCTGGCCAGGCGCAGCCGACTGCTGTTCCTGGACGCGGCCGAATCGGCGCGCCAGGCGCCGGCCGTGGGGGCCATCCTGGCCGAGGAACTGGGCCCCGGGTTCGATGCCGCAGCGTCCACCGCCAGTTTCGTGGCGCTGGCCGAGCTCTATGCGACGCTGCCCTGAAGGCTGCCAGTCAAAGCCCTGAGGCGTACTTGACCGAGCAGCCGTAGGCGCGTGTGGTGGCCGTGCTGACCGGTTTGCCGGCCAGGGCTTCGGCCAGCGCAAGCTTGACGTAGTTGGTGGCGCCGGCAATGTCCGCCACGCTGGACGACGGCGTGCTGTCGATCGCGCCGGCATAGATCAGCACGCCGGCCGGGTCCACGATGTACATGTGGGGCGTGGTGCGTGCCCCGTAGGCCCGGCCCACTTGACCATCGGCGTCCATCAAGGTCGCGCTGGCCTTGGCCTTGTGCCCTTGCATCCACTGCGCCAGCGCGGCCGGCGCCTTGTAGTCGCCGTGTTTGGCGGCGGTGGAGTTGATTGCCAGCCAGGCCACACCCTTGGCCGTGGCTTCCGCCTGGGTGCGCTGCATGTTGCCGCTGTTGTAATGCTTCTGCACATAGGGGCAGCCGGGGTTCACCCATTCCAGCACCACGTGCTTGCCCTTGAAGTCGGCCAGGCTGACGGCTTTGCCGTTGGTGTCGATCGCCCGCATGGCAGGAGCGGGCTGGCCAACGGTGGCGCTGGCCCAGACGCTGCTGGTGGCCAGCAACAAAACGGCGGTGGTGAAAACGAGCCTCATGGGTGGGTGCCTCTCGGGGTCAGTGGCCGGGCAGTGCCGCCAAGGCAGTGCGCACTTCGGAAGGGCTCAGAATTTCGCTCAACAGCGTCGGCCCGGTGGCAGCAGGGGCATACAGCGCATACACCGGCACGCCGCTGCGGCCCAGGCTGGCCAGTTCGCCGCTGATGGCCGCGTCGCGCCGCGTCCAGTCGGCGCGCAGCAGAAGCACGTTGCGGGCCTTGAAGTCGGCCAGCACGGCCGCATCGGCCAGCGTGCTGCGCTTGTTGACCTGGCAGGTCACGCACCAGGCGGCGGTGAAGTCCACGAACACCGGCTGCCCTTGGGCGCGCGCAGCCGCCACACGCTCGGCCGACCAGGGTTGCCAGGCTGCTGACGCATCGGTGGCGCGCGCTGCCGCTTCATGGCGCCACGCCGGAACAGCCCACAACAACGCTGCGGCCAGCAGCACCAGCGCCGCGGCGCCAAACCCACTGCGGCCGCGCGGGCCCAGTGCGGGCGATCCCAGGGCCCAGGCGGCGAAGGCCAGGGCCAACAACAGCGCCAGCAGCGCGGCGGCTCCGTCGATGCCGGTCTGCTGGCCCAGCACCCAGACCAGCCAGACGACGGTGGCGAACATCGGGAAGGCCATCACCGTTTTGAAGTGGGCCATCCACACGCCGGGCCGCGGCAGTAGGCGCGCCAAGGCCGGCCAGGCGCTGGCCCCCAGGTAGGGCAGGGCCATGCCCAGGCCCAGCGCGGCAAAAACGGCCAGCGCCTGCCCCGTGGGCAGCGTGACGGCCAGCCCCAGTGCGGCGCCCATGAACGGCGCGGTGCAGGGGGAGGCCACGGCCACCGCCAGCACGCCCGTGAGCAGCGCATCGACCACCGGATGGCGCGCGCGGGCCTCCGCCACGGAGGAGGGCAGCAGCGAGCCGAGCTCGAACACCCCCGCCAGGTTCAGGCCGATCAGCGTGAACAACGCGGCCAGCACCGCCACCACCGTCGGCGACTGGAGCTGAAACCCCCAGCCCAGCTGTTCGCCGCCTGCGCGCAAACCCAGCAGCAAGGCGGCCAGCGAGACAAAGGACAGCACCACGCCAGCCGTATATCCCAGGCCACCCAGCAGCAGCGCGCGCCGGTCGTGGGCGTGGTGCGAAAACCCCAGCACCTTGAGCGACAACACCGGGAACACGCAGGGCATCAGGTTGAGCAAAGCACCACCGGCCAACGCGGCCAGCAGGGCCAAAGCCAGGCTTAGAGGGGGCTTTGGCGATGGCGTTGGCGTGGACTCGGCCGCCGCATGCGCGCCGGACTCCGTGCCTGCGGTTGCCGGTGAGGCCAGGGTGGGCCAAGGCGTGGTGAGCGTCATCTGCACCAGCAGGCCGGCGGGCTGCCCGGCCGTGGTCAGCACGACGGGCATCAAAGCGGGCGAGTCGGTTCGCTGCGGATCCAGCGGCACGCTGGCCGACCAGGTGCCGCCTTGCCAGCTGGCCTGCGGAACGGCGGCATTCTGGATGACGCCCGTGGTCTCGGGGAAGAACTGCAGCACCTTGCCGCGCCAGGCCTCGGGCAAGCCGGCAACCTGGACCTGCAGCGCAGCGTCGCGCACGGCCGCGCTGGCCTGGGCGCCAGCCGCCGGCTGCGGCACGGCGGCCTGGGTGCTGGCAAACAACGCGGCGTGCGCCGCAGTCGCCGCCTGGGTCGGCAGGCGAAGGCGGAATTCGCCGCTTTCCGGAATGCAGACGTCCCTGCAAACCAGCCACTCGGCCTGCAGCCGCACGTCCACCGAATCGGCCGTGAAGCCACTGGGCACCGTGACGGCCACCGGCAGCAGCAAGGTGTCGCCATAGCCGTAGTTCATCAGCGGCCCGGTGGGCAGACGCGACGGCGTCGGCCACTGGATGGGGCCGGCCTGCAGGCCGTCAGGCAGCGTGAAGTTCAGCCTGGTGGGCAGGCCGGAGTCGCCGGGGTTCTTCCAGTAGGTGTGCCAATCGCGCTGGTGTTCGATCTTCAGGCCCAGCCAGAGCGGGCCTCCCGGGGCCACGCCGCCGGGGGCATGGGCCACCAGTTCGGCGCGCACCTGCGGCGTCGTGACGACCGGGCCAATGGCCTGGGCCGTGCTGGCCGCGGCCCAGGCGGCCAGGCTCAAGAAGAGGTTCTGCAGCAGCTTCATGCGGCCGGTTGGAGGGCAAGGCAGGGCGCAGGTTCCGCGCCCGGGGCCGTCATTGTGCTTGCTTGCGGCGCGGCAGTCTGCGCGTCTCACCGATGGCCAGCACGAAGAAGTCGTTGTCCTCCAGGCCCATGGTCCGGCGTGCAGTGGCCAGATCGGCGGGTGGCTGGTCCAGCGACTCGTCGCTGAGTTCGAAGCTGCCCCAGTGGATGCCCACCGAAACGCGCGCCCGCAAGTCGAGGTGGATTCGCACCGCCTCCAGCGGGTCCACGTGCTGCTGGGCCATGAACCAGCGCGGCTGATAGGCGCCCAGCGGCAACAGCGCGATGTCGAAACCAAGATCGCCCTGGCGGTCCACGAACCGCCGCTGGATGTCGCGGAAGTCCTTCGAGTACCCGGTGTCGCCGGCAAAGAACAAGTGCAGCTCGGGCGCAAACACGGCCCAGCTGCCCCACAGCGTTTGTAGGCTGTCGGTGAGGCCGCGCCCGGACCAATGCTGGGCCGGTGTGAGCACGAACTCGACGCCGCCGATTCGGTGGGCTTGCCACCAGTCCAGCTCGACCGCGTTCTGGATGTTCAACGCTCCGAGCGCAGCCTTCAGACCCAAGGGCACCAAGAACAGCGGCGGACCGCCGGCCTGGCGGCTGAGCGCGCGCAGGCTGGCTTCATCGAAGTGGTCGTAGTGGTTGTGCGAGATCACCACCACATCGATGCGCGGCAGATCGCTCAGGGCCAGGCCCGGTGCCTGGGCGCGCCGCGGTCCCATCCACTGCACGGGCGAAGCGCGGTCCGAGAACATTGGGTCGGTGAGCAGGTTGATGCCGCCCAGCTGGGCCAGCACGGTAGCGTGACCGATCCAGGTCACTGCCGGTTGCATCGCTGCGCCGGCCAGGGCGTTGCCGCGTATGAACGCCAGGTCGGCCGGCTGGGTGGGCGTGGGTCGCGCTGGCGCACGCGGCAGACCCTGGCGCGCGCTTTGCCAGCGCCAGTTCAGCAGGTCCAGCACGCCGGGGCGCGCGGAGTCGATGTAGTTGTTCTGGAAGCCATCGACACCGTGATGCGGGGGCGGCTCAGCGGGACTGTCGGCAGCAGATGCCTGCATCGAGGCCTGCGCCAGTGCACAGGCCAGCACCATCGGCAGGACCAGTGCGAAAACGGGGCTATGCATGTTGCAAATGATGGCAGTGAAAGCCGGCGCAGCCGCGCCGCCACCCCCCATTCGCGGCTGCTACAAATACCGTGTTTGGCCCGCAGGAGGTCAGCCTCGGGTTTCTTCGTATAATTTCAAGGCTTTGCTGACCTCAACCGCAGTGTCGCACCCCAGCCATAGCCATCTAGCCAGGGCCATCGGGTGGCCAGCCATCTCGGCAAACCACTTCGAACGCGCTGACTGCATGAACCGTTGGGACGACCCAGAAGATGAGGCAGGAACACCCCCGTTCAAGCCGCTGACCCGAGAGGAAGCGTCGGCGCTGCGGGCCAAGGAACCGCCGCTTTCGCCGTGGCGGGTGCTGGGTCTGCAAGTGGCCGTGGGTGTGCTGGCTGCGCTGTTGTCTGCGTGGGCCACGGGCAAGCAGGAGGTGGCGTGGTCGGTGCTGTACGGCGCCGCCACGGTGGTGGTGCCCGGCGTCTTGATGGCAAGGGGCATGACCAGTCCGATTAGTAGCACGTCCCCAGGCGCAAGTGCCGTCAGCGTGTTGTTATGGGCGACCCTCAAGATTCTGGTTTCCGTCGTGATGCTGGTCATCGCGGGCCGGGTGGTGCAAGCGCTGGTCTGGCCGGCGTTGCTGCTGGGCCTGGTGCTATGCATGAAGGTCTACCTGGTGGTGCTGCTGTGGCGCCGCAGGCGGTCGGGATGAACTGAGAGAGACACACGAAGATGGCTTCTGCTGCTGACCAAGCCGCCGGGCACGGGCCCACCGCCGGTGAATACATCATTCACCACCTCACCCACCTGCGAAATCACGAGATGGCCCCCGGCAGTCCGGTGGACTTCAGCGTGTTTTCGCTGGACTCGCTGTTCTTCTCCGTCCTGATGGGCGCCATCGGCTGCTGGCTGCTCTGGAGTGCTGCGCGCAAGGCCACTTCGGGCGTGCCGGGCCGCTTCCAGGCCGCGGTGGAAATCCTCGTCGAGATGGTCGATTCGCAGGCCAAGGGCATCGTGCACAACGCCACCAGCCGCAAGCTGGTGGCCCCGCTGGCCCTGACGGTGTTCGTCTGGATCTTCCTGATGAACGCGATGGACCTGCTGCCCGTCGACCTGTTGCCCGTGATCTGGGAGAAGATCTTCGGCGCGATGGGTGGGGACCCGCACCACGCCTACTTGCGTGTCGTGCCGACCGCCGACCTGTCCATCACGATGGGCCTCTCCGTGGGCGTGCTCATCACCTGCCTGATCTACAACGTCAAGATCAAGGGCGTGGGCGGCTGGGCGCATGAACTTGTCACCGCGCCCTTCGGCACCAGCAAGAACCCCATCGTCGCGCTGGTGCTGGGTGTCGTGAACCTGGCCATGCAACTGGTCGAGTTCCTGGCCAAAACTGTATCGCACGGCATGCGGCTATTCGGCAACATGTACGCCGGCGAGCTGATATTCCTGCTGATTGCGCTGCTCGGTGGCGCGTGGTCGATGTCGGTCCTGGGTGTCACGCTGGCCCTGGGACATATCGTGCTGGGCACGGTGTGGGCCATCTTCCACATCCTGATCATCACGCTGCAGGCCTTCGTGTTCATGATGTTGACGCTGGTCTACATCGGACAGGCGCATGACGCGCACTGACGTGGGCGAAGTCAAGCCCGCGCCGCAACCCTTCTCCCCTTCCCTTCACGCAACCGCAATCTCTTAGGAGTCATCATGGAAGTCATCAGCTTTGTCGCACTCGCCGCTGGCCTGATCATCGGTCTGGGCGCGCTCGGCGCCTGCGTGGGCATCGGCATCATGGGCAGCAAGTACCTCGAATCGGCCGCCCGCCAACCCGAACTGATGGGCGAACTGCAGACCAAGATGTTCCTGCTGGTCGGCCTGATCGATGCGTCGTTCATCATCGGTACCGGTGTCGCGCTGTGGTTCGCCACGGCCAACCCGTTCCTGACGCAGCTGGCCGGCATCGCCAAGTAAATCCGCTGACCGTGTGAAGGGTGGGCGCCC
>WBZP01000595.1_pt2 | contig 23563 bp, 17 predicted proteins | sample 5204301 | NCBI WGS metagenome assembly WBZP01 (sample SAMN12412401, study PRJNA552823) | activated sludge metagenome | isolation source: activated sludge from nitrification reactor of wastewater treatment plant... | place: USA: Pennsylvania | collected 2017 | reverse complement strand
CCGTACCCTCGCGCAGCAGCGCCGGCACCTGGTAGCAGAGCGACTTGCCGCCGCCTGTGGGCATCAGCACCAGCGCGTCGCCGCCGCCCGCAACATGGGCGACGATTTGTTCCTGCGCGCCGCGAAACGCCGCATGGCCGAATGTGGTGCGGAGGATCTCCAGCGCCTTGCCCCCGCTCGGCGCTGCGCCATCGGCAACCGGCGCGGTGCGCAACTCGCTCATCGGGCGCGTGTCAGCGGATCGTCTGCCGCCGGGCTCTTCTCGGACATGCGCGTGTGCCTTCGCCGCCTCAACGACCGGGCACGCTGATCTTGCCCGGCGCGGCCTGCTGCACCTGCTGCGCAGCCTGGCCCGGTCTGGCCCTGGCGGCGTCGCCCGCGACGGCCGCGAAGTCGGGCTGGAAGGTCAGCGCGTCGAACGGGCCGGCGAGGCGCACCGGCACGCTGACGCCCTTGAGATTGGCCAGATCCTTGCCTTCCTGGCCGCTCGCGGTGTTAACCACCGTGGCCTTGGCCAGGTAGTTGATGCGGTTGTCGGCCAGGTGGATGTCGCCCGAGCCGGTCAGCCGCAGCAACGGCGACCTGGCCTGCAGGTCGTCGTTGCGCGCCACCCCGCCGGTGACGCGGAACGAGGCGCTCAGATCGGTGAAATCGGTCTTCTCGCCGGCCGCCGCCCGTTTGGTGGCCCCGGCCCGCGCCAGCGTCTTGTACTCGCGCAGGGTTCTGGCGAGGTTGATGCCCTTGACCGCGCCGTCGCGCAGCGACAGTCGCGCCGTGCCGCCGAGCCCGCGCCGGATTGCCGCCACGCTCGCGCCGCCGGTGGCGACGTCGAACGTCAGGTTGCCGCGACCTTCGAGCAGGTCGGTGCCGGTGACATCGCGCAGCAACGGGTGGAAATTGACGTTGGTCAGCGTCTCCCGGGCGACGATGCGGTTGCCGTTGGCATCGGCGCTGAAGCTGCCGGCGAGCGCACCGTCGTACAGACTGGCCGAGTGCGGCGCGACGTCGAGCTTGCCGTTGGCCGCCTTGATCTCCAGCCTGAGGTTCGACACCTTGACGCCGGACGCCTGCAGCGCGCCGATGCGCACCACCCCGCTGGCATTGATGCCCTGGAGCGCCGACAGGTCGACCGGCTTGTCGGCGGGAGCCTTCTTCTCATTCGGCCCGGCAGGCGGGAAATACTTGTCGACGTTGAGCCGATCGACATCCAGTTCGAAGCCCAGCGCCAGCGGGCTGAACCGGCTGACGGTGAATTTGCTGCGCAGCATGCTTTCATCGAACGACGACGACAACTGGCCGCTGGCCGACTGCTCGTTCAGGTCGGCGCGCGCCTGGCCCACGAGCGGCAACCGCATGCTCTTCATCGGCATGTGCGGATTGGCAATGGTCAACTCACCGCCGAGCTTGGCCAGCTCGACGGTCATCGCCTGCAGGTTGGCCTTGAGCGGCGTGGCAAGCCGGCCCTTGATCGTATTGGCGCCGGCCCTGGCGTCGACATCGAGCGCGAATGCCGGCATCTCGACAGCCAGCGTCTGCACGTCGGCAGTGAGCGGCGCGTCGACGCTGCCTTTGGCCACAACCTCGCCCGCTTTCGCGTCGAAACTCAGGGCGAGCCGTGCGACTTGCAGTACTTTTGCCGAACCCTGCATGCCCGTCAGATCGAGCTTGGCATCGACCGCGCGCTGCGCGCCGGCGAAGCGGGCCGTGACGTTGAGCGCCTCGCCGCTGGTCTTGTCGGGGCTCGCCTGCAGCGCCGGTGCATCGAAGCGGACGTCCAGCGTATCGTCATCGTGCATGGCGCGAGCGATCAGTCGCAGTTTCTCCGCGTCTACCCGGGTTGCGGCCGGATCGACGCCGAGCCGGCCTGCGGTCAGTGTGAGATCGAGCTTGCTCAGCGCCGCCGCATCGCCCTTGATCCTCAGGTCGACCGCGGCAAGCGCAAAGCGCTTGTGGTCGAGATCCATGTCGTAGTCGCTGGCCAGCAGCAGATCGGTCGCGATTGCCGGTTTGTCGCTGGCCAGTTTGCCGGCGAGTTGCAGGCGGCCATGGGCGACGTTGGCGATCCTGCCGGTGGCCAGATTCCATGCCGACAGCGTGGCGCTGCGTCCGGACTGCTCGTCGCGCAAGTCCAGCCGACTGTCGGTGAGCTTGATCGAGGCGATATCGAAGCGCAGGCTCTGGCTCTGCGGCGGCTCGTCCCTGGACAGCAGGTCGTCGATATTCAGTTTGCCATCCTTGCCGCGTATCAGCACCGCACTGACGCCGGCAAGTTCGAGCTGATCGATCACCACCTGCCTGGACAGCAGCGGCAGCAGCGCCAGCGAAACGCGCGCCGAATCGAGCGCCGCGAATTCGCCGTCGGACGCATGCTCCGACAGGCGCGTGCGGCCGAGCCGCAAGCCCAGCGGAGGCCAGAACGACAGCGCCACGTCGCCGTCGATCGCGAGGGTGCGCTGCTTCTTCTCCTTGACGATCTGAACGACTTCCGACTTCAGCTTGTCGGCATCGAAGGTCGCGTAGATGAACAGGCCGAGCGCGCCCAGCAGCGCAGCCACCCCCCCCAGCGCGAAGGCCATATACCTGAGTAATCTCATCAACGCCCTGTGTCTGCCTCGCGGAGGGCAAATCATAGCGCAACCCCGATCGGGGGCATGGGCCGCCGGCGCAGCCGGCTCGACCGCCTGGCCGTGCTACCGCGCCGAAAACCGCGAACGGTATGCCGCCGGCGAAACCCCGGCAATCCGCCGGAAGGCGGCGCGGAACGTCTCGGGTGACTCGTAACCGCATTGCGCGGCAATCTCGGCCGTGGTCGCGGTTGACGTCTCGATCAATGCACGCGCGCGGGCGATGCGCTGGCGCTGCAGCCAGGCGTTGGGCGACATTCCGGTCGCATCGACAAAGCGGCGCAGAAAGGTGCGGCCGCTCATCGCGCTGCAGGCGGCAAGCTCGCTCACAGAGATCGGCCGGTCGAGCCGGGCGCGTGCCCAATCCATCGCGACGCCGATGCTGCGGTCGGCCCGCGCGCACACCGGCGCATCGACATACTGGGCCTGCCCGCCGTCGCGGTGCGGCGGCGTGACCATGCGGCGCGCCACCGTGTTGGCGATGCCGACGCCGAAGTCGCGCCGCACCAGGTGCAGGCAGGCGTCGAGGCCGGCGGCGCTCCCGGCCGAGGTGATGATGTTGCCCTCGTCGACATAGAGCACGTCCGGCGCGAAGCGCACCGCCGGAAACGCCCGTTCGAATTCGTCGGCGTGGAGCCAGTGGGTGGTGGCACGGCGGCCGTCGAGCACACCGGCATGGCCGAGCACGAACGCGCCGCTACAGATCGACAGCACCCGCGCCCCGCGCAGCGAGGCCGCGGCGATGGCATCGAGAAGGCGCTGCGGCGGCCGCTCGGCAACGTCGCGCCAGCCGGGAACGACGATGGTGTCGGCCTCGGCGATGGCCTCGAACGGCGCATCCGGCTGCACCACCACACCGCCGATGCCACCCAGGCGGCCGCGTTCGGGCGATACCACGATCGTCCGGTACCATGGAACCCCGAGACTTGGGCGCTGCAGCGCGAACACCTCTACCGCGATCGCGTACTCGAACACGCGCAGTCCGTCGTAGGCGACCAGGGCAAGCAGTCCGGGCTTTATCATCTTGGCGAAAAGATACCACATATCGTCATTTTCGCCACTTCAGCCCGGGCGCCGGCGGCGTTATGCTGCCCCCGGTATTCAACGAGCGCGACGAGAAACGAGGGCCAGACATGCAACCGCACCTTTTCATCGGAAACCGTAACTATTCGAGCTGGTCGCTGCGCGGATGGCTGTGCCTGCGCTGGGCCGGCATCGCGTTCGACGAGACGCTGATCGACCTCGACCAGCCCGGCTATGGCGAATGCCGCATCGCCGAGGTTCTTGCCGTGTCGCCCACCGGCATGGTGCCGGTGCTCAGGCTCGCCGACGAGACCGTCTGGGACACCTTGGCGATTGCCGAATGGGCCGCGGAAAACACCCGCGGCGCGGCGCTACTGCCTCGGGATCCGGTGGCGCGTGCGCAAGTGCGCTCGACAGTCGGCGAAATGCATGCCGGCTTCGCCGCGCTGCGGCGCGAGTTGTCGATGAACATCCGCCGGCGCTGCCGGGCGAGCGGCCTTTCATCGGCAGCGCAGGCCGACATCGGGCGCATCGACCGTATGTGGGCGACGCTGCGCGAACGCCACGCCGAACGCGGACCCTACCTGTTCGGCGAACGCTCGCTGGCCGATGCGTTTTACCTGCCGGTTGCCACGCGCATGCGCACTTACGGGGTAACGCTGTCTGCAGTCGCGCAAGCCTATGGCGAGACGCTGCTCGCCGACGCCGACTTCCTGCACTGGGAAGCACTTGTGCTGGCCGAACCGGCCAAACCGTTGCTGCGCGCGGACACCGACAAACTTTATTGCGAGGCGACCGCTTCCCCGGCGTCGGAATCATGACGCCATGAGCGACAGAACGCACCGGATTCGGCCCTGGGGGCACTGGATGAACCACAGGTCTTTTGCATTGGCATTGCTGTTGGGCGTCGCGCTGCTCGGGGCACCGCCCGGGTCGGCAACCGAAAATACCCCTGCCAGCGGCGCAGTATCGTCCGCCAGCGAGCAACTGGCGGCATTGCTCGCCGCGGCCGACGAGGCCGATCTGCGGCTCAACCCGCTCAACGGCCTGCAGCGCGGCGACCTGCGCCGCGCTGGCGAATATGACGACATCTCGGACGCGCACTTCCGCGAACTGGAATCGACGCTGCGCGGACAACTGGACGGGACCCGCCAGATCGAGCGCGCCGCACTTTCGCCCAACGAGCGGATCGCCTACGACGTGTTCCGCTATCAGGTCGAACGCGATCTGCGCGGATTCGATGCCGGACTCGCTCGGGTCCGCCAGCAACTGCCGATCGATCAATTTCTCGGTGCACACATTACGTTCGCGCAGCTTGCCTCGGGCGAGGGGATCGCAGCGTTCCGCACCCTGGCCGACTACTACAACGGCCTGCAACGGATCGACGGTTATGTGACCTACCTCGGCCAGGCGATCGACATGATGCGTCGCGGGATCCGCGCCGGGCATGTGCAACCGCTTGTCGTCACCCGCAAGGTGATCGGCCAGCTGGAATCGACGCTCGCCCAATCGCTGGAAGACAGCCCGTACTACCGCCCGATCAAGAACATGCCGGAGAGCTTCTCCGCTGCGGACAAGGCGCGCCTGGACGACGCCTACCGCGCTGCCATCGCCGGCAAGCTGCGGCCGGCCACCCGACGGCTGCTGGATTTCATCCGCACCGAGTACCTCGCAGCGAGCCGCCGCGGCCCGCCGGGGCTGGCCGGCATGCGCGATGGTGGCAGGCTCTACGCGCTGATGCTGAGCGAACACACGACGACCGGAATCAGCGCCGGCGAAATCCACCGCCTCGGTCTGGCCGAGGTGGGGCGCATCCGCGCCGAGATGAATGCGATCCGCGAGCGCATCGGCCATGGCGGTTCGCTGCAGCAGTTGTTCGCCCACCTGCAGACCGATGCGCAGTTGCGCTTTGCCACTACCGACGCGTTGCTGGAGGCGTATCAGGCGATCCGGCGGCGAGTGGATGCGATGCTGCCCAGGCTATTCCGGGCCTTGCCAAAGGGTGGCTTCGAGATCCGGCCGGTGCCGGCGGAGCAGGAGAATTCCACCAGTGTCGCCTACTATCAGATCGGCACGCCGGACGGCAAGCGACCGGGTGTTTTCTACGTGAACACTTCGAATCTGCCGACCCGGACTTCGCCGCCCATGACGGCGCTGTATCTGCATGAAGCCCTGCCAGGCCACCATTTGCAGGCTTCGCTGGCGCAAGAGGATGAGGGCTTGCCAGCCCTGCTGCGCTTTGGCTGGAACGCCGGCTACGGCGAGGGCTGGGCGCTGTATAGCGAGTGGCTGGGCGCCGAGATGGGGCTTTACGACGATCCCTACCAGCACTTCGGGCGGCTGGACATGGAGATGTTTCGCGCCGCCAGGCTGGTTGTGGACAGCGGCTTGCACGCCAAAGGGTGGAGTCGCGAACGCGCGATCCGTTACCTACTCGACAACACATCGATCGACCGCGCGGCAGTGGAGCAGGAGGTAGACCGCTACATCGTCTGGCCCGGCCAGGCCACCGCCTACAAGGTCGGCGAACTGTTCATCAAGCGCCTGCGGACCAAGGCGGAGAACCGGCTTGGCGCCCGCTTCGATATCCGAGAGTTTCACGCGCAGGTGCTGGGCAGCGGCGCGATCCCGCTGGCGGTGCTCGAACGCAAGATCGACGACTGGATCGCGCTCTCGGCAGGCGGCTGACCCCGCAGCGCGGCGCCCCGCCAGGTGTTGCCGGGCGCGCTACTTCCTGGCGATGGCTCCCGGCAGAAAGCGTTTGGTGCGCCGCGTATGCAGCACCGCGACCGAACGACCGTAGAGGCAATAGGTGTCGCCGGACTCGAACTGCGCGAAAGACTTCCGCCCGTCCTCGAAATAGGTGTCGATGAGCGGTGACCAGACCAGGCGCTCGTCCAGGGCAGGGATCGAGAACGTAACCGGCTCGTGATTGGCGTTGAGCAGTATCAGTATGCTGCCGTCGGCGTTTGCGCGCAGCTGGAACAGTATCCAGCGCAGCAGCCGTTTCAGCAGCGCAACACCCGGCACTTGCGCGTCCTCCGGCAGTGTGCGGCGAACCGCGCCGCGTGCCCACGAGATCATCCACTGCCACAGCTTTTCTCCCTTCGACAGGTGACGCCCGGGTCGCCGGTCGACCGGATCACCCGCAAGGAAAACGCCGAGGCAACGCGCCTGCGACTGACGCCACCCCTCCTGATCCATCTCGCGACCCTGCGGGTTGAACCAGATGATGTCCCGCAGACCGCTGGCACGAACCGGGCGTCCCTGGAAGAACGCGTCGCGGTGAAACGCCGAACGCCGGCTGCGCAACCGGATCAGCCGGCGGACGAATCCGAGCAACTGCCGCTCCTCGTCGGAAAGTTTCCAGTTCAACCAGGAAATCTCGTTGTCCTGGCAGTACGCATTGTTGTTGCCGCCCTGGGTGCGCCCCATTTCGTCCCCCGCAAGCAGCATGGGCACGCCCTGCGAGAGAAACAGCATGGTGAGGAAGTTGCGTTTCTGGCGCCGCCGCAGGGCGTTGATCGCCGGGTCGTCAGTGGGGCCCTCGGCGCCGCAGTTCCAGCTCAGGTTGTTGTCGTTGCCATCGCGGTTGCCTTCGAGGTTGGCGTCGTTGTGCTTGGCGTTGTAGCTCACCAGATCGTGCAGGGTAAAACCGTCGTGGGATGTGATGAAGTTAATGCTCGAGTATGGCGTGCGCCCGCTGCGTTCGTAGAGGTCGCTGGAGCCGGTAAACCGGGTGGCGAACTGGCCGATGGTGTCGGCGTCGGCTTTGCCGAAGGCGCGCAGGGTGTCGCGGTAGCGGTCATTCCATTCCCCCCAGCCGGGCGGGAAGCCGCCCAACTGGTAGCCGCCGAGCCCGAGATCCCAAGGCTCGGCGATCAGTTTGACCTGGGACAGCACCGGATCGCGGGCGATCTCGTCGAGGAAGGTACTACTCATCTCGACGTCATTGGCGCCACGGGTCAAGGCAACGGCGAGATCGAAACGAAAGCCGTCGACATGCATCTCCTCGACCCAATAGCGCAAACTGTCGCGGACCAGCTGGAGCACGCGCGGATTGGTTGTGCGCAAGGTGTTCCCGCAACCGGTGAAGTCCATGTAGTAGCGCGGGTTGCCGGACACCAGGCGGTAGTAGCTGAGATTGTCGATGCCGCGCAGGCTCAGGGTCGGGCCGAGGTGGTTGCCTTCGGCCGTATGGTTGTAGACCACGTCGAGAATCACCTCGATGCCGGCAGCATGGAGCGCCCTGACCATGGTCTTGAATTCGGTGACCCGGCCGGTGGCGGCGTAGCGCGGCTCGGGCGCCAGGAAGGCAAGCGAGTTGTAGCCCCAGTAGTTGCACAGTTTCCGGTCGATCAGGTGGCGGTCGTGGGCGAAGGCGTGCACCGGCATCAGTTCCACCGCGGTGATGCCGAGCCGCCGGAAATGCTCGATCGCCGGCGCGCTGGCAAGTCCCGCATAGGTGCCGCGCAGTTCCGGCGGCACCGCCGGGTGGCGCATGGTGAAGCCCTTTACATGGGTCTCGTAGATCACCGTGTCGGGCCACGGAATGCGAGGCGGACGGTCGTCGCCCCAGTCATAGGCCGGATCGACTACCCGGCACTTTGGCATTGCACGCGCATTGTCGTGGCGGTCGAAGGACAGATCCTGGTTGTCGTGTCCGATGCGATAGCCGAAGTGGGCATCGCTCCACTCAATCTCCCCGGCGAGCGACTTGACGTAGGGGTCGATCAGGAGCTTGTGCGCGTTGAACCGGTGGCCGTCATGTGGCCTGTAGGGGCCTTGCACCCGGTATCCGTAAAGCATGCCCGGCCGCGCCTGCGGCAGATAGCAGTGCCAAACGTCGTCGGTGCGTGCCTTGAGCTCGATGCGCTGCAGTTCGTGCTTGCCCGCCGCATCGAAGATGCACAACGCCACCGCCTCGGCGTGCGCCGAGAACAAGGCGAAATTGACGCCCTCGCCATCCCAGGTCGCCCCGAGGGGGGAGGGTTGGCCGGACCACATGATGGTAATCGGAAGGTTGTGCATGGCAGATTGCCAGTGATCACTCAGATCGCGTCGCCCAGCGGTCGACTAACGCATCCGCGACCAACGACGCTGCGTTTCATGGCTACAACTTTAACGGAGAAAGCTGCCGTCCGGCGCATCAACGTGTGTGTCGATGACCGGGTCATGAACGCGGAGTTGATGTGCGGACAGTGCGGACGTCAACAACGGTTGGCCTGTGCGTCGTGCGATTGCGGCACACCAAAACGCACTGTCGCGCCTTGCCGAGCCGCCAGGAAGCGCGATTGTGGTGCATTCAGCGCTTCCCGGCGTCGTTGTCCGCCGACAATTTGGCCGCCGGGCCGTCGAGAACGCGTGCTGACCGCAGAGCGACCTGCCGGCCTGTTGCCACCAAAGGTCACTGCGACGTGGCGCCGCTTTGCAGCGCCAGTCCAGAGCCTTCCGGTACCCTGGCACCGCGCACAGCCTGATTAACTGGCATGAGTAGTGCTTGTGAAACGAGGTCGATGGCAGGAACGCCGGCGACGAAGCCAGTTGCAGTGGGAAAGATCACCGAATCCCCGGCTAACGGGCAACGGGATCGCCCAAACGAAAGGGATTGCAATCTCCCTGTAACATTGATCAGGTACGGTGCGCTCCCATCGGTGCCGCCTCATCGATGACGTTGCAACAGGCATTGGCGCTCAGGGGGCCAGAAGCACCCTGCAGCATCTCAGTAAGAACCCATTCACCCAATGGAGAACAGCATGATCACATTGAAGGATTGCATTGCATTCAGCGGCCTCGACCCCGAGGCCATCGAGGCGCTCGCCGCGCACCACAGTTTCCCCCACATCATCGCAACGCAGTACGCCGCCGCCCGGATGCAGACCGAGGACGGCGCCGAAGCGATCGCAGAGATCGTCCGGCATTCGATTTCGGGCATGCACTGAGGTGTAGTGGCAGCGCAACGGCCGGCCTCGGCAGTCTGGACCGCAGGTTCCGGGTTGTCGGGGCCGACCGTGCCTGCGCCACATTCGCCAAGCGCCCGTCCAAACCCGTCGATATCGGCAGCCGAACCGCGAAATCCCGCGCGGTCATCCGCCGTGCTCATGTCAAACGGACTGGTAGGCTTCGCGAACCAGCGCCTCGCCGTATTTTCGTTCGAGTTTCCGCACCACGAAGTGGCCGCGGCTCATGTCCTGAAAGTGGTCGATGAACAGCAGGTTGATGCCGGCTCCCCCAATCGCACCGAGCAGAGGCACCGCCATGGCGGCGGCCTTCTCCGACACCTGGATCTGGAAGCGCAGCGCAATCTTCGCGACGAGGCGCAGCAGCGCTGGTGCGCCTTCTTCGAGAATCGCTTTCTCCGCGAGGTATTCCGAAGCCTCGGTGACCGCACGCGCCAACGCGCCGCGGATCGCGAAGTAGCCGGATTCTCCGGCGTCATCGCGCGTCGCCGGTCCACCCAGCGCAAACACCTCCAGACATGCAATGCGCGACTGCGGGCTCGACAGTTCTTCGCCGTTCGAGCGCGCAATATCGGCGATCGAACGCAACATGATGGTCGTCGACACCGGCAACTCGACAATCAGCGCGGGCAGACCGAAGGCGCCACCGATTCCACCCGCAAAGCCCGCCGCAAACTTGTGCCAGCGCGTGGAGGATGCCCGGCTGCCGGCATCCATAGTCAGTAATGCGCTCTTCAGCGACAGCATCAGCGCGTCACGAGTCGCGGCTGTTATCCTGTCGCGCCAGTCGCCAGGAAGAAGCGCGAAGCCCCTCTCGATCGGGGTGCCGAGCAAATCGGCGAATTTGGCGGCAATGCCGGGATTCTCGAGCAGCGCCTTCGCTATTGCGAGATCTTCCCGATCCTCGGGCGACATGGGCAAGGGCCGTGCTTCGTGAATCGTTGCCGCGGCAAATTGTGAGACAGCCGCGTTTCCTGCGCCCGACCTCAGCGTGCCTTGGTAGCGGAAAGGCCGTCACGCACCAGCTTGTCCAGCACCGCACCCTGGTTGCTCAGGCCCAGGCGCACTTTGAGCTTGGCGAGCCCGGCGCGCGTGGTCGGCTTGACGGCGACATTGAGCGTCACCCTTTCAGCCGCTGCGGCCGATGCTGGCCCGGTCGTTCTGGCAGGCTTGCTGTTCTTTGCCGGTGCCGCCTTTCCGTTCGACTTGCCGGCGGATTTTGAAGTTGCCATGGGTGGTCCTCACGTAGTTGTGGTGTGCGTGCCGACCCGATAATAACACTGGCATCGCAACTGGCCAGCCATTGGCGTTTGCGCCTGCGCAGGACGCCAGCGTGCCGCAGCCGCGCCAGCGCCTCGCACGTTGGCATACTTGAGGCGCATCATTGCTCACCGACCGACCACGGAGGAACCAACATATGCCGAAGCCATCTGTTCACGAACGCGCTTCCGGCGCCATCATGGGCGCGTTCATCGGCGACGCACTCGGCCTGGGTCCGCACTGGTACTACGACCTGGCCGAATTGCGCCGCGATCATGGCGAATGGATCAGCGGCTACACCGATCCCAAACCAGGCCGCTACCATGCAGGCCTGAAGGCCGGGCAGCTTTCCCAGGCTGGACTGATCCTGCGGCTCACGACCGAGTCGCTCTGCCAATGCGGTGGCTACGACGAGGCGGACTTCTGTCGCCGCATGGACGAAGAACTCTTTCCTCTACTCGACGGCACGCCGATGAACGGTCCGGGTGGATACACCAGCCAGTCGATCCGCGAAGCCTGGCGACGCCGCGTGCTACAGCGCCTGCCGTGGTCGCAATGCGGCGGACATGCCGACACGACAGAAGCGATCGAGCGCACCCTGGCCCTCGCCGTGCGCTACGCGTTGCAGCCCGAGCAGCTTGCTGCGACCATCGCCGGCAATGCCGCGCTGACCCAGATCGACGATACTGTGGTCGCGATGACGGTCGCCTATGGCGCGATTCTCGGGTTGCTGGTGCAGGGCGAAGCCTTGGACGCCACCCTTTCGGGCAAGCTCATGCAGTTGTCCAAATCGGGTCGGCTGCCGTTCCATGTGGTGACCACCGGCAACCTGCAGTCACCGCGCCGTGGCGAGGCGGAACCTTCGCGCGCCGGACGCTTCGCCTCGCCCGATGCGCTGCTCACCCCGAGCTATATGGCGGCAGCGGCCATCGACCCCGGCATACGCATCGAGCCCGCATGGAAGGTCTCCATCGTCTACGGCATGCCGTGTGCCATCTACCATCAGTTGCCGGCCGCCTATTACCTCGCTGCGCGCTTCCATGACGATTTCGAGTCGGCCGTGCTGCACGCCATCAACGGTGGCGGACAGAACCAGGCACGCGCAATGCTCACCGGCGCGCTCGTCGGCGCACAGACCGGACTCGGTGGTATTGCGCAGCGATTCATCGACGGACTCGACGACTCGGCGGACCTGCTGCAGCTTGCGGACAAGCTGGCCTCCCAGATCGTTGGGTGAGGTTATCCGGCGGCGGCGTTCCAGTCAGTTTCGGCGTCTGCGGGCACCAAGCGCCCGGCTGCACGCTCAACGCTGGCTGGCAGCCGCCACAGCCGAAACCGGTTGCGCGAAGCCGCGCAGCAGCATGGCGGTCAAATCATGCAAACCACCCAGTGGTTGGCGCGGCGGGTCGAGTCCCGGCCGAAACCCCTGATCGACGAAACCCTGCAGCAAGGCAGTGTCGCGCGACACGATGTGCACCGGCACGTCCCAACGTGCGCCTTCGCCGCTGATATTGGCCGTCGGCTGGTGGTCACCGACCAGCACGAATACCGTCTCGCGCGGCTCCGCCTGGCGCAGAAAACCGCCCAGCCACTGGTAGGTGTACTCGACCATCCGCACATAGGCGGAAAGCATGTTTAGCCAATCGGTCTGTTCGGCCAGCGCGCGCGCGACGTCGGCCTGTTCGAACGGCTGGTCGCTCAGCACGCGCTGCCAGTCCGGCTGATAGGGCGGCACCGGGTTGAACGGAAAATGGCAGGTAATGGTCGGGAAGAATACGAACCGCGGCGGCACTTTGGCACCGCGAGGATGGAGTTGCTCGAAACGGGCAAGCGAAAACTGGTCAGGTATCGACCAGTATCCGAGCCGCGGCCCGCGATAATCGAGCGAGCCAGCTTCGTCGAACTCGTCGAAGCCGTAGTACGCACGTTCCGGCCACTCCCATGACAGCGCAGGGTAGAGACCGTAAACACGATAACCGTGGGCGCGGAACAGTGTCGAGAGCGTCGGCCGCGTACTGGTCAGCAACAGATCGTGACGCAACGGGTCGGACAGGTCGATGCCCGACAGCAGGCTTAGATGCGCAAGATCCGAGGCGCCGCCAAAAGTGGGCGATCTGACGAAGGCGGAAACCACGCTTCTACCTCCGGCTGCAAGATCGTCGGCGAAGCGCCGTCGCGCCTCGGCGAGGACGGCGACCGCGCGGGGGTTGTCGTAGGCGACCGCGCCGTAGGATTCCATAAAGATCAGGTACACGTCGCGTCCGCGCAGCGCCGCCAGGGCACTGCCGGCGGGGGCCGCAAGTGCCGTCTGCAGCGTCGTCGAAGGCGGAAGCGCCCGGTCGAGTCGCTGCGGCGAAAACGCCATATACAGGATCGTCGCCTGCCGCAAGTAGGTCGGTATCACAGGCTTGGAGACCATCGGCCAGGTCGCCCGAACACCAGCGTAGTTGGCTACTACGAGTACAAGCACGACGCCAGTCAGCAGCCACACCCAGCGCGTGCGCAGTGCGTAGGGCGCCGCCTCGGCAGCAGCGATTGCGATGGCCCAGCGCAGCGATCGGAACAGCATCCACAGGCACAGCAAGACGCCGGCAAGCGCGCTGGCGCTGAGCCACCATGGCAAGTCCTGTGCGGTCACCCACAGAAAGCGCGGAATCTGCGCGCCATCCCAGTAGAGGTTGACTTCGCGCCCGAACAGACTGGGCGCCGTCACGTCCAGATAGCGACCGAGCACCAGCAACAGGTAGGCCAAAGTCAGCACATTCAGGATCCGCCGCGACAACGTTCCGCGCAGGCGCAATGCGCCCAACAGCACCAGCCAAAGCCAGACGAATTCCGGCGCCAGGCGCTCGTCGGGCAGGATTCCCGGCGTCGGCCACCAGGTGGTGAAACTCAACATGCCATTAAGAAACAGCAAGGCCAACAGCACCAACACGATGCGGCGCCATGACGGCACGTACCGCTGTTCATCCGCCGTTCGGTGCGGTGCCGACGTTGTCATGCGCTACCCCGGCCTTGTCCGGCAGTTGTCACCGCGACCTGCCCGGCCCCGATGTAGCCCATGCCGAACTGGGTCGGGGTCAACTCCCAGCAATCGAGAAAGGGCACGATGCGATCCCACGGGGATCTCAGATCGCCGGGCGCCCCGTTGTAGCCGTAATTCTTGAGATAGACCCACAGGTTCAGCGGTGCCAGCCAGCCAGGGAAGTACTTGATCCCGGCTATTGCCACGCGCGCCTGCGGGCGCGCACAAGCCAGAATCCGGGAGAGCGCCGCAGGCGAACGCAAAACGTCGTGCGCATAATGAAACAGCAGCGCGTCGACCGGCTCGGGTAGATGCAGGTCCTGCGCGGCGGTATGCAGCAGCTGCACGTTGGTCCACTCTTGCGCGGCCGCGCGCTGGCGGGCAAATGCCAGCATCTCCGGGCTCTGGTCAAACCCGTAGATCATGCCGCTCGGGCCGACCCCTGCGCGCAGCAACGGCAGGCTCAACCCGGTGCCGCAGCCGACATCGAGAACACGCTGCCCGGGCTGCAGTTGCAAAGCGGCGATAGTGCGCTGGCGGATTGGCTGGGTAGGCCCGCAGGTCGCGTCATAACGGGCCGCGCGCTTGCGATACTTCGCAATCGACCGGGATCGAATCGAGTCGTCGGCGTCGAACGTCATAAGATCAGTCGGATCGGTTCCAGCGCCTCGCCTTGCGCCAGAACGCGGCCGATGCGCTTCGTATGCGGGTAACCCAGGCCGCGCAAGGCCCGAATGCAGGCTTCGGCCGACTCGGCCGGCACGCTGGCCAACAGGCCGCCTGCGGTCTGCGGGTCGAACAGCAGCGGGTAGGCCGGATGCCCCAGCGCTTCCTCCTGGTTGCGCAGCGCCCGGCGCAGACGCACGTTGGCCGGCTGCAGTGAACTGAGGATGCCGGCTGTCGCCGTTTCGGCCGCGCCATCGAGTACGGGCAAGCCATCAAGTTCGAGTTCCGCATCCACCGCCGAGGGCCGCGTCATTTCAAGCAGATGGCCGAGCAGGCCAAAGCCGGTCAGGTCGGTGCAGGCGGTAGCGCCGTGCGCAACGAGGCAGGGCATGGCGGCCCGGTTGGACACCTGCATCGAATCCAGTGCAGCGTCGATCCAGCGGCCGCGCGCCTTGAGTCGGGCGTGGGCAGCGAACAGTGTGCCGGTGCCGATCGGCTTGGTGAGGATCAGCACGTCGGCCGCGCGCATGCCGCCCTTGGTCATTGCGCCGATCAGACGCTCGTCGATCAGGCCGTTGACTGCGAAACCGAGCGCGAGCTCCCGGCCCTCGCCGGTATGGCCGCCGACCAGCGCACAGCCTGCCTCGTTCAGCACGGACACAGCACCCGACATCATCTGGAACACAACCTCTTCCACTTTGTTTTCCAGCCCCGGCGGCACGGTGGCGATGGCAGTGGCGGACTGCGCCTCGGCGCCCATGGCGAAGATGTCGCCGAGTGCGTGATTGGCGGCAATACGGCCGAACAGCCAGGGATCGTCGATGAAGGCGCGGAAAAAGTCGACGCTATGCACCACCGCCTTGCCCGGCGGCACACGCAGCACGGCGGCATCGTCCGGCGCATGCAGGCCGATCAGAATGTCATCGCGCGCGATCGGCCGCACGCTGGCCAGTGCGCGCGACAGCACCGTGGCGCCGACCTTGGCGCCGCAGCCGCCACAGCGCATGGCGATGGCGGATATGGCCTGCGTCTGCTCGTCTGGCGCGAGCGGTACCGAATCGCCGCTCGCCGGTGCAGGACCGCGCATGTCCGGGAACTCACTGAACTTGCGCATGAATCGGCGATCGATCCAGTCTTTCCAGCGCCACACCCAATCGCCGCGTGCGTAAAGTGCGCCGCGCGACGCGACCGCATGGCGGTCGCCGGTGCTGATCAGCGCCAGCCAGCGCGACTGCGGCCGATACTGCACCAACGCCTGCCCGGTAACCGTACGTCGCAGGTTCTCGGCCAGCGGCCTGGCCATGCGCACCGCAAACACGCCGGCCTTCTCGAGCCGGTGGCCGCTGACGGCCGCGCAATCACCGGCTGCGAAAATCAGCGGATCGGTCTCGGTCTGCAGGGTTTGCCCGACGCGGATGAAACCCCGGCCATCGAGCGCAAGTCCCGTCCCGGCGAGCCAGGCGGCACCGCCGGCCTGGGTGACCCAGACGATCTCGTCGGCCTGCAGCACCTCTCCGCCGCGAGTCTGCAGACGTCCGGCATCGACCCGACTGACCTCCGCGTTCCTGTGGATCGTCACCCCGCGTTCGATGAGGACGCCCTCGAACGCCCGCCGTACCCTGGCATTGTGCGTGGACAGGATATGCGCATCGGCCGAGAACAGGTGAAAGCGCAAGTCGTCCGGATTCCGTCCGCGAGCGAGCAGTTCATGGCGCAAGCGGTATTGCATGGCAAGCGTGAGTTCGACGCCACCGGCGCCGGCGCCGACCACGGCGATCGTCGTCGTACCGCCGTGGTGGCAAACACGGTCGAACAGCGCCAGCCAGCGCTCGTTGAAGCGACGGATCGGTTTCACCGGCACCGCGTGTTCGCTGGCGCCGGCAACGTCTTCGAGCTGCGGCGTGGAACCGATGTTGATCGACAGCGCATCGTAGCCGACCGGCGGGCGCAGGCGGCAGATCACCTTGCGTGCCGCGCGGTCGATGCCGGTCACTTCGTCGCGGTAGTAGCGCGCGCCCGCAAACTCGGCCAGCCGGCGCAGATCGATATGCACCTCGTCGAAGCTGTAATGCCCGGCGATGTAGCCCGGCAGCATGCCTGAATAGGGCGTGTCGGTGTCGGTGCAGATCACCGTCAGGCGCACCCCTGGCAGCGGCCGCATCGCGAACATGCGCAGCACACCGACATGACTGTGGCCGCCGCCGATCAATACGATGTCCCGCAGGACGGGACCGGCGCCGGCTTCCAATCAGTGCGCTCCCAACAGGTCTGCAACCAACCTGCGCAGCGCGGCGCGCTCGGCGGCCGGATCGAACAGCGGCGCGCGCTCCGCGCACTGCGCCGCCAGCGTCCGCAGCAAATCCCCGTCGGTCTGCCGCTGCCGGCTCTCATGGCAGCGCACAATCAGTGCCGCCAGCGCCGCAGCGTCATCCCAGGGAAAATAGCCGGCGTAGTTTGCGCCAAGCATGCCGACATTGCCTTCGACGCGCGAGGCCAGCACCGGCGTGCCGCTCGCCACCGCCTCCATGATCACATGCGCGCCGCCCTCCATCCGGCTGGTGTGAATCAGCAAGTGCGCGCGCTGAATTCGCCGCCGCACCGCCTCATGCGGCAAGCCGCCCAGCCAGCGGTAGTTCGGCACCGCGTCCATCGTCAGGCGGGCAGCCTCGGCCAGCACGGGATCGAGCGCGTCGCCGATGTGATCGAGGCAGATGTCGCGCCGCGTCGCCAGCAGGCGCGCGGCAGCAAAGAGCGTCTGCGGGGATTTTTCCTCGCGCAAGTGACCGACCGTCACCGCACGCAGGCGATTCGGCGACTTTGGCAGCGGCTTACGCACGGAGGTGGACTGGTAAATGACCCGGCACTTGGCACGCATCGCCGCAGGCAGCGAGCGCGGCGCGTCTTCCTGCAATACGACCAGCACCTGCGCCAGCGCCAGCGAGCGCTGCGCCGATTCGTCGGTGTCGATGTCGCGATAGAGATCCGTGCCGGTCAGCACGACAGCCAGGCCGCGCCCGCAGTGCGCCGCACTCCAGGCCGCGATGGCGTCGGCAGATCGGCGCGCATGCAGGGCAAGCATCACCGCATCGTCGCCCGCCAGCGCGTCCGGCCATTGCCTGACGATGCGCACGGCATGATCGCGCGACAAATGCGCCTGCCAGCGCCGCGCCGTTTGCCAGTTGCCGTTGTTGGCATCGCGCAGGGCCGGGCTGACGATCACCACTTGCGGCATACTTTCCGCCTCAGCCATGCATCCGGTTCCGCCCATGTTCCTGCACCCTGCGATCGCCGCGCGCTGCGGCGGCCGCGACATTCTCGCTGCGGCGTTGCGCGACTGCCGCGCACGCACCCTGACCTTGCTCGATGCCTATGTCGATGCGATCGGGGCGAAACTCGTCGTGCCATATTCCCCGCAACTCAACCCGCCGCTGTGGGAAGCCGGCCACATCGGCTGGTTCCAGGACTACTGGATCGCGCGCAACCAACAGCGGGATCTCGGCATCCGCTGCGATGCCGATCTGGATCGTGCGGCCGGCCGGCTGCCACGGGCCGACGCTCTCTACAATTCCAGTCTTGTCGCCCACGCCACGCGCTGGGATCTGGCATTGCCGGACCTCGCGGCAACCCGCGGCTATCTCGCCGACGGGCTGGCAGAGACGCTGGCCCTGCTCGCCAGTGCGCCGGAAACCGACAACGCCCTTTACTTCTACCGCCTGGCGCTGTTTCACGAAGACATGCATGGCGAGGCGGCGACCTACATGGCCCAGGCATTGGACATTCCCATACCGGCCGCGCTGCTCCAAGCGGCCGCCCAGCCGCGACAAAACGCTCCGCTGAACCTCGCAGGGCAGCCATGGACGCTGGGCAACGCCGACAGCGGTTTTGCATTCGACAACGAACTTTGCGCTCACGAAATGAAAGTAGCTGGCTTCGAGATCGACAGCAACGTCGTGAGCTGGGAGCGTTACCTGCCCTGCCTCGACGCGACGGGCGCGGCGCCGCCCCGCTATCTGCGCCGACACGGTGGCCGTTGGCAAACCCTCCGGTTCGGCGAGTGGCGGGCACTCGAGATGGACGCGCCGGCGACCCACCTCACCTGGTTCGAGGCGACGGCCTGGTGCCAATGGGCCGGACGGCGGCTGCCGACCGAAAGCGAGTGGGAACTGGCCGCCGAGACACAACAGCGCTTCGCCTGGGGGCAGGTGTGGGAATGGACGGCGAGCCGCTTCCTGCCCTATCCGGGTTTCGTTGCCCACCCCTACCGCGATTACTCCGCGCCGTGGTTCGGCGAACGCTACGTGCTGCGCGGCGCCAGCCGGGCCACATCTGCGCGCATGACGCATCCGCGCTACCGCAATTTCTTTACACCGGAACGCAACGACATCCACAACGGCTTTCGCAGTTGCGCGCTTTGACGGTTCGGCGCCGACAGCATGGCGATCGATCATGCTGCGCAAGCTATCCACCCCCGCAAAAGGCGAGAAACACGGCGAACCATTCGCGCTCGTCGGTCCAGTGCTGCAGGCGCGAAAAGCCGGCCAATCTCAGCAGGGCGGCAAAGTCGTCGATGCGCCACTTGCAGGAGTTCTCGGTATGGATGCGCTCGCCGGCAGCAAAGCGGCGCGCGCCATCGGGCCAGCTTGCGGTGACATCGCGTCTGGCTTCGAGATGCATCTCGATGCGCGAGTCGGCTACATTGAAAAAGGCGACATGGCGCCAGTCGGCAACGTCGAAATCGGTGCCGACCAGGCGATTCATGTGCAGCAGCATGTTCCGGTTGAAGGCGGCCGTCACCCCCAGCGCATCGTCGTAGGCCGACTCCAGGATATCGATTGGTTTGACCAGGTCCACACCGATCAGCAGGGCGCCGCCCTGGCTGGCGGCATGAGACTGGCGAAGAAACCCCAGCGCCTCGCCGGGGGTGAAATTGCCGATGCTGGAGCCGGGATAGAACAAGGTGCGCGCGCCCGCGCCGGCCTCCGTCGGCAGGCTCAGGTTTTCCGAGAAATCGAGACCGATACCCAGCATGTCCAGCGCCGGATGCCGGCGCTGCAGGTTCTCAAGCGACTCGCGCAGATAGCTCGCCGAAATATCCACCGCGACATAACGCTGCACCTGGAATGCATCGAAAAGGCGCGCGGCCTTCTCGCAGTTGCCGGCGCCCAGATCCACCAGGGTCGCCACCGGGCCGAGCGCTTGCGCGATGGCGCCGATGTGGCGGGCGAAGATCGCTGTTTCGATGCGCGTCGGGTAATACTCGGGCAGCTCGACGATCGCCGCAAAGAGGCGCGAACCCAGCGCGTCGTAGAGGTACTTGGGTGCGATCGTCGCGGTTGGCGCCGTGAGACCCGCGAGCAGTTCGGCCCTCAGCGCCTGGGGTTCATCGGGCGCGATCTGGATCAAACGCGGGGTTTTCATTCGGCCCCGCCAAACGCTGCGAACGCGACCTGCCCCTTTGCAGGCGCGGGATCGGCACTGCCGCAGCGCGGGGCGCAACAACCGTGTGGCGAAACGCGCGGCCGGGGGCGGATGCTCATCGGTGGCTTCGCAGCGAGAGTGCCGGTGCGAGCCGGCACGGGGATGGGTCGGCCTGGACATCGACGCGGGCACAGGGGTTGGGCCACCCGAGCAAGCGGCTCGCCGCCGCGCAGCGTGCAGCCAGATCCGTCGTGTCGCGGCCGCCCAAATGCACGATGCCATAGCGGTAGCTGCCGAGCCACTTGAAGTCCCGCGCGATCTGCCCGCCCGTCTTGGGAAAGCAGAACAGCATGGCATCGGGAAACTGAAGCGCCAGTTCGCGGCGACGGGCCGCGGAAGGCATGGCAGGACGTGCCGCCGGGTCGAAGCTGCGATAGACGACGCTCGATGCCAGGCCGGCCGTGGCCTGCGCATGCGGCAGCAGCGCCGGATCGCGGCCGTGCGCCAGTTCGAGCGCGACGCGATGCAGATCGACCCCATCTACCCGCAGATAAAGATCGGAAAACTGCGCGGCCATGCGCGGGTTGAATTCGATGACGGTGAGCCGATCCTGCACCTCGTCGTAGAAGAACTCCATGTTGAACAGTCCATGCGAGAAGCCGGTGGCGGCGAGAAAACGCCGCGCCACATCGGCTGCCCGCGCCCGCCCGGCCGCCGGCATTGCGCAAGGGTAGTCGAAGCGCATGAAGCTTTGGGTACCCGGATACATCACCGACTCGACGACCCCCAGTTCGCGCAGATCGCCGCCGAACACATAGCCGTCGAGATTGTACTGGCGGGCCGTCACGGGTTGCTCAAGAAGCATGCGGTGGACACTGCCGGCCTCGGGCAGACGCGCCTGCACCATACGCTCGACGGGGTCGAGCAGGTTTCCGATCAACCACAGGTCCCGGCGGCTAAAGCGCGTCAGGGCGGACAGTTCGTCGCGATTTCGAACCTTGCGCGCCAACACCGAGAAGGCCGCCTTCACCGGCTTGACGAATACCGGATAGGCGATGTCGTCGGGCACCGGTTCGCCGTAGCGCCATGCCATGAGTTCGAAGCCGGTGTTCGCTTCCGGCGCCACCGACTGCAGCACCCGTCGCGCATGTAACTTGTGCTGGCAGGCCAGGACCGCGCCGACCGGCGTGCCCGGCCAACCCATGCGCTCTGCCAGCATCGCCGCCGCCAGCGCGCCGAACTGTTCATGGTTGGAGACGACCGCCTGCCAGCCGGCGCGTTGCGCGCGGGCGGCGAGGCGGTCGACAAAGCGCGTCAGGTCGAAGCCGAGGACTCGAAGCTTGCTGGGAAAGCTGAACAGGTCGAATCCGGCGTGGTCGATCGGGAACTCACGGGTCCAGCGCCCGAAACCGAGCCGGTCCCAGTCGAAATTGAACAGCACCAGCGTGCGCGGCGATTGCGGCTTCATGCGTCGAATTGTTCGGTTCGGCAGCGGCGCTGTCCGACACAGCCGCTAGGGGAAGGTGGTATCACTTGGTCACACATTCTTCGCCGCGCACCGCGCCGATAAGGGCGACAGGCGCGGATCCATTTCTGGGGCACGCCTCGGGTCAAAGCGGGTCCGCCGGCAATCCACCCGAAACACCAACTGCGGTCGGCCCACTGCCAAAAAATCGATTGGCGAGAAAAGCGCAATCGGACTTCGCAATCGCGCGATCTTTGCCGGTGCATCGGCACCAGTCCGGCCAGCCGTATTCCGCGACGCAGGGCATCGAGTACCCCGAGAAGGCCGATCAACGTGATGATACCTGCCCGCACGTCGCGATGACGAAGTATGGTCGCCTTCCACCTGCATTTTCAGCGGTGAGAGAGGGCGATGGCACGGCGCCCGGTTTCTCGAATCTGCGGGCCGCGACTGCCGGCATCGCACTTGAAAGGGGAGGCTCGACCTCGGCCTTCTGAAAATCATCTAGCCGGTCTCCCGCCGCCGCAGTTTGCGGCGGGGTTAAAGTGAGTTTGCGAACGAACTCTAACCAACGGGAGGCCGAGATGAAATATAGCGGAATTGACCTGCACTCGAACAACAGCGTGGTGACGGTGACGGACGAGGAAGATCGGATCGTGGCGGAGAAGCGTTTGCCCAACGACCTGGCGAAGATTCTCGGGCTGCTCATGCCCTGGCGAGAAGAGATTGCAGGCGTCGTGGTCGAATCGACCTTCAACTGGTACTGGCTGGTCGATGGTCTGCAAGCGGCCGGATTCAAGGTGCATCTGGCCAACACCACGGCGATCAAGAAGTATGAAGGGCTCAAGCACAGTGGTGACGAGAGCGATGCGCGATACCTTGCGCACTTGCTGCGACTGGGAATACTGCCGACCGGAACCATCCTGCCACCGGAGCAACGCGCCGTGCGCGATCTGGCCAGGAAGCGCATGCAGCTAGTGCGTAGTCGGACCACGCACATCCTCGCCGTCGAGAACATTACCGCTCGCCAGCATGGCGCCCGGATCAGCAGCAATCAGGTCAAGCGCCTGAGCGCTGAAACCGTCGATCAGATGCCGCTGCCGGCTGATGTGGCGCTGGCGATCAAGGCTAATGTCGCGGTCATCACAACGCTTTCCGCACAAATTGAACTTCTTGAAAAGCGCCTTCAGGAAAAGGTGCGGGTACGAGCGGAATATGGACTCCTCACCAGCGTACCGGGCATCGGCCAAGTGCTGGCGACCACGATCCTGCTGGAGACGGGGCCGATCGAGCGCTTCGCCGCGGCCGGTAACTTCGCCTCCTATGCGCGTTGCGTCGACAGTGTGCGCACCAGCAACGGCAAGAAGAAGGGAGAAGGCAACACCAAGAACGGTAACAAGTACCTGGCCTGGGCCTTCGTCGAGGCGGCCAACTTCGCGCTGCGCTACTGCGCCGAGGCAAAGCGCTTCTACGAACGGAAGAAGGCGAGGACCAACAGCGTGGTGGCGATCAAGGCGCTGGCGCACAAGCTGGCGCGGGCGTGCTTCCACATTCTGAAGGAGCGCAAGCCGTTTGACGTGACGCGCTGCTTCGCATGAGTTTTGACGGCACCGGCGAGCCAGAACTGGGGACTGGATTGCGAACCAACTGGTCTGAATTGGACGCCCGGGCGCCGTCGCCGATTTGCAGCAAAAGCGGATCGCCCGCAACACGAGCCAGCGAGGGATTGGCGCCGATACTTCGGTAGCCACGGGTCTGTGATGAACCCATTGGACGCGGCTGCGGCACCAACGTTCTTCTGGAGCGGCGAAGCCGCTAGGGCGACAGGCAGCCTCATCGCCGTTCGCTTGATCCTGATGGGTGTCTGGCGCGATTCGTCGCAGCCATGATTTGAAGAATCGGGCGCGGTCGGCAACTGCAGACGGAGTAGGAAGAGAAAACCGGCGGCTTGCGCCGCCACGGAATAGCTTACCCGCTTGACACGGGCCGGCTAATGGGTGGTCCCCAAAAAACGGACGCCACGAGGCATGGTAATTTGCCCTTGTGGAGGTAGGAAATGAAGACAGGATCGGATCGGAAGTACACGCCTGAATTCCGGGCGGCGGCGGTCAAGCAGGTGATG
>WBZP01000428.1_pt1 | contig 23577 bp, 16 predicted proteins | sample 5204301 | NCBI WGS metagenome assembly WBZP01 (sample SAMN12412401, study PRJNA552823) | activated sludge metagenome | isolation source: activated sludge from nitrification reactor of wastewater treatment plant... | place: USA: Pennsylvania | collected 2017 | reverse complement strand
GCCATTCAATGATTTATGATAATTGAAAACAGGGAAAACCTGGTTCCTGCTGAGCCGGGAATCGCCGGCTATATCACCCGACAATTGTAACCCGTATGTTATGTAATCATCCGACAAGCCGACAGACCGTTTAAATTCCATACCCAGGCCAATGGTTTTATATGGTACCGTAACACTTTGCCACTGGCTTCGGAATGCAGCGGTAACCCTGATATCGCCCTTATACAATCCTGCCAATGCCGGGTTGCGTAAAAGCGGGAGGTCGTAAAATTGTGAGAAGTTAATATCCTGCCCCGATGCAGCATGCATCACCGTTAACAGGCAGGCTGTTACTTTGTATTTTGTAATGTGGTTTTTCATAGGTATCATTATTTTAACACGGTTGTATTCCCTTTATATGTGTACAGAACATCATTGTCACAAACTACATCTGCCGTATAAACAAATACGTCAGGCGTGGCAGTAACGCCCCTCACTTTGCCATCCCAGCCAAACTTTGGATCGTTCGGGCTGAAATTCTTCCGCTCAAAAACCAGTTCACCCCACCTGTTGAAAATCCGGAATGATTTAACGGTTATCCCTTTGCCCCGAACCATCAGCACATCATTCAACCCATCGCCATTAGGTGTAAAGGCATTGGGAATGAACACCTGGCCATCGGTACAGAATACATGTAACCTGAATACATCCCTTGCTTCGCATCCATAGTTATTCCTGACCGTTAGTGTATATTCTATATCTGATTTTGCTGTTGTGGTAGGCGTTTCGCAGTCAGAGCAACTCAGCTCTGTAGCCGGTGTCCAAAGGTAACTTACCACCGGCCCGTTTTGTATGGTTGGATGGAAGGTGAACACGGTTCCTGTAGACGCATTCACATCAGCCCCGATGTTTACTGTTGGTTTGGGCCCTACATTGATGAGCACATACCCCGTATCGGTAAAGCAGTTATACCCATCGTACCCAACAACACGGTAACGGGTAGTTGTTTGTGGTGTGGCAACCGGATCGGCAATATCTGTCCTGTTTAAACCATTGGATGGCGACCAGGTATATGAATTTGCCTGCAAGGCCCGCAATCCAACAGATTCACCAACACAAATCGTGTCTCCCGGATCTACCTGCATCAGGAACGGCCTTACCAGGCTTAAGAAAACGGTATCCTTACCTGTACAACCCGCTGCGCTGGTGCCGCTTACAATATATGTGACAGAATCCGTGGGCGTGGAAACAGGGTTAGCACAATCAGCACAATTCAACCCTGCAGCAGGGCTCCAGGAATAAGTTGAAGCACCATTTGCAGTCAACTGTACTGTTTTTCCCTGGCAAACATGCATATCCTGTGAAGCCTGAATTTTCGGGATAGGGTGTACCGTTATCCTGATGGATTTTACTTTTCCGGAACATCCATATGCTGAAGCTGAAACAGAAATGACAGAAACCACCGGCGCATTGGTTTCATTGATTGCCGTAAATGCCCCGATATCGCCGGTGCCACTGGCTGCCAGGCCAATACCGGTATTATTATTTGTCCAGCTGTAAACGGCCGCATTAATGGTACTGGTTAATGTTATTGGCGATGTAGTGGCCCTGTTGCAAACCTGCTGGTTTTCCAGTTGGGAAATTTCAGGCGATGCCTTAACGGTGATCGTAAATGTTTTTGGTGCACCCGGGCAGTTATTGGCAGTTGGTGTAACTGTTATGGTTGCTATTACGGGCGAACTGCTGTCATTTACGGCTATGAATGATGGTATATCCCCGGTACCACTTGACGGCAAGCCTATTGATGGATTGTTATTCACCCATTTATAATTTGTTCCGGGAACATTACCCGAAAAATGAATGGCCTGTGTGGCTGCCCCGTTACATAAAACCATATCTCCCGGCTGTAATAAAGCCGGTGTTGGATTAACTTTTACTATAAACGATGTTGATGGCCCCGGGCAGTTATTTGCAGTTGCCGTTACTGATATTACAGCCGAAACAGGCGCATTGGTAGCATTCATGGCTATAAATGCCGGCAGGTTTCCGGTACCGGAATCAGGTAACCCCACTGATATGTTGTTATTCGTCCAGGTGAACGAGGTATTGCTTACAGGGCTAGTAAAGCTGATAGCATTAACCGGTGCAGCATTGCAGATTTCAATTCCCGGAAGCGGATTTACGCCGGCAGTAGGGTATATCGTAATGCTGAATGTTTGGGGTTCGCCCAAACAGCCACTACCCGTTGGCGTTACCATTACGGATGCTGTTACCGTTGTATCGGAATTGTTAATGGCCGTAAATGGCATTATGTTACCCGAACCGGAAGCCGGTAACCCGATCGTATTGTTATTGTTTGTCCAGGTAAACACAGAACCTGCCACCGGCCCTGTAAATACTACCTGCCCGGTGTTTGAACCGTTGCAAACAGCCTGGTTTGCCGGCTGTACCAAAGATGGGGAAGGATCTACAATGATTGTTACTGTTTTTACCGGCCCCACGCAACCTGCTGCAGTGGCAAATACTGATATTACTGCAGAATCTGTTACATTACTGCTGTTGATGGCTGTAAATGCAGGAATATTTCCTGTACCGGTAGCTGCCAGACCGATAGATGTGTTATTGTTCGTCCACGTATATACAGCACCAGTCACTGCTGATGCAAAATAAATAGTGCCTGTTTGTGTACCGTTGCATATACGTTGTCCCGCAGGAACCGTAACAGCCGGCATGGGATTTACGGTAATGGTAAATGTTTTTCCGGGCCCGGTACAACCCTGTATGGTTGGTATGATCGTAATGGTTGCCGTTACCGGTAACGTTGTATTGTTTATCGCCGTAAAAGAGGGAATGTTCCCGGTACCGGAAGCTGCCAGCCCGATAAGTGTATTGTTGTTCGTCCAGTTGAATGTGGTTCCTGCAATACTTCCGGTAATACTGATCTCTCCGGTCACGGCATTTTTGCAAAATACCTGGTTTACCGGTTGAATGATATCAGGCAATGGGTTCACAATGATATCAAATGTTTGCGGATTACCGGTACATCCATTGGCAGTTGGAACTGCGCTGATACTGGCTGTTACCGGAAGACCGGTATTATTTATAGCGGTAAAGGAAGGAATATTACCGGTTCCTGATGCAGGTAAACCTATGGAAATATTATTATTTATCCAGTTGACGGAAGTTCCGTTTACAGAACTGGCAAATACAACAGGAGCAGACATGGTATTGCTGCACAGTTCCTGGTTACCGGGTTGTATTATTTCCGGTACCACATTAATATTGATTGTATGATGAGCCGTATCGGCACAACCATGAATGGTAGTAGCTATCAGTATGACACTGTAATTACCAGGCTGGGTAAACGATGTGCTGAAATTATTACCGTTGCCTGAATATCCGTTGGAAGACGTCCATTGCAGCGTACTGACTGAATCTGAGGGAAGCACAGAAGCATTAAATGTAACATTGCTGATCCCGCAATGTGTAGTAGGGCCGGAAATGGAAACTGCAGGATACGGCTGAACGTAAACATAAACAGGTTTTATGATCGTATCGGAACAACCGCTGATACCGGTTATGATCAGTTGTACCTGGTAAGTACCTGATGAAGTATACTGGTGATTTACCGAACTGCCGCTTCCTGAATGGCCATCCCCGAAATTCCAGGCATAGCTATTGATGCCGAAATAAGAGTAGGAAGAATCTGTAAAAGTCATATTTGTATATCCGCAAAACCTGTTTTGCGTTTCATAAAACCCGGCAGCCAGTTTTTCTATCCTGATCGTATCCTGTGCCGGTATACTGTTCTGGCATCCGTATGTTGACCTAACCGTTAACACGGGCATATATACTCCCGGTAACGCATAACTGTGATAAACCGAAGTTTGGGATGTAGCCAGCATTTGCCCGTCGCCAAAATCCCAGAACAGGCTGTCAGTACTGCTTACCACTGCATCAAACCTTACCTGGTTGCTGTTACAGTAATAGGTATCATCAAAATAGAAACTGCCAACCGGCTGCAGCACAGAAATGATCTTAACAACCGTACCAATACATCCGCTTGGAAGAACTACCTGCAGTGTTACTGTATAATTTCCGGGTAATGGATAGGTATGGGTAACCGTATCACCGGTTGCCGTTGTGCCATCTCCAAAATTCCATGTGGCAGATAAAGACGGTATATGGCTGTTGTAAAAGCTGAAAGTATGAGGGGCGCAAATACCTACGGTATCCGATAGGCTGAAATCAGCATTGAACTCACCTGTAATGGTTACGGGTATGGTATCGCGGCATCCAAAATCATTGAAAGGTATCATTTCGAGCCAGATGGTTGAATTTACCCGGGGGCCCGGATTTAAAACAACTTGCTGTCCGCTTCCGTACATCACCGTAAATGAAGAATCCCACCAGTTATAAACCTGGAAACCGGGAGGTGCAGACAGGTTTGTGATATTTGGTGAAGCGCAATCGTACTGCACCTGTATAGATTGCCCGCATGGCTTTTCCACATCAACATAGGCATATCCCCAATGGCCTTTTCTTACACAATCTGCTGTTGTAAACTCAAGGAACATTGTTTTACCGGCATACCCACGCAGGCTTACATAAACAGATGACCAGGGTTTGTAAATAACGGAAGTATCAACAACAGATCTTGCAAATCCGGGCAAACCGGATGTTGAGATATATTCAAATGAAGCACAGGTTACATAAGCATTTGCAGCAGAGTCGAATAACCGGGCCGTAAACCTGGGTTGAGTCCAGTTCGTATGGCCAGGGTCTTCAAAAACAACCGCATAATCGTATTTTATGGAAAAATTAGAATCATTGGCCGGAACCTGAATACGGTATTGTATCCTTTCTGCCTGTGCACCAATCCTCGTATTACCGAGTTTTACCGCGAAATTGCTCCCATCCGGCGGGTTGGTGGGAAACAATCCAAATGCGTCTATGGCTGAAGGGATGGCGCGGTTGTAAAGGGTATGACGGTTAGCCGTAGGTGCAGAAGGGGAGACAGTTATCACGTTTGTACTTCCAACAGAATCTACCCGACCGGTAAAGCAGCGCCAGTTCTGGAATGATCCGAATTCAAAATCAATATTATCCGGGCATTGCGAAACCGGGTTGGGAGCTGCCGGCATAACGGATGGTGCTGATGTATTGGTTTTCTTTGCATCATGGCTGAAAAATATTACTCCACTCGTATTCATTGTACCGGGAATACCATTTTTTTCAACGGCTGCTATCCCGTTTACAAAACCATAACAGGCAGAAATATCAGGAGAGGCTATCGTTTCACCCTTTGTATTGATGATAAGCCATTTTTTCCTGCTGTAAGCGGCAGTTACCTTGCCTTTAAAATCGAATACGATTTCATATTTACAGGGAATTGCTATTTTTCCGGATTCATTTATGAAACCCCAGCCGTTTTCATTCTTAACCGCAGCCAGTTTCCCTGAAAAGTTCCTTGCCGCATCATACACATTTTCACAAATGGGAATTCCCTTTGCATTTACAAAGGAAAACTTTTCATGGATGAGCACACGGGAAAAACCATTTACAAATGGTTCCGCTTCATCCCAAATAGTATGGGAAATGATGGAGCCTGTCTGTTTGTCAACAAACCGGAAACCCTTTCCTGGCAATTCAACCGCAACTATATGTTGTGCAGAGGCAATTGACGAAAAAAAGGCAAAAAAGAAGAGTAACATTAATCTCATAGTCAGCAATATTGGATTATAACGGTATTACATACCAGTATTGCCGGTAAGAGGGTTTTATCAGGGTTCTGTGTTAACGGTAAGCTTTTTTGTTTATTGTATTTTCTTTAACAATTGTAGAAAAATATTGTAAAATGCAGTATAGGCCTGCTTTTGGAGAGAATAAAACGAAGTAATCTTACGATTAATTTTAACGAAAACAGTAAAAACATCATTACTACTGATGGCTTAAAACCGGGTGATCCCCTGTATAGGAATATCCTTTGTGAAAGCATCACCGTTGCTTTCCCGGCCCTGTATTTTTCTTACTATATCCATACCTTTAAAAACACGGCCGAAGGCGGCATATCCCTGGCCGTCTGCTGATCCGCGCCTTCCAAAATCGAGGCTGCTCTGGTCGCCGATGCAAATAAAAAATTCAGTGCGGGCAGTTCCGGTATCCTGCCGGGCCATAGAGATGGTGCCGTCAATATGTGAGAGCCCTGTTAACTGCGTTGATTCATGCCTGATAGTTTTACTGGTTCCTGTTTTTTGGGGAGCCCTTTTCCAGATTCCACCCTGTATGATGCCGGTATTATGGTCAGTGGGAAGTTCCTCCGCTTTCAATACACGGTAAAATGAACTTTCGGTGTATAAACCCGAATCAATACAAGACAGGAAAGCATTGACCGTTGCAGGTGCTTTTTTAGGGTATAATTCAAGTTCAATATCACCATAACCGGTTCGTATGATTACATGCGGATTTTCATAAACGGGCCTGCCGCATGAAATGAAAATAAAAATGATTAAACCTATAGAAAGATTTTTCATGAACAGGTATTTGAAGTTATGCAGTAGCATGCTCAGATGCTATAGGCAATGCTATCATCCGCCATTTAAAATTAATTTTCAAGTTACCCATTACCGGATTACCAACCTCAACACAACGGTAAATTAAAAAAGTGAACTCTATGCCATAAAAAAAATGCCGCTTGTAAAGGCGGCATATCAATCCGTTAATTTATCATCATCCTTCCTCTGGTGATACAAACCTGTAAAACAATCCTGCTAAAACAGCGCCAGCAATGGGAGCAACCCAGAAAAGCCAAAGCTGCCCCATGGCTTCAGTTCCGGCAAATATGGCCTGGCTGGTACTCCTGGCCGGATTAACAGATGTATTGGTTACCGGAATACTTACCAGGTGTATGAGCACCAACCCAAGCCCGATGGCTAAACCGGCAAACCCTTTAGATGCTTTGGAATGGGTGGCACCCAATATGATGACCAGGAAGAAAAATGTCATGGCAATTTCTGTAATCAATGCTGCCATCATAGAATAACCTCCCGGAGAATTTTCTCCATAACCATTGGAAGCAAAACCACCAATTTCGAAACCTGGTTTTCCGCTTGCAATAAGATATAATAAAGATGCGCCTGCAACGCCTCCCAACACCTGTGCTATTATATAAGGTAATAATTCTTTAGACTCAAATCTTCCGCCAATCCATAACCCTACAGAAACTGCCGGGTTTAAGTGACAGCCTGAAATATGACCAACAGCATATGCCATTGTTACTACCGTTAAACCGAATGCCAGTGAAACACCGGCAAAACCAATCCCCAATTCTGGATAAGCCGCAGCCAGAACGGCACTTCCGCAACCTCCCAATACCAGCCAGCAGGTTCCGATAAACTCTGCCGCCATTTTTTTTGTAAGGTTCATGTCATAAGGTTTTTAGTGAAGAAAAATTGTTGACCACAACGGCCATGAATAACTGGTTTTAACAAGCCGAACCGGTTACCGCTATTAAATATAGAAAATTAACCGGATTAAAACAAGATATAATTCCCGGTTGCATAATTTTGTGAATCGGGTCTTCATTAAATACCGCCTAAGGCCGGAAATAATTATATGAAAGTATATTTCATCAGCGGACTAGCAGCCGACCGAAGGGTGTTCAGGAATATAAGGCTTCCGGAAGGTTACAAAACAATATATCTCGACTGGATCACACATCATCCGCATGAAAGCCTGGAATCTTACGCTTCTAGGCTGGCTCAAAAAATTGACACAACAGATAAGTTCGTACTGGTTGGGCTTTCCATGGGCGGGATGATTGCTTCCGAAATCGCAAAATTTTATCAACCTCAGTTAACCATACTCATTTCCAGTGTGCCTGTTTACCATCATTTTCCCAGAAGGTTCCGGCTGGCAAAAATGCTCAACATGCACCGGGTGATACCTGTAAGTATGTTCAAATCTGCATCCGTTATCAAGCGATTATTTGCACCGGAAAGCAGGGAAGATAAGCAGGTGCTTCTGCAACTGGTGAGAGAAAGTGACCCGGCATTTATCAAATGGGCACTGGGAGCTATCCTGCACTGGAAGAATGAATCGGTTCCGGTTCCGATGGCCCATATACATGGTTCAAAAGACGAGATACTACCGGTTAAGTATACCAGCCCTACACATATCATTAACAGGGGCACACACCTGATGGTGATGAACCGGGCTTCTGAAATTAACCGGTTGCTTGCTGAATTACTAAACAGCGTACAGGCTAAGATGTTATAATCATCCTTATTGAATATCGAGGTTTCCCGTAACCCGGAAATTTTTTCCCTGTTTCACCAGGAATTTGGCCCCGGCAGAAACGGTTTGTGTGGCAGACAGTACACATTCCCCGTTCAAGGCCGGATCTATGATAATCTCCGCCCCGGAAGGAAGTATCGCCGGCGGAATCGTATTATTGTTCCAGTTAGCAGCTATACTCCAATCTCCATTACCCGTAAACGTATACCCGATGGAGCCGGAAGCAGTAATACGGTAAACGGATCCTGCAGACAAGGATACGGCATACAATTCCCCGTCTTCTGTTTCACCAAAATCGGATATATTCTTTACAAGTGGTACGGGCGTTTGCTCAGTTGTGGTAGCAATATGTGTAATGGTATCATATTTTATCAGCATCAAAATACCGGTAAAATAATCTGTTGCCAGGTAATATCCCCTGAAATCCACATACGTGTTTCCCCGGTAAACCGTGCCACCGGTAACTGAACCCGGGCTTGGGGTAGGGTAACTATAAACCGGGAAAATATAATTTGATAACGGGCCTCCGCATCCCTGGCCGGTATTATCATATTCAGCGGGCCCTTCATAACAGCGCCAGCCATAATTAACGTTTATGGATGAATCAACCGGCCTGTAATTGATTTCTTCATATGCATCCTGGCCAACATCAGCTATCCACATATCATAGGTTGCCCGGTCAAAGCTCCACCTGAACGGGTTGCGCAATCCAACTGCATAAATTTCATTACCGTAAGGGTTACCTGCAGGAATGGTATAGAATGGTGCAGTAACTGAAGTGTTCACATTAAAGCGAAGCATCTTGCCAAGTAACAAACCGGTGTTCTGGGCATTGTTCAGTGGATCGCCGCCGCCACCTCCATCGCCGGTTGACAGGTACAGGTAACCGTCTTTGCCAAAATGCAGTTCTCCGCCATTATGGTTCTGGTAGGTGGGATGAGGTATGGTCAATAACAGCACTTTCGATAATGGATCTGCCACATTTTGGTCGCTGCTTACCTTATACCGGGCAAGTTCAAGGTCGCTGTTGGTATTTGTGTAATACACATACAGTAAACCGTTATTCTCATAGTCAGGATGAAAGGCAAGGCTCAACAAACCGCCTTCCCCGCTGCTATTGATACCCGTTACCGATAAAAAAGTGGCAATGAACGAGTATGTTTTTGAATACACAAGAATATTACCGTTCCTTAACACTATAAATATCCTGTTTGTACCGTCATCGGCATGTACAAGCTGCATGGGGGCAGACAACCCGGTTATGACAGGCGTAAGAGACAGTGCCGGTTGTGCATACACGTTAGGAGTTAATGAAAAGAGAAAAATGGAAATGGCAGGTAGAAGTTGTTTCATCTAATATTAAGTTAGGTTAAAATCAACACACGGAATCAGCTGTCACTTATGAATTTCATGCTTTACATAGCAATAAAAATGCCAATATACCCTGTTTTACAGTCATTTATCCTTATTAGCTATGAAACCAGCTTAGAATTGTATAATTTTATATACAAAACCATTCCTTGAAACGCTTTCCTGCATTTCTGTTAGTATTTATTGCCTTGCAATATGGACTTTCTGCCCAAACCCCATACGATAAATTAGATTACAGCAAGGTAGACAGTTTTGTATTATCTGTACAATATAAGCAAGATATCAGGAAACTGGCTTTTGACCTTACTGACCCATTCCCGGAAGATGTTTATAAAACAAGGGCGATTTTCAAATGGATAACCAACAATATTGCCTTTGATTACCGGTTTATAAACAGGGGAAAGGAAATTGAAAAACCTGATTGTTATGGTGACAATGCCTGCCTGGATATCATGGCTAAATGGGAAAATGACTACATGAAAAGAATCCTCAGGCAAAAAAAAGCGGTTGCCGACGGGTATGCAAGGCTATTTAAAAAGTTATGTGAAATCGCTTACATTACAGCAGAAATGATTCCCGGCCATGCCCGTACCCGCCCTTACCAGGTGGGAAACAGTATTGGCGTAAACCATACCTGGAATGCCGTGTTGCTGGATACGGTTTGGTATTACCTTGACGTTACCTGGGCATCGGGCAATGTGATTGAAGATGAAGAAACCGGTGCATTGACGAGGTTTGAAAAAGACTTTCATAATTATTACTGGCTTTCATCCTATAGCAGGTTCTCCCGAAACCATTACCCGCAATCAGGTAAATGGATGGTACGCCCGCCAATAACCAAAGAACAATTTTTCAATAAGCCACATTATTTTTCCCTGGAAGTACTGGAAAACCTGAAAGAAGAATTCCCCACAACCGGTGTGCTTAAAGTAAGAAAAAACGACAGCATCCAGTTTAGGTTAACATACAGCAAAGATATCAGGCAAATTCAAATCAATTCAAATATTTACAGGAACCCGCCCCTGTATACAACCATCAACATCGGAAAACGTAAAACAAAAAAAGTACGGGACACTTGGGCTGAGAAAAAACAACAGTATGTTCCCTTTACAAAAACAGGGGATACATACTGCTTTCAATATGTTGTAAAAGAAAATTCACTGTATTACCTTGAAATTGTTTTTGATTACAAACCCGCCATCCGTTATCGGGTTCGGGTTGAAGAAAAATGACATGATATCTGCAACATCAGGTACCTTTCAGATAAACCAACACTGTTTATGAAATACGTCAACTACCTGTTCATCCTGTATTGCCTTTTAGCCGCAGCCCTGCAGTATAACGACCCGGATCCATATATATGGATTCCTATTTACCTGTACACTGCATGGCTTTGCCTGCAGGCAATTAGAAAGCAGTACCGGCCTGCCTTGTATATCACCGCTCTGGTCATATACAGCGTTTATGCCATTTACCTGTTGTTTGATAAAACAGGTGTGCTTAACTGGGCCGGCGAACATAATGCTGAAAACCTGGTGCAAACCATGAAAGCCACCAAGCCATGGATAGAAGAAACGAGGGAATTCTTCGGTCTGCTCTTGCTTATCATCATCCTGCTAACGAACATGTATTGGCTGAGGAAGAAAAAATTAACACTCTGATATATATATCATGAAGCGCCAGCCCATGATATACCGGCTTTTCATGGTAATTTTATGCAGATGAAATTAATGAAACATATATGCCTGCTGGTCATATTGCCATTTTTATGTGCAGAAAAAATGGCCGCACAGGATATTACCGGGAGCTGGGAGGGCATCTTCAACGGTGAATACATGCAGGTGAATGTAGAACAACAAAATAATGAATTATGCGGCTATACATATGATTATGAACTGAACGACAGTTCCAGTTATTGTATGGCCAGGTTTACAGGCAGGTATGATGCTGATAAGCAAATCTATTTTATTGCCGGAAACAGTTTTATCAAGAACAGCGGCAACCATGTACTGATGCGTATCATACTTTGGAAAAGCAGGGAAAACGGAAGGAACGCATTGAGGGGAAAAGTGTATGTACAGAATACAGTCATGTCAATTTTTGGAATGGGCGGAGATGAAATTTTTCTCAAAAGGGTTTCAGCTAAACCCAAAAAACTACCCGGGAAAATGCCTGAATGCTTCCCTGAACCGAAAAAACAACCAAAACCGGAACCGGTGAAGAATAAACCGGTTTTTAAAAAGCAGGCAAATAATAAACCGGTTACGGTAAAAACGGTAAAAGACAGTACTACCGGGAAAGACAGCAGCCTCCGGGAAATCAACAGCCCGGTACAAAAAATAACGCCGCCTGTTACACAACCGGAAAAAACGATGGCTTCGCGTAAGCAATCCAGGCAAAGCAGGCTTGCGGTAGATGTAAATGTGCTTAACCTGAAAGTATATGACAATGGCACGGTAGACAATGACAGCATTTCCATCTTTTACAATGGCCGCCTGCTGCTGAGCCACCAGCGCCTTTCAGAAAAAGCGATTGAATTAACGATTCAACTCGACGAAGCAGCATCCACCCACGAAATAACGCTGTTTGCGGAAAACCTTGGCAGCATACCGCCCAATACAGCATTGGTTGTTGTTACAGCAGGCAATAAACGTTATGAGCTGCGTTCAAAAGCCAGCCTGGATGAGAATGCGGTACTGGTATTTGATTACAAACCTAAATAATACCTTCCCGGAAGTTTTCAAAAAGGAAATCACCTGTATGTATCCATGGCCCCTTATTATATATGAACGTACTAATACCGATGCCCATACAGGTGAAAGGGGAGAAACCGGCCAGCAGGTTTTCATACAACTTAGCAGCCCTGTAAGCAGTCACCTTATTTTGAACGGTTACATGCGGTTCCAGCAACTGTGAATCCTTACCCGTAAGCATCCCCTTAAAACTTTCCTGCAAATGCACATGCATTTGAGACAGTTCCGGTGAAGTAATGCTAAAAGAAACCCCATGGCCGGTGAATTTCAACCCGGTAACGGTTAAGCATACCCGAAATCTTTCAGCGCTGGCTTCCAGCACCTGCATCACTTCGCTGTTACCCGCAGGCAATGTATGAAATAAGGTAACATGGGCATCTGTAAAATTAGAATGACCCGGATAATGCTGTTGACGCATCCTGCTGAAATATGACTGAGCCTCTTCGTCCAGCTTAAGTGTTACTATGAGCGGTCTGTTTTCCATCTTCGTTTTACAACTATGCCTATCTTAACCATATTTCTTGCGATGTACAGGTTACTTCACAATCATATGTATAAAGGGCCTCTTACCGGTAAAATAGAAATAGCTTCTTTTTGGCATTGTTTCATTTGGTATGAAAAATATCATGGAAGTTATTACAAAAAATAAACCCCAGGCCATCAGAAAGCCGGCCCAGTTTCCATAAAAAGAATCAACCCGGGAAATTGACGGATAAAACCGGAGATACCTTACAGGTATATAATGCTGTGTAAGCGGCAATTCATTTCGCGTACTTGTTTCACGGTACATTTTTCCATCAACCATATAATGGTATACCAGTGTACCTGGTGTTTCACCTCTTGCTACCAGTTGCTCCTCATTATATGCGTAACAGTAAGCAGTAGTTGTTTCACTGAAGATCCATAAGGATTGATATAACAGGCAACAGCCAATAAATAATGCATGAAGCGCCAGGTATAATTGCCATTTTGAAAGTTCCAGGAAACCGGCTTTAATCTTCCGGCTGCCTGCAACTGGTCTGGTTATGGCTGTTTTTTGTATTTCCCAATCAGGCAAGGCGATTAATTTAAGCTAAATATAACTGAAGGGCCTGTAAATCATACGGTTTGCAGGAAAATTTTACATTTCATTACCAGTTATCATGCAAGAAAAAAAACCGGGCAGACTGATATAAATCAGCAGGCGGTATTATAAGAATCAGCCTTAGCCAATCTTTATAAATATAACTTGGTATGGTTTGAAAATCGATATTTTTCACCCGGCAACAATTTCACATGCTGCATATGCCCCCCGCTGAATTAAAGGAAAAATTTGGTGAGCTCCAATCAGGATTTGCAGCCCTGTATGAAGCTGTGTTTCATGATAAGATGGCTGAAAAAACAGTGGTAGTGGTTCCAAGCCTTACCCTTGACCCCGACATACTTTCAAAAGTTGAAGGAGCGGTACATTATGAAGAACGCCTGCTTTGCCTGCTGATGTTATTAAGGATGCCACGCACCAATGTTATTTACATCACCAGCAACCCGGTAGACCCAATCATCATTGATTATTACCTGCACCTGCTGCCGGGCATTACGGGACATCATGCCAGGCAACGGCTTCATTTTTCCAGTTGTTTCGACAATTCAAACCTGTCGCTCACAGAAAAGATACTCGCAAGGCCCAGGCTGGTTAAAAGAATAAAAAAAATATTACAGAACGGCCCACCGGCTCATATAGCCTGCTTCAACGTAACCGAACATGAAAAAAAACTGGCAGTTGAACTGGGGCTACCCATTTATGGCTGTGACCCCGACCTGCTGTACTGGGGTACCAAATCGGGCAGCCGTGAAGTGTTTACCTATTGCCAGGTTGCCACCCCGGAAGGAATTGAAAACATTAAAGATGAAGAAGGCATCATACAGGCGCTGGCAGCATTGTACAGAAAAAAGAAAGGTATCAGGAAAGCGGTAGTTAAAATGAATGATGGATTCAGTGGCGAAGGAAATGCTATTTTCAATTACAGCCTTGTAACAGAAGACGATAATATTGAAGAACAGGTAAGAAGGCAGTTATTTGTACAACTGGAGATAGTTGCCGATGACCTGGGTTATGACCAGTTCATGAAAAAATTCACAAGTATGGGAGGCATCGTGGAGGAATTTATTGACGGGGATGAAAAAGCCACCCCTTCGGTACAATGCAGGATAGGGCCTACCGGCAAAATTGATATCATTTCCACCCACGACCAGATTATGGGCGGGCGCGACAACCAGGTTTTCCTCGGCGGTAGTTTCCCGGCAAACATCGAATACAGCGTTGACATAGGCAAGCTGGCCAGAAAAATTGCCGAAGCGCTGAAAATCAAGGGTGTATTGGGAAGATTTGGAGTTGATTTCCTATCGGTAAAGCATAAAGGCAAATGGGAACATTATGCCATTGAGATAAACCTGCGTAAAGGCGGTACCACACACCCATATATCATGCTCCAATTCCTCACTAACGGTGATTATGATGCCGACACTGGCAAATACCTGTTACCGAACGGCAAAGAAAAGCATTATGTTTTTTCAGATAACCTGCAGGATGAACGTTTTAAAGGGTTAACACCGGTAGACCTGATGGATATTGCCATCATGAACCACCTGCATTATGACGGCACCACAGAAGAAGGAGTGATGTTCCATCTCATAGGGGCTTTATCACAATTTGGAAAAGTGGGGGTTGTATGTATAGGATCTACCATAGAAACGGCTTATCACTATTATGCTGAAACAATCAGGGTGATGCAGGCCGAATGTTGCAACCATTATCCTGGCATTTCCTGACTGCAAAAACATTTATTAATATGATGTAGTAATAATTAAGTACTATATTACATCAAATTATTATACATGAAACAATGTTTACTGCTAATCCTTTTTTTCCTGTCTGCCACAATTGTATATTGCCAGACATACAATACTGACAGTGCTATTACCGTATTAAAAAAACAAAAGGACAGCACCCTGCGGGCCATGATAAGTGCCGACAGCGCTAAGGTTGAAAAAGAATTTGCTGAAGCCCTGAGATGGGAAAAACTAAAAGGGGTTACGCAATACCCTCAATTCAAAGGAAACGATTTTGCCGGCGTAGTGCCGGTTTCTGATCTCACAGAAATTCCCGACCCGAATATGGATTATAAGTTGCTATTTGAACTTGTAGCGAATAACCCGGATTCTTTATCAAAGGTTGCCAACTACAGCCTGGTGGAAGTTTCAAGAATCATTAACCTGCACGTGGCAGCCGGAATCCCTGTGAAAAAGATAAGCCCGGTAATTGTAATACATGCGGAAGCGCTGAAAGCATTTACTCATAACGGTTATTACCAGGAGAAATATAAAACGGATAATCCAAACCTTACACTTATAAAGGAACTGCAAGCCATAGGTGGTAAATTTATCGCTTGCGGCCAGGCGCTCTCTTTCATAAACCTGGATCGAAAGGCTTTGTTGCCGGAAATTAAAATCTCCCTAACCGCACAAACCGTGCTGTCGATGTACCAGTTGAAAGGGTATGTTTTGTATTTTATCAAACCCTAAATTACAGAAAGAATAAACAGGTAACAGACTCTCATCTTATTTAAAAAAGTCCCTTACCAGTTGCTGGTACAGGTAAACATCCGTTATTTTAGCATGTATACAGGTATACAACAGCTTTAGTTTATTCCTTTCAGTTATCTTCATGCCCTTTGCCCATAATGCCATTTCAGATAATACCTGTTGCTCTTCTGCCACCTGGGGTTCTGCCTTGTCAACCTGCTTCATAAACTGCTTAACCGCTTCAGTAACAGTAACGGGTATGGTTGAGCTGTTCTTTGCAGTGAGCAAGGCTTTTATCTTACCAATGATATCTGTAACCTGTACCGCTTTCTTTCCTGCAAGCTGAAGTTCCAGGTTACTGCCGGTGAATTTCAACAGAATATTCTCCGGGCTGCGGTAATTTTTTCCCTTGTTTATTTTCTGCTTTTCCTTTTCGGCCAATTTATTTAATGCAGGGTCTGCAGGCCTGAACCCGTACCGGTAATAAAACCAGAATGCCCCGGAACGTATGCCGTCGGGATTATCCAGCCCATACTGGTAAGGTTCCACTTCAAAACAGGTAATGGAAAACAGTTGCCGGTAAACACGCAGTAACTGGCACATTACATAGCCGGATTCGCCACCACGGAAAGGCTCATAAATATTCATGCCAAACCTGGCCCTGTTTCCAAACACCCATGCGCCACCGTAAGAACATGGAAAACCGTTTTTGAATAATGAAAACCCCATATATGATTCGAGTGGTAACTGCCTGGAAGGAACCATGCCGTAAATGGCGATACTGATTCCACGTTCCAGTTCATAATACCTGAAAGAGCGTTCATCCATATACGTTACCGGGTCGGTTTCCCTGGCACCCAGTGCCATTGAATTCCTTATTACTTTCAAACAGGCTTGCTTTTCATGCAAAGCGGCCATGGAAGGTTCCGGTAGCCCGGCGTTAAGCAGTTCCATCATATTGAACTGCTTAAGCAGGTCGTTATGAAAATACGTTTCTTTAACAGGTACCCGGTTATAAGCCCTGGAAAAATTCCTGTTCAATGGTTTAAGGCTTACATACATATCCAGTTGCTCAAACAGGAAATCCCTTACCATGGGTTTATCCTGTAATGATTCTAACTGGCTGAGCAGGAAACCCGGAATTTGCTTTTCCCGGATTCCCAGGGAAGATAGCAGTTCGGTATTGCCAAGACCGGCCGTTGTTTCGCCCCGCAATACAGCCGGCAATGTGATAGCCAGCAAATGATTCAGGTCAATGTTGGGTTTAAAAAAAGAATCAAAAGCCAGTTCAAGGTCATCGTGCTGTAAGAGCCAGGCTAAAAAATCGGGTGTGAACCTGGTAACGGTTTCCCGGAATGGAAGCCCTTCATTATCCGGAAAACGCCCGCTGATCTTTGATGCATTTTTAAATAATTTACTTACCCGTTCCAGTTCTTTTTCAGCCAGGTATAAGATTTTGCTGTTTCCGGGATAGGCAGCAATAAACAGTAACAAATCATGGTAAAAAGCAAGGTTTTTTGCATGTAGCTGATGTGTTCCTTTTAACTGCTGCAGCTTTCTGCCAAGCATGGCTTGTGATACTTCATCAAATTGATTGGATACATTTTTTACTGATTGCAGCAAAGACTTTATTGAATAAGGCATATGAACCGTTGATATACTGAGCATGCTGTTGAAGTTAACACATGCTGGGATTTATACATTAATATATTAAAATGAATTATGGTTATATGCTAAGCTTTACCCCGGATAATGAAATAACTATCACGACTAAATGCTGTAATTTCTTCCTGGAAGAAATTCATTCCGGTATCAATCAACCTTATATATTCCTACCAGGCCGGCTGTGAAAAAACCGGGAATTAATTAAAAAATATGAATCCGTTATCAACCCGGATTATCCCAGAAACTATAGCTGAGTGTTGTATATTCTGTTTTATGTTCGTTGGTTTCCGGCCAGTGATGCTTGTCGAATCCAGGCGCCTTGGCAAGTGTTTCTTTCTTTTCATTGAAACGGAAAACCTTGTTATCGGGATCCACTTTTAGGAGGTTGAACGGAATGGCAAAATATTTTTCGCCAATACCCAGGAACCCGCCAAATTCAATCACATAATATTCAATTTTACCTACCCTGATATCCAGCATGATATCCTTGATTGAACCAAGGTGTTCCCCTTCATCATTTATTACTTTATCTCCAATGATAGAAGAAGCGGTCAGGAATTTCAGTGGTGTATTCAGGTAAGGATCGTCTTCAAATTTTCCGGTTAGGTTGTCTTTAAATTCTATGCCCATGATACAATTTTTAGAAGTTAGAAATTAAATATCTGAAGAAAGCATTCATTTACATCACTAAACTACTCAAGTGGGCTGTAATATCGTATGATTTATGTCAGCCTCATAACTGATTGCAGGTACTGTTATTTTCCAATATGATAATTGCACAATATTCATCAGGGAGTATGTAATACATATTTTGGAAGGCCGGTAAAACAAGGGAAAGTCATCAAAAACATTGTAAAAAAAACAGCAAAAAATTAGCATTTTCAAGAACTGATTATTACTTTAGCATCCTGATTTACCTCTGATTCAAAATCTTCTCGAAAAATCTGCATTATACCACAAGTATCTGCATCCCTCAATGATTGACGTGTATTGACATAACTTCCTGTTATTCAATTGTATAACTAGTCAACTTGACAAGGGTTGTAAACATCTTGCCGGTGATTCCTCTTCCTTCCTGAATTACCCCGTACCTCTATTTGTTAACGTAATTGTTTTTAATGAAACCACGTTTACTTCTTACCGGGTTAATTGCATTATTCTTCACTGTAACGCTGCATGCGCAGGGTATTTACCAATTCTGGGGCACTACCGGTAATGGCGGGCCCGATGACCTGGGCGCAATATTTAAAACAGACGGAAATGGTAACCATTTCCAGGTGAAACACAAATACAGCATTAGTAACCATGGCGCTAATCCGGGTTATACTCAAATGGTTGAATTCCAGGGCAAATTTTATGGCCTAACCATCAATGGCGGAAAATTTGATAAGGGCGTTCTTTTTGAATGGAACCCGGCAAACAATGAATATTCCAAAAAAATAGATTTTTCAGATGAAGCCGGATATTATCCTTATGGCAGCCTTTCCGTATTTGGCGGGAAAATGTACGGGATGACCAACAAGGGTGGTACTTATGATGGTGGAGTGATTTTTGAATGGGACCCAGCCAGCAACCATTTTTCTAAGAAAATTGATTTTTCTGCAGCAAACGGTTTTGCTCCTTTTGGAAGCCTTACCCTTAAGGGCAATACATTTTACGGAATGACCAGCCGCGGTGGCATCAATGACGGGGGCGTAATATTTGAGTGGGATCCTGTCAGCAATAATTTTTCAAAAGAAATTGATTTTCAAAACGGCAGCAATGGAAGGGCTCCGTATGGCGACCTGGTATTTTACAATGGTAAATTTTATGGCATGACTACCCGTGGCGGTATCGGCGGAGGTGTGATTTTTGAGTGGGATCCGGCAACCAACATATATGCCATGCAGATGAGTTTTAACTTCTTTGATGGCAATTCTCCCAGGGGAAGCCTGCAATTTCTTAATGGTAAATTTTATGGAACAACATTTTCGGGCGGTATTGCCGATCATGGTGTGATATTTGAATGGGATCCGGCAACCAATGAATATACCAAGAAGTTTGAACTGGCCGATTATAATGACGGGCGTCACCCGATCGGGAATATGACGTTGATGGGTGGACGATTTTATGGGCTTACATCCGGGCATAGCCAGGGCAGTAACCCGATACCCACCGGCGGCATCCTGTATGAATGGGATCCGGTTACCAATGTATATACAAACAAACTGAGGCTAACGATTGGAACCGGTTATTTCCCTATTGGTTCCCTGGCCGCCAGTAATGATAAATTATACGGACTCACCCAGATTGGAGGCAGCAGCAACTCCGGTGTGCTTTTTGAATGGAATACCGCTAATAACAGCTATACCAAGAAAATTGATTTCAACGGAATAGAAGGACGCAGGCCCGGAGGGCTTTCCTATGCCGATGGCAAACTGATTGGTGTTACACAATGGGGAGGCTATAATTATATGGGCTCACTGTTTTCCCTGGATGTTGAAACAGATGATTATAGCACCATTGCCGACCTTACCGTTGAAAACGGTTGCAATCCTTTCGGCAGCGTTACCAAATTAAATGGCAGGTTTTACGGCATCACTTCAAAAGGCGGTATGTTTAATAAAGGGGCTATTTACGAATGGGATCCGGTAAGCCAGGTACAAACTAAAAAATATGACCTGGATTATAATTCAGGTTACCATCCTTACGGTTACCTTACTTCGTTTAATGGTAAACTGTATGGGTTAAACGAATTGGGCGGCAATGACGATGCCGGTACTATGTTTGAATGGGACCCTGCCAGTAATACCTATAACAAACTGGTTGATTTTAATGGCGAAAACGGCGGGCACCCATATGGCAGCCTGAGCATGCATGACAATAAGTTTTATGGCATTACCGGGCTGGGCGGCAGCTATGGCAACGGTACCATTTTTGAATGGGACCCGGCAACGGGCAGCTTTACCAGGAAATTCAGTTTCAACGGAAGCAATGGCGATTATCCAAGGGGAAACCTGGAATGGATGTCGGGCAAATTCTATGGTGTTACGGAATCAGGCGGTGCCAGCAATGAAGGGGTGTTGTTTGAGTGGGACCCGGCCACAAATGCCTTTGCAGTTAAAATAGACATGAGCAAGGATTCGGGCAGCCATCCTTTTGGCAGCCTGGAAGCCAACGGGGGAAAATTATATGGCATTACATCTGAAGGTGGTAACCACAATGCAGGTGTACTGTTTGAATGGGACCCTGCCGGTAACGTATATACGATTAAAAAGCATTTCAACCTGGATGAAGCTGGGGAACCCGGAATAGGCAACAGCCTTGTTTCTGTTCCGGCGCCGGTTGCCAGAGGCGAAAACGGAACATGCACTTCTTTCCCTTCAGTAACCATTGACAACAGCAATAACAACCGCTGGGTAGCTATCATTGACAATGAAGGCAATGCAGTGGCAGAAATTAAGGCAAATGGCAACAACCTGGGTGTGGTAACTGCTTCCATGTTCATTAATGATGCACCGGTTAGGGAAGATGGCAATAAGCGCCTGTACCTTGACAGGAGCCTGACACTGGTACCACAAACAGCCATTCCGGCCAATGCTACGGTGGACATCAGATTGTATATAAGGAAACAGGAATTCATGGATATGAAGCAGGCAGTAAATTCAATCGGCCAGCCTTCCGGTTTACAGATGATTCACGACCTGGGCATTTTCAGGAATGATGATGCCTGTTCAGATGCTGTTTCCGGAAATACAATTGCCCTTGAAACCAACCCCGGAATTTGGGAAGCAGATTATGTACTTAGCAGCAGCACCGGCAAACTGGGTTCATTTTATTTCTTTAACAAGGCGGCAGGAGGCCCGTTACCGGTTACTAACCTGCAATTTGAAGGGCAGCTGGCAAACAGGGATGCCATACTGAACTGGAAAACGACCAACGAATTCAATACCCATTTATTTGAGCTGGAACGCAGCCTGGATGGAAACAATTATACCAGGATCGCATCCGTAAATGCATCAAACAACCAGCCGGTGGAAACCTACAGCCGTGTTGACGCTGATGTGTTTTCCTACGGCGTAACGGCCATACATTACCGCTTGAAACAATATTACAATGACGGAAGGATGGCTTATTCTGCGGTGGTTACCATAAACCTCGAATATAAGAACCAGGTATATGTATTTCCAAACCCGATATATGATATTACAAACCTGCATATCAACATTAACCAGTCTGATAAGATTCAGGGAAGGATCATAGACAATAACGGCAGGATCATCAAACAACTGCAATGGAATGTTCCGGCAGGCAGGAATATATTCCCGCTGAACCTGTTCAGCCTGGCCAAAGGCATGTATTACCTGGAACTTACAGGTGAGCATACAAAAGAGCTTATAAAAGTGATAAAAGAATAAGCCGGTTAACAATAACGGTGTAGGATAGTTGACATAGAACACTGTAAGCGCTGGCAAATACAAAAAATAAAATAGCCCCAGGTAATGGGGCTATTCTTTTGTGAATAATAAATTATTCTTGTTTCAAGGGTAGGTAAGCAACGGCACTTTTTAGCCGCTTGATTTAAAACGGGTTGTGTTAAAAAATATTGTGATCCCGTAAAAAAAATCTTCCCGCCCCAGGTATGCCGGTTATATCAGCATTGCATATACAGGCCTCTTCAATCAATTCAATGCGCCTCTTTGAATGATCATTGTTTTAAAAGCATCCCTGCTGTGTAACCGGAGCATGTTCTTGTTGTATTGAACGACGTCCCATTTTCCGTTTAATTCATTCAGGAATGTAAATGCTGACTGGTTGATGAGTGCTTCAACGGGTTTACCGAGATTAATGCTCAGTTTTACCGGAACTTCTTGCTCGCTTATGAGCTCCCAGCTGCCGGTTACTGAAAAAACATCATTGGCTACCACAACGGTTTTATCGGCACAAAATACCAGCCTGAATGAATTGAATGCGCTGCTGATATCGATCCTTTCTTTTTGGAAAGAAGGGATATACCAGCCATCGCAGGTACCGAACAAAATGGCGGCGGGGTCTACTATAGATTTGTTATTATCAGAAACTGTTGCTTCCTGAACCGTAGTTTTTTCACAAGAAGGGAACAGGATACCTGCCAGCAATAATGGAATGAATAATATCTTTTTCATGACAGATGATTTTATGAATGAATACATACATCTTTAACCTTAATCCGTTTCTTTTACTGCCATTTTCCAACACAAAGTTACCATGTGCAAACAGGGGAGAAGTATGACCTGTATCAGCAAACTACCTAATCCTTATCTGTATTGGCAGGGAAAATATACCAGCCTCCAACCTGCGCTATTTCCTGGCCGAATAAAGCGATGCCGTACAAGTGAGTGACACAACGATGCTGCCCATAGCTGCCAAAGCCGGTAAACAAATAACAAAAAGATATGCTGAACAAAGCCTGCCGTACAAGGAAATACACCTGAAATACGCTAATTTCGCCCCTCAAAACGAGATTAGCAGTACATGAAGCATATCAGGAATTTTTGCATTATAGCGCATATTGACCACGGAAAATCTACCCTGGCCGACAGGCTTTTGGAATTTACCCATACCATTGGCGACCGCGATATGCAGGCGCAGGTGTTAGACGATATGGACCTGGAAAGGGAAAAAGGCATTACCATTAAAAGCCATGCGATTCAGATTAACTATACCTATAAAGGAGAGCAATATGTGCTAAACCTGATTGACACCCCTGGTCATGTTGATTTCAGTTATGAAGTGAGCCGTGCCCTGGCAGCCTGTGAAGGCGCCCTGTTACTGGTTGATGCCAGCCAGGGAATTCAGGCGCAGACAATCAGCAACTTATACCTGGCAATTGACAATAATCTTGAAATAATCCCGGTTATCAATAAGATAGATATGGAGGGTGCGATGATACCGGAAGTGACCGACCAGATCATTGAACTGATTGGATGCAAAC
>WBZP01002086.1_pt1 | contig 23587 bp, 17 predicted proteins | sample 5204301 | NCBI WGS metagenome assembly WBZP01 (sample SAMN12412401, study PRJNA552823) | activated sludge metagenome | isolation source: activated sludge from nitrification reactor of wastewater treatment plant... | place: USA: Pennsylvania | collected 2017 | reverse complement strand
GTCGGCGAGGTTGTGGTAGGAGAGCGAAAGATCGCGCAGATACTGGGTGTCGTCGGGCTCCAGCTCCACCAGGCGGCGGCGGATCGCCAGCGCCCGGGCGTAGCCGTCGCGGGCGGCGGCCGGGTCGCGCCACCGGTCCAGGTTAGCGAGTTTGTTGTAGGAGATCGACAGATCCCGCAGGTAATCGGGGTTGTCGGGCTCCAGGTCCACCAGGCGGCGGGTGATGGCCAGCGCCCGGGCGTGCCAGTCGTGGGCGGCGGCCGGGTCGCGCCGCTGGTCCAGGTCGGCGAGCTTGTTGAAGGAGACCGACAGATCGCGCAGGTACCCGGTGTTGTCGTGCTCCAGAGCGCAGAGATGCTCGGCCAGGGTCAAAACGCAGCGGGGGATATCCCGGCGGACGGAGAGGTACCCCCACCGGTCGGCGAGGCGCCCGTCCAGGTCCCAGAGCAGTCCGTCCTTCAGCCAATCGATCCGTCGCCGGTCCCCGTTGCCGAGGCAGCCGTCCACCAGGCGGCGCAGGTCCGCCGCGAAGGCCGCCGCCGGCTGCGCCACCTCAGCGGGAAGGCCACAAGGGACGACGTCCAGCAGCAAATCGGCTAGCAGAGCGCCACTTCGCTGATACGCAACATCGAGCGCCGGCCGCACCGCCAGCGGCCGGCCGCTGCGCCAGATCGCCGCCCCGACCCGACCCAGCGCCCCGTCCAGCCGCCGGCTGACCGGCAGCGCCAGCCAGGCCGTGAAGCTGGCCTCCGCCAGCGCCGGATCGCGCCGTTGCAGGGCGAGAAACAGGACCTGTTCGGCCAGCGCGTCCGACACCCAGTCCAGCCCGCCGGTCTCGGTCCGGCGCAGCAGGCCGGCCTCGATCAGCCGCTCCAGGGGATCGAGCCCGGCGGCGATGCGCACCGGGTCATGGCCCAGTTCCGCCTGCCAGCGCCCGCGCCAGGTCTCGGCCAGGGCCACCGGGATGGCGTCATGGCCGCCGTCGAGACATTCATCGGCCAGGTCGAGGGCAAACGCCCGAAGCTGGGCGCCGCCCTGGGCGGGATCGAAGGTCCGGGCCAGCCAGGCGTCCCACAGGGCGTCGGCGCTGGTCAGGCTCGGCGGCTGCTCCACCCCGGCAAAAGCAGTGTGGAACAGGGCGAGCAGCAGGGGCTGGCGCAGCAGCGCGCGGGTGGCGGGGGCGAGCCGCGCCCAGGGGGCCGGGCAATGCCGCCCCGGACCCTGCTGGGCGGCGGCATAAGCGGCTTCCGACTCCGCCGGCGTGAACCGGCGCAGCCCCAGCCAGGGCGCCTGCCGCCTGCGGGCGTCCGGAAAGTGGGCGAAGTTCTGGGGGTGTTGCAGGAACGGCGCATCGCTCGCCGCGCCCCAGCGGGCGAACAGGGTCTCGAGGCGCTCGGCGCGCACCGAGACCAGCAGCCGCACCCAGGGCCGCCCGGCGCGGGTGTTGGCCGTAGCGGCGTCGGCGGCCAGGGTGGAGAGTTCCTCGACCAGCCGCTTGGGGTCCTCGGCTTCGTTGAGGGCGTCAATCAGGATCAGGAGGCGCCGCTCGCCATAATCCAGGTCCTCGCGCTCCCCCACCGCCCGCCAGGCGGCGAGCAGCTCGTCGAAGCGGGCGAGGCCGCCCCGGGCCGGGTCGTCGGAAAAGCCCAGCCCGTCGCGTATGCGCTCGAACAGGGTGGTGCGCCCGCGCAGCCCGCCGCCGAGCAGGAGCAGCACACAGTCGGCGTCGGCGACGGGACGCTCGGGAAGAGCCTCCCCGGCGCCGGGCGCGGTCCCGTCTCCGGGAGTGGCCCCGGCCGCCAGCAGGTTCTCGGCGAGCCGGCAAAACAGCGAGGTCTTGCCGGACCCGGCCTCGGCGGCGACGATCAGGGCGGCCTCCCGGCCCCGGGCCAGCCAGGCGGCGACGGCGTCGTCCACGCCCTGACCGGCGTCATCGGCCTCGGGCTCCTCGCCTTCGCGTCGGGCCGGGGGCCGGGCGGCCCCGACGGCGCGCCGCTCCTGGTAGACCTCGGGGAAGTACTTGACCCCGGTCAGGTTGTCGATGACGCCGCGGCTGGTCTCCCGCGCCCAGTCGGTGACGCCCCAGGGGCTCAGGTCCGCCTTGGTGAAACGCGGATCGATGTCCTTGGCGCGCAGCAGGTCGAGGTAGCGCGCCAGGGTGTCCTGCCGCGCCGTCCAACTGCGCACGCCCAGATACAGGACCGCCTGCTTGCCGTGACCGTCGAAGCTGAGCAGCGGCTCGGTATAGCCCTCGGGCAAGGGGGCGTCGGGCGCCAGGAACAGCGGGTAGAGCGGCAGCAGCGCCCCGTCCGGGCCGAGCAGCAGGGTCTCGGACGCCTCGAACCCGTCCTCGATGCGCAACTCCGGGATCGGCTCCTCGACAAAGGGCTCGACGGCACCCACCAGCCGGATCAGCCCGCCCGGACTGCGCCGCAGCAGCGCGATCTCGCCCAGCGGGGCGAAGCCCTGGAGCACCGCTTCCAGCAGCGCCTGGAGCGCCGGCAGGTGACGGGCGCACTCGGCTTCGTCCCAAGGCGTGCCGTGGGCGCGGGTGTTGCGCAAGACGCGGAGCTGCTCGTGGACCTGGGCGCCGTCGCGTTGCAGTTTGGGCAATTGCCGCGCCGCCGCCGCGAGCCCGGATGAGAAGGGGCCGCCCTCGGCGAACGGCGGGTAGGCGAGTCCCGGCCCCGGCCGCGGCGGGAACAGGTGCTTCCCCAGTGTGGTGGCGACGGTGAACCAGCTCTCCAGGGTGGGCGATTGCAGCCACCGCAGGGCCTTGGCGGCGTGGGGGTTCTGGCCGGTGCCGCTCAGAAACTGGCCGAGAAAGGCGAGCGCCGTGAAGCGCAGGAGCGCGGTATAGGTGTAGAAGACGCAGTCCACCGCATGGGTGGCGCTCTCGGGGGCCACCACTTGGCGATAGCCGTAGGCGATGGGGAAGGGGAAGCGCCGGAGCACCCGGTCGGTCAGCGTGGCCGGCGAGTCCGGCGGGGCCGGCGGCTCGGGGGGCGCGGCGGCGGCCTGCAGAATCCGGCGTCGATGCACCAGCGAGGCGACGCCCAGTTCCTTGAGGTCCGCTTCGGTGAGTTGCGACGCCTCGTGAGGCTGGATGCCGAGCGCCACGAAGGCCTCGGCGTATTGCCCCAGCCCCAGACGGTCGAGCCATTGGCGAATGTCCATCCGCTTTCTCCCATGTGTTTCAAAGGCGTTTTTTTGCAGCCTGTGGCGATCCAACCGCTTGAAAAAACGCCCTCACCCCCGGCCCCTCTCCCACGGAAAGAGGGGGTTTTCATACGATGATTGCTGTGCCCCCCTTCAAAAGGGGGGCAATGTGCCCTTTCATCATCTGCATTTCAGGACGGCCCCAGCCGTTTCTCGCTGTGCTACAACCCTCTCAACGCAGGATCAGCCTGGAATTAAAATCATACGCCTTGAGGTTATTACGCAGCAGGAAATACGGGTGCATTCGCTTCGACGCTGGCGAATGGCGGATACCCTTCCCGTGTCGCGCGGTCTACACTGCATCGCTGAGACCCAGGAGAAACGAACATGGTGGCGGTAGTTGAATCCTCCCAGATGCAGACCGTGCGCGCCTACGCGCAAACGGCAGAGTGCAGCCTTGCGGTGCTGCGGGCGGTGGACGTCACGGTGGATAACCTGGGGAGCGAAGGCCGAATGTTGGCGGCCCTGGCTGTAGCGTGGAGTACCCTGGTGGATACGCTCCGAGATCTGGAAAGCCAGGTATCGCCCGCCTCGCCTGCCCTGGATGACAGTGGAATCCTGGCCGACCGACTGGAGGAAGTCGCGGATGCCCTGCGCCGGCGGATCGCATTCTGCATCGAGCAGCGCCAACAGATCGGCCATGATCGGACGCTCGGCGAAGCCCAGCGCGATCTGCTGCGCCAGGCGTATGAGGAACATCTGGAGGCGCTGGCCACGACGGAAGCCGTCATCACCACGCTTGCCGGCTTGTTGATCGGTTATGAATTGGCGCGCGAAAGCCGATCCAACCTCAACAACCGCTTCGACAGTGCCCTGGAGTTGCGCAAGTACGTCATGGCGTCATAACCGAGATAGGCGCCGGTGGCGTAGCGATAACGGCGGTTACGCCCAGCAAGCGATATGCGCGCGAATATCGAAAGCTGGCGACGGAACTGCAAGCTCGCGTGGATGAAAAAATCCAGGACCTGTTGAAAAACCCACGCCCGCCGGGTCTTGGCTTTGAAAAGCTCAAGGGTTACGCCAATCCAAGCGTTTATACCATTCACATCACGGGCAACTACAAGCTGTCTTTCGAGATCATCGAAGGTAGCGTTGCGTTCCTGCGGCGGGTCGCCACGCACGACGAGATCGACCGAGCCCCGTAGCTACTGCGTGTCACAGCGCGATTCCTGATCCAGTTCCGGCTGCACATCCGACTGGGCCAGCGCTTCTCCAAAGAAACCGCCCAACCGCCACCGGTAGTGCCCGCCCCGCCGCGCGATGCCATCCGATCCATCGCCGATGATTTTCAAAATCTGCCCCCGCTTGGCGTTGTTGTCTTTAGCAAGGGGATCGGGGGGCAGCCTATGGGCATCATTAAAGCGATGAGCGCGATTCTAATCGGCGTGACGACCATCGTCTCCGCGGATTACGTCAAGCCGGTGGTGGCGAATTTTCTGCGCCAGCAGTCGATCCTGCCGTCCATGGCGCCGTCGCCGGAGCCGGAACCGCTGCCGCCGGCCAAACCCCGGCCGACCCCCAAGCCGAAGCGGGCCGTGCCGGTCTGGGTACCGGAGCCGATCGCGCCGAACGCTCCATCGGAGCCGGACGCCGCGCGGTCCGAACCGGTCCCGGAATCCGCCGCGCCCAAACCCGCCCCCAAGCCAAAGCCGCCCAAACCGCGTCCGGCCCCCCGCGCGGTTCCCCCGTCGCCCGCGCCGCACGAACAGGATTGGGCGGAAGGCCCGGACGCCTACGCCGGCGGCGAAGAGCGCTGGCGCGAACACTGGCGGGACCAGGGAGCGCACCAGGATTCGGACCCGCCGCCCGCTCGCGAGGGGGAACGCTGGAGCGCGGGGCGCGACGACCCGGGTGATTCCGGGCGGTGGCCCGACCGCGGCGCGGAACGGCTTGCCGGTCGCCCGCAAGCCCCGCCGCCCGCGCCCGGCGCCGCCCCGCCGGATGGCTGGCCGGTGTACTGCGGGTTCGAGCGGCTCTGTTCGCAACGACGGGCGCGCAAGCCCGAGTGGCGGCTCTGGTGATCCGCCCGCGCGCCGGGGCGAAGCGGTGGAGTTGAAAAATGCCCCGCGCCCCGCGTTGTACAAATATGACCAACCGTTCGCCCTGGATCGACTGGGACGACCGAACCCACGAACCCCCTGAAGAGGCGCTCTCATGTCCCGCATCAAGCGTTGCCCGAAATGCGGTCACCGCAATCCCGAACAGGCCGACCTGTGCGAGGTGTGCGGCGAGTTTCTGGGACTGGTGATGCCGGAAACCGTCTCGGACCCCGTCGAGCCCGAACCAGTGGTCCCCGATCCGGCCGACGGCTCTCCGCCGGCCACGCCCGAGCGCGCTACCCGGATGGAAACGGCCGCGCCCTCGCTGCTGTATCTGGAACTGCCGACCCCCGCCGGCCACCGGTCCTACCCGGTGAGGTCGGGTCAGATCGTCGGCCAGGCCCATCCTACCAGCCTGGCCCAGGTGCAAATCGAGCCGCTGCCGGGCGTGGACCGCATCCACCGCCAGCATGGCCGGTTCGACTGGCGGGACGGAGAGTGGCGCGTCACCGCCCTCGATCAGCGCCTGTTCGGCTCCGACTTCACCAATTCCACCGTGCTGAACGGCCAGCGCTTGGCGCCGGGCGACAGTTACCCCTTGGGTAACAGCGACCGGCTGGCCCTGGCCGGTGTGCTGTTCACCGTGAGGATCGCCTGATGCCCCGCTACGAGATCTACGGTCACACCGAAACCGGCCGGGTGCGCGCCCGCAACGAGGACCACATCCTGGTCGGCCGCTTCGTCAAGAACCGGGGCGCGGTCGGCCTGTGGCTGGAACCGGACGACGATTTCCTTGCGGCCTACGGCCTGCTGCTGGCGGTCGCCGACGGCATCGGCGGCCAGCGGCACGGTGAGACCGCCAGCCGGCTGGCGCTGATCACCCTGGAGCGGGAGTTCTACGGGACGGTGAAAGGCCCGGCTCTGGACGCTTTCCAAACCACGCTGGACGCTGCCCTCCAGCGTGCCAACGCCGCCGTCCGCAACGCCGCCCAGGGTCATCCCGACCTGGCCGGCATGGGCTGCACCCTCGCCGGAGTCTGCCTGACCCCGGTCGGTTATTTGGTGTTCGGTTGTGGCGACAGTCGGGTTTATCGCAGCCGCCACGCCATGCTCAAACCACTGACCGAAGACGACACGGTCGGCCAGCGCGAGGTCCGCCAGGGCCTGCTCGATCCGGCCCGGGCGCGCGACCAGGACCGGACCCGCGTGCTGGTGGGGTGGCTGGGCGGCGACCGCTTCGCCGGCCACGTCCGGCCAGGTCCCGAACTGCGCCCCGGCGACCGGCTGCTCGTCTGCACCGACGGGCTGCACGATCTGGCGAGCGACGAGGATATCGCGGTGGATATGGATGAGGATCAATCGCCGGTATGCCGCCTGGGCCAGCGCCTCGCCCGGCGCGCGCTGGACGCCGGCGGCGACGACAACCTTTCGCTGATCCTGCTCCGGTCGGTGGCGGACGACGACCCGACTGCGAATATCGTATCTGGCAACTCCCAAGACCTGTCCGAGGAAACCGACCCATGAGCGGCGAAGCCATCCTCACTCCCGCACCGGCGATTGCCACGGCGGCCGTGCTGGCGGCGGCCCCGATGGCGCTGCTCGCAGTGGGCACATTGGGCACGTCGGTCCTGCTCGCCAAGGGCGTCAGGGTGCTGATCGACCAGCGCGTCGAAGCGGCCAGGAAGCAAATGGAAACTGAGAAACGGCAACGGGCCGAGCGCTGGGCCGCGCAATTAGCCCAGCACCAGGCCGGCGAGGCGCTGGCCCGCGACCGCGCCGCTGGCCGCGCGGCGGAACGGCAACTGGCCCAACAGGGCTTGCGGGAAGTGCGGGCGCGCCAGGCCGATGCGCCGACCGCGGCCGGGTTCGGCGCGCTCGCGGGCGTCGCAACCGATGCCGCCGATCCCGCCATCGCCGAGCGGCTGGACGAGGTGATCGACTTGCTGGAGGCCCTGCCGGTCGAATTGCAGGAGAGCAAGGTCGGTCAGCGCCTGGAGCGCCAGGCCCAGGGCTGGCGGGAGCAATCGAGCGCCGCGCGCCCGGCCCCGGTCACGCTGGAAGAGATCGACGCCTTGCGGGATACCGTGCAACGCACGCGGGACCACCATCGGGAACGCTTGGAACAGGAAGCCGCCGACCGCGCGCAGCGGCTGCAACGGGCCGAAACGCTGCTGGAGGACGCTCTGTTCTTCCACCACCTGGCGGGCGGCCAGCCGGAACTGGCGACGCTGGTCCAGCGCCTCGACGCCGCCTTGGCGCAGCGGGAGATCGCACCCGCCAGCCTGGCGCTGCTGGAACAGCGGATCGATGCCCTCAAGCAGGACATCGCCCGGACCGTCGCGCTGGACAGCCTACGCCCGGCCTTGCGGGAAGCGACGCTCCGCCACCTGCGGGCGCTGGGCTACGCAGTGCTGGCTGACTTCCCGGCCACGGCAACCGACGCACCGGCGCGGGCCGTGCTGCGCGTACCGGAGGGCGAGCAGATCGAGGTGGCGGTACATCCCGACGGGCGGTTGGCCTTCCGGCTGCGCCACGAACGGGCGGAGCCCTCCTCAACGCTCCTGACCGATGCGGAGCAGGCCCTGCTGCGCCGGCAGGAAGTCCGCTGGTGCGGCGACATGCGGACGCTGTTGCGGGGGTTGGCCGCCGAGGGGTTCGCCCTGAGCCTGACCTTCGAGCGTGCGATCCCCGACCGTTCGATTCAGATCGCGGTGCTGGAAACCCCGGCCGAGTGGGACACGCGGGATGAAGAAGTAGAACGCCGCGAACGGGCAAGATTCGTGCGGCCCGAACGGGGGAGCCAGCAACCATGATCGTCGTCGATGACGCCACCCCGCGTTGGATCCGCGAGCTGCAACGGTTTATCGCCGTCAAGAGCCTGCTGTTCCTGCACGGCAACATCCTGGACCGCGTGTCCTATCCGGTCCGGGACGGCGATGCCCCGCCAATCTGGACCGAAGGGGACGACCTGCGCCATTTTCTCCAGACCTGGCTGAGCGAACTCGGCTACGAGCTGGTGGGGATTGGCGATCCCCTGCACGACCTGCGCTTCGCCGCGCCGGCCATGGAGTCCCGCTACCGGCAACTGCTCGCCGCCGCGCCCGCGCCGGCCGCGCCAACTCCCGCGCCCGCCGCCGCGCGAGGCAACCGGGGACCGTCGTTGCGAACCGACCTCATCGATATCGCCCGGGTGTTGCGCAACACCGAGACGCCGAGCGCGTTCGTGATCGATTTCGCCTCGCGGCTGGTGTCGGCGCCGGATCGGTTGCTCGGCGAGGAACTGGAACTCTGCACCCGCCTGCTGCGCGCCGCGCTGGACAGCGCCGAGGTCATTCGCGATTCCCAGCGCTGGAACAACGTCCTGATCCTGCTGTGCGACAAGCTCAACGATCTGCCGGCCTTCCTGTACGTCAACAACCCGCGCGCCCGGTCCATCCGGGTGGACCAACCCGGTGGCCAGGATCGCGCCCGGGTGTTCCAGAAGATCTATCGCGCCTTCCACCAGGCCGGCCCGGAGCCGCCCAGCGCCGACCGGGTGGCCCAGTTCAGCGCGCTGACCGAAGGGTTTTCCTACTACGAGATCATGAACCTGGTCGGGTTGTCGCGGCGGGAAGGGATTCCGGTCGAGCCAGTCGAGCCGCTGATCGAGCGCTACAAGTACGGCATCACCCAGAACGAATGGGATCGGCTGGACCCCCAGCGGCTGGCGGGCGCCGAAGCCTTCATCACGGCGCGCATCATCGGCCAGGACCTGGCGGTGGCGCGGGTGCTGGACCTGATCAAGCGGGCCTGCCTGGGGCTGGCGGCGGGGACCGGCTCGCGCCACCAGCGCCCACGCGGGGTGCTGTTCTTCGCCGGCCCCACCGGCGTGGGCAAGACCGAGCTGGCCAAGACCCTGGCCACGCTGCTGTTCGGCTCCGAGGACCGGCTGATCCGCTTCGACATGAGCGAGTACGCGGCCGAGCACGCCGACCAGCGCCTGCTGGGCTCGCCGCCCGGCTACGTAGGCTTCGAGGAAGGCGGGCAGTTGACCAACGCGGTGAAGGAGCACCCGTTTTCGGTGCTGCTGTTCGACGAGATCGAGAAAGCCCATCCCCGGATCTTCGACAAGTTCCTGCAAATCCTCGACGACGGCCGGCTGACCGACGGCCGGGGCGAGACCGTATATTTTTCCGAGTGTGTGCTCATTTTCACCAGCAACCTCGGCACCGCCGCGCCGAAGCCCGGCTGGGATGGGTCGCCCGCCGCGCCGGTCGATCCCGACACCCTGAATTACGCGCAGCTCCGCGCCGCCATCCTCCAGGCTATCCGCGACCACTTCAACCGCGAACTGGGCCGACCGGAAATCCTGAACCGGTTCGGCGATAGCTTCGTGGTGTTCGACTACATCCGCCCGCCGGTGGACGAACAGATCATCGATCTGCTGCTGGGGCAGTTGTGGGAGGCGCTGCGCCGCGAGCGCGACATCGGTTTGACCTGGAGCGACGGGGTCCGCGCCGCGCTGGTCGGGCTGGCGCGCGCCGGTTATCTGCGGCACGGCGGGCGCGGCCTTCGCAACCTGCTGGATACCGCCCTGGTCGATCCGCTCGCCCGCTGGCTGTTCGATCGCGGGATTAAAAATCACGCCGAGTTGCGCGTTGAAGGATTAAACGACCACGGCGAACACGCGCCCTATCGCTACGAACTGGTGATCCAGGCGAGCGAGGGCGGCCGGGTCGAGGCGCGACCGCGAAATCCTACTCAGGAAACGTTACCCCATGGCCAACCCACAGGATCCAAGTAATCCACCGCGCAATCCGCAGCGCGTCACCCAGCGCGAAGGCGGGCGGGTCACCGCGTGGGAGGCCGACGCCCCGACCGGGTCGCCGGCGGGCGGGCGCATCACCCAGCGCGAAGCGACCCCGCGCGCGGCGGCGGACGGGTCGGCCGCGCCCGCCACCATCGCCGACCGCTACTGGGTGGTGGCGCCGTTGAGCGCGCGCGGCGGCGAAGCGACCGTCTATCGCTGCCGGGACAAGCAGAAAACCGCCCGGGAAGTCGCGGTCAAGCTGTACCACGTCGGCCGGCAACCCAAGGATGAGGCGCTTGAGCCCCTGTTGCAGTTGCGTTCCCGCCACGTGGTCAGCCTGCTGGCCTACGGCCAGTGGCAGGGCCAGTTCTACGAGGTGCAGGAATACTGCGCCGGCGGGTCGCTGCTGGCGGGGGCACCGTATTCCGAAGCCCGGCTGCGCGTGATGTTGCCGCAAATCCTCAACGGCCTGCACGAATGCCACGGGCAAAATCTCGTGCACCGGGATCTCAAACCCAGCAACCTGCTGTTTCGGGACGCCGGGCAACAGGAAGTGGTCGTGGCCGACTTCGGGATCAGCTCGGTGCTGGACGACGAAGGCGGACCGGAGCGGATTTCGCGCACCCGCGCCAAGACGCTTGATTACGCCGCGCCGGAACTGTTCGGCCCCCAAGTGGTGGTGAGCGCCAAGGTGGACTACTACGCTCTGGGCATCACCCTGGCGCATCTGCGGCAAAACCGCTCCCCGTTTCACGACCTGCCCGAGGAAGCCATCATCGCCGCCCACGTTCGCGGCGCGATTCCCTGGCCGTCCGCGCTGTCGCCGACCTTCCAGCAACTGCTGCGGGGCTTGACCCAGGCCGATCCGGCCAACCGTTGGGGATACCGGCAGGTTGGGCAGTGGCTGCGCGGCGAGGCGATCCAGAACGACCGGGGCCAACCGTGGCGCGCGACCGTCGCCGCTGTGGGTTTGCCGCCGTATCCCGGCTACCCGCAGGCCCGCACTCCGGTGGAACTGGCCGCCGCGCTCGACGGCTATCCCCAGGCCGAGCGAGATTTGTTCAAGGGCTACATCCGCCAGTGGGTGTTCCAGCACGACCCCGAGCTGGGCCGGCGGATCGAGGAGATCGAGGAAAACGATACCCGGCAACCGCGGCTGGGTCTGCTCAAGCTGAAGTACCTGCTAGACCCCGGCCTGCCGCTCAAGGTGGGCCAAGACGCCCTGTACACGCTGACCGATCTGACGCGGGTGCTCGACCGCCCCGACGCCGAAACCCGCCAAGCGCTGCATGAGCTGCTGTGGGACCAACGCCTGGAAACCTGGATCGATGCGACGCAGAAGCCGGCGGGCGCGGCGTCGGCCGAGGAGATCGCCAAGCTGGGTCACCTGTGGACCCTGGCGGATCAGCAGACGTCGGCGGGCGCGGCGCTGGCCCAGGAAATCGCCGGACTGCGGCAGCGCTTGGAAGCGACCAGGCAGAAGCACCTGGCGGTCACGGTGCTGGGCTATCTGCTCGATCCCCAGCGCCCGCTGCGGTTGTTGCCCGACGTGCCCCTCAAGACCCTCGCCGACCTGGAGACGGTGCTGGCCGAGCATCCCGGCGCCGAAGCCGCCCTGGAAGAGGTGCTGTTCAGCAGTCATCTGGAGGAATGGCTGCGCGCCGCGCGTTTCAAAGACTGGGAGCAGGATACGGCGTTCCTGCGGGACTGCCGCCAGCGTCATGCCCAGGATCGCCCGCTGGGAGTCTACGCGCTGCGCTGGCATTGGAACCCCCACGTCCCCCTGCCGCTGGGCAACCGCCGTATCGGCGATCCGAGCGCGTTGCCGCGTTGCCTCGATCAGGACCCGGCCGCCCGCGACGCTGCCCGCGCCCTGCTGGCCAACGGCTGGCTGCGCACCTGGCTGGTGGCCAGCGGCCGGTGTGATCCCGGCCAACTGGACGCGATTCTGGACCAGGCGACCCTGTCGCCCGACAGCCAGTTGGAAGCCATCCTGCACCTGTGCGATCCCCAACTGGCTTGGCCCACCCCGGCCAGCAGCCACGCCCACGTGGATTTGGGCGGCGTCTCCACCGAGACACCACAGACTCTCCAGGTGACTATCCGCAACGGTGGACGCGGCTATCTGGCGGGGACCGTGCGCCTGCGCCGGCCGGTCGAGGGGCTCGACGTCGTGCCCCAGTGGATCGAAGGCCATGCCGTGCCGGTCCCGGTGACGGTCAACTGCGCCGGCCTGCGGGCAGGGGCCGAGTATCGGGCTGAACTGGTGGTCGAGAGCAACGGCGGGACGCTGACCGTTCCCATCCACTTCCGGGTCGCCGCGCCCTGGGCCGGCATGGTGGGACGCAGCCTGGGGGCGGGGTTGACGGCCGGTTTTCTGCTGTTCCTCTATCGCCTGTTTGCGGGCGGTCTGTTTCCGGCGGGCAACCGGCGGGTCTTGGACTGGGTGTGGGTGGATCCGGACCGGTTGCAGACCGCGTTTCCCCATACCGAACCGGTCGTCACGGTCATCAGCCTGATTCTGCTGGCGGCGGCCCTGGTGGGCGGGGTGGTGGCGATTCTCCGGTACTGGGTGAGGAGCGGTCGTGGCTGAGCGAGGAGCGGGGGACGAGTGGGCCGCGTGGCGCGCGGGCCTGAACGTGGCCTGCCGCCAGCACGCCCTGGTGCTGCTGGCGGTCTTCGCCGTGGCCTGCGAGCGGGCGCTGACCATCGGGATGGACCTGGCCGGGGGCGACCTGATGCCGCTGGGGGAGGCGATGCTCGGCGAAGGCCTGAGTCTGCTGGAACAGCCGCTGCGCTGGAGCGCACTGCGTCCGTTCGGCGGAAGGGAAGGGTATCTGCTGGCCGCGACTGCCGCGTTTTTGCTCGGCCTGTTCGTGCTGGTCGGCGTGGTGGGGCTGCTGCGGGATTTACTGCTGCGCGGCGACTACCGGGCGTGGTGGGTGCTGGCGCGCGGCTGGCGCTACTGCGGGCCGATGATCGCGTTCAAGTTGCCGCTCTATCTGGGGGTGGGTCTGGGGTACCTGCTGGTGCTGGGCGCGGTGCCGCTCCGCCAGCCGGATGGCGGCTGGTCCTGGAGCGGGCTGGCGACCAGTGGTTTGCTCTGCGCCGGGGTGTTTTTCGTGGCCCAGGTTTACCTGTCGCTCGGGGCCAAGATCATCGTCGCCGAGGAGGTCCGCGCCCCTGGCCCGGTATACCGGCGGATTCGGGAACTGACGCGACCGCACCTCGGCCGGGTGCTGCGGTTTTACGCGGCGCGGCTGCTGGTGCTGGCGGCGGTGTTGGCCGGCTCGACGCTGCCCTGGCGGGCGCCGCTCCCGGTCGGGGCGCGGGTGGCGGGGAGTATCGTGCTGCTGGCCTGGGCGACCGTGTTGCTCAAGGCGGCGACCTTCAGCTTTTATCTGCGGCTGGCCGGGCGGCCGGCGGCAACCGGATGAGGAGAGATCACCGTGGATGATTTTCTGGGTGCGATTTTCGGAGCCATCTTCGTCATCGCCATCATCGTGATCGTGGTGGTGATGTTCGCGCAGGTCTGCGCCAACCTGATCGTGGCGGTGGACAAGGCTTTGGGCATGATGACGCCGGCGATGCCCGCGCTGTCGTGGGCGATCAACGGCTTCGTCATTTTCAGCCTGTTGTACTTCGCGTTCCAGGAAGCCCCGCGCCTGAACCACCCCGGTGCCCGCCCGGCAGCGCTGTGGGCATTGGCGATTTGGCTGGCCGTTCAGATGGCGTTGTAACCATTGCCTCGACGGATAGGCAGTGTTACGTTTTGAGATAGCGCCCTATCATTCTATTTATTCCATGATCTGGAAAATTTGCAATTTTAATCCAGCGACACGCCTTCTCCATTGTTCAGTCCGCCCTGAACCGCCTTCAAGTTAGCCTGGGGGAGCTTATTGCTTAAGGCGGCGACCCTTGGGTTTTATCAGGGGCGTCTGAACTACCCGAACGCCCGACTGGCTTCTTCAGGATGATGGCCCTTCCTATAAGCCGCCGCTGGTTCGGCGCGCGCGCCAGAGCTGATAGAAGTCCAGCACCCGCACCATGTTGCTGAGGATTACGACCAGGTCTCCGGCGGTGAGGGTTTTAGGGATGCGTTGGTCGCGCTCCACCAGGTGGACTGACTCGTTACCGAGAATCCGCAGGCAATGCAGGTAACTGTTAATCCACTTCGAGATGCTGCTGCTTCCTTGCAGCCGCTCGATGTTGCCGAAGGCGGCCGTCCCCGGGGTCATGCCCAGATCTCGGCACAGCCGCGCGGCCATAGCCTCCGCAGTCATCCGGCCAAGAACGCCGAACTGCTGGATAGACAGATCGCGCTCAGCCTTGGTCAGCGCAGCGCGGACATCGCGCAACACGTCCCGGAGTCCCGCTTCGCTCTCTTCTGCCAGCAGGGAGTCGATCTGATCCTTAAGACGATTCCGCAGTTCCGCTGAGGCTGCGCTGTAATCACCGTCGGCGAAGGTCCTGTCCAAGGCCTGGTCCATGGCCGTGCTCCACGCACCCGTCTCGGCGAGGTCGTTCACGACGAATTGGATACAATCGGTGTGTCGGGACACGCGTAACCAGTCCAGCGCCGTCTGCAGCAAAGCGGTGACCGCCTCCAGCTTCGGGAAATGACGCGCCCCACCCAGGATGGGCAACGCGATTGTTCGATAGCACTCGCCTACAAATTCCAGTGCCGCAACTTCGGCAAATACACCCTGGATGGCACGCCGATAGCCATTGATCGCCGCAACTTGCGAATCGAACCGATGCGCGCCATGCAGGCGCAGCATCAGCAAGCGCTTGAACGGGGCATCATCGGGCACTTGCAGTGCGTAGACACCGGCGGGGCTATCGCGAGAACTAGACTCCAGCCAAAGACGAAAGGGCGAGTGCCCGGACAGGGGTAGCACTAATCCAGGGTTACTGAGGTCCAGGCTGCCGTAACGGCTCTCCAATGCCCGTAGCACACGGCCTGTCGGTCGTTCGTGCCCGGCATGGGTGGAGAAAATCATAAGATCTGCCGGCTGGTCACTCACGTCACCGTGGAAGAGTTGAAACTCCCGGTAACCATGAGGAGTTTCGATGGAAAGCGTATTAATGGTCGTTGTAGTCACCATGGGTCCATCCCAGGGTCTGGCTAATCCGCACCGCGACGGTTATTCCCGACAACGAACGGTGGCCGCATCTCCCCCAAGCCGCCGCCGATCTGGAACGGGCGCTGGCGTGGGCGCAAGCCAACCCACCCACGGACACCCACCTGGACGCCACGCTGGAGCGGCTGCGCGCTGCCCCGGACTGAGCCAGAGACCCATTCGGAATCAGGTGTCATGACGACGCCCACACCAGCCGGGCGAGGTCGATCCCCACCACGGCATGAGTCTGGAGCTTGAGTCGCATGCCGTACTTTTCCCGTAGCGCAGCAGCGTAGCAGTCCAACTGCTGGCGGGCTTCGGCCAGTTTCGCAATGCTCGGTTCGTAGCAGATCGAAACGGGCAATGCCATAGGGAAATTGCATCGTAGTCATTTCAAGCCGCTGGATTCATCGGCTTGTTGAAACGGCGTGCGGGAGAACCATACAACATGCCTTCGATGCTGATATCCTCATCAACGTCAGGCCAATGAATCCCCTGGCCATCACCAAGAATTTCAAAGTGCTGTCGCTGTTCCGGCGCCGCTTCGGACAAACGCCACGACCACGCCAGTGGTACGCTGATCGTCTGTCCATCCACGAGGCGAGCCCTGATTTCATCGTCAGTGATTTGAACGTTTAATAATCGTGGAATCGAGGAGGCGTGAATCGAGTCCATGCTTCAGCCTCCCCATAGCCTCACAACGGCAACACACCTTTTTCGACCAGTTCCGCCGGAGTCGGCGGCCGTTCGGCGAGCAGCAGGGCGCTTTCCTGTTCGGCGCGCTGCTTCAGACTCGCCGCCCAGTCCAGCTTGCCCGCCAGCCAGGCCGGCAACCGTTCCAGGAACGGCAACGCCTGGCTCCGCATCCGGTGAAACTCGCCCAAAAAGCGACTGGCTGCCTCCCGCCGCCCCAGCAGGCCGTTCAGCGCCGCCAGTTCGAACCAGTACTCGCTTTCTTCCAGCCGGGCCTGGGCGCCTTCCCAGGCAGACAGGCCCAGCGGGAGGTCGGGATGTTCCTGCTGGTACAAATGCAGGTAGCCCAGCGCCAGCCCGAGCGGTCCCGGATCGGGAAACTCCTGAACCCGAGGGGCCAGGTGTTGCCAGTGTTGGCCCAGCAGCCGGGCGGCGTCCGCGTCGCCGGCCCGCCACGCCCACAGCGCGTAAGCCCGCAACAGATAAGCGGGCGTCGAGTTGCCCTTGCCCGGATCGGCCAGCAGCCCAGGCACGTCGCTCAATTTTTCCCGGACCTCGCCCGCGTAGGACCGACTTCTGACGTCGGTTGGATTCGCCCAGGCCGACACGTACAGCAGCCAGGCCAGATCGCGGTCCCGGTCCCGGTCCCGGTCATCTTCCCGGCGTTTCGTCTGATAATGGGCTAGCGCGGTATCGGGTTCGCCCAGGCGCAAGCCCAGCCGCGCCCGCCGGTCCAGGCGGTTGAGGCGCTGCAGGCGCGCGAAGGCGTCGCTGGGCTGCCGCAGATGGGCGTTGAGCCGGTCGTACAGCACCAGGCCTTCGTTCGGCAGATCAATGTCGATCAGACAACTGACCAGCAGGCCCAGCAGGCCCAGCCCGGCCCGCCGGTCCAGGCGGGTTTCGTCCAGTCCCGCGAACCCTTGGGCGACGCGGTTCAGCGCCTCGACGTAAAGGCCCCGGCGATAGACAGATTTGCCCCAATGATAAAAGACGTAGGGCGGTCGGGGCAGGTCCTTCAGGCGTGCGTTTAGTTCCAGGCCAACCTGCTCGTAATCAGGCAGCAAACTGTGGTCGTAGACCTCGGCCAGATAGACCAGATACGACACCGCCCAGCCCCGGGCCAGCAGGGGCAGCCGCGACTCACCGGCGCGCAGCCGTTTCAGTAGGGCTTGCTCCGGTTCCCGGTCGTCGTAATCAATCCCCAGGGTTTCGTAGAGATCGTCCACCGCTGAATCCAGATCGCCGTCGCGCTGGTAGCCGCGCAGGGTGATCCGTTCAATCAGGGCGCGCAGAGCCTCCTCATCCCGGAGGGCGCGGGCGGCGAGGTCGGCGTCGGTCTGGTCGGCGGGCGCACGGGCGGGACCGGCGTGCAGCTCGGCCCGGCCCAACAGGTGCAGGCGGCCCGCGCCGTGGTCGCTGTTCGGTTGCCGCTGGGCATCCCACAGCAGCTCGGCGGCGGTTTGGCCATCCTGCCAGCCGCCCAGGAAGGCCCGCAGGAACTGGTCGGTCGGCCCGGCGTCCAGCTTGCCCAGTGGGGCCAGCACGGTCTGGGCGCCCGCCGCCAGCAATTTTTGGCCGTAGTCGAACAGATTGAAGCGGTCGTTACCGCACACCGCCAGCACCACCAGCGGTGGCAGGCCCCGCTCCAGCGGCAAGGACCAGGGCTCCCCGGATTCCAGCACCACCGGCTTTCCGGTGGTCAGGGTACCGTGCCCGATCACGACCAGGGCCGCGAAGGCGGTGAGATCGAGACGCGCCAGTTCCGCGCGGACTCGCCCGTGACCCCGGATCACCCGGGCCGCTTCCAGTCCGTCAATGAGGTTGACGAACAGCCGCTCCCCCTTCGAGGTGGTTCGCTCCGCGTCCGGCCAGAGATCGAGAACCAAAATCTCGCGGTGGGCGGGGAATGTCGGCGGCCCCGCGTCGCGGGGAACGTGGCGGATGACGTGCAGCCGGTGGCGCAGGGACTGACCCTGGTCGCTCAGGTACTCGAAGGGAAACCGGTGCCAGGGGAGCGGCAAATCGGCGCACAACCGCAAGCGCAGCCGGCCGGCCGCTTCACCGAGGCGGTCCGCGAGCATTGAAGCCAGCTCCGGCGCCAGCGCGGCGCTCAGCGGTTCCAGCCGGAACTGGTCGCGCAAGGCGGCAATGTCGAGGTCGGGCAAGCACGTTGCCCCCCCACCCTCAACTTTTCCCACCGGGGGGGAAGGAGTCCAGGGCGCGGCCAGATCCAGCCAGCCGGTCGCGGCCGGCGTCCACCAGCGCACTCCCGCGCGTTCGGGCCACAGCCAGCAGTCGGTGATCCGGGCAGTCTGGGGCATGATCGTCTCCTATTCGTCGAACTCGTTGAGTGGCAGCCGATACCGCAACTCGCCCTGGGCGGTGCTGACGAGCAATTCGCTGGTTTTGGCGAGATCGGCGCTGAGTTCGACCACGGGCGCATCCGGTCGCAGCGTAGCGGTTTGCATGGTCTCACCATCCTCCTGAAGCTGAATCCGCAGGTCGAGGTCGGCGCGGCATTCCAGTCGCAGGTGGAACAGGCGGTTGGCTTCGTCCACCCACAGCCGCAGGCGCAGAGTTTCATCCAGGTCGTAGTGCCTGGCGGTATCCCAGGGAGAGGCGCTCGGCGCTCCCCCCATGCGTTGCGGAGCCGGAGTATAGGGCGTCAACAATGCTCCCACGTCGGCCGCCCAGTCCAGCAAGGTGTCCAGCACCCGCTCCAGCGGCGAGCGCGCAGCGGCGGCCAGTTTGGCTGGCGCCTTGACTGCGGCGTCGGCGACGATTTCATAGAGCGTCTGATAGCGCAGACGGGGATCCTCGGCGTCGCCGTAAGGGGTACCCGTGCGCACGGTGTAAGCGCCGAGTTGCCGCACCAGGATTTCGCCCGGTTGAGGGGGGATCGTCTCGGGCGGCGGCATGGTGGCGCATTCCGCGTCCAGCGCCCGCACCGCCGCCATCCGTTCGGGTTTCAGTTCCGCCAGCACCCGGCTGGTGGAAGGAAGGTAAACGTGGACCGGATTCCAAAGCTGCACCATCCCCGCCAGCGGATCGCAGGGTTCGTCCTCGGGTCCGAGCAACAGATCGTAAAAAGCGGCGTAATCGGTTTCGCTGCCGGGCGCGACCAGCCAGCCCCACCAGACCTGGCGGGTTGTGGGTGCGGCGATCAGCACCGCCAGCGGCCGGGGCAGGTTCAGATCCAACGGCCCGGCCGGGCCAATGACTTCGTCAATGCGCAAAATCTGGCCGGCGGTCGGTATGGGGGAGAAGGCAGCTTGCCGGGCAACGACGCGGCGGCGGATTCGGTCGCGCAGGGCGTCGGGCATCGGCGGTACGGGGATGTCGTCGCCGGGGGCGAAATCCATCCGGTCGGCCTGTTCGAGCGCTTCCCGGCGGGCGGGCGCTTCCTGATCCTGGGCCAGGGCGGCGGCCAGTTCCGGCGGCGCGACGCCATCCCGCCAGCGCTGAATCAACGCGGCGGACGGCGCGAACAGATCGTTTTCGATCAAGGTGAGGGGTGGCCAAAGCTTGCGCATGATGTTCGTACTCTATGGGTTTCACGGCGGGCGCCCAGGGGGCAAGACCGCGCCTTCAGGCGGAGGGCGTGGCGCCGGTATTCCGGTCGTCGGCGGTATTAAGTCGCGCCCGGAGGGCCGCGCAGTCCGTCTCTATATCCAACAACGCGCGCCAGCAGAGGATTTTTAAAGCCGCCAGCTTGACCGAATCATTTTCAGGGCATGGCTCTATACCGAGTGCCTGATCGAGCCATCTTTTCAATCGTTTGCGCAGCTTGATGGCGCGATAGGCCGGGTTGGGCATGAGGGTTTTGAGGCGATCCACGGGGATGTGTTCCGCCCCGTCAGCACAGTGGCCACATTTGAGCAGGATGTGGTCCTCCGGCTCCAGGGCGCCGATCAGCGTCCGGGCCTCCCGGCTGACCTGCTCCCGGCTCAACCCCGCTTCCTTTAGCACCTCGTCCACATCGGGCATCGACTTCGTCAGCTCGTCCCATTGCGGATGCACATCCTCGGGTTTCAAAATTTCAAAGAGATCGAACTCGGTGGACTGCTCGTCCTCTGGCGGTTCCGGCGGCGGCAGCCGATGCCGTCCCTCTTTATCCAAACGATCTAACAGATAATGGCGAAAGTAGAACCAGAGCGTTCCGGTGTGAAAGAGAGTATCGATTTTGGCATCCACTGCTTGACCCAGCTCGAAGACTTTCCTGGAGATAAAATCCCAGATGTAATCGTCCATCTGCTCGGGGAGCGCTTTTAACAAGCCGCTGAATCTCCCCGAGTTGGCGCGGAGGGCTTGGTAAATTAACCCGCAAAACCGGTTCCATTCCGGCTCTGATAACCGATCGCGATGGCTCCACAATTCCTGCAATTCGATATCCTGCAACAGCAGGCGAATCCACCGATCCAGTTGGTCGACCTCGCGGATCGACAAGATTTCGCGTCGCCCCCAGAGATTCAAGAGGCGCTGCCGGCGATCATGGGTGGTTCTTTGGAACGAGCGCGATTGTTGAAGGTTGTCGAAAAGTGGGGCCAGCCGCATCCATTCCTCATCGTGCAGTTGGTCGCAGCGATCCCACAGTTCCCGAAATTCGGCGATGACTTGCAGCCACTCCCGTGCGGACATGACGTTAATTTCCCAGGCGGTATTTCAGCCAGTCGGCGATCTGAACGCGCAGGGGGTGTGGCAGCACGCCGGTATGGATTAAAGCCTCGGCGGACAGTCGCTCGCGCTGATAGTGGAGATAGCTGTCAGTAGGGGGTTCTGCTGGAGTTCGTCTTAGAAAAAAATCCTCGGCGCGGATGTGAAAAAAGTCGGACTTACGCCTCGGATGGCGAGTGGACGGTAACAATTGGAACAGGTTGCCCTGTTTGGCCAAGCTGACGACCGGTCGCCATTCGACCGGCGGATGCCGATCCGAACCAAAAATGAGTTGGTTTTGCCGGGCCAGGTAGCAAAAACCGTGCGCCCAGTCGGGAACATCGGGCGGCAGTTGTGAGAAGGGGGGTTGCTGGGCGGGTGGTTTGGGCTGCCACGGGGACAGGCGTCTTCTGAACATGGCACGGCGATCTCCTGAGTTGCTATTTTTTGATGCGCTATCGCAAAGCTTGCAGCAACGGCTCCAAGCCGGAGGCGCTCCAGTCCATGACGGACTCCGGCGCGGTTTGATATTCCTCTAGTATACTGTCTCGCCAAGGATAACCCTATAAGGATTGGCGCCTTATGCCCGCCACCGAACGCCTGAAACCTGCCCCCGACCACGCGCCCCGCGAAACCTGGCTGGCACCCGAACAGCCGGGCGAGCCGCCCTTGCGCCTGCGCCACGAAGGCGAGCGGATGACCGCGTCGTTTGCCCTGACCCTGGCCGGCGTGGCGCGGCGCAAGGTAGCGGCCGAGCGGTGGTCGGCCGGCTGGCCGGTGCTGGGCGCCGGGCAGGGGCTGGACGCGGTCTATCAGGTGGCGGCGGGCCGGCTGGAGTGTGTGCTGCGGGGGCACGGTCAGGCCGACGAGGCGGCGGCGGCGGTCACCGAGGCCCGGGCGCTGTGGCGCAATCTGGACATCGATCTCCGTCGAGGACTGGGCGACTACCACTTTGTGCCCAGCGCCGATCCCGCCCAGTTTGACTCCGTGTCCGCGCCCGCCTGGCGGACGGTGCTGCGACCGCTGCGGTTGTGGATCGCGGCCCGCCCGCCGTTTGGCTATCTGGCGCCCGCCGCGCCGGAGCGGCTGGCCTTGCGGGTGGCCCATCCCCCGCTGCGCCCGACCGCTCATTTCAACGCCCTGACCGACGCCCTGGGGTGGGGCGGCGCGCTCGAAGTCCAGCTCCAGGCGCGGCCTTTCCAACTGACACTCCCGCAGGAAGCCCTGCTGCGGGCGGCGCTGCGCGATCTGGACGCGACGGGGCGGGTCCAGCACGTGCCGGACGACCGGCCGCTGGCGATGACCGACGAGCTGCTGGCGGCGCTGCGCCGGGAGTTGGAACTCTGGGGTCAGTATCCCTTCGGTTGGCGGATGCAGTGCGTGGTCGCCGCCGACGAACCGGTGCCGGAGGCCCTGCTGGCGCTGCTGGGCGGCGAGCTGTTTCACGGGCGGCCGGTGACCTGGAGCCGGCGGGCGCCCGAGGCCGAGCAGGACGAGGACGAACTGGATTTGGGCGACGCCGTGCCCGCCAGAGGGCTGTTGCCGCCGCTGTTGCCCGCGCCGCGCCGGCTGCTGGAACGCGGGCTGCCGGTCCATTACGGCGACGCGCCGGCGCTGCTGCCCGCCGAGGGCGTCCTGCTCGGGCAGGTGGGCGCGGGCCGCTCGCCCCGGCCGGTGCGCTTTACCCCGTCCGACCGGACCCGGCATTGCTACATCCTGGGCGCGACCGGCACCGGCAAGTCCACCCTGCTGTACAACCTGCTGGTGCAGGACATCGAGGGCGGCGCCGGGGTTTGCCTGCTCGACCCCCACGGGGATTTGTACCGGCAGGTGCTGGCGGCGGTGCCGCCCCACCGCTTGAAGGACGTGATCCTGATCGAGCCCGGCGACGCCGAGCGGGCGGTGGGGATCAACTTTCTGGAATGCACCGGCCCCCATCCCCAGGTACGGATGAATTTCATCACCAACGAGCTGATCCGCATCTTCCACCGGCTATACGACCTCACCCTCACCGGCGGGCCGATCTTCGAGCAGTACATGCGCAATGCCCTGCTGCTGGTGATGGACAACGAGATCGCCGGCGGCACCCTGATGGACGTGCCGCTGCTGTTCGAGGATGAGAATTACCGCAAGCAGTTGTTGGATCGCTGCCGCAACGCCTACACGGTGAATTTCTGGCGCGGGCAGGCGGAGCAGGCCGGCGGCGACGCCAGCCTGAAAAACATGGCGCCCTACATCACCAGCAAGCTCAATCAGTTCACCAGCAACGCCCTGCTGCGCCCGATCATCGGTCAAGCCCGGAGCACCGTCGATTTCAGCGCCTGTCTGGACGAGGGGCGGATCGTGCTGGTCAATCTGGCCAAGGGGCTGCTGGGGCAGTTAGATACGCAGTTGCTGGGCATGTTGATCATCGGCAAGCTGTTCGACGCCGCCCTGCAACGCACCCGGGTCCCGGAAGGTCAGCGCCGGCCGTTTTTCCTGTACGTGGACGAGGCCCACAACTTCACCACCGAGACCGTGGCCCATCTGCTGGCCGAGGCGCGCAAGTTCGGGCTGTATCTCACCCTGGCCAATCAAAATCTGACCCAGATGGGCGGCAGTCTGGTGGACGCCATTCTCGGCAACGTCGGCAGCCTGCTGCTGTTCCGGCTGGGGGTGCCGGACGCGGAGCGGATGGCGGCCTACGTCAAGCCGGAACTGCGGATGCGCGATCTGGAGGATTTGCCGGACCGGCAGGTGGCGGCCCGCCTGCTGCTGCTGGGCGCGCCCAGCCGGCCGTTCGTGTTCTCGACCCTGCCGCCCCGGCCGGTGCGGGCGCTCGACCCCGCCGAGCAGGCGCAGGCCCAGGCGGATCTGGAGTGGTCGCGGTTGCACTACACCCGCCCGGTCGCCGAGGTGGAGCAGGAATTGCTGCAGCGCCGGCGGGGGGTGCGCCGTTAGGCGATTTCCCGAGAAAGAGAATGGCGCCGCTTAAATGCGGATTCAGAGCAATCTGAGGGGCCAATTCGAAGTCATATCAGGTGAAGCTCTTCCCCAGCGACCTGACCGAGTACGACGATGGACTGGCATAC
>WBZP01002084.1_pt1 | contig 23604 bp, 10 predicted proteins | sample 5204301 | NCBI WGS metagenome assembly WBZP01 (sample SAMN12412401, study PRJNA552823) | activated sludge metagenome | isolation source: activated sludge from nitrification reactor of wastewater treatment plant... | place: USA: Pennsylvania | collected 2017 | reverse complement strand
ATATGTATAGTACAAGACGAAAAAATCAAAGAGACGGACAAAGCCAAAGGACTGACAGCCACTCTCGAAAATGCCATGGCTGCTGTAGAAAGCTGCGAATTCGGATTATGGACTAATGGATCTGATCTTCATTTCCTGCAAAAGGAGGATGATGCAATAGGCTATGACTATAATTTTGTAGATTTATCTGATTTCCCTGGTGAAGGGGAAACCATTGATGACTTAGACCGAGCAGATAGGTCGTTTAGCCGAAAACCTGCCAATGATACACTAATCCGTGTTTTCAAAAGGTCGCATGATTATATTTATGGCAATGAAGGCCGCAAAAAAGATGCCTTCTGGCAGTTGCTTAATTTAATATTTTGCAAGCTGTATGATGAAAAGAGAAGGTTTATATGCGCTGAAAAAGGTGAAAGTTATCGACGAAAATTTTGGGTAGGTGTCAAAGAGCAAAATACTCCTGAAGGAAGAAAAGCTGTAGCTGATAGAATAAAAGGTTTATTTGATGAACTAAAAGGTGATGAAATATTTTCTGAGGTGTTTGACGGAAATGAAGCCATTGGACTTACGGATAAAGGATTGTCCTTTATTGCCGGTGCGTTGGCCAAGTACTCATTAATGGATGCAACGGTAGATGTGAAAGGTATGGCTTATGAAACAATCGTAAGTAATACACTGAAACAAGAGGCTGGTCAGTTTTTTACACCTAGGAACATCGTCCGATCTATGGTGGAAATATTGAATCCTACTGAAAATGACAGAATATTGGATATTGCTGTTGGATCTGGAGGGTTTGTAGTCATGGTTCTAGATCATGTAAGAAAACAAATTGCCAAAGATATATTTCCGGAACTCGATGGTCCGTTATTGGCTGATAAGTTTAATTCTATAGAAGTCAATGAACGAGTAAGAAAATATGCGGAGTCCAGTATATTTGGATTTGATTTTGACCCTGATTTGAAAAAGGCTGCTCGAATGAATATGGTTATGGCTGGTGATGGTCATGCCAATATCTTCCACGTCAATTCACTTGCCTATCCGATGTGGGACCATCCAGAGGAAATTGAAAAAATAAATGCGGCAATAAGTAATAGCTTAAAAGTCAAAAAGGATATAGAATATAATTATGGTTCGGATGCCAGAGGTAAATTTGATATGATATTTACTAATCCACCTTTTGGAGCTAAGGTAAAGGTAGAAAAAGAGATTGCATCTAGATATGAGTTATCTAAATATAGCGATGCACCAGAAGTACTATTTATTGAAGCATGTTTTAATTTCCTTAAAGATGGCGGGAAGATGGCTATAGTGTTGCCTGATGGTATTTTGGGAAATCCAAATACATTGCCAGTCAGGGAATGGATATTGGACAAATTTAAGATTCTTGCATCAGTCGATCTAGCCGTGGAAGCCTTTCTGCCCCAAGTAGGTGTACAGGCTAGTTTGTTGTTTTTGCAGAAAAAAACAGAATTGGAAAGACAATTGGCTCAGGATGGCAGTGATGATTATGATGTGTTTATGGCTATTGCCGAAAAATTGGGTAAAGACAGAAGGGGTAATCCTATCTTCTTGAGAGATGAAGATGGTGCTGAATTGCTTTTTGATATAGAAACGCAGTATCTCGTGAGGAAAAAGGATGGGCATGAAGTACAGGTGAAAACCAGAAAAGAAAAAGTCAAAAAACTGGATGATGATTTACCAAAGATCACTGAAGCTTATCATAAATTTTTAAAGGGAATGTCATTTTAATTCTAAGCATGTAAAAATCTTTAAATTCATCAGCATATATGAAGAATAGAATCGTAAAAGTAGCTAAGGAACTCAATGTTGGTATCAGAGTTATGGTTGACTTCCTAGCGGCAAATGGTTTTACTGTAGAATCTAAACCTACTTCATTGATAACAGATGAAATGTATTCTTTATTAATTAAAAAGTTCAAAAATTCAAGTACTAAAAAGGATGATTCAATTCAGGCAAATATAGAATCACAAATAATTCATGATGAAAATACGATGGATGATAAAGTGGATGATGAAACTGAGATACAACAAAGTACGAAGGATAACTTTATTATTGAACCTACTAGTATTGCTCAAAATAATGAGATTATTACATCTAATAATAATCAAGATTTGATAGATATTAATTATGTAAACCTACGCAAAACTGGAATATTTATTTTAGATCATATCCGATTAGAAAAAGGAATCAGAGTCCAGGAAGAAAGCATTGGTTATGCTAAAGGGCGACTGAATGATAACGAATTTTCAAGGTGGATATTGAGACATCCCAAATCCAATAATTTTGTATTTGTAAGAGATGTACATGGGAATCCTATTGGTACGGTTTCAACAGGTCGTGATACTTTATATACTGCGAGCAACTGCGTTTTCAGAGATTCAGAGCTTGGCTTAAATTTGAAAAAGGGTGTGGGAAGTAGATTATATAAAGCACCTAAAGGAGAAATAGCACTTTATGTAGATACTTATAGTCAATATACAGGTGTAGATGATTTTGGTGGCGATGCCAGAAATGGTATGATTCAAGTTGAAGGGCAAGAAAAACATTTTACTTTCAGCTCATTATATCAAAAACTGGAAGAACTAAGAATACTTAAGGATAAACATGATGAACTTGAAGCCTTAATTCATGATAATGAAGATGACTTATCTGAAGAAGCCAAAAAGCTAGTGGAAGAGTTAGCACAAAATGAAGCTGAGATCAGTGAACTAAAGTCCAGAATTACAAAATATATAGCCCAGGAGGTAGCTCTAAGGGATAATCCCCATCTGGATGAATACCAAGAAGAGATCAAGCGTTCTAAAGTGTTTGATGGTCCACTGATTATCAATGGTGGACCAGGGACGGGAAAAACGACATCGTTGATCCAAAGAATTACTTATTTGACTTCTGTAACCATACAGGAAAAGACTGGAGAACTTTCGCAGGAGAAAAGTGAGATGTTATTCAATCAAAGGAAAAGTTGGATATTTTTTAGCCCTACTGATCTATTAAGAGATTATCTGGCCAATGCCATGGTAGCTGAAGGTCTCATAGCTAATAACAATAGTGTAAGAACTTGGCATAATCACAGAAATGTTTTAATAAGAGAAACTGGTCTGATTAATACAGAAACTAAAAAACCTTTTGTCATTAAAAATGGGAAATCTTATTTTCATCCTAGTGCTGATATATATGTGACAGTAAAAAGACTTTTCCTAAAACATATCATGGATGCTCAAAAGGATAAGGTTGCCAAAATACATCAAGAGGATATCATCAAAAAACTCCAAACTCCGATAGATGTCATTGCCGCTGAAAACAAAAGGAAGGAGTTGTATAAGGTAGTAACAAAGATGCAGGACGCATCGAAATATGCCTTAAAACTGGATAAACATAGTGATTGGTTTACTTTTTATAAAAACTTTCGGAACAGTTTTTTAGAATTTTTCAATGCACTAAATAAGGATATAAGGGATCAACTGAATGATGACGCATCACGCTTGCAAGTCAATATAGAAAAGAATACAGAACTGTATGAATGGATAAAAAAATGGGTGATATCTGACACGAGAAATACAAACGTTGATCCGGACACAGATGACGAAGATGATGACGCAGAAGAAAATATAAATGGGCTTAACCCTGATGAAACCATAGATTTGAGAAGAATCATCAATGGTAAACTCAAAGGAATGTTGCGCAGCCTTGCTATCCGAAGTATAGATGCGACCAATAACAAACTGTCAGATAAAAATAAAGTCCTTTATGAGAAGATAAGTGGTCTGGTCAAGGAAGAAAAGCTTCCACATTTAGGTATTCAATTGTTTTTTAAAAAATACTTTGAATTGCTGGGTAGAGGGCCTGAAATCAATTACTTAAATGAAATACCTAAACATTATAAAGCATTCAGAAGAATAAAACTGAAGGACAACCCAAGGGTGTTGACGGACATAGGAATCAAAGAGTGTAATGATGCAATATCTAAAGATAGCATCAATCATCAGGAAGCGGATTTAATACTTTGTATCATTTTTGATATATGCAGAGCCATTTATGACAATGACAAGAAATACTATCAAGAGAGTGATCATTTGTATCTGACCGCTTACAAAGAAAACGCAAAGGCAGTAGTCGCGATCGATGAGGCTACTGATTTTTCTATCTGGGAGCTGGCCGTGATGAGTACGCTGTCCCATCCACTTTTTAATTCTGTGACTTTGTCTGGAGACTTAATGCAAAGGATGACAACCAAAGGTATTCATTCCTGGAGTGACTATCAAAAGATATATCCTGATGCGGAAGTTCAGGATTTGGTAATAGCATATAGGCAGACTGCCAAGTTGCTTAAAATAGCATCTTCTATATATGAAAATATTCTGGAAGTACAGGCAAAATTTAGACCATATCACGATGAGGATGAGAGGGATCCTGAGCCATTGGTGTTTATAGGTGATGGTGAAGAAGAAAAATTGAGCTGGGTGGTAGCTAGAATTATGGAGATACATTATCTCTATGGTACCAGTTTTCCCACGGTAGCTATTTTTGTTAAAAATGATATGGAAGTACTGCGTATATCAAATCTGCTTAAGGATTATACAGAACTTGAAGAGGTAGGTATAGGTGTATCTGCCTGTGTGCAAGGGCAAATACTAGGCAATCAAGAGCATATCAGGGTGTTCAGTATAGAGTATATCAAAGGATTGGAATTTGGTGCTGTATTTTTTCTTGATCTGGACCAACTATCGGATGGCGAGCAGGAATTGATCAATAAATTTATATACGTAGGATTGAGCAGGGCAAATCTGTTTTTGGGAGTCACTTTTATGGATGACTATCCAGAAAGTATCAGTTATCTCAAACCTATATTTAAGGAAGGTAATTGGAAAGTCAATAGATAAACTAAGAGGTAAAATGAAAGTATTAAAAATAAAAAAAGATTGGTTTTCTCACAGTGATGCCAGACTTGATGCATCATATCATTTAAGTGATGGCCGCATAACCAAAATTAAAATAAATAAGTGTCCCTACAGTCTTATGAAACTCGCTGATGTTACACAAGATATTTTTAATGGCGCAAGATTTAAAAGGAATTATGTAGAAGACCCAAAGAAAGGAATTCCTTTTATTGGCAGTTCGGATATGATGAAATCTAAAATGGATATACAAAACTACATTTCTAAAAGATTGTCGAAAAATATATCAAAATTATTATTACAAAAAGGATGGACATTAGTTTCTTGCTCTGGAACTATTGGAAATACAGTATTTACAAATGAAGAATATATTGATATTGCTGCTTCTCAACATATAATGCGAATAATACCAAAAAGTAACATTCATTCAGGATTTTTATACTCATATTTAAGTTCTAAATATGGATTTAGTTTATTAACACAAGGTACATATGGTGCTGTAATTCAACATATAGAACCAGCCCATATCAAAGACCTTCAAGTACCTATTTTCCCGAAAGAAGACCAAAAAGTCATACATGATTTGATAGAATTTGCAGCAGGGCTAAAATTTCAAGCAAATAATGACTTAAAGGAGGCTATAGTTTACTTTGAAAATATTATTGGGACAACTAACGCAACTTTAGGTTATCAATGTAATACAGTAAAGTCATCGAATTTATCAATATTTTATAAACGACTTGATTCTCAATACAATATTATTTGGAAAGATTTAAATAGTGAGAAAAAAAACTTGTTTCAATATGAAAAGATTTCAAAAGTAAGTGCTAGGATTTTTGTTGGTGGGAGGGGCAAAAGAATGTATGTGAATAAGGGGACACCCTTTCTTTCATCATCTGACATGATGCTTTTTAATCCGAAACGAGGATGCAAAATGGTAAGTAGAAATACTCGCGGCATGAACGATATGATAGTTGGTAAATATGATATCTTGATATCTAGGTCTGGGACTGTTGGTAATACGGTCATTGTAGGGAATGATTTAGCTGGTACGGCGATTTCTGAACATGCCTTGCGATTAGTAATTGATAAAAGTAAAATATCTCCAAATTATGTATTCTGTTTTTTAAAAACCAAATACGGGCTTCGAACAATGGAAGCTTCATCTTTCGGCTCCGTCATAATTACATTAAATGAAGATCTTATTGGTAACATTGAACTTCCAATATTGCCTGAAAACGATCAGCAATTTATTATTGATAAGATAGAATCTTATATATTTAAAATGGATGAAGCAACTAAAGCTGAAAACCAAGCAATAGACCTAATAGAAAAAGAAATTGAATCATGGCAAGAATAATAAAACCACCTTATTTTGAGACCGTTGTTAATGATGGCGAGAAACGACTGCTCGATTTTCTGAAAGTAAATCTTCCGGACGATTATATACTAATACCTAATATAGAACTTGCGGCGACCAATACCAGTAATAATCGCCCACAGTTATGGGAGTATGATCTCGTAGTGGTATCACCACATGCCATATTCAATATAGAAAATAAAGACTGGAAGGGACGGATAGAAGGCGATAATAATTACTGGTATCTTAATGACCGGCAGAGGCCTAATCCACTGAAGACATGTGCCTTAAAATCAAGAATTCTTGCATCTAAACTTAAAGAAAAAGAATTTGTCTGGGGTAAAGCAACTGTCTACTCACTGGTCACACTTAGTTATCAGAATATCATGCCCCCTTATCTGATGCAGGAAGCTGGAAAAATGACATTTCAGCTTGATGAAAAATTAATTAAGTATTTAACTGATACTAATGTATTGGAGAAATGGGCTGACTTGTCTGATGTACAGCAAGACATAGTTGATTTTCTGATAGGTAATCAGAGTAAAAAATCCAACAAAGAAAAAAAGGAAGTTGAAGGATTTGATATATTGGAAATATTACAGCAAGATGAAAATTATACTGAATATCTGGTCAAACTGAAAGGGTTAAATACAGCTGTCAAAAAAAGAGTCAAAGAATATGCCTTACAAGTCAGTGGGTTGTCTGTTGATGAGCTTAAACAAAGAGAAAGCAGAATTAGAAATCAATATGTGGCTTTAGCCAGCATGAAAGCAAAACCATTTATACTGAATGTAGATTTCAGGATAGATGAAGAAAATCATATGTTTTATGAGATTTCTGATTTTCTGGATGAAAACTCACTCAGGTCAGAAGCAAAACATAAGACATTTACCTTTCAGGAAAAACTGAATATCATCAGAAATGTCATGACCGCTCTGAAAGAAGCACATCATGTCAATATCTTTCACAGAGATATTAATCCTGATAATGTATTCTTGCATGGTGGGTATGCCTATCTGGGCAATTTTGGCAAGTCTTACTTTGCCGATGATAATCGACAAGGATACACCGTCATGGCTACCATCAATGAAATGAATGCTACGGCCTATCATCCATTGGAGCTGACTGTGGGAGATGCTTCCAGGGCATCTGATATTTATTCATTGGGCGTTTTGGTGTATTGGTTATTTACAGATAAAGAACCATTTAATACACCCTATGATCTGGACAAAATGGGTGGTCAACTGCCAAAAGATAAATTGCCTAGTGCCATCAATGCCAGCTTGCCTAAATGGTTAGATGAATTGTGCCAAAAAACCATCCTTGTGGATGACCTGAAGCGTATAGACTCTATAGATGAGCTGGAGCAATTTATAGAATCTGCACTGAAAGAAGCGGAATCAAATCATACCAATAAAAAGGAAGTGCCAAAGCAACGATTGCCAAGCAAAGATACTTATGATCTTAAAGAAGGTGACAAAATTGGCGACTATACCATATACAAAGTATTGGGTAAGGGTGGTTATTCCAGGGTTTTTAAGGTGAAACACACACTCCAAGGCGAAGAATATACACTCAAATTATTTCATGAAAGTGTAAACGTCGCTTCCGTACAAGATGAGTACCGATCTCTTATACAGCTCTCCCATCCTAATATTGTAAAATTTATATGGAATGGGGTTATTGATTCGCAGTTTTATACAACCATGGAATATCTGGAAGGTGAAAATCTGAGTATGTACACCAGGACAGATGCAAGGCTACCAGTGAAGCGTGTATATCAGTTAGCAAAAGATATTCTTTCCGCATTAGTGCTCATGCAAGCTCAACCCAAGCCCATACTGCACAGAGATATCAAACCACAAAACATCATCTGGGATAAGGAGCAACGATTTGTACTGATAGATTTTAACGTGGCTTCTTTTGTAGAAGGAAATAAGGAATATGTAGGTACAAATCCTTACTTGGCTCCTGATCTGGTAAAAGATGGTTTAAAAGTTGATTGGGATTTATCTGCTGATACATTTTCTCTTGGCATTACCTTGTATGAATTGCTATGCAAACAACACCCTTGGGCACCCAAAAAGATGCCACTATTAAGCAAAATGCCAAATGATATCAGAGAGATAGAGCCTAGGATATCTCATGCGTTTGCAGACTTTGTGATGAAATCCATTCAAACTGATGGGCAGAATAGATATAGAAGTGCACAAGAAATGTTGGATGCATTACTTAAAATTGGAGAGGCAAATATTCTAGAAGATATAAAAGATAACAACACTGCTGGTGGTTATAAAGTGGATCTGAAAGAATATATCATGTATGTCAACTCGCTTTTCAGTCAGTCAAAACATGGCAACTCAGGGACAAGATCCAGTTTTGAATACAACAAATACGAAGATAAAACATATACACCTACCAAACTTGATCAACAATTAATACCTGCAGTACTAGATGGCCAATACAAGTTGCTCATCATCACCGGTAATGCTGGAGATGGTAAGACCGCATTTATGCGAAAAATCGAAGAAAATGGCTTGATCACTGATCTGGTAAGGCATAAACATAAAAATGGTGCTCGGTTTAAAATAAACGGAATTCCATTTGAAAGTAATTATGATGGCTCACAAGATGAAGACGAAAAGGCAAATAATGAAGTGTTGGAAAGTTTTTTTGAGCCTTTTGAACACATTGAAAACTATTCGTCTGCTGCAGAAGGAAGGATTATAGCGATTAATGAAGGTAGGCTGGTAGAATTTCTAAGCACATCAGAGAAATATTTTCAGCTTGCGAATACCATAGAGGAATATTTCTATAAAGATGGTCATCATGATTTACCAGATGGATTGATGATTATCAATCTTAATTTGAGATCGGTAGTTGCTAAAAATGACGATAGCCCTAGTTTGTTCAGACAACAGATCAAGACACTCACCCACAAAAGCAGTTGGGCGAAGTGTGATAGTTGCCCACAGGCCAATCATTGTTTTATAAAATACAATGTCGATTCGTTTAATGATGTATCTGGTGGTGATGAAGTCATCACTAGAATGGAATGGTTATTACGTACAGCCATCCTGAAAAGAGAGATGCATATCACGATGCGTGATCTGAGGTCGATGATATCCTTTATGCTTACCAGAGATTATGTATGTGATGATATACCTGGACTATATGAAAGTGCCAAAGATCATCCTGAGCAGTACTGGCAGCATTATTATTTTAATATCACAGATGGAAGTGCTAAAGATAGTGGCACGGCAGATAGGCTTATCTCCTTGCTGCGAGAGACGGATGTAGGTGAAGTGGCCATACCTGATCAAGACAGGGAATTGTTTTTTGGCAGGCATGGACAGCAAGACTTTCTCGAGTTTAGTGAAAGAGAAAGCAATCTCATCGAAACATTTAATGAATGTAAAATATGGGTACCTGCTCACGAGCAAAATAGCCTTGTGATCAAAAGAATTAAGGGCATGCAAAAGAACTTTGTCAGGCATCAGTATTTCGAAGGTAAGGCTGTATTGGTTAAGACTTTCAGTGATGATGGTGGCCATGGTGAAAATATGTTGATACCTTCTTACATGCAAAGATTGCCTTATCATTCTGTGTTTAAGTTTGTACAGGTGCTGACCCATGGGGATGCAGCAAACATAACAAAGGGTAGTATATCCAGGGCTATTTCTATTAATGAAGGATGTGATCATCCTGGCATTGATCAGAAATATCTTGTGCTTGCGTCCACGGATATTAAGGACCCATTTAGCAACTCATTTAGATTGTTTACTCTGGATGACTTTGAACTATTTGTCAGTCGAACGGACCATTTGGTAAGGTATCTGGAATATGAACCTGATAGTCTCATATTCAGACACAAATACCACAATCACATCAAGTTGACCATTTCATTGGACCTATATGAGATGCTCTACTTTATTCAGCAGGGATTCAGTCCATCCCTAAATGATCTGAGAGGTAAGTTTATAGAAATGATGATCTTTAAAAATTTGCTTGAAAACCTTACTTATCATGAGGTGGTATTATCCAATAAAGACAATCTGAATTTCTATAGTATTCAAAGAAATGAAAGGAATCAATTGATCATTAAAACCATGGAATTTTAATATGGCACTAAAATTAAACAAAGAGGAAGGCGTATTCCGGAATGAATTGATATTTACGGTAGATGCCAAAGCAATAAATATTGATAATACCATGGTCAATTTATTTATGCTATTACGGCACAATGGCCAAAGGCCAAAACAAAGAAATCGAGCGGGTACAAGTGCAGTGATCGATATTAACGTATTGAAAAACGTATTTAAGAAAATGGAAGTGGATGGTGAGATGGTAGGTTACAATGACCATCCTGAAGCTGGAGAGTTATGGATCAGAAATAACCTGGTCAATATGGTCTCCAGGGGAAATGTGGATAAAGAAAAAATATCTTCGTTACGACCTATACATTTAGAGAGTTATAGGGTGCGGAATGTACCCAATACCAGAGATTACTTTTCCGCTGATCAGGTTTATCTGATGCTCGGATGTAATCCTGCAGTAAAAGAAGATTTGAAAAGTTTTCTGATGGAGGGCTGGGATCCTGTTACCAATAAAATAAATGCATCCCAAGATCTTGATGTGGATAGTTTGGGACTATTGCATATCATAAAAAATGTCATGCCTGGTTTTCTGGAAAGTAATTCCAATTTAAACCAAATAGAGCCATTGCTCAAAGAAGATGCTGAACTCTACTGTGATGACGTAAAAAGGCTATTGAGGTATAAGACCAGAATCCCTAGAAATGTATTGATTGATTACTTAAAAACAATCACTTCTTTTCACCTGTCAAGGTATATCCAAAAGACCATATACTTGCTACCTAAAATGATAGATGAGGGTAAAATGGATGTCATAGATAATTGGAATGTGGTGCTAGATGCTACGGATAGTTTTGAAAGTAGAATTTCAAAAATCGCTGCTACCGATGCTGACGATATGACTAAACGCATATATGATTATATCAAAGCAACCTTTCAAATCAATGCTGCATTGAGGAAACTGAAAAAAGATAAAACTAATTCGGAAAATCTTCGACAGGCCTTGGATACGCTTAAAAATAAAGCTCAAGGTTTTGAAGTCTATTTTGAGACTTTGTGGGATCACTTATATCATGACTTGGATGATGATGATAAAGAGTGGGTGAATGATCTGGTGAAATATGAAAGTAGTTATTTTGATCGCTATGTGGAATTTATCATTAAAGCAAAGGGTGCATACCAATACAAGTATAATATACAAATGATAGATAATCTTTCTCAGAAAAATAATGATAGGGGATTTCTAGCTCAAGGAAGAAGCAAAAAGCACCCAAGAAGATTTATGTTGGGTACCAGGCTGCTTGAGACTTTTGTTCAAATCCTTGTATTAGAAACCGATGGTACCAAGTACACTACTAAGAGCATGTCGATCGAAGATCTGATGATAAAGATCAGAAAACGCTATGGTCTGATCATCAACGGGCTGGGCGAAGAAAGATTTCAGGATGCGGATGTAAATACGCATTTGGCTTTTAAAGAAAATGTAGAAGCATTTAAGCATAAACTCAGACAAATCGGATTTTATAATGATCTAAGTGATGCCTATTTACTTCAAAAGATCAGACCAAGATATGAATTAAAGTAGTTTTAAAATGAAAGATTTAAAGAATATGAACCCTTATTATACATATATTATCCAAACGATCATAGAAGAATATGATGGTGATTTTCGGAATGCTTTACCCGGGCATTGCATGAAAATAGGTGGATTGGGTACTTCAGAGATGGAGTATCTTTGGGAAAATCTATCATCCAAATATCGACATATAGATGCTTTTATTGTTGCCGAAGAATACAATAATGATGATAGATATATAACCGCCACAAAATTAATTGAACTAAGAAATCAAGAAGCCAAACCCATATTGGTACTTATTCCTTCTAACAGCCGGACAGCAGCTGAAGATTCTTATGGCAATGCCACATTTAAAGAAATCAAGCTGGAAGGCATAGAGCTCAAGCTAAAATCAAAGTTATTAGGGTCCATACCTGGAGAATTTCAAAAGATAATCAAAGACGATATATTAGGATATTTGGGAAGTGATAAAACTTCTACTACCAATACAATAAAATACTTAATAGCCCTGTATGACACTAAAATAGATAAAGAACAAATAGGTAATTTTTTGTATCACTTAGAACTGCTACCTGATGCTAACCTGCTCAAAGAAGAAGAAAAAATTAGGCATAGGCTAAATTTTAATCTCACCAGTATGGAACTACTGAGTTCGTTTAATAAACCATTGTACGATAGAATTAATGAGTTGCCACTACAGAAGGATACCATACAGAAACAATTGGTAGAATTTATCAAAGAAAATAATGGATTAAAATCTGGATATGACATAAGCGAAACCATTTATAGGAATTATTCGCATTTAAACTTTGCAAAATGGGTAATACCTGATTTAAATTTTAAACATCTTAAACTTATAGCTGAAGAAATCAAGTCAGCAGAACTAAAGGTAAAAGATGGGAGATATGAAATTCAAGCACAAGAAAATAAAATTTGTAAGGTCAAGGTTAAATTTAGCACCAATCCTAATCCAAAGGACAATACTGAATTTAAGTATTTTAAAGTAATCTTGATGGCTGTTGATGGTGGTGGCGGTGTAGAGATGAATCTGTTGCGAAAAACAAAAAATTCGAATGCAGATAGGCCTTACCGAGAGGCTGTAGTAGAAATGAATCCTAATATCATTGATGTAGGGTCCTATTTTTTTAGGATTGTAGCAGAAGACGACAAAGGGAATATCTTAAATTTTGAAGATGACTTTAAAGATCAAAGGGTACAAAGTGCATGGGAGGAGCAAAAGGCGAAAAACCCTGAGCTGCAAAGATCGAGCTTTAATTATAAGTTGACTTGTGATACTGATGATTTTGATTTTGTCATAGAAGATGCTAATGACAAAGAAGAAACGGACAGAAAACATAAACTAAATAATATTCTGCAAGCATATCATATGTTTAAGAGTGATTTAGTGAAATTCGGACATGCAGATGCCAATCCTGTAGCCACGGATGCATCCAATATCTGGCTGAATGATGAAAAAGCAAAACACACTTCTACTTTTCATGTAAATTATGGGGGCAGACATAATTACCAAATAAATTTGTCATCTAAGTTAAGGGCTATTGAAAATGCCTTCTTAAAAAATGGAGACTCTTTTGGCCATGTCCGAGCCGTGCTTCAGAACAACTCCACCGCCTTAAATTTTGAATCCATACAGTTTGTGGCCAGTGAGATGAATAATCTGGTCCCGAATCCTATCCAGAAGCTGCGGAAAGATATCTTTAAGCAGATACAAGAAAGCAATACAAGCAAAAATGGGGTTTTTGAGACTTGTGACTTTTACAACCTTAAACCTAAGGTCAAACAATATCTGGACAAATATGCTGCCTGGACATCGGACCTTAAAAAGCAAATCTCAGATGATGGGCTATCGGATGATGAGAAGGCGAAGTTGCAGCAGTTTTTGACAGAGCTTCAAATTTTAGATGTTGCCAGGATTAGGACAAAACTACCTGATGGAAAGCCAGTCGAAGCCATACTGCTATGTCCATTGCACCCTTTAAGGCTTGCATGGCATTTGCAATTGTCAGAAATATTTTCTTCATGGGAACAAAAGACTAGAGAATATGATGGATATAGAAAAACATGGACAAACAATCTCGAACATTTATTCAGTGGATCTTTGTCTCCTGAAAACAATCCTTTGGTATTGGTAGAGCCAGCGACCTTTAAGGATTTTCATTATACAGGGGAACTTGCTTATGGATGGGGCTTGTATTTAAATACTTTGACTGATGAAAACAGTCAAGGCATGACATCCATCACCAGACAATTAAAACATTATTTCAGGACACTATTTAATATTACCAGAGACAGTTATGTAGAAAATGATATCAGCAAAAATTTGGTGGTAAGACATATTAAAAACTATCTAATTCAGCACCCATATACAGATAAGTTAATTTTGAATCTTATTAATTCTGGTGATACCCATGTATTTGCAGATGCTTTTGTAGAACTTGAAAAAGATAGTGCATTTAAGGATGTCAAATATGAAATAAGGATATTTAGGGGCACAGATAGAATCATAGAACATGGTGAAGCTTTAAGAACTCTCTTGAATCCTGATTCAAATATATCTGAAGAAGCTGAGGCGTTTTCGCAGCCATCCAATAACCGGTTATTTCCAAAGCTTCGGTTTTCTATCAATAATATGTCTGACTACATTAAATATCCGAGTAGGTTTACAGCACATATGAGTTTTATGGTAAGCCCATTTCCAGTTCAAATAGAACTTGTAAAGCCAATTCTGAAAAATAGGAACTTTTATCTTAATGGTGCCATTTCAGATTCTACCGTATTGGTGGAAGAACAGGGAGATACTATGAAATGGAATAGATTCATCCAAGGTAATGATTTGTTCCATAAATATTCCGGCAGTGGCAAAACTGGAATTACCATTTTTGACAATATTCAAACTTTTGTAAGTGGAGCTTTGGCATCTAGATATACCGTATCCATACCTGCCACACAATTGATCCTAAATGAAAAAGACAAAGTACTCATAGCTCATTTACATGATTATTCTGACTGGGTGGTCACATTTGATAAAAACCTTGGTCCTGAAATATTTGATCAACCTACTAAAGATGGTAATATCCCATTTTTGCTAGATTATGTACCTGGTGAAGAATTGACTGGTATCTCTTCCTACTTAACCACTCGTCCTACTTCAGAAGTCCTTGGACTGCTGGGACCACATTTTGAAGCTTTTGATTTGGATATTTACAATCCAGATGATGAGAAAAAAATAAAAATCTTACTAGAGGATCTTAGGGCGGTCAGTAGTTCATTGGTACTTCAACTCAATTCATCCAAAAACAAAGCTTTTGAGGTGATTGGGTCTGCATTTACCAAAAGAGTATTAGAAAAAAAGGGATTTTTAAAGGATTCCTTCTTGATACCTATTGACCTTCATCAAAATTTGTTTGAAAATCTCACCACGGAAAGTAAGAGTAGAGCTGATAATTTATTGATATCTATCCAACCAGAAAAGAGAGAAATATTGATCACTGTGCTTGAAATCAAATGCAGGAAATCCATTGGTGTCGGTGAAAAGGAAGACCTGAAAGCAAAGATGAAGGAACAAATCCAAAACACCATCGAAGCCATCAGAATGCATTTTGATCCTAGTTATCAAATGTCTTATGATAGATTAGACAGAGAGATTAAGAATAAAGAGCTCAAATTATTGCTATCCTTTTACATGGAAAGAGGATACAGGTATGCATATCTAAGTGATAATGCTTACGCTACTTATTCAGAATTTTTACAAGACCTGGACAAAGGATTTACCATAAAATTTAATCAAATAGGCTTGGTGTTCGATTTTTCGGCTACCAAAAGACACCAAAAAGAAATAGCTGACAGTGATCTCATTTATTTTACCTTTGGCCATAAGCTAATAGAAGAGATACTTGATCCTGATTCTGATCTCAATACCAAAAGGCTGGAAGATACAGGATTTGATACTGAACTTAAGGAAGTGCTAGGCGCAGGAAATGCTTTGAAACCATTTATACATAAATTGAAAAGTAAGATGGCTGTAGAGTCAGAAGACGTTGAGACCAAAGATGTAACACCAAAAGACAATATTGCCCACCAAGGAAACGATGACATAAATTCTTTAAGAAATGATGATGATAAACCAACAACTGAAACCAAGACAGATGATGAACAACCTAAGCCAGTAGTAACAAAAAATGGTGATCATGTCTCTCCTGAGTTTGATATACTGGTGGGTAAAAGTTCACCATCAGAACAATATGGATTGCTCGGAGAAACCGTTCAGCATAAAAAAATAGCCATAGATCTGAGTGAAACCAATACTATCAGTTTGTTTGGTGTCCAAGGTGGTGGTAAGTCCTATACCATAGGTACCATAAGTGAAATGGTGCTCAAGGAATTTAGCCATATCAATCAACTACCTGCACCGCTGGCAGGTGTGATCTTTCATTACAGCGAAAGTATGGATTATGAACCAGAATTTACATCCATGATATCACCAAATAGCAATGAAGGTGAACTGAAAAAATTAAAAGAAAGATATGGGGCTAATCCAGATAGCATTGAAGATGTGATACTTCTCACGCCAAGGGATAAAATGGAAGAAAGAATGGTCGAGTTTCCATCTATTCAGGTTATGCCAATATCCTTCAATTCACAAGAACTGAATGTTCAAGACTGGTTGTTTCTATTGGGTGCTGTAGGTAACGATAGTGCCTATATCAAGCAACTAAAGGCCATCATGAAGGAGCAAAGGCAGAATTTGAATATAATGGGTATCACAGAAGCTGTGGAAAGTACTGTGCTGCTGTCAAATGCACAAAAGGCATTGGCTAGGCAGAAACTGAGCTTTGCAAGGGAATATATTGATGATAGTTTATCCCTAAAAGATACTCTAATACCAGGTAGACTGATTATTGTAGATCTCAGGGATGAATTTATAGTAAAAGATGAAGCTTTGGGTTTATTTGTGATCATGCTGAATATATTTTCTGGAGTGAAGGGCGATGAAGGAAATCACTTCAATAAGTTTATAGTGTTTGATGAAGCACATAAATACATGGATAACAAAGACCTGACAGGAAACATAGTAACAGCCATACGAGAAATGAGGCACAAAGGTGTGAGCATCATGATAGCGAGTCAGGATCCACCAAGTCTTCCCAATGAAATCATAGAACTCAGCTCGATAGTACTGTTGCATAAATTTAATAGTCCACAATGGCTTAAACACATTCAAAAATCCATCACACAGCTGGCGGTTTTGACGCCAGCAGATATGAGCGCACTGCTGCCCGGTGAAGGCTTTCTGTGGGCTACAAAAGCAACAGACAAGGGCATTACCACAAAGCCGATCAAAATATCAACAAGGCCTAGAGTTACACAACATGGTGGAAGTACGGTAAAAGCAACTGGGAAGTCATGAAAGTAAGCTCATTTTCAGAGAAAGGACGCAGGAAGACAAATCAAGATTTTGTAATGATTGAAAAAATCGGACAAAATACTAATTTGATTCTTGTTGCCGATGGCATGGGAGGATATGATGGAGGTGACATTGCTTCAAAAATGGTATGTGAAAGTATATGTACCTATCTCTCATCACAAAGTGTAATAAATCAAGAAGCCATACAGAAAGCTGTGAATAAGTCTAATCTTGCTGTTCGGCAGTATCAAAGTGACCATGGCATAAAGATGGGTACCACTATCGGTGGGATCGCCATATCTGAAAATGAAAGTTGTTGTTTCTGGGTTGGAGATGTCAAGATTATCCATTTCAGAGCTGGTGAAATCATCTTTGAGTCCAAGGATCACACACTTATATCAGAAATGATAGAACATGGTTCAGTAGCTTCAGCTGAGAGAATAGAAAAATATAGGCATGTGGTAACTAGATCTATCCATGGAGAAGTGAAAGACGCCATCATTGGTTTTGAACTTTTTGGTCCCATAGCGTGTGGCGACATCCTGATGGCGTGTACAGATGGCATCACAGATGTCATGGATGCGTACAGCATTCATGAATGTTTGTATTCTTCTGATAACATGGAGGATGGGATTAATAGGATTAAGGAGCTGGTGGAAGTTGAAGGGAGGGATAATTATAGTGGGGTATGGGTGACGGATATTAAAGAGAAGTAAAATGGGTTATGATTATTCATCTTATGAAAGTAATCGAAAGAAAAATCTTTAAAATACAAGAAAGGAAATCAATAAAGGTAATAAAATTCAATAAGTATGGTAACAGCTTTTATTCACAAGGACATTAATATACAAATAAAAAAGTTATATTCTTCTGGTGGGAATTCACAAAAAGCTGCCGATAAATGTAAGACGCTTATTTACGATATCAAAAATACTAAGGACCCACTTAAAGAATTGTCAAAATACCCAACTACAAATCATGGAGAAACTAGGATAAAGCATTGTGTGAAATATGACCTTCCTGGATATTGTAGGCTCGTAACTATACAAGATAATGGATGGTTAGTATTATTATTTTTAGGGACACATGATGAAGTTGATAAATGGATAAACTCAAACAAAGGTTTATCGGTTGCTATTGTTGATCCTACTAAAGGTCTATTTGAAGTTTTAATTTCTGATGACATAACTAATCCAGATACAAGAATTAGTCCGATACCTGATTATTCATCATCATTTTTATACGAAAAGTTGAAACATTATTGGGATATAATTTCTGAAGATATTCCTGTTTTTATAAAAAAAACCTTAGAAAAAGTAGATACATCTACTGATGATGAAGAAATTTTTGAAATAGCAGACTCACTAGAATCAGTACTAAAAAAAGAACTCATTTTTGATGTTTTTATGGCTTTAAGAGGAGGTAAAGTAGATGAGGCTAAAAATAGAATATTGACTTATCAAGAGCAATTAAGACTTATCGAAGAACTGACTGTTGAAGAAGTACAAGAAGTCAGTTCGAATGACAATTATTTAAATCTTGATGAACTTGACTCCGATGATATGAAAATATTACTTTCCAATAAAAATTGGATGGAATGGATGCTATTTATGCATCCATCTCAAAAACAAGTTGTCGAAAGGGATTTTTCGGGTAGTGCAAGATTACTTGGAGTAAGTGGTTCAGGGAAAACATGTATTTTAGTTCGAAGAGCTGTAAGGCTGGCAAAAAAGTACCCAGGCGATAAAATCCTAATTTTAACATTAAATGAATCCCTTTCATCATTGATCAATGATCTTGTAGACAAACTTTTAGATTGTAATGAAGAGTCACAACTTAAGGAAAATATAGAGGTTCAATCATTTTGGCAACTGTGTAAATCATTGTTGATTAAGATTAGAAATAGGCCAATAGATGTGAGAATACTAGGACCAAAAACTGATAAGCATGACGATACCATAGAAGAAATATGGGAAGAGTATTATAGATGTGACAACAACAATGATGATGCAAAGGTATTATTTCCAATACATCAAAACTTATTAGCAAGAAATGTCTATCCACAAGAATATTTAAAACAAGAGTTTGATTGGATAAGAAGTTGTATTTCAAATATGGATCTTGAAAATTATCTCTCCATTCAAAGGGAAAATAGAGCAATACAATTCATAGAAAATGATAGGATTAACGTAATCCAAGGCATGATTGGATGGCAAAATAAAATGGATGCAGTAGGTGCAATAGATTATTTAGGACTTGCTAACGAACTTTACAATTATATAAATGAGATTAATCCAACGTATAGGAGTATTTTAGTGGACGAAGTACAAGATTTTGGGACATTAGAATTAGAGATAATTAGGAAATTAACTCAGAAGGCAGAAAATGATTTATTTCTTTGTGGTGATATTGCTCAACAAGTCTATTTTAAACATCATCAAATCAGAACAGCAGGCATTATTATACCACCGGATTCATATTTAAAAATTCTTAAAAATTATAGAAATAGTAGAGAGATTTTATCAGCGGCATATCAAGTTTTTTGTAAAAATACAGATCCAACAAAATTTAAGTCAGATGATTTTGAAATTTTGAATCCTGAATTTGCCAATTTTTCATCACCAAAACCTTTTATTAGAAAAGGGAAGCATTTAACTCAGGAATTAAGGTATGCTATTCAATACTTGAAAGAGATTTTAGATGAAAAGGAAAAAGGTTGTATAGCAATTTGTGATTATACAATTTTTGAAGTAGAGCGATTAGGTGAGGTGTGTAAAATCCCCGTTTTAACAGGAAGTAGTAAATTAAGTGATGATAATGTTTATTTATCTGATTTAGAACAAACAAAAGGATTTGAATTTGACAGAATGGTTATTATAAATGTTTCAGAAGACGTTTTCCCAAATTCATTGTTGCCAGAAGATGAGGCATATAGAGAAATTTCAAAATTTTATGTTGCAATGACAAGAGCTAAAAAGGAATTAATAATTTCATACTCCAAACAATGCTCAAAGATATTTGAATTGTGTGATGATTATTTTACTCATGATGTATGGACGGGTCATGAAATTCTTAAAGATAATATAACCTTGCCAGTCAGAAACGTAAGTAATGTTATTAATGATGGAAATATAAATAGAAAGGCAAGTTTTTATCTTTACAGTAGAAGCGCAGTCGGTCTTAGTAAAGATCTTCAAGCCAAGTTATTAGAACTTGTGAATGGAAGAAGGGAGTATGTCGGGAATGTTCAAGTCGGATGGATAAATATGCAAGAATTGAAAACTTATCTCTTGCAAGGTAAAGAAAAGCCCAAAATGATCAAATTGTTTGGTCCAAACAATTATAAAGAACTTATAGGCCATTTTCATAGAAATTAGGCATTTCAATTAAATTATCTTCTTTAAGGTGCTGTATGGAGATGGTAAGGATAATATAAAGAATGTATAAAGGTTTAAATACAAGAAAATAATTAAATGGATAAAAATGATATAGTCTTAGCCACTAATGATCATCAAAATGAAATCACAGTATGCGATTTAGAAGGTTGGATAAAAGATAAGGAAAACCATAAAGATAGTCTTTCGAACTTAATCTATGATAAGTAGATTGAATTTGTGGGGTTAAGTTCATTTGAATTTATCTTTATAATTTTATTAAATTTTAAAACTTAAAATAGAGCAAATGAATATTATTGGCGGTACTGAATACTTTGAAGAGTTGGAAAAAATACATTATGAAATTACAGATATCAAGGGTAGATACCTAAGAATGCGAACTCTTCTTGAAAAAGTTTGTAAAGATCAAAGTGAAGGAACTGGGCTTGTATTTACAAATCTATTTTCAAGATTAAACCCAAAAAACGCATTAGAAAAAAGTGTTATCTTAGCGTCATAAAATCCTAATGCTTAGCGTTAGACCAATTCCCATGGAAAAGTTGACATATTCCTTTACAAATAAAGAAGTTACGCCTTGGGGCGGAATGGTTTTTATGAAGCAAATGATGGACAAAATTGGTTTTAGAGAGCTCATTATGTCCTGTGATGATTTGCCTGTCCAGAACTCTAATCGAGGTCACTCTATACCTGTCATCATAGAGTCATTTCTAACGAGTATTTGGTGCGGTGCAAATAGGTTTTTACACACAGAGATTACAAGATCCGATACCGCCCTTTGTAAGATATTTGGATGGAACAATGTCCCTGGAAATGATGCTTACAAACGATATTTTCAAAAGTTTAATCAAGGCACCAATCAATGTGTAAACCATCATTTTATAAGCTGGTTCTTCAAAAACCTAAGCCTAAATTATTTCACCTTAGATATAGACTCAACGATCATGACCCGATATGGTCAGCAACAAGGTGCTTCCAAGGGGTACAATCCCCAAAAGCGAGGGCGCAACTCTCATCATCCCTTGATCGCATTTGTAAACGATGCGCGCTTGGTAGCTAATTTTTGGTTACGTAGCGGTAATACAAATTCAGCAAATAATTTCGTAGCATTTTTGGAGGATACTTTAGCTAAATTTGGTGACAAAACTGTAGGTTTAACCCGACTTGACAGTGGTTTTTGCAGTAATGAAGTCATGACTTGTCTTGAGTCAAAAGATATGAAATATATAGTGGCGGCCAAATTCACACACCCAATTCAACGCCTCATTAACACAAATGATTTATGGCTGACAATAGATGAAGGCATCCAAATATGTGACAAAACCTATCAAGCTAATACATGGGAAGATGAACGAAGGATCGTCATTGTAAGACAAAAAATAAGTGAAAGACCACAAGCCACAGGTAAGCAATTAAGTTTATTTCCAGAAGACGAAGTGCATAGAAATTATAGATATTCAGCCTATTTCACCAATGAAAAGTACTCAGCCACAGACGTTTGGCGAACGTATAGAAATAGAGGTGATGCAGAGAACAGAATCAAGGAGCTAAAAAACGATTTTGGGGCAGACAGTTTTAACTTAAAGGACTTCTTTGCGACAGAAGCAGCCTTACAATTTGTGATGATAGCTTACAATCTAATGTCACTATTTAGACACCTTGTACTACAAGAGAAAACACAAAAAACACTCTCCACTTTAAGGTACAAAATTTTTGCAATAGGAGCGTATTTTGAAAAAATAAATGGGGTACTAAAGTTACGAATTTCGTTAGTAAAAAAACGTAGAAATTGGTTTGCAGGTCTCTGGGATTATCCGTTAGAGTACCCACTTAAAATCCCTAATGCGTAATTTGGGTTAAATTATGTTTGCAAGATTAAAGAATTGAGTAAAGGGGAAACTTATCAACTCAATACTTTGCGGATACATGCCAATAAAGTAATAAATTCTGAGCTAGAACTAACTGAGGAAATTTACCTTCAGGATTTAAGAGTATTTAGTCAAGTGATTAGTCAATTTTATGGTATAAAAATACCAGATCGATTGAAATCTATATTACCTACTGTTGAAAAATATTCGCCAGCTGTTATAATAGGGGTATTTACCAGAATAAATGTTCGTGTATTGAGTTGGGATCAGGATTATATACATGCAATAGATAGTGAAAATGAAAGGAATGATGCAATTCGAATTAAAATTAATATTCCTGGTATTAACGATGTTTTTGATGAATGTGTGAAGATGCTATGGGAGGGATGCCATATCAATCTGGTAGATGTTACCATTGATGAAAATGGAATTTATAAACCTGAGTTTTTGGTAATTGAGCCAGACTATTTACTTGAAGTAAGCACAATTGCTGAAAATTTTAAAGATTATGGGAGTCATCCACTAAATTATTTCATGTCAAAATTTAATCCGATACCTAATAGTTCAGCTATTATAGTCGGTAACTTTGCTAATAATGTTTTGGATGAATTTTTATATGATGATGCATTTGAAATAATTAATTTAAAAGATGTTTTCGAGAAAACATTCAAACAATATCCTTTTGAATTTACAACGTGTAAAGAACTAAAAGCTAAAGATAAGGAGATTCAATTTATACAAGAAATAAATAAGCAGTATATAAATATTAGAGATGTTGTACAAAATGAATTAGCTAAGCAAAATATTGATAGGAATAAATCAATATTGGAACCATCATTTATTTGCGAAATTTTAGGCGTTCATGGTAGAATGGACTTTTTGGAAGAAGGGTATAATAACCTTATTGAATTAAAATCAGGGAAGGCAAATGATTTTATAGGCCCAATAACACCGAAAGAAAATCATCAAATCC
>WBZP01001906.1_pt2 | contig 23606 bp, 24 predicted proteins | sample 5204301 | NCBI WGS metagenome assembly WBZP01 (sample SAMN12412401, study PRJNA552823) | activated sludge metagenome | isolation source: activated sludge from nitrification reactor of wastewater treatment plant... | place: USA: Pennsylvania | collected 2017 | reverse complement strand
AGATCGATGTCGCCGCCGAGAAGGAGCGCATCGGCAAGGAACTCGCCCGCGTGGTCGGCGAAATGGAGAAGGCGCGGCGGAAGCTCGCCACGGAAAGCTTCGTCTCCCGCGCCCCGGCACAGGTAGTGGCGCAGGAGCGCGAGCGGCTGGCAGGCTTCGCGGCACTTGGCGAAAAGCTCAAGACGCAACTTGCGCGACTGGGCTGACAACCTGGCTTGCGGTTTCGCGTATCCCGCGGAGTTGCGGCAACCAAACAATAAGGGCTGAAGGCGGTTTCGCCTTCAGCCCTTACCCTGGAATTGCGCTGCGCCGGTATCGGCCGGTCAGAACTTCAGACCATAAGCGATGCCGAGAGAGTCCTGGGACATCTCGATCTTCTCGCTGCCACCCGCACCGCCAAAGCCCGAGAGCCAAGTATTGAGCAGACTCGTGCCGGAAACCGAGTTCTGTTTGGCATGCATATAGGCCATGGTCAGTTCAGAATCCTTGGTCACGTTGTAGGTGAAGCCCAACGTGTAGTGGTCCTGCACTACACCTGGCGCGAGAATGTTGAACGTCACGTCGCGCGCCTGTATAGGATTCTTGGAGCGATTGTAGCCGGCACGCAGTGTCAAATCATTGCTGACCTTGTACTCGGCGCCAAGCTTGATGACATTCACATTCGACCAGCCAAAGCCCCGGCAATTGTCACATCCCAATGTCCCACTGGCAAGGTTGAACGGGGCAAAGGGTCCGCCGGCGTTAGGTCCGATGAAAGGATTCAGGTTCGTACTTGGATTGCCAACCGACCGGACGCTTCCATAATTGATCACCTGATAGTCCGCCGCCAGCGCCCACTTGTCGTTCGGAGTAAAGGCAATGCCGATATTCCAGTTTTCCGGCAGATCAAAGCCACCCTGCTCGGCGAACAAGTCCTTGTACAGGCTCAACTTGCTCATCTTTGTCCGGGTGGCGTAGGCAGCGCCCATGGTAACTTGCTCGCTCAATTTACCCATCCAGCCAAGGCGAAGACCAATACCATTCGACTTCTCGCGGCCGAGATTGGTCAAGTTCGAGGGGCCGCCAGTAGCCGAAGTGGCCGTAAAGCCTCCGAATCCATGCAGTCCGCTCATCTTGAACTGCTGATGAGTGATCAGCAGCGATGCGCCAAACGAATTTGCCTTGTTGATCTTCATCGAAAATGTCGGCGCAATCACGAGCTGCATCAGATCGACACCAAGGCGCCCGCTGCCGCAAAGGGCGTTGTACGGGCCGACCGTTGCGACCGATCCGGCCATGGCGTTGAATCCCGCACAAGTGGGGCTGGCGGCAGCGATCTGCCCGCCGTCGTAGTCCGTGTTCATTCCGCCATTGCCATAGACCGTTACGCCGGCGGACATGTCGGAACCGAGCATTTTGTTGTAGCCAAACTCCGGTATGTAGAACAGCTTGCTGCCACTCTCAACATTGAAATCAAGCTCGCCGGGACCGCCAAAACCAACCGAGCCCGTCCTGCTGGCCTTGCGACGCGGGCTAAAGAAATCCAGGCCCAAATCCAGGCGGTCTCCCGCCCAAACCATGCTGGCCGGATTGTTGGCGCCGCCCATCGCGTCGGAGGCCATTGCGGTAGCCGCGCCGCCCATGCCTTTGGCCTTCATGCCGTAGCCATGCGAAAAATAGCCGTCGGTGGCGAAGGCCGGCGCCGTGAAGCCCATGGCGATCAGCAGCGACGCAATTGTCTTGTAATTCATTGTTGGTCTCCCTGGAGGATTGAAGCGGCAAGTTAGAATTGAAGCGGACTCACATGAACAGCGACACATCGGCTTTCTGCGCAACCGGCAGGAAGGTTGCCGCGCCGGCGTAGTCGAGGCCGGGAATGAAGTCGTCGTGACTGAAGCCGAACAGTTCGACGGTCATCTGGCAGGCTATGAACTTGACGTCGGCTTCCCGCGCCAGGCCGCGCAACTCGTCGATCGTCGCGACGCCGTTGTTCTTGATGGTCTGCTGCATCAGCATCGTCGCGACGCTCTCGAAGCCCGGTATGCCGGCCTGGATGATGTTGGGAATGTTCCAGTTGATGCCCTTGAACCATTCCGGGCCGAAGGGCATTTTCATCGGCATGCCGGGGTTGCCGAGCGGGCTCACTTTCAGGTCGGAAACGTCCTTTTTCAGCAGGTTCAGGCCATAGAAGGTGAAGAAGATCGAGACATCCCAGCCCAGCGCGGCGGCCGTCGATCCCAGGATGAATGGCGGATAGGCCCAGTCCAGCGTGCCCTTCGTGGCGATGATCGCCATCGAAGGTGTCTTGGCTTCCTCGCGCTGGCGTAGCGCTTCCTCGATCTTTTGCGGCAGCAGTTCTTCCAGGCGACGGTTGACGAGTTCGTCGATGCTGGCAATTTCAGGGATGGCGCCCATTTGGCTTCTCCTGGTCACAAAGACCCACAAAGGTAATGATTCAACAAATCGCGGTGCAGCAGCCAGACGATTATTTCAATGCCCCTATACGAAACAATGATTCTGCATCGGCTTGCACTCCCGACCACCTACTGCGAACGCAGGACGACCCCCTGACACAACTCGCCGGGCTACCGTATCTCCCAGTCCGTCGCGCTGCCCCTGCGCGTTCTGCCTGCCGCGGCCATGTCGCCATCGACTTATTTGCGTTTCAGGAAGAATTCAAATTCCTTGTCCTTTTGTCCACTGCCAACCAGTTCGTTGCCTGTCTGCTTGGCAAAGGCCGCGAAGTCTTTGACTGAACCGGGGTCGGTGGCGATGACCCGCAGCACCTGTCCCGAAGTGAGTTCGGCCAGCGACTTCTTGGCGCGCAGGATTGGCAGCGGACAGTTAAGGCCGCGAGCGTCGAGTTCCTTGTCGAAATTCATGTTCTTCCCCTCTCTTTACTTGGTTGTGGTGACGCGGATTGGTAATTAAGCGTTTAACAATATATCCAGAACCCCCAAAATTCAAGAGGGTTTAGGCAAGGCACCGGTAATACAGGTTTTGCGTGTGATTGGCCTGGGCGAAGAAGTGCCAGCGTTCGGCGAGCAGGCCCGCGTACTGAACCCCAAACGCCGTCGCGAGCATCGTGCCACTCCCGTCCACGTCGGCCAGCAGCAACAGAATCGGCAGCGGAAATACGGCGAGCATGAAGCACCATTTCACGATGCGCAACACCGTCGCCGGCTGCCCGTGAAAGAACTCGCGCGTGTTGAAACTGCCGCCCATGAAGCCAACGGAAGTCTGCACGATCTGCGGATGCTTGATACCGATTGCGGTCTGCAGTGTCGACCTGGGTTTCAGCCGCGCGTTGCGATAGAGCGAGGCCGCGCGGCTGAAGAACGCGAACAGGGTGATGATCACGGCCCAGCCGGCCAGGAAACTGACCAGCGCCGGCTCGCTAACGGCGGCAAACGCGGCGGCGAGCGAGAAGCCGGAAGCGCCGCCGAGCAAAATGAAATTGGTGACAGTCAGCGGCGAATGCCATTCGCCAAGGAACTTGAGGCAGGCGTAGATCATCGCGGTACAGACGAACAGCGCGAAAGCCAGCACGGTGCCGGCTACGCCAATGATCGCGCTCGGTTCGACCGGCAATCCGCCGGGCAGGATTGCCAGCACCGGATGCCAGCCCACCCAATGGACCAGGCCATAAAGCAGGACCACGCCCATGAAAGCCGGCAGGACGATCACTTCGCGCGACAGCCACGAAGTGCGCCACTTGGTGCCGGTGCGCCAGGCGCGCTCCGGGTGCCCCAGGTGAAAGAACGAAGCCGCCAGCCCGCCGATCAGCAGCGCCAGCACCAGCAGACTTCCCTGCCCATAGAAAGCGTGCGCGTCCGGTTGCGGCAACAGTCTGAATGCGGCGTAGGACTGTGTGGTAAACAACGCGAGAAACAGCCCCTGCGCGGTGCCGATCAGGGTGGTCAGCAAGATGACGGAAATCGCCGGGCGCATGGCTTGTCAGGCGCGGACCGAACGGCGTGAAGAGGGAAACGCGAATCGGGATCGTCGCCCCCGATACTGCCAATCACCGCTCGCATCACCAGGCCCTACCATGTCGTGACGTCGTCCAGCGTTGGCTCGCTGAGCGCCGGGCGCGGCAACTGACGATCCACCTTGAGCGGGTTGTCGATGCGCTCGAGCTCATCCTCGTGGATCTTGATGCGGGTCTTGCGCCGCGGCAGGTAGTGGTTGGCCGGGTGGGTGCCCCATTCCGGCATCAGCGCGTAGCCGCCGCTCTCGCGGATCGCGACCGACACCGCCGACGCGGGATCGTGGATGTCGCCGAACAAGCGGGCCGAGGTTGGGCAGGCCATCACGCAGGAGGGCTTGCGGTCGGCCGCCGCCATGGTCGTGTCGTAGATGCGGTCAACGCAGAGGGTGCACTTCTTCATCACCCGCTGCTGTTCGTCCAGCTCGCGCGCGCCGTACGGGCAGGCCCAGGAGCAATACTTGCACCCGATACACTTCTCGTAGTCGACGAGGACGATGCCATCTTCCTTGCGCTTGTACGATGCCCCGGTCGGACACACCGGTACACAGGGCGGGTCCTCGCAATGCAGGCAGGACTTGGGGAAATGCACGGTCTCGGTATTGGGAAACTCGCCCACCTCGAAGGTCTGCACCCGATTGAAGAAGGTTCCGTTTGGATCGGCTCCGTACGGGTTCTGGTCGCCCATCGGCCCGGCGGCGCCGGACGTGTTCCACTCCTTGCAGGAGGTCACGCAGGCCTGACAGCCGACACAGACGTTGAGGTCGATGACCAGCGCCAGTTGGGTCATGAAGCAAAACCCATTGGCCACAGAACACACAGAGGACACAGAGGAAGATCGCCACGCTTTTCGCCGTGTCCTCTGTGGCTAATGCCTTTGGTTTTCCGGATCATTTGAGCAAGCTCCCGACGTAAGCCAGAATGCTGCTGCGGGCCTTCATGCCCGGGTAGGGCTTCATTGGCTCGAACTGCGGCGAGGTCTGTGCCGGCTCGCCCGCCTCGGCCCTGCTGATTCGCACGCGTACGTCGTACCACCCCGCCTGGCCCGTCATCGGGTCGGAGTTCGACACGCGGCCCCCTCGCAGCGGAAGTTCCTCCGAGATCAGGTGGTTGAGCAGGAAGCCCTTCTGCGATTCATTGGCGTCGGGCGTCAGGTTCCACGCCCCGGCGGACTTGCCGATGGCATTCCAGGTCCATACCGTGCCGGGCTCCACCGCCTCGGAGTGGCGCGCGATGCAGCGCACCTTGCCCCAGGGCGATTCGACCCAGATCCAGTCACCGTCGTCGATCCCTTGCTGCAGCGCCGTGCGGGTATTCACGTACAGATGGTTGTGGGTGTGGATCTGGCGCAGCCAGGCGTTCTGCGAATCCCAGGAGTGGTACATCGCCATCGGCCGCTGCGTCACGGCCGCCAGCGGATACTTGTGCTTGTCGGTGACCTGCGCTTCGAGCGGGTCGTAGTAGAAGGGCAGCGGGTCGAAATAGGTGTCGATGCGCTTTTTCAAATGCTCGGGCGGCTTGCGTGTCAGTCCCTTGCCCCGCGCCGCGGCGCGAAAGCGTTGCAGCACCTCGGAATACAGGTGGATCAGGATAGGCTCGGCGTAGCGCGTGATGCGGTTGCGCTGCGACCATTCGAGGTAGCCCTTGTTCCAGTTGCGCATGTACTGGTATGACTTGGGCAACTCGTAGTGGAAGACGCAGTTGTTCTTCCGGTACATCTCCCACTGGTTGGGATTCGGCTCGCCGCGCAGGGACTTCTCGCCGCCCTTGCCGCGCCAGCCCGCCAGAAAGCCGATGCCGGAGCCGGGCTCGGACTCCCAATTGACGACGAAATCGGGGTAATCGCGGAACTTGCGCTCGCCCTCCTTGGTGACAAAGGCCGGCAGCTTCAAACGCGTGCCGAGTTCGATCAGCACTTCCTGGAAGGGCTTGCAGTCGCCCGACACCGGTACCACGGGAATGCGCACCGAATCGACTGGCCCGTCGAATTCGGAAATCGGCCGGTCGAGCATCGACATCACGTCATGCCGTTCGAGGTAAGTCGTGTCCGGTAGGATCAGGTCGGCAAAGGCCGTCATCTCCGACTGGAAGGCATCGCAGACCACCAGGAAAGGGATCCGGAATTCCTCGTTGCCATCCGGATCGCTGATCCTGTCATTCAACATCCGGCGTACTTCGACGGTGTTCATCGTCGAGTTCCAGGCCATGTTGGCCATGAAGATCAGCAGCGTGTCGATCCGGTAGGGGTCGCCGCGCCAGGCATTGGTGATGACGTTGTGCATCAGGCCGTGCACCGACAGCGGATACTCCCAGGAGAAGGCCTTGTCGATGCGCACCGGGCTGCCGTCGTCATTGACGAACAGGTCATCCGGGTCCGACGGCCAGCCCAGCGCCATGCCGTCGAGCGGACGGTTGGGCTGTACCGCGCGCGAATCGTTGGGCGTGCGTGCGCAAGGCGGGATCGGCCGCGGGAAGGGTGCCTTGTGGCGGAAGCCACCGGGCCGATCGATGGTGCCGAGCAGTGACATCAGGATCGCCAGCGCGCGTATGGTCTGGAAACCGTTGCTGTGCGCCGCCAGGCCGCGCATCGCATGAAATGCCACCGGATTGCCGCTCACCGTGTCGTGCTCGTTGCCCCAGGAATCGGTCCAGGCAATCGGCAACTCGATCTTCTGATCGCGCGCGGTGACGCCCATCTCGTGCGCCAGGCGACGGATGTCCTCGGCCGCAACGTCGGTGATCTGGCTGGCCCACTCCGGCGTGTAGTCCTTGACCCGCTCCTGCAGCAACTGGAACGCGGGCTTCACCGGCGTACCGTCGGGCAGTTTGAACTCGCCACGCAGATAAGGATCGGTCCCCGGCTGGTGGGTCACCACCGGGCGATCGGTGTTGCGATCCCACCAGAGCTTGTTTTGCGGTTCGTAGCAGGCTTCCTCGGTCGGCACTTCGGTGCGCACGAAGAAGCCGAACTCGTCGCTGGTCTGGTTGACATTGACCAGTTGTCCGGCATTGCTGTACCTGACCAGAAATTCGCGGTCATAGAGCCCGGTGGCGATGATCTCGTGGATGATCGCCAGCAGCAGCGCGCCGTCGGTACCGGGGCGGATCGGCACCCATTCGTCGGCGATCGCCGAATACCCCGTTCGCACCGGGTTGATCGAAATGAAGCGCCCGCCGTCGCGCTTGAACTTCGCAATCGCGATCTTCAGAGGATTCGAGTGATGGTCCTCGGCCGTGCCGATCATGACAAACAGTTTGGCGCGATCGAGGTCCGGCCCGCCGAACTCCCAGAACGAGCCGCCGATGGTGTAGATCATGCCGGCCGCCATGTTCACCGAACAGAAGCCGCCGTGCGCCGCATAGTTGGGCGTGCCGAACTGGCGCGCGAACATGCCGGTCAGTGCCTGCATCTGGTCGCGGCCGGTGAACAGCGCGAATTTCTTCGGATCGGTCGCGCGGATCCTGCCCAGGCGTTCGGCCAGCAGCGCGAAGGCTTCGTCCCAGGAGATCTCTTCGAAGTCGCCGGCCCCGCGCTCGGCCCCGGGCCTGCGCTTCAGCGGCTTCAACAGGCGCGCCGGCGAATACTGCTTCATGATGCCCGACGAACCCTTGGCGCAGATCACGCCCCGGTTGAGCGGATGCTCCGGATTGCCGTCGATGTAGCGCACCACGCCGTCGCGCAGATGCACCCGGATGCCGCAGCGGCAGGCGCACATGTAGCAGGTGGTGGTCTTGACTTCCTGGCGCGGGGCGAGGGCGGCGTTGGCGGCGGGCATCGGGGAATTCCGTCACGAAAGCGGACGTGAATATTAGAGAAGACCGATATTCTGGCGGCGAGCCATGCCCGGGCACAAGGGGATATTTTCTATTTTTCGATAAGCCCCGATGATTGCCACAATTCGGCAAGGCGCGGCGTAGAGTACCTGCTACCGAGCACTCGGCCCACGCGGCGGACCAGCCGTTGCAGTCGCTCCATCGGACCCGCACGAAAGTCTTCGTGGGCTCGGGAGCTCAAGGCGCGTGCGGCACCGCCTGCGAATGCCGCGAAAGTGAGAGGTGATCAGATGAAGATGTTACTCACGGTCGAAATCCCGCATGAGCCGTTCAATTCGCTCGTCAAGAGCGGCAAGGCGGGCGAGACCATCAAGCGCATTCTCGAGAGCATCAAGCCCGAGGCGAGCTATTTCACCGAACAAGACGGAACGCGGGGCGGGGTCTTCGTGGTCAACGTGAATGAGGGGTCGGATATTCCCGCGATCGCCGAGCCCTTCTTTCTCAGGCTTCAGGCCAACTGCAAATTCCGCATTCTGATGAGTCCCGAGGACTTGCAGAAGGCCGGGCTGGAGGCGATCGGCAAGATGTGGGGGTGAGACCCGCGGCGGCTCGCGTGCTGCTCGCCCCGTGGCGGGTGGTTCTTCGCGGCGGCGGATCAGCGGTGGCTACCGTCCGCGCATGAACAGCCGATCGAGTTCCGTCATCGACAACTGAATCCAGGTGGGCCGGCCGTGGTTGCACTGGTCGGCGCGCTCGGTCTCTTCCATCTGGCGCAGCAGCGCGTTCATCTCGCGCAGGCTGAGCGCGCGGTGGGCGCGCACCGCGCCATGGCAGGCCATCGTCGACAGCAGTTCATTGCGCCGGGTTTCGACCACCCGGCTGGCCGGGTGCTCGGCCAGGTCCCTGAGCAGCGAGCGCACCAAATCGACCGCGTTGCCGCCGGCCAGCAGCGCCGGCAGGCTGCGCACCGCGAGTTCGCGCGGCCCCGCCGCCGCGACAGCGAAGCCGAGCCGGGCGAGCGTTTCGGCCTGTTCGCCGGCGGTCGCGATTTCGGCTTCGCTGGCGGAGATCAGCAGCGGCACCAGCAAGGATTGCGTCGCCGGCGACCCGTCGTCGAGGCTGCGCTTCAGCTTCTCGTAGAGGATGCGCTCGTGCGCGGCATGCATGTCAACCAGCACCAGCCCGCTGCTGTTCTCCGCGAGGATGTAAACCCCGTGCAGTTGGGCAATCGCATAACCCAGCAGCGGCATGCCGTCGTCCGGCTGGCGCGCCGGAGTTGGCGCCGGCGCACCGCTGGCCGGGGCGACGGAGAAGGCCGCGCGGGCGAATTCGAGGTAGGGACGCGCGGCCGGTTCGCCGACACCCAGGCCCGCCTGGCGGGCGTACAAGTGGCCGCTCGGCGCCGGCGCCGGCACGCCATGGTCGGAGCTTGCGACAGCGGCCAGCGGCGTGGCCAGCGTGCGTTGCAGTGCGTGGAAGACGAACTGGTGAATCCCGCGTGCATCGCGAAAGCGCACCTCGGTCTTGGCTGGATGGACATTTACGTCGACCCCGCCGGGATCGAGTTCGAGGAACAACACATAGGCCGGATGCCGCGCGCCGTGCAGGATGTCGGCCCAGGCCTGGCGCGCGGCATGGCTCAGCAGCTTGTCGCGCACGAAGCGGCCATTGACGAAGAAATATTGTTCGTCGCGGCCCGAGCGCGAGTAGGCCGGCAGCGCGGCCAGGCCGAACAACCGGAGCGCGCCGGCCGCCACATCGAGCGCTCGCGCATGCGGGAAGAAGTCCGCGCCGATGATGTCCTTCGCGCGTCGGGGAAAGTCCGCCGGGGCGAGACGCCGCTTGGCGCTGCCGTTGTGACTCATGGTGAAGGCGACGTCAGGGCGTGCCAGCGCCATTCGGCACAACACGTCGTCGCAATGCGCGAATTCGGTGGCCTCGGTCTTGAGGAACTTGCGCCGCGCCGGAGTGTTGAAATACAGGTCGGCGACCTCGATCACGGTGCCCGCCGCGAGCGCCGCCGGTTCCACCGCGCCGCTGTCGCGGCGCAGCCGGAAGGCATGAGGCTGCGACGCCTGCCGACTGGTCACGGTGACGCGCGCCACCGATGCGATCGAGGCCAGCGCCTCGCCGCGAAAGCCGTAGCTGCCGACCCGTTCAAGGTCGGCGAGACTGGCGATCTTGCTCGTGGCGTGGCGCGCCAGCGCCGGCGCAAGATCGTCCGGGCCAATGCCGCCGCCGTCATCGATTACGCGAATCAGCCGCACGCCGCCTTCTTCGAGCTGGACATCGATCCGCGCCGCACCGGCGTCGAGGCTGTTCTCGAGCAACTCCTTGAGCACCGAAGCCGGGCGCTCGACCACCTCGCCGGCGGCGATCTGGCTGATCAGAAGTTCCGGCAGCGGCTTGATGATTCCCATTTGGCGGTCGAACGTGATGTGTGAAACCGGAACGTCGAAGACTCCTCGCCGCGACTCGCGCGTCCGCCTCTGCGTTGCACAGTTCGCAATGAGCCGAAGGCGGATTATAGCTTCCGGTAAAATCGCCACTTTCCCTCCCCGGTCGCTCCCGCGTGGAACTTCTCGCCCAGTTCATCGACATCGTCCTGCACGTCGACAAGTACCTGGCGGCGCTCCTCGCCCAGTATGGCACATGGATATATGCGATTCTGTTCGCTATCGTGTTTTGCGAGACGGGGCTGGTGGTTACCCCTTTCCTGCCGGGCGATTCGCTGCTGTTCGTTACCGGTGCGCTCGCCGCAACGTCCGCTGGCAGCAACGGCGGCTTCGAGATAAGCAGCGCGATCGCGGTCCTGCTGGCTGCCGCGGTGCTCGGCGACAACACCAATTACTGGATCGGGCGCTGGGTCGGCAAGCGGATCCTGGCCTGGGGAGACAATTCGCGCTTTTTCAACCGCAAGGCCTTCGACCTGACGCACGCGTTCTACGAGAAGCACGGCGGCAAGACCATGCTGGTTGCCCGCTTCATGCCTTTCGTGCGCACCTTCGCGCCCTTTGTCGCCGGGGTGGGCAACATGAGCTACGCGCGCTACTTTCTGTTCGATTTCTGCGGCGCCCTGCTGTGGGTCCTGTCGCTGTGCCTTGCCGGCTACTGGTTCGGCAACCTGCCGTGGGTCAGGGGGAATCTTTCCCTGATCGTTTTCGCCACCATCGGACTGTCGCTGGCGCCGCTGTTCTATGCGTGGTTGCGCCAACGCCTTGGGGCCAAGGCCTCCTGAGCATGCGTGCCGCGCCGGCGGTGGTTGCGTTGCTGCTGCTCGCCGGCTGCGCGCACGACCCGGGTCGCACGGGCCCCGGCGGGCGCGACACTTCGATCAGCAACTCGGTGGCGAACTTCGAACCGAAGCAGATCGCCAAGACCGACATCGACCGCGTCAGCGATCTGCATCGCCGCGAGATCTTCGCCAGTGTGCGAGTGCTGGCCGAAAAACTCTATCGGCGCAATCCGCGCGAATGGAAAAAGGGCGGCCATGCCAGCATCGAGGCGGCGCTCGACCGCCTGCTCGATCCGCGCACCGGCTGGCGGCTGCCCGAGGCCGGCGGCCGGCGCGGCGCCGACCTCATTCTGCTGGCCTTGCGCGAGGATTACCCCGGCGATCGCGTGGCGCTGTTCATCGCCGGCATCGGCGGCATGCTGAACGCGGCGTTCGAGGAAAAAACGGAGTTTTTCATGCTTGACGAACTCGATCCGCAGAAGCTCTACAACAGCGCGCGCAATCTCGAAATCGCGGCGTGGAAGCTGGCCAATACCCGCGACGCCAGCGGCGCCCTGCTGCTCCTGAGCAATGAGATGGCGCAGCCGGGACAACCGGCGAACCTCAGTTTCGAACGCGAATTCGGCAAGATGATCGGCAATCTCGACCTGCTCGCCAGCCTGATCGCCGACAAGGGGCAGCGCACCATCGCGCGGGTGGTCCAGAGCGTTGCCACCGCAGCGTTCCTCCCGGTCGTGGCGCTGCGATGAAGCGCTACGTGATACTCATCTCCGGCCGCGGCAGCAACATGGAAGCGCTGCTTGACGCCGGCCTGCCGGCGGACTGCGCGACGGTGATCAGCAATCGCCCCGAGGCCGCCGGCCTGGCCGCCGCGGCGAGTCGCGGCGTCGCCACCGGCGTCATCGATCATCGCAGTTTCGCTGCGCGCGCCGCGTTCGACAGTGCGCTGGCCGCCGCCATCGACCGGCACGCGCCCGACCTGGTGCTGCTCGCCGGTTTCATGCGCATCCTCGGCGACGAATTCGTGCGCGCCTTCGCGGGCCGCCTGATCAACATCCATCCCTCGCTGCTGCCGGCCTTCCCCGGCATCGCGACGCACGCCCGGGCGCTGGCGACCGGCGTGCGCCTGCACGGTTGCAGCGTGCATTTCGTCACGCCGGCGCTGGATGGCGGGCCGATCATCGCCCAGGCGGCAGTGGCGGTGCGCGCCGATGACGACGAGGCGAGTCTGGCGACGCGGGTGTTGGCGGAAGAGCATCGTCTCTACCCGCGGGTGGCGCGCTGGTTTCTCGAAGGCCGCCTGTCCCTGGTCGGCGACCGGGTGCGTATCGCCGGCGAGACCGCAATCGGCGGCGCGCTGCATGCTCCGCAGGTTGATCCGACGTGAGAATCTTGGCGAGATTGAACCGAATCGCCGTGGTCAGCGTGCTTGGCTGGCTGTCGTCGGCCACGGCAATTCTCGCCGCCGAAGCGCCGGGTGGCGCAACGGACCCTGCGCTCAGCCAGGTGACGTCGCCGACCGCCGTGTCGCCGTCGCCGACTTCTCATGCACCGATGCTGTCGGCGCGTTCCACCCTGCCGCGCAAGGGGCGGGTACGCTACATGCTGATGCGCGGCGAAGATGGCTTCGTCGTCGGCCAGGTGGTGCACACCTGGGAGCACGACGGACGCCACTACAAAGCGCAGAGTGTCGCCGAGACCACCGGGTTGGCCGCCCTGCTGAAGCCGGCGCGAACGCTGCAAAGCAGTTCGGGCGAGGTGACGGCGGCGGGCCTCAGACCGCATGAATTCCGCCACGAGCGCGCCAGGGGAACCGATACGGCAAGCTTCGACTGGGCGCGGCGCATCGTCCGTTATGACGGGCACGAAGACCAGATCGTGGCCGGCACCCAGGACATGCTCTCGATGTACTACCAGTTGGTGCTGCTCGGGGCGAAGCCCGGCAACGTGGATATGCCGATCGCTACCGGGCGCAAGCTGGAGGCGTATCGCTTCGAAGTCGTCGGCGAAGAGACGGTCGCGCTGCCGACCGGCAAGCACCGCGCGCTGCACCTCAAGAGCCGCAGCAGCGGCGACGACATCACCGAAGTCTGGATCGCAGCCGATGTGCGCGGCCTGCCGGTGAAGATCCGTTTCACCGACCGCAAGGGCCAGATTTTCGACCAGGTGGCGCAAGACATGACCACCGAGAACACCCGATGAGTCAGGCGCCGCAGTGGCGGGCGGCATGAGCGCTGACAGGAAACCTGGCCGGATGCGTGCCGGCACGCCGAGCGCGGGCGCTGTGTCGCGGCGTGACACCGCCACGCGCGGAGCCCCGGGGCATGCCGAACAAGTGCCGGCGTCGACCGCCGGCGGCCTTGGCGCCGAGCTGCTGAATGTGGCGGTCGCGGCCACCGCGCAACTGCTGAATTTCAACCAGCCGGCCGATGGGGCCCTTTCCGCCTTCTTCCGTGCGCATAGGAGCGGCGCCAGGGATCGTGCCTTCATCGCCGAGACGGCCTATGCCGTGCTGCGCCGGAAGCGCCTGCTGGAGCGTCTCGCCGGACTGGGCCCGGATCTCGCAGCCGCCGCCGGCGCGACCGGCGCGCCGCCAAAACGCAAGGCGGGGCCCGTCACGCCGCGCGAACTTGTGCTGCTGTCGCTGTCGCGGGTGCGCGGCATGTCGCAGCGCCAGCTCGAAGGTGCGCTGCTGCCCGGCGAGGCCGAGTGGCTGGCGGACATCCGCCGCCAGCCGGAACCGGAGGCGACCCTCGCCGAGCAACTGGACTTTCCCGACTGGCTGGTCGAACGCCTGGCGCCGCGCATGTCGCCGGAAGAGTTGCTGGCCCTGGCGCGCGCGCTGAATACGCCGGCGCCGCTCGATCTGCGGGTCAATTCGCTGAAGGCCGAACCTGGGGCCGTGATCGAGCGCCTCGCCGCCGACGGCATCGTCGCCGTGCCCTGCCGCTATTCGCCGCTGGGGCTGCGCCTGAAGACCAAGCTTTTCCTGCAGAAGCATCCGGCCTATCTCGACGGCAGCATCGAAGTGCAGGACGAGGGCTCGCAGTTGCTCGGCTATCTGCTGGCACCCCGGCGCGGCGAAATGGTCGTGGATTTCTGCGCCGGCGCCGGCGGCAAGACCTTGCTGCTGGGTGCGCTGATGCGCAGCAGCGGGCGACTGTATGCCTTCGACGTATCCGACAAGCGTCTTGCCAGGCTGAAGCCGCGCGCCGCCCGCGCCGGCCTGTCGAACGTGCATCCGGCCTGCCTCTCCGGCGAAAACGATACACGGGTGAAGCGCCTGGCCGGCAAGGTCGATCGCGTGCTGGTCGACGCCCCATGTTCCGGGCTCGGCACCCTGCGACGCAATCCCGACCTGAAGTGGCGGCAGTCGCCGCGCAGTGTCGACGAGTTGGTCGTCAAACAGGCGGCCATCCTCGTCGCCGCGGCGAAGCTGCTGAAGCCCGGCGGCCGGCTGGTGTATGCCACATGCAGCATCCTCGCCGAAGAGAATGAAGACATCGTCGATGTCTTTCTCGCAACCCATGCCGACTTCCGCCGGCTGTCGGCGCAGGAGGTGCTGGCGGCGCAGGGCATCGTCATCGACTGCGGCGCGGACATGCGGCTGTCGCCGCAGACGCACGGCACCGACGGCTTCTATGCGGCGGTGCTGGAGCGGACACGATGACGAGATTGATCGCCGCGCTGCTGCTATGCCTGACAATCAGTGCCGGTGCCGCGCCGCTGCCGGCGACGGGCACGGTCGAAGTGCTGTTCACGCCGTGGGACGATGCCGAAGGCGCCGTGGTGCGGGCTCTCGGCGAAGCCAGACAGAGCATTCACGTCCAGGCCTACCTGCTTACCAGCCGCTCGATCGCCCGGGCGCTGCAGGACGCCCGGACGCGCGGTGTGGCGGTCGAGATCCTGGCCGACAAGGAAATGGTCGACCGAGGCGACAATTCCCTGATTCCCAAACTCGCCGCCGAGGGCATTCCGGTCTGGCTCGAAACGCGCTATGCCGTTGCGCATAACAAGATCCTGCTGATCGACGCGCTGTCTGCGCACGGCACGGTCATCACCGGCAGCTACAATTTCACCTGGTCGGCGCAGGCGCGCAATGCCGAGAATCTGCTGATCCTGCGCGACAATCCGGAACTGGTGCGGCGTTACCTGGCGAACTGGCGGCGGCATCGGGACGACGCGGAAAGCATGAGCGGAGCCAAGCACGACGAACTCAAATGACCTCGAATGAACTGACCAATATTTCCCATCAACTCCTGGCCGATCTGGGCGAACCGGACATGGTCTGGCAGGTGCTGGCGCTGGCGGCCTGCCTGTTGCTGGCGAAGCTGGGCGAGCGCGCGCTGAGCGCCCGCCGGGTCAGCGCCGGCCGGAACTGGGAGTTGGGTCGCGGCGGGCTGATGCGCATCGCCTTTCCGCTGCTGGCGCTGGCGCTGGTGCTGGTCCTGCGCACCATCGCCCAGAAGTGGATGCATATCAGCGTGCTTTCGCTGGCCGTGCCGCTGCTGTTTTCGCTGGCGGTGATCCGGGTGGTGTTCTACGTCCTGCGCCTGAGCTTTGTCGGTGCCACCTGGCTGGCGCCCTTCGAGCAGATTTTCGCGATGCTGGTGTGGGGCATCGTCGCGCTGCACATCACCGGCTTTCTGCCTGACGTGATCGGCGTTCTGGAATCCGTGAGCTTCAATACCGGCAAGCAGGAGTTGACGTTGTGGCAGGTTTTGCAGGGCATCGCCGCCGTCCTGGCCACGATCCTTGCGGCCCTTTGGCTCTCCAGCGTGATCGAGCGGCGGCTCAACGAGGCCGCGGGGCTCGACGGCAATCTGCGGGTGGTCTTCGCCCGGCTGGCCAAGGCCCTGCTGGTCCTGCTGGCGGTGCTGATCGGCTTGCCGATGGTCGGCATCGATCTCACTACCTTGTCCGTGTTCGGCGGCGCGCTCGGCGTCGGCCTCGGGTTGGGCCTGCAGAAGATCGCCAGCAACTATGTCTCGGGCTTCATCATCCTGCTCGACGATTCGATCCGCATTGGCAACATGATCACCGTGGCCGGCGATCGCGGCGAAGTGATCCGCATTACCACGCGCTATACGGTGGTCAAGAACCGCACCGGCGTCGAAGCGCTGGTTCCCAACGAACTGCTGGTCAGCTCGGTGGTGCTCAATGAAACCCACAGCGATCCGCAGGTGCGCATCCCGCTGGCGGTGCAGGTCAGCTATGACAGCGATCTGGAGCGGGCGATGGCCATCATGGTGGCCGCGGCGCTGGCGCAGCCGCGGGTGCTGGCCGAGCCGCCGCCGGTGGTACAGCTGCGCGAATTCGCCGACTCCGGCATCAATCTGGAAATGCGCTTCTGGGTGGCCGATCCCGAAAAGGGCCTGGGCAATCTGCGCTCCGCGATCAATCTGGCGATCTGGCGCGACTTCAAGCGCAACGGCATTTCGATCCCCTTCCCGCAGCGCGAAGTGCGGATACTCGGGGGCGCCGGAAGCGCTCCCGATTGACCGCTGGGCGAAATGACGACCTTTCCCCCACCCCCTTTCCCGCCAAAAGGGGTGACGACGGTTCGGCAGTTGCGCTGCTTCCATATGAACGGGCCCTTGTGGCTTCAATGGAGTCGCAAATGAATGACACCCGGCTGATCCACGGCTTCCATGCCGTCACCGCCAAGCTGCGCCATGCGGCGGAGGATGTGAAGGAGATCACCGTCGCCGGGGGCCGCCAGGACGGACGCATGCGCGAACTGCTGCATCTGGCCGAAAGCCACGCGGTGCGCGTGATCCTGTCCGATGCCAAACGCCTGGACGGCCTGGCCGGCGGCGTCCGGCATCAGGGCGTCGTGGCGCGCGTCGCGGCGCAGGCGAAGCACCTGGCGCTGGACGACGTGCTCGAAGCCTTAAGCGAGCCGGCGTTGCTGCTGGTGCTCGACGGCATCACCGACCCGCACAACCTTGGCGCCTGCCTGCGCGTCGCCGATGCCGCCGGCGTCCACGCCGTGGTGGCGCCGAAGGACAAGGCCTGCGGTCTCAACGCGACGGTGATCAAGGTCGCCAGCGGCGCCGCCGACAGCGTGCCCTACATCGTCGTGACCAACCTCGCGCGCTCCTTGCGCGAGATGCAGGAGCGGGGTGTCTGGGTCATCGGCGCGGACAGCGCGGCGCAACGCGACCTCTATGCCATCGACCAGAAAGTTCCCTGTGCCTGGGTGCTCGGCGCCGAGGGCGACGGCATGCGCCGCCTGACCCGCGAGACCTGCGACGAACTGGCGCGGATCCCGATGCATGGCAGTGTCGAGAGTCTCAACGTGTCGGTGTCGGCGGGCATCTGCCTGTTCGAGGCGCGGCGGCAGCGGGGCGGATGAGGGCAGGTGAAGGCGGCGTTTCGCCGCCATTTGCAGGGCGTGCGCTCGATGGTGATCCGATTCGTCAGCCGGCGCGATGCCGTGTTCTCGCGGCCAGCTACTTCTCGACGAATGCCCGTTCGATGACATAGTCACCCATTTCGCCGGTGCGCGGGGACATCTTGAAGCCTCTGGCATCGAGCAGGACGGACATGTCCTTGAGCATGGCCGCGCTGCCGCAGATCATGACCCGGTCGTCGCCCGGGTTTAGCGGCGCGGCGCCGATGTCTGCGAACAGCTTGCCGGATTCGATCAGTTCGGTGAGTCGTCCTTCGTTGCGGAAAGGCTCGCGCGTCACGGTCGGATAGTAGGTCAGCTTTTCGCGCACCGATTCACCGAAGAATTCGTGATCCGACAGCTCGTGGGCTATGTAGTCATGGTAAGCCAGCTCGTTGGTCCGCCGCACGCCGTGAACCAGCACGACCCGCTCGAACTGCTCGTAGGTGTCCGGATCGTGGATCAGGCTCATGAAAGGAGCAAGGCCGGTCCCCGTCGCGAACATGAACAGCCGCTTGCCCGGTCGCAAGTCGCGCAACACCAGGGTGCCGGTTGGCTTGCGGCTGACGAAAATCCGATCGCCGGGCTTCAGATGCTGCAGTCGCGACGTCAATGGACCGTTCTCGACCTTGATGCTGAAGAACTCCAGATGCGTTTCGTGGTTCGCGCTGGCGATGCTGTAGGCGCGTGTCAAGGGCTTGCCTTCGACTTCGAGCCCGACCATCACGAATTGCCCGCTGGCAAATCGCAGACCAGGGCTGCGCGTCGCGCGAAACGAAAACAACGAGTCGTTCCAATGGTGAACCGAGGTGACGGTTTCTGTGCTGAGAGTGCTCATGGTGAATTCAGGAGATGTGCGCGTCGGCGCGCGGGACGGCCGAATTCTATCGCGGCAGCGACCGCTGGTCGGCGGCCCCCGTTGGACGGTGCCTTGGATCCTGGCCTCCGCAAGCTCCTGACAACGGATCGAGCGAAGCCATGGCCTGTCGGATTGAGCGCAATCTGGGCTGCGCACCGACGGGTTTGGATTGTGCGCCCAGGGCTTTGCGCCCGCAGCCGGGTTTGCACTTTCCGACATCGCGCCGTGACAAACTTGCACGTCGGCGGCGCCTTCCTCTGCTATGCTGCTTTTCGGGCAACCGGGGCAATCCTCATGAACAGCATTAACCGACAACAGCTTATCGATTGTTTCGTTGGGATTTTTGGCTCCGACAGGTTCAGGGCGCCGATGAGTGCGGACGCGTTGCGGAGGGCCGTCAGCGACGTCGTCGACGGTGCCATGGACGAGATGAAGGGCACCGAGATCCGGCGCGTCACCATTCTGCTGTCCGACCTGCGAGGCTTTACCGCGATCGCCGAGAACTTCTCGACGACGAAAATGGTGGAGGCACTGAACCGGTATTACGAGCGCATGACCGAGATCATTCTTCGTCATGGGGGCTATATAGACAAGTTCATGGGCGACGCCATCATGGTGCTGTTTGGCGCGCCGCTGGCGATGGACGACCACATCGAGGCCGCGCTGGCCTGCGCGATCGAAATGCAGCTGGCGATGGCCGACATCAACAACGAGAACACGCGGGAGGGCATGGCGCTGTTGCAGATGGGCATCGGCATCAATACCGGCGAGGTCGTCGCCGGCCATCTGGGTTCGCGGCTGCACAGCGAATACACCGTAATCGGCGATGCGGTGAATCTGGCCTCCAGGGTCGAGGCGCACAGCTTGCGCGGGCAGATCCTGCTGAGCGAAAACACCTATCTGCTGGCCAAGGACTTTGTGGATATCGGCGATGTCAACGAGGTCAGTGTCAAGGGCAAGAAGGACAGTGTGCGCATGTATGAATTGCTGGCCATGCGCGGGCGCTACTCGCTGACCGCGCCGCCGCGCGAAGTGCGCAACAGCCCGCGGGTGGAAATCAATACGCCCCTGGCCTTCCGCATCGTCGTCGGCAAATCGGTGCTGCCGGACGAACACCGCGGCCGTATTGTCGACCTCAGTTACGGCGGCATGTTCGTGATCAGTCCGGTCGGTCTCGAACCGCTCGGCGACATCAAGGTGTCCTTGTCCTTGTCGCTGATGGGCAACGAACTGACCGAGATCTACGCCAAGGTGTTGCGGGTAACGCTGGTCGACGGCGAGTACAAGTGCCCAGTGGAGTTTACGTCGATCGCGTCGACGGCCCAACGGACCATCAAGGAATACGTCGACGGCAGAGTGGAGTTCGACAAGCGAGGGTAGAAATGCAGCCGCGCGGCCGGTTCCCGGCGCGTGGTTCTGCGCAGGCGGGGCCGGTCTTGCGGTGGAGTCGATGCGAAGGTCCGATACCGCCACGGCCTCGCGGCGAGTGGAAAGGCTTTCTTGCCTTTTCCCGGTCGACCACGGCATTTGGCCGGGTCCGGTTCGTCGCTTCAACCGACTTCTACGGGTTGGAGCAATAGGTCCACTTTATCAACCGCCGCTCAAGGCGCGAAATGCGCACGCACGGCATTGCCATGGACCGCGAGCATTGGCGAGCGGCGGGTTCACCGACGATCATGAACGGCGAGTCCGACCGATTGCGCAGCCCGCAGCATCGGCTCTGCCGATCGTTGCATCGGGCCGATTTCGTTCCGGATCAAGCGCGACGCCAAGAGCGGGCGTGCGCATCGGCCGCCGACCTTCGCGCGCCGCCTAGCCGGCGAAGCGGGTCAGGCGAAACACGTCGGCGATCGGCCGCCGGGGAACGATGATCTGCACGAAATGCGTGCTGTTGCGGCGCAGCCAGCGCCGGGTGGCGTCGCCTTCCAGGTGCACCGGAACCATGCCCGCGGCTTCGGGATTGGCGGGATCGAAGTAGTTCACATTCGTTCCTGGCGCGGTGGCGTAGATTGACATGTAGAGCACCGGCTGCTCGCCCGCGGAAAAACGCGGGTAGTAGCCATCGACCAGGTCGGTACGGTCGAAGTAGAGGTTGCGCAGCGCCTCGCGTTGCGAGTTGCGCTTGACCTCTTCGAGCACGTTGGCATGGAGGTAGGCATTGGCCTGGTCGTCGGCCTTGTCGGGGTTGGAGAAGAACTCCAGGAAGTAGTCGGGAACCGGCTTGCCGTGGTCATCGACGACGTAGGCGTTGATTTGCATGTACTGGTGATAGCACTCGGACAGCGGGCTGTCAGGCTCGTCGCGGCAGCGTTGCGCGGTTAGTTCGCTGAGCTCCTGCCAGCGCTGCTGGATCTGGCGATAGGAGGCGAAGTCCGCGCAGGCCAGGGCCTCGAGGATCAGCTTGCCGAGCTGCTGCCTTTCCTCGGCGCTTTCGACCATTCCGTCCTGGTTGTCCGGGTCGGCCCGGTCCGGGTCGATGATCGAGCCGTGGGTGCGGGTCGGCAGCACGGCGAGCGGCACGTCGCACTCGAGGCGGCTAGCCCAGGGCTGGATCAGCTTGTCCGGGTCGGTCTCGCGGAAGTCGATGGTGACGCCACGCGCGTTCAGGTTGGCGGCGCAGACCCGCACCGTGCCGTCGCTGCCGTTCTCGTTGGCGATCTGCCGCAGCATCCCGGTGTAGCCGCGCGTGCCGACGATGACGAAGGGCAGCACGGCGTCCTCGGTGTAGTAGCGGTTGGCGTCGCCGCCCGGGGCGATCAGCACGTCGCGCTGGGCGAGTTCCCATTGATATGGGCTCGACAGTTCCAGGTCGTTGAGCATCGAGGTGCCGGTGTGAAAGCCGTGGCCGAAGCCCTTGACCAGTCGGCCGAGCATGCTCTTGCCGATCGCCGCGAGCTTGGAGCCGTAGTTCGCCGGGGCCAGCATCACCAGCCGCTTGACCGGACATTGCGATGCGTCGCCTCGGTAGCGCGTGGTCAGCCAGGCGCGCACCACCAGCCCGCCGGTGCTGTGTACGATCACGTCGAAGCTGGCCTGCAGGTCGCCGCTGGCGATGCGCTGGTCGATGACTTCGGCCATGCGGATCGCGACATCCTGCACGCGAACGTCGTCTTCCATCGAGATGTAGTCGCCGAGCCACAGCGTCTTGGCTTCATAGCCGTTGCCGGCGAGAAAGCGCGCCAGCGGGTGAAAGGAATCGGAGCTGTCGCTCCAGCCATGAACGATCAAAACTTGTCTGGCCATCGTCTGTCCTCCTGCGCTGCCCAATTGGCGTGCGACGTATTATGACGGCGCAGAACCCTTGGTCAAAGCCGCGGCCGGGAGCCGGGCGACAAATTCTATTTTTCGATAAGCAGCGGTGATTTCCCGAATCCGGCCGGCCGCGGTAGAGTAGGCAGGCACACCGCCCTCCCACCGCCGACATTCACACGCGATGATTGTTCCCGATTTCACCGACAACGAACAGCGACTCGTCAGCCAGATCCTGCTCGAGCGCTACGGCCGCCTGATTCCGCAGCAGGCGGTCGAGGTCGAACTGCAACTCGACCCCGCCAGCGAGGCGCTGACGACTTGTCCGGCGCTCTACTGGAGCGCCCTTGGCGCCGAGTTCGTTGTCGCCAAGGTCGCCGCCGAGCGTTACCGCTGCCAGTTCTTCTATTCGGCGGAGGAACAGTTCGGCACCGGCCGCGATGTCTATGACAATCTTGGCGATTGCGTCACCACGCTGCTGCGGCTGCAGGCCGACCACCACCAGACGCGCTCGGGCGCGCTGACCGAGACCCTCGGCGGGCAGGCGCCAGCGGCGGACGAGGACTATCACGGCCCGCTGCTGCTATGACCCTGGACAAGGCGCGCGAACTGCTCGCCACCCAGGCTGACTTCGGCGGCGGCTATAACCGCCAGGCGGCGCGCCTGATCCTCGCCGAAGTGGCTCGTCAGCATGGGCAGGCGGCGGCCGATGCGCTGATTCGCGAGCTTGGCCTCGACCAAATTTTCGGGCTGAACACCGGCCCGGCCCAGTGAAGCTTTGCATTCTGTCCGACAGCCACGACCGCGGCCCCGAAATGGCGGCGGCAGTCGCCGCGGCCCGGGATGAAGGCGCGCAGGCCGTTATTCATTGCGGGGACATCATCGGCGGCAACACGCTGCGCGCTTCGCTGAAGCTCGGGCTGCCGATACACGCCGTGCACGGCAACAATCTCGGCGACCCGGTGGCCATCGCGCGCATGGCCTGCGATTCCGCCGGGCTGCTGCACTATTACGGCCAGGATGCGCAGATCGAACTCGGCGGACGGCAGGTCTTCGTCACGCACTACCCGCAGATCGGTCGCGGCCTGGCCTGCACCGGGGACTACGACCTGGTCTGCTGCGGCCACAGCCACACCGCGGAAATCCGCCGGCAAGCCAACGTCAAGGGTGGCGTCAGCTGGCTGGTCAATCCCGGCACCGTGGCCGGTCTGGGCGCGCCCGCGGCGACGTGGGTATTCGCCGACTTGGCGACGATGAGCTTCGAGGTCCGCGTCTTGCCACCCCTGGTTGCGACGCGGTCCGGGTAGGTTTGCTCGCCCACCAGTCGGCGCCACAGCGCCGCCAGCCGCTTTGAAATGCCGGCGCAATGGAGTATATTAGCAATATCTAATACCTTCGGGAGGAATCATGAGCAAGTCTTTCGTTCAAATCACCAGTGATGTTTCCAAGGGCATTGAAGGCTTTCGCGCCGCCGCCCCGGAAACCATGCAGGGCTTCAGCGCGATGGCCAAGAGTGCGCTGAAGGCGGGCGCGCTCAGCGCGCTGGACAAGGAGTTGATCGCGCTTGCGATCGGCATCGCTTCCCACTGCGATGCCTGCATCGGCTTCCACGTGAGGACGCTGATCAGGCTCGGGGTGACCCGCGAGCAATTGATGGAAACGCTTGCCGTGTGCACCTACATGGGCGGCGGCCCGGCCTTGATGTACGCGGCGGAGGCGGTGCGCGCCTACGAGGAAATGCTGCCCAAGTGACCGTGCAGGAAACCCGCTGGAGTGCGCGCTACCGCGATTCCGGAGTTGGTCGTCTGTTCGCCTTCGCGATGCGAATTGCTGTCGCTCGCCGCTGTCGCTACGGCTTGGCCGACGCGCCCTCGACATGCAGCGTGCGCGTCGGAAAGGCGATCTCGGCGCCGTGCCGGGCGATGATCTCGGCCACCTTCAGCAACACGTCCTGCTTCACCTCGTGATAGCGAATCCATACCGTTGTCTTGGTGAAGGTGTAGATGAAGAAGTTCAGTGACGAATCGGCAAACTCGTTGAAATTGACGATCAGCGTCTGCACGGCGTCGATCTCCGCATGGGCTTGCAGCATCGCCTTGATGTCGGCGACGATCGCGGCCATCTTGTC
>WBZP01002081.1_pt1 | contig 23612 bp, 20 predicted proteins | sample 5204301 | NCBI WGS metagenome assembly WBZP01 (sample SAMN12412401, study PRJNA552823) | activated sludge metagenome | isolation source: activated sludge from nitrification reactor of wastewater treatment plant... | place: USA: Pennsylvania | collected 2017 | reverse complement strand
GGTTGATGGCCACGTCCGTCGCGAAGGTCTTCCAGTCGGCGGCGGCTGGCGTGGGGCCGCCGACGAAGAGCCCGACCAGGGCGACCGCCGAGAAGACGACCCAGAGCGGCTTGTGTGACGTCATCCTCATTCCTCCTGGCTCTTGCGCGGGTAGGGGTAGCCTCCCGCCAGCGCCTTCTCCAGCTTCGCGTCGTGGCCGTAGTAGTCGTCGGCGAAGTGCACGGCGCCCCTCGAGTCCACGTAGGCCGTGTCGTAGAACAGGATCACCCGCAGCTTCGGCTTGAGGTTCACCTGCGTGGGACGGGTGCCGTGCATCGCCGCCTCGATCCGTTCCGCCGTCCACTGCGGGTCGCCCCGCAGGACCCACTGGGCGAGGCGGGCCGGCTCCTCGAGGCGGATGCAGCCGTGACTGAAGTCCCGGCGGGCGCGGGAGAAGAGCGACTGCGCGGGGGTCCCGTGCATGTAGACGTTCTCGGAGTTCGGGAAGATGAACTTGGCGAGGCCGAGGGAGTTCTTCTCTCCCGGCTTCTGGCGGACGAAGAGCTTCCCGGCGACCACCTCGTCGAGGTTCTCCGGCGTCACCGGAAGAGCGTGGGCGTTCAGGTCGCCGCTCGCGACGATCTCCATCTCCTGCCGCCCGAGGTAGGAGGAGGGGCTCCTTGCGCATCTCGGGGAGCCAGCGCTCGCGCTCCAGGGCCATCTCGATCTGGCGAACGCGCGCCGCGGCAGGCACGTTGAGCGTGGCGATCGTCCCCGCCCCGAGGACGCCGTCGGGCTCGAGGGCGTGGCGCTCCTGGAAGCGCTTCACCGCGTCGACGAGCGCGCCCTCGTAGAGCGGCGTCCCGTCCGCCGACGCCCGTGGCGGGGGGGCGTCCGCCGGCAGGTCGCCAAGCGCCCGCAGTCGCTCGGCGAGGGCGATCGACCCCGCCCACGGCTTGCCCGGCTCGACCTTCTTCTGCCCGGCCGGCAGGGCGGGCACCGCCTTGGGCTCCGCCGCGGCGAGCGCGCGGTAGTCGCCGAGCGCCTTCACGAGCCGGCGGTACACGGAGAACTGCGGCTCCACCGCGGCGACCGCGGCGGGCACGCCGCCCCGCTCACGCGCGGCGCGCAGGTCCGTGGCGAGGTCGAGGCGCTTCTGCGTCACGTCGTAGTCGAACCCGACGAGACGCGGGTCGGCGCGTCCTGGCGGGCGTGAGCCTCCTCCGTGCGGCTGCAGGCCGCTACCAGTCCGATCGCAGCCGTGACCACGACCGCGAGACGCCTCATCACGGCTGGTCCTCCCGGGCGTCTGCCTCGAAAGCAGCGACGGCGCCTCGCGCTGACAAACGCCGCTCACGGGCCTGCGCTCGAGCGGACGAGAGATCGCTTCGACGGCACCTCGGGTCTTCACTTGTTTCGGATGAGAGGGCTGCGCCACGGGCGCGCCCAGCCGGCGAAGCTAGCATGAGGTTTCGGAGCGCGACTATCCGCATCCTGCCAGCAGGCCCGCCCCGTCGGCGTGGAGCCTCCCGAGGGCGGCGGTCCGGCTGGGCGACCTCTTCGAGTCGTTCGGGCCGAAGTCGTGATCGTCCCGCGCGCTGCGCCGCGGGGGATCTCGAGCGAGAGGCGGGCGCAGTAAGATGGCCGCGCCGTGAGGAAACGCCTCCAGCCGCGCGCCCCGCGAGCTCTCGCGTGGGTCGCCGCGACGACGCTCGCCGGGTCGCTGTCGGCCGGCGACGCGACGGGCGCGGGCGATCCCGCGTCCCGCCTGCCGCCGGAGTACCGCGTCGTCCAGTGGACGACGGCCCAGGGCCTCCCGCAGAACACGGTCACCGACGTGGTCGCGCTCCGCGACGGCGGGCTGTGGCTGGCGACCTTCGGCGGGCTCGCCCGCTTCGACGGCCACCGCTTCCGGGTCGTCGACATGGCGAGCGACGAAGGCCTTCCCGCGAACCGGATCGTCTCGCTCGCGCCGGCGGGAGCGGCCGGCGACGATTCCTTCCTGTTCCTGACGCAGCAGGGTCACCTCGGCCGCGTCGAGGGCGGCCGTGCCGCGCTGCTCGTCCCCCCGCCCGCGCCGGCCGTCGAGGCCCTGGAGCTCGCGGTCGACGGCTCCGGCCGGATCCTCGGCAAGACCGCGGACGGGCGCGCCTGGCAGACGGACGGCCGCCGGCCGTGGGCCCCGGTCCGCGGTCCGCGCGGCGCCAGTGTGTTCCACGACTTCGCCGTCGACGTCGACGGGGCGGCGTGGGGGATCTGGGACGACCGGCTCGTACGGATGACGGGCGATTCGGCGCCGGGCGTGCCGGTCCCGCCCGCCCGGGACACCGTCCTCGCCCGTCGCGCGGGCGGGGGCCTCTGGCTGGGGGGCCGCCGCGGGCTGGCCCGCTTCGCCTCCGGTCGGCTCCGGGACGAGAGGGTCGGGCCGCCGCTCGCCGGCCCCGTCACGGCCATCGAGCCCGCGGACGACGTAACGCTCTGGGTCGCGACGACCGTCGACGTGTCGCGGCTCGACCTGCAGTCGGACGGCTCGTGGCGGCGGACGCCGCTGCCGCTGCCCGTGCCGACTTCCGTCCGCATGCTGCGGCTCGACGCCGAGGGCAGCCTCTGGATCGGGACGAACGGGTCCGGGCTGGTGCGGGCCAACCGTCTCCCGGCGCGCCGCTTCGGCGCGCTGTCCGGCCTGCGCGACGTGGGAGCGCTCGCGCGGGACGGCGCCGGTGGGGCCTTCGTCGCGAGCGGCTGCCGGGGCCTCTTCCACCTCAGCCCGTCGGGCGACTCCCGGCCGGTGAGTCTTCCGCCCGGGGCCGGCCGCCAGCTGCTCCCGTGCGGGATCTCGCTCGCAGCCGGCCCCTGGGACAGCGTGTGGGTGCGCTCCGGCTCGAACCTCTTCCGGGTGCGCGCCTCGAACCTGGACGGCCGGATCGTCACGACGGCCCTTCCGTTCGAGGAGGGGCCGATCGCCGCCCTCCCCGACGGCGGGGTCTGGGTCGCCTCGCGCAGCGGGATCGTGCAGCGCGTGACGGCCGACGGTTCGATCGACGGCGAGCAGCATCTGCCGGCCCCTCTCATGTCGGCCTCGCTCGCGCCCGACCGTTCGCTGTGGCTCGGCGGCGACGGACAGGTCTTCCGCGTGACGCCGCAGGGGACCGAGCGGTTCGGGCCCGACGAGGGCGTCCCGAGGGGCCTCGTGCGCGAGGTTCTGGCGCGGCCCGGCGGCACGGTGTGGATCGGCACCTACGGGGGCGGCGTGGGACGGTTGCGCGACGGCCGTGTGGCTCGGCTCACCGTGCGCCAGGGCCTGCCCGACAACTCCGTCTCCCGCATCCTCGCGGACGGCCGCGGGCGGCTGTGGATCGCCACGAACCGTGGTGTCGCGGTGGCGGACGAGAACGAGATGGCGGCCGTCGCCGACGGGCGCACGAGGAGGTTCGCCCCGGTTCTCATGGGGAGCGAGCGCGGCGTGCCGGAGGCCAACTTCGGAAGCCCGGCGGGCTTCGCCGACGCGGACGGGAGCCTCTGGTTCGGCACGATCGACGGGGCCGTGCGCGTCGACGCAGCGGCGTTTCCGTTCAACACCGTGCCGCCCGTCGTGCGCATCGAGGAGGTGCGCGCCGACGACCGCGGCCTCTCGCTCGGGCCGACGATCCGCGTCCCGCCCCTGACGGCGCGCGTGCGGGTGAGCTTCACCGCGGTCGAGCTCCTCTATCCCGAGCGGATGCGCTTCCGATTCCGCGCGGAAGCCGTGGATGCCGGATGGGTCGACGCCGGGTCCGAGCGCACCGTGGACTGGTCGCCGCCCGGCCCCGGCCGCCACCGCCTCCTCGTCGAGGCCCGCAACGAGGACGGGATCTGGTCGGCGTCGCCGGCCGCCGTGGTCCTCGACGTCCGCCCGGCCTGGTGGCAGACGGCGTTCTTCCGCGCGGCGGCCGGTGTCCTCGCAGCGGCGGCCGCAGTCGGGGCGGTGCGCCTGCGCTTCCGCGCCCTCGAGCGCTGGCACACCGCGCGCCTCCGCGCGGTCGAGGAGCAGCGCCAGACGGAGGCGCGGATCGACACCCTGCGGGCGCAGCTCGCTCACGTGTCGCGCGCAGCCCTCGCCGGCGAGCTCGCGGCGAGCCTCGCCCACGAGGTCCGCCAGCCGATCGGCGCGATCGTCAACAACGCCGAAGCCGGCCGCCGCAACCTCGCGCAGTACCTTCGTCAGCCGGCTGCGCTCGAGCAGATCTTCGACGACATCGTCGCCGACGGGATGCGCGCCTCGGAGGTGGTGAGCGGGCTGCGGAGCTTCCTTCAGCCCGCCGGCGCCGAGGCGGCGCCCGTCGGGCTCTCGGCGCTCGTGCGCGAGATGCTGCCGCTGCTGCGTCGCGAGCTGCGCGAGAGCCGGATCGAGGTCGTCCTGGACCTGGCCGACGACCTGCCCGACGTCGAGGCCTCCCGTGTCCAGCTCGGCCAGGTCGTGGTGAACCTGCTCCTGAACGCCTGCGAGGCCCTCGTCGGAAAGGAGGGGGTGCGTCGCGTCTGCGTCTCGACGTCGGCGCGGGGCGGCCGGGTCGAGCTGGTCGTGAGCGACAACGGGCCGGGCCTCGACGCGTCGATCGCCGGCCGGATGTTCGAGCCGTTCGTCACGACGAAGAAGGATGGTCTCGGCGTCGGGCTCGCCATCTGCCGGTCGATCGCGGAGCGCTACGGCGGCCGCCTCTCGGCGGCCTCGCCTTCCGAGGGAGGCCTTCGAATGACGCTCCAGCTGCCGGTGTTCCCAGTGCCGCGGGCCCGCCGGTGAGCGCTTCGCCCGTCGTGCACGTCGTCGACGACGACGCCTCGATGAGGCGCTCGCTCGCGCGGCTTCTGACCGGGGCGGGCTATCAGGTCGCGCTCTACGCGGCGGCCGAGGAGCTCCTCGCCGTCGCGGGCCCGAACCTGACGGGCTGTCTCCTGCTCGACCTGCGCCTGCCGGGCGCGAGCGGCCTCGAGTTGCAGGCGAAGCTCGCCGCGCGCGGCTGCACGGCGCCGGTCGTCTTCCTGACGGGCCACGGGGACGTCCCGGCCGGGGTGCGGGCAATGAAGAACGGCGCGGTCGACTTCCTCGAGAAGCCGGTCGCGGGCGACGAGCTGTTCGCCGCCGTGCGAGCGGCCGTCGAGCGCGAGGCGACGGCACGCGCAGGCGGCGCGGAGCTCGCCGAGCTGCGGGCGCTCGCGGCATCCCTCAGCGATCGTCAGCGTGACGTGTGGCTGCGGGTGGCGGCCGGCCATCTCAACAAGCAGATCGCCCACGATCTCGGCCTCGTCGAGCGGACCGTCAAGCTGCACCGGGCGAAGGCGATGGAGAAGCTGCGCGCCCGGTCGACGGCCGATCTCGTACGCACCGCCGAGCGGCTCGGTCTCGTCTGGCCCGGGGCATCTCCGTCATAGAAGCGTAATATTTTCAGCGATTTACGGCTTCACCAAGGGGCAGGTTCCGTACTTCGGGCCGTCCGGGCATGATGATCGAACCCTTTACGGAAAATGCCCACTCGAGCCCTCGCCGAACACCCGCCCGGTCCCGTCTCCTCCTTTCTCGTCGACCGCTCCCGCGAGCCCTGGTCCCTGCAGGGGCTGGCGTCGGAGCTCGGCCTGAGCAGTCGGACGCTGAACCGCGTGATCCGCCGGGAGAGCGGGGTTTCGCCGATGACCCTCCTGAGGCAGGCGCGCCTCGCGGAGGCGCGTGCTCTCCTCGAGGCGCCGCGACCGTGGACCAACGTCACGCGCGTCGCGTTCGACTGCGGCTTCAACCACCTCGGCCGCTTCTCGGTCGAGTACGCCCGCCGCTTCGGCGAGTCGCCCTCCGAGACGCTGCGGCGCGCGCGTCGGCGGGCGGCCTGAGCCTCCCGACGACACGGCCCGCCCGGCGACGTCAGATCACTTCGACGCGCACGCGAGCGTCTCGTCGAGCCAGGTGACCGACGCTTCCTTCCCCTTCGTCGCGAACGTGACGTTCTGGCCCTCGTACTTCGCCCCGCTCGCCGCGGGAACGAGCCAGGCGACGACCGAGCGGTCCCCGCGCTCGAGCCGCACCGTCTTCGGGTCCGTCTCGAAGAAGGTCGCGACCACCTCGTTCGCGGGGTTGTGCTGGCAGGCGAACGACGTCGGGCCCGTGGCCGCCACGAGCCCCCACGTCGCCTGCAGCTCCGAGATGCGGACCCGGTAGCTCGCCTCGGTGCAGTCGCGCACGCTCGCGACCGTCCAGCTCGCGGTGATCCACGTCGGGTCGCCGTTGCGGCACTTCCAGCACTCGTCGCGGCCCTTCACCCAGCCGCGCTGCTCCGCGCGCAGCGTGGCGGCCATCCCGTCGCGGGCCTTGGCGAGAGCGGCCTTGTAGACCCCGTCGAGCTTCCGGTCGAGAGCCGCGAGCCCCTGGTCCTTGCAGACGAGCTGCTGGACCTCGCCCTGCGCCTTCGCGCAGTCGAACGCCGGAGCCGCCGCCGCTCCCTCGGCTCCCGCCGTCGGCACGAGGCCCGGGGCGAGGACGGCGGCGAGACAGAAGGACCGGACGACGGATGCGGGCACGGCTCCTCCTTCGAGGCGGCGGCGAACCGCCACTAGAGCTGGTCCTCCCACGCGAGCGACTCGAACCAGTGCCTGTGCTTCTCGGCGAGCCAGCCGCTGTCCTGCTGGCAGCGGATCCACGTGTCGAGGAACGACAGGAGGTCGGGGTCGCCCTTCCTCGCGACGATCGCCTCGCGGGTGCGGGCGAGCGGCTCGGCGAACGGGACGAAGAGCCGCGTGTCGGCCTTCGCGAGCAGGAACTCCGGCGCGGGGCTGCGGGCCACGAAGGCGGCGACCTTGCCGGAGAGGAGGGCCTCGAGCGCCGTGTCCTCGTCGTCGAACTTCTGCAGCTTCGCCTTCGGGAACGCCTTCGCCGCGACCTGCTCGCCGATCGCCCCCGCGCGGACGCCGATCGTGACCTCGGGCCGGTCGAACGCGGCGGCCGTCTTCAGGGTCGCCGCCTTCTCGCGGCTCGCCACGAGGCGGACGGCCGACTCGGCGAAGGGGATCGAGAAGTTGGCGACGAGCGCCCGGGCCGGGGTGATCGCCATGCCCGAGACGATCACGTCGAAGCGGTCCTGCAGCAGGTCGTCGAGCAGGTTCGGGTACGACCCGGGAACGAGCTCCAGGTCGACGCCGAGGTCGTCGGCGAGCTGCTTCGCGACGTCGACCGAGAAGCCGACGACCTTGCCGTCCTTCGACGGCATCACCCAGGGCACGAAGGTCGAGACGCCCACGCGCAGCACGCCGCGACGGCGGACCACGTCGAGGGTGCTCGACGCGGGCGGGAGGGTCGGCATCGCCGTCGTCGCGGTGCCGCGGGGGATGAGGACCTCGGGCGCCGGCGCTTCGGCCGGCGCGGCCGGCGCCGCGGCGGGAGCCTGCGCCCGCGCCGGGGCCGCGAGGCCGAGAATCGCGAGGCCCGCCGCGAGGCCCGCGCACGTCCAGGAGTTCTTCGTCATCGTTCCTGCTCCTCCGGTCTTCCGGGACGGCATTAGCGGTCGCGGTGGTACGCGACGACGTTGCTCCGGTCGTTGCGCTGGGTGAGGGTGAAGCCGCTGCCCGTCTTCTCGACGTCGAACTCCTGGTCGCCGAAGACGACGGTGCCGTTGCGGTAGTTGCCGTAGGCCTTCTGTCCCTCCGGCAGGAACGCGGTCACGCTGCCGCTCGGCGAGACCTGGATGGCCACGTCGGTCCGGGCCTGCGTGTTGTAGCCCTCGAAGCGGCCGACGAGCCAGCTCGGGACGACGTCGCGGTCGTCGTCGTGGTTCTTGTGCTTGCTCGCGATGATCGCCGCGGCCACCGCCGCGCCGAGCGCGACGCCGGCCACCGCGGCCCCGGCCTTCGCGTCGCGGTCGCGGTTCCGGTCGTATCGGTTGTCGTAGTAGTCGTAGCCGCCGTAGTGCGGCCGACGGCCCTCGTCGACGGCGAACTGCGCCCGGCAGCCGCGATCGACCCAGATGCCGCGGTGGTCGTAGCCCCAGCTGCGGCCGTACTGGCAGGCGAAGCGGGAGTACTCGAAGCGCAGCGCGACGTTGCCGTAGGTCTCGACCGAGCAGTACCGGTAGCGGTAGTCCCGGCTCTCGCAGGTGATCGAGCGTGCGTCGACGGCAGGGGCGGCGAGGAGCGCCACGAGGAGCGCGGCCACGGGCCGGGCGGTCCGCAGGACGATTGATCGCATCGACGGGTCCTCCGTGAGGGTTGTCGCGGTGGCGCGCGACGACGCGCCGCCAGCGATCCCCGAGGCTAGAGCGGGGCGGTGCCCGGTCGCTATCCGGTTCCTGCCACGGCCCGGGTGGCGCCGCGGCGCGTGTCGTATGCTTGCGGGATGCCTCCCACGACGGTGCGTCGGGCGTGGCTCGCGCTCGCGCTCGCGGCCCTCGCCGGGGCGGCGTCCGCCGACGAGCCGGCCGACGGCACGCCGTCGCGCGAGATCCGGACGTTCGCCGACGCGGGCCTGCAGGGCGGCCTCCGGCAGGTCGTGGAGCGCCTCGGGCTCGGGCCCGCGGTCGAGCGGCGCCACCTCGCGCTCGCCCTCGTCGACGTGACCGATGCCTCACCGCGGCTCGCGATGGTGAACGGCGACCAGATGATGTACGCGGCGAGCCTGCCGAAGATCGCGATCCTCCTCGGTGCTTTCGTCCAGGCCGAGCGCGGGCGGCTCCTGATCGACGAGCCGCTCCTCGCCGGGATGAACCGCATGATCCGCCTCTCGAGCAACCGCGACGCGAGTGCCGTGCTCGCGAGGGTGGGCGAGGCGGCCCTCGTCGACATCCTCACCTCGCCGCGCTACCACTTCTACGACGCCCGGGCCGGCGGCGGGCTGTGGGTCGGGAAGGCGTACGGCCCGGCCGCCGCTTACCTGCGCGATCCCGTCTCCCACCTCTCGCACGGAGCCACGGCCTACCAGGTGGCCCGCTTCTACTACCTGCTCGACCGCGGGCTGCTGCTCTCGCCCGAGCTGACCCGGCAGATGAAGGCCGTCCTGGCCGATCCCGGCATCCACCACAAGTTCGTGAAGGGGCTCGAGTCGCGGCCCGAGGTCCGGCTCTTCCGGAAGTCGGGCACCTGGCGCCAGTTCCACTCCGACAGCGCCCTCGTCGAGGGGCCGAACCGGCGCTACGTCCTCGTCGGGCTCGCGGACCAGGAGGAGGGCGGCGAGTGGCTCGTGCGCCTCGCGCTCCCGGTCGACGACCTCATCGACTCGCTTCACCCGAAGGCGGCGCCGGGGGGTGCAGCGACTCCATGAGCCGCTGCAGCCGGGTCGCGATCGCCATGTGCACACCGGCCGAGTTCCGCCGCAGCACGTTCGACACGATCGTCACCACGTAGTGGAGCCGCCGGGCGCCGGCGGGGTGCTCCACGATCGCGACCGAGTTCATGTAGTTCTTCACGTTGCCGGCGTAATCGACGCAGCGGTAGCCGGGCTCGGGCCGGCACTCGTAGAGCGACCCCGACTTGAAGTAGAGGGCGGCCGGGGCGAGGGCGGGCGACGCCGCGTAGCGGATGCGCCGCTCCGTCAGGTAGAGGAGGCGCTTGATCTCGCGGCTCGAGAACGCATCGACGAGCCTGCCTTCCTCGAGGAGCAGCAGGTAGCGCGCGAGCTCGCGGGCCGACCCGTAGCTCTCCCCGGGGCCCGGCACGATCGCCTTGCCCTGGTGGGTGAACACGCTGCCCTGGCGGAGCAGGTTCACGTCGAGCCCGTTGCGGCCGATCGGGTCCACGAAGGTCTGCTCGAAGAGGGCGGTGAGGTCGCCCTTCCTCGTCTCCGCGAAGAAGCGGCGGATCTCGGCCTCCGGCCGCGGGTAGTCCTTCCCGAACCGGCGGAGGAGCATGGCCTCGCGCATCACCATGCCGGCGGCCGAGTTCGAGCTCGGCGAGAGCATCCAGTCGAGGTACTCGTAGAGAGAGCCCGTGTCCCCGACGCGGATCGTGCGCCGCGCGAGCGTCTTCGTCGCGGGGTCGAAGAAGCGGACGGTGTGGTGGTCCGACTGCGAGAAGGCGTCGGCGGTGACGATCGTGTCGCGGAGCACCGCCGTCCGCTTCGCGACGTCGTCCGGCCACGCGTCGGCGAGCCCCTGGAAGAGGGCGAGGGCGACGACCAGCTTCCCGACGCTGCCGACGTTCTGGCGGTAGTCGCCGCGGTGCTCGGCGTAGCGCGCCCGGTCGGGGTCGGTGAGGTCGAGGACGGCGACGCCGTACGCGTCGGCGTCGCCGCCGAGAGCGTCGACGACGCGCCGCGACAGCTCCGGGTCGGGAGCCGGCACCGCGAGCTCGCGGCCGGCGAGGCGCAGGTCGACGTCGGCGAGGCCGAGGAGCGCCCCCGGCGGCTGCTTCCCGCCGGGAAGCCTGCCGTCCTGGACGAGGCGGATCGCCAGCAGCCGTCGGATGCCGGTCGACTCGTAGCCGTCGAGCGGGTAGGCGCCGGCCGGCGCGGCGACGGCGGCGGCAAGGAGAGCGGCGAGGGCCCTCATGGCCGGGGCGCCTCCGTCATCGACACCGACGTGCCCGACAGGCGGGCGGCCTGGGCGCGGTCGAGCCCCTGCAGGAAGGCGTTGCCCCGCGCCCGCGCGCTCTCGTTGAACGGCCGGATCTGCAGGAGGTAGAGCCGGCCGTCGACGAACGCGAACTCCACGTCGGCCGCGGTCGGCTGGCCCTCGCCGTCGAGGATCGGCGGGAAGCGCGACGGCAGGGCCCGCCAGAACGCGACGAGCTGCTCGATCTCCCCGGGCCGCAGCACCTCCTCGCTGCCGGTCGCCTCCTGCTCGACGACGCCGCCCGTCGGCACGCAGACGATCCTCCGCGGGGCCGTCGCCGCGGCGAGGAGGCGTGTCTCGCCGCTCGCGGTGTCGACCCGCAGCATCTCGGCGGCCTGCCCCTCGACGGCGCCCTGGGCGCCCTCGTTCACGGCGATCGAGAGCACCGCGCGGTCGCCCGTGTCGAGATCCTGCGTGACCATGACGCCCGACTTCTCGGACGGGACGGTGCGCAGGAGGAGCACCGCGGGGTAGACGTGCTCGGGCCCCGTCATGTTGCCGCGCCGCCACGCGAACGAGCGCGGCGAGAACGGCGAGGCCCACACCTGGGCGAGCGCCTTCATGACGTTCTCGAAGCCGGCGACATTCGGCAGCGTCAGGTTGATGCCCGCTCCCGTGAAGCCCGGCAGGTCCTCGACGTTCGTGTCGGAGCGGACGAAGACGCCGCCCCGGAAGGTGGCGCCGAACTCCCGGTCCATCGCCTCCTTCAGGCGGCGGCGGAAGTCCGGCCCGGGGTCGCAGGTCCGCACGAGGTCGAAGATCTCCGCGCGAAGGGCCTCGGAGGCCGCCTGCTCCTCGGGCGAGCCCTGCGGCATCGCCTCGATGCGGCGGAACTCGCCGCTCATCCACTCGAACACCGTCTTCCCGCTCCGCGCGTGCGGGCGATCGAGGACGGCCTCGCGGTAGAGGCCGAAGGGGATCGCGACGCCCGGCACCGTCGCGTCGGGGAAGGCGTGCCGGAGCTCTCCGAGCTTCGCCGCCTTCGGCCCGACGACGCGGCCGGAGTCGCTCGCGCGGAGGTCGTCGAGGCTCAGGAAGTCCCGCACCGAGAGGTCGAGCTTCTCGAGGTCCGGCCGGATGGCGACGCCGGCGGTGGGCGCCGACTGCCCGCCGAAGGCCGCGTCCCACTGCGGGGCGTCCTCCTCGAGCTGCACGACGCCGGAGCGGCTCGCGGCGAGGACGACCCTGCGGCCGTCGTGGGCCCGCAGCGCGTCGACGAGGCCCGCGTCGACGGCCACGTTCGGGATGCCGAGGTTGCGGGCGAGCAGCTGCACGTGCGACAGGGGGTTCCCCGCGCCGCGGGTGAGGATCCCGGCGACCGGCGGCAGCTCGGCCACCGTCTCCGGGAGGAGATAGATGCCGTCGCGCCGGAAGGACTCGAGCTTCCGAGCGTCGGCGCTCGTGTGGAGGACGCCGCGGGCGAGGCCGGGATTGAGCGCGGACAGGCCCGCGCCGACGCCGCGGCCGAACAGCTTCCGCTCGACGCCGGCGAGGCGGTCGGCGTCGCGCATGAGGCCGTCGAGCAGCTCCGAGTAGAAGAAGAGCGCGCCGCCGCGGAGGAGGTCCTGGGGGAACACGTCCGCGCGGGGCTCGATCTCCGCGAGCTTTCGCGTCGAGTCGTAGAAGTGCATCCGCAGCGTCTGGGTGGCCCAGCCGGGCAGGAGCGCCGCCTCGTGCAGCCGGCGGTGGTAGGCCGCGAGCGGCGCCTCGGCTCCGGAAAGCGCGTCGAACGTCGCGGCCAGCGTCCGCCGCTGGCGGCCGTTGACGTAGCCGGCGCCGTAGGCCGCCTCGGCCCCGGCCCGGAGGAGCGCCAGATGCTCGCCGCGCGCCATCGTGGCGAGCCCCGCCCGCAGCCGCGTGCCGAGGCGGAAGTGCTCGTCCTCGACGGCGAGGCTCAGGTCCACGAGCCGGAGCCGGTCGCCCGCGCCCCGCACGCGCCGGAGCCCCTCGCGCAGGTCGGCGAGGAGCGCTGCGGTCGCGAGGAGGCGGGTCGTGTCCGAGCCCGCGGCGCGCTCGCGGGCCGCCGCGGCCCGCAGCCTCTCGCGCCCCTCGACCGACCCGCGCAGGTCCGCGGCCGTCTTCTCGAGCACGTCGGCGAGGGGCGCCGGCGCGTACGCCGCGTCGATCGCGGCCGCGAGCGCCTCGAAGCGCGGCCGCAGCTCGGCGCGCGCCCGCGTCGCGTGGTCCCGCACCCGCTCGGCGTCGGGGGCATCGGGGCTGCCGTGGATCTTCGCGCGCAGCGCGGCGAAGCCAGGGTCGAGGTCGGCGAGCGCGGCCGCCTCCTGCCGCACCTTCTGCACCGTCGCCGTCTCGCGGCCGTGCGGCAGCAGGCGGGCGGCCGCGCGCAGCGCGGCGTAGCGGTGGCCCGTCCACTCCGGGCTCGCCGCCATGGCGAGGAGGAGATCGCGGGCCCCGGCCCGCTCGTCCTCCTCCTGCACCGCCCCCCGGTAGAACTGGGCGCGGCGGAAGATCCAGCCGTCGTCGACCGCCACGAGGTACTTCTCGACGAGGATCTGGCCGAGCTCGTCGACGAAGCCGTCGCGCGCGAGCGCGGCCTCGGCGTCGATCCCGGCGAGCACGTTCGCGACGAGATAGCCCTTCCCGCGCAGGGCCTGGGCCTTCGAGCTCCACTCGCCGTGCTGGACGCCGCCGCCCCGCTCGGCGCAGGCGAACGCCTTCGGCGGCTGCACCGTGCCGTCCTTGCAGAACCAGCGGATCTGCGCGAACGGTCCCCGCTCGGCCGCCTTCATCTCCTGGATCCAGGACGTGTAGGCGGCGGTGTCGGCCGCCGCGCCCCGCGCGAGGGCGAGGGCGAGAAGGACGCCGGCCAGCACGGGCGCGCGGAGCGCGAGCACCGTCAGGCCTCCTGGCCGCCCGCGCCCTCCGCGCGCGGGTGGTTGTAGCGCGCGAGGAGATAGCGGATTCCCACGGCCATCACGTCCTCCCAGGCCCGCTCGACGTCCGACGACCACTCGGGGTCGGTCTCGCGCACGGTCGCGAGGAGCGCGTCGAGCCAAAGGTCGTAGAGCTCGGCCCCGATCGCCATCTGGTCGGCTCCGTGGCGGGCCGCCACCTGGTCGAGGTACGGCGCGGCGGACTTCCCGTCGCCCTGGGCCGCCACGAGCATGAGCTGCAGGGACGCCTGCAGCATCCGCTTCTGGCGGACGAAGTCGGTGCCTTTGAACTTCCTCCGGACCTTTGGCGAGGATCCGAGGAACCGGTCGTAGAAGCGATCGAGGAAGAGTCGGTCCGCGTTGCAGCGGCGAAGGCTCTCCTCGAGGCGATCGAGGGTGCGGTCGTCCATGGCGCGCTCCCGTCGTGTGGCGGATGCCGATTGACGAGAGTCTAGCCCATGGCCGCCGGGGCGTCCGGTCAGTCGCCCACCGCCCGCGGGCCGCCGCCGCGACGCGGGCCCTGGTCGTCCAGGCGTCGCACGGGAAGGCAGAGGCTGAACCCGCGCCGATAGGACGTCGCGATGACTCGCGGGGTCGACGGCGCGGCCGCGCGGAGCTTCCGGCGCAGCGTGTGGAGGCAGCGGGCGAGGCTCGCGTCGGAGGGCGCGCGCCTCGGCCAGGCGCGGACCGCGATCTCCTCCTTGCCCACCCGCGTGCCCCGCGCCTCGACGAGCGTCCGGAGGAACGCCTCCTCCGTCGGCGTGAGGTCGACCGGGGCGTCGTGGGCGAAGAGGACGCCGTCACGCCTCAGGCGGAAGGGGCCGAACTCGAAGTCGGCCGTCGGCGGCCCCGGTTCGGGCGCCCGCTCGACGAGGCTGATGAGGGCCATGGCGCGATGCTCACAGACGACCGCCCGGCGCGCTATCCGGAATCGGCCAGGCGCTCCCGCGGGGCCCGCCGGTTCCATGGTAGGGTGCACCCCGTCTCGAAGACGCGAGGAACGCCATGAATCCGACCCGCCGGAACGTGATCAAGGCCGTCGCGACGATGCCCTTCATCCTGCCCTCCCGGGTCTGGGCCGCCGGGACGGCGCCGAGCGACCGGCTCGGCGTCGGCTTCATCGGGATGGGCATCCAGTCGCGCGGGCTCCTGCGGGCGTTCCTGAACGAGGACGGCGTCCGCGTCGTGGCGGTCTGCGACGTCGACACCACGCGGCGGGAAGCCGCCCGCGCGCGGGTCGACGAGTTCTACCAGGCGGCCCCGGCGAGCGGCCTCCCCGGCTGCGGGGCCTACGACGACTTCCGGGAGCTCCTCGCGCGGAAGGACGTCGACGCGGTCGTGATCGCGACGCCCGACCACTGGCACGCGATCGTCACGATCGCCGCGCTGCGGGCGGGCAAGGACGTCTACTGCGAGAAGCCGCTGACGCACAACATCCACGAGGCCGTCGAGGTGATGAAGGAGGTCGACGCGAACCGCCGCGTGCTGCAGACGGGCTCGATGCAGCGCTCGATGAAGGAGTTCCGCGTCGCCTGCGAGCTCGTGAGGAACGGAGCCATCGGGAAGGTCGAGCGCGTCCTGTGCAGCTTCGGCGACCCCGCCGTGCCGTGCGACCTCCCCGAGGAGCCGATGGAGTTCGGCCTCGACTGGAACCAGTGGCTCGGCCCGGGACCCGCGCGCGCCTTCTCTTCGGTGCTCAGCCCGCGAGGCATGCACGAGCACTTCCCGGACTGGCGGCGGTACCGCGAGTTCGGCGGCGGCATGGTGACCGACTGGGGCGCGCACCACCTCGACATCGCCCAGTGGGGCCTCGGGATGGACGCGAGCGGGCCGGTCGAGGTGCGGCCGCCGGAGAAGGCCGACGCGGTGCGCGGGGCGACGCTCGTCTACGCGAACGGCGTCACGGTCACCCACGAGGACGGCTTCGGCGTCGACTTCTCCGGGACCGAGGGCCGCGTGCAGGTCAACCGCGGCCGCTTCACGTTCACCCGCAACGGCGAGAAGGTCGCGTGGTTCACGCGGCGCGAGGACGGCACCTCGTGCGAGGGGCAGGTCGCGAAGGCGGAGAGGGAGTACCTGAAGGACGCCAAGGTCCGCCTCTACGCGAGCGCCGACCACGTCGGCGACTTCCTCGCCCGCGTGAAGGACCGGAGAAAGCCGATCACGAGCGAGCAGGTCGGCGGCCGCTCGGCCGTCTGCTGCCACCTCATGAACCAGTCGTACTTCCACCACGCGCGCATCCGGTGGAACCCCGAGACGTTCGCCCTCGCCGGCGGGACGGGCCGTCCGGAGTGGCTGACGCGCGAGTACCGCGCGCCCTGGAAGGTCTAGCTCAGGCGGGCCGCCCCGCCCTCGTCACCTGTAGATGCCGAGGGCCTTCAGGACCGCGATCAGGATCGCCGCCCCGACGACGGACATCACCCAGCTCCACAGGGCGCCGCCGCCCATCCCGAGGGCCCCGGCGAGCCAGCCGCCGATCCCCGCGCCGACGATCCCCACGATCACGTTCGCGATCACGCCCATCTGGGCGTTCGTCTTCATCACGATGCTGGCGAGCCACCCGATCACGCCGCCGACCACGAGCTGGATCAACAGGCCCATCGACGCTCTCCCCCGGGGCCTCGGCCCCGCCAAACTCGTCCGCGTGCACGCGGGATGCGCCGGCGCGGCGACGCGCCGGCCCGACCATTCTCGCTCTCCCGCCGGCCGGCGGCTATCCGGAAACCGCCAGCGGGATCAGCGCTTCCGCCAGCCCAGGACGTCCGTCGCGACCGACCACCGCGGGCCGCGCTCGGCTTTCGCGCCCTTTCCGCGCACCCAGTAGTCGAGCTTGGCCTCGACGAGGCCGCTCGCCTTCTCCTCCTCGACGAAGGCGTCGATCCGCGCGAGGAGCTCCGTCTCGTCCGCGGGCACGACGAAGGCGACCGGCACGGATCCGAGGCCGGGCTCCGGCACGACCGCCGTGAACTGCGGGTGGAGGAGGCTCAGCGCGGTGCCGCGCGCGAGCCCGGTGTAGAGGGCGTCGAACCGGCCGGGCTCGGCCCGCGCGAAGTCGAGCGGCGAGTGGACCGCCACGATCTCGGCCGCGGGCAGGAGCGCGGCCATCCGCTGAGTCCAGCTCGGCCTTCCGAGGACGGCCACGCGCAGCCCGGCCCGCCGGCGGATCGCCTCGAGGCTCGCGAAGCCGGCCCGCTCGTGGTCGCGGACGACGAACGCCCACGCTTCCTCGGCGAACGGCCGCGACGCGAGGCCGCGCTGGTCGGCGCGGATCCGGCCGGCCGCGAGATCGCAGGCCCCGCTCGCGAGGGCCGGCCCGCGGCCTTCGCGCGGGACGGGGACGAGCTCCAGCCGGACGCCCAGCTCCGACGCGAGGGCGTTCGCGAGATCGATCTCGAAGCCGACGACCTCGCCGCGCCCGTTGCGGAACGACCACGGGACCTCGTCCTCGGTGAAGCCGAAGCGCAGGACACCCCTCGCCCGGATCTCGCTCGCCCGCCGGCCGGGCGTCGGCGGCGTCGCGGGCGGCTCGGCCGTCGCGCGCACCTGCACGGGGGCCAGGACGCCCCAGGCGCCCGTGACGTGGAGCCGGTCGAAGGCGGCACTGGCCGATTCCGGGCCGGGCAGGACGCGGGCCAGCACGAGGCGGCTCGCGCCGAGAAAGGCGCCGAGGATCACGACCGTGCCGGCGAGGACGAACCCGAGGCGCCGCGGCTGGAGCCGGAGCCGGCCGGCCATGAGGTGGGCCCCGAGGAGGGCCAGCGCGAAGACGTGCATCGCCGCCGCCGCGCTGCCGAAGCGGGCGTTGACGACGCTCGACACCATGAAGAGCTGGAAGAGATCGGCCGGCAGGCGGACGAGGTCGAGCAGGAAGGGCACCGCCGCGTAGATGCTGCCGAACAGGCTCAGGAGGCCGGCCCCGGCGAGGGCCGGGTACTCGGTGAGCGGCACGGGCGAGCCCACGTACCACCCGGCGAAGAGGACGAACACGAGGGTCAGGAGCTTCGCGCTGTGGGGGAACGTGAACGACGCCGGGACGAGCACGTCGACCGCCTCGTCGCGGACCTGCGGGTCGAGGCCGGACTCGGCGAGGAGCGCCTTGCCGCGCTCGGCGAGGAGCGGGAGCACCACGAAGAGGTTCGCCGTCACGAACGCGGTGAGCAGCGGGTCGAACGAGAGCGACACGATGCGCCGGTACGAGAGGCCCGTGAGCGCGGAGACGACGGCGGGCACGAGCCAGAACGTCAGGACGAGGGAGAGGCCGACGGAGACGAAGAGGTACGCCTGCAGCCGCTCGAGCTCGTCGACGCGGAGAGTGCCCGCGGCGTGGCCGGCGATCGCGAACAAGCCGAGCGGCGTGAGCCTTACGACGAGGCTGCCGGCCCGGCCCAGCGCCTGGTTCGCGATCTCGAGCGCGTCGAGGATCTTCTCCTTGCCCTTCACCCCGAGGAGGGCGACGCCGAGGAGGACCGCGAAGACGACGACAGCCGGCACGAGGTTGTTGGCGAGCGAGCGGAACGGGTTCGAGGGGATGTAGAGCTCGATCCAGTCGATGTCGGCGGCGTGGGCGGCCTCGACCGTCGAGAAGAACGACCCGCCCTTCTCGGGCGGCAGCCCGAGCGGGGTCAGGAACACGAGAAGCAGCCCCAGCGCCCAGAGCAGGGCGAGCGCCGCGCCGCCCTTCGACGCGAGGCGGCGGGCCTGGGCGGGCGTGCCGCGGGCGACGCCGACGACCAGCGACCCGATGACGTAGGGGAGGACGGTGACCTGCAGGAGCTGGACGAAGGCCTTCGCCGGCAGCTCGAGCAGCGCGGCCCGCTCGCCGAAGAAGAGGCCCACGGCGATGCCGGCCGCGAGGCCGACGAGGATCTGGCGGGAGAGGCTCACGGCCGCCGAGTATAGGGCCGCCGGCTCAGGCCGCGGTCACCGCGCTGCTATGATGCGGGATCGACCCCATGAAGATCACGATCGCCCACAGCCCCGACAGCGACGACGCGTTCATGTTCTACGGCCTCGCGAGGGGCGGCGTCCCGACCGGCGGGTTCGAGGTCCGGCACGTCCTCACCGACATCGAGACCCTGAACCGCCACGCCCAGGAGGGCCGGCACGAGGTGACGGCGATCTCGTTCCACGCGTACCCGTACGTCGCCGACAAGTACGCCCTCATGCCGTGCGGAGGCTCGATCGGCGACGGCTACGGGCCGCTGCTCGTCGCGCGCGAGCCGATGGCGCCGGGCGACGTCCGGTCCCGCACCGTCGCGGTGCCGGGCACCCTGACCTCCGCCTACCTCGCGCTGCAGCTCTTCGCCCCGGGCGTCGAGACCCGTGTCGTGCCCTTCGACCGGATCCTCGAGGAGGTCCAGTCGAAGCGGGCCGACGTGGGCCTCATCATCCACGAGGGCCAGCTCACCTACGGTGGCCACGGGCTGGTGAAGGTGGCCGATCTCGGCGTCTGGTGGAAGGAGGAGACGGGCCTGCCGCTGCCGCTCGGCGGCAACGCGGTGCGCCGCGACCTCGGCCCCGACACCATGAAGGCGCTCACCCGGCTCGTGCGCGAGACGGTGCGCCACTCCCTCGACCACCGTCCCCAGGCCCTCGAGTACGCGATGAGCTTCGCCCGCGGGATGGACCCGTCGGTCGCCGACCGCTTCGTCGGCATGTGGGTCAACGACATGACGCTCGAGATGGGCGAGCGGGGCCGCCGCGCGGTGCAGACGTTCCTCGACCGGGGGCACGCCGCCGGCGTCATCCCGCGGCGGCTCGAGGTCGACTTCGTCGACGCCTGAGCCCGGGCCTCAGTCCTTCTTCTTCCCGAAGCCGAGCCACCGGCCGACCCGCTCGGTGACCGCGTGCGTCGCCGCGCCCCGGGCCAGCCGCTGCGGCAGGTCCGTGCGCGGCGCGGCGGTCGTGCCCGTCAGCCGGAACTCGATCTCGGCGAAGCCGTCGGCGCGCGTGCGGAACGCCGGGCGCACCTCGGGCCGCGTCAGCCGGGCGTAGAGCCCGGGCGCGAGGGCCAGCTTCATGTCGAGCTCGAGCGCCCCGGTGTCGATCGCCGTCCACCCCCGCCCGGCGAGCTCGAAGGCCCGGCTCTTCATCGAGAGGGACGGGAACGCCATCCGTGCTCCCTGCTGGGTAAAGGAAGCGCGACACTCGTCGAAGTCCGGCCGCTCGAGCTCCGGGAGGCCGAGCGCCGCCGCGACGAGCGCCGTCGCGCGCCCCGAGCTCACCCGGCAGCCCGTCACCTCCGCCTCGCCGCGGCCGCGCACCGTGGCGAGACCGGCCGTGCCCTCGAAGCGCGCGCGGCCGCGGAGGCTCCCCGCGAGGCCGGCCACCGACCCGGCCTCCGCGAGGAGCGTCTCGATCTTCGCCCCGTCCACCTCGAGGCTCACCACCCAGCGGAAGCCGTCCTTCAGGATCACGCTCGCCTCGCCGGTGGCCTTCCCGCCGGCGACGCGCGCCCGGATCGGCGCGAGCTTCGCCTCGTCGCGCGAGAGGCGCAGCGGCGCCTGCGCGTCGCGTACGAACAGGCGGTCGCCGAGCGACAGCGTCCCCACGCGGGCGTCGCCCCGGCCCGTCGCGACCCCGGCCTCGACGTCGATCGCCGCGCCGAACGCGATCCCCTCGACCCGCGCGAGCGCGGCGCCCGTGGCGTCGCTCGCGCTGGCCGCACCGTCGTCGACCGACACGCGCCGCAGCCGCACGCGCAGCGGCAGCGGGGCCGCGCCCCCGCCGCCCCCGGCCGGGGCGAGCTTCTCGTAGTTGAAGGCCCCTCGCCGGTCGACGCGCAGGAAGAGGCGCGGCTTCGCCAGGGACAGGCGGTCGACCTCGACGCGGCCGAGGAGGAGCGGCAGGACGCGGTAGCGGAGAGAGAAGGCGTCGGCCTCGGCGAGCGCGCCCGTGAGCGGCGGCGGCTCGGCCACGCGCAGCCCAAAGAGGCGCACGCCGGAGAGCAGCGAGACCTCCGCGCGCCGCACGTCGACCTTCGTCCCGAGCGTCGTCTCCAGGCGTTCGGCGATCGCGCGGCGGAGCGTCTCGTCGTCGAGCGCGAGGAGCCGCCACGCGACGACCCCCGCCGCGACGAGTGCGAGCGCCGCGGCCGCGGTCGCGGCGAGCGCGAGGAGCCGGCCGGCGCGGAGGGGCTTCGAGGACCCGTTGTCCATGGGGGATTCTAGATGCGGCCGCGCCGCTCGTCGCGTCGCGTGACGCGGCTCACTCGCGGCCCGGGGCGCGGGCGGCGGGCCGCCACGCGAGGTCTACACTTGCAGGATGACGCTGGAGGAGCCCATGAAACCGGTGAGTCTCGTCGTCGCTCCCGTTCTCGCGCTGGCCCTCGTCGCCTGCCAGCCGAAGGGCGCACCGGCCCCGGCCGCCGCCGCATCGCCGTCCGCCGCCGCCGCGCCCGCAGCGGCCGCGCCCGCCGCCGCCGCGCCCGCCGCGGCCGCGCCCGGCGCCCCGGCGGAGGCCGCGCCGGCCGGCGCGCTCGCGGAGGCGCCGGCGCCGGCCGCCGTTCCCGCGGCGCGGCCAACCGCCGCTCCCCGCCGCGCGGCCGCGCCCCTGGCCCCGGCCGGCCCCGCGACCGCCCGGAACGAGCCCGCGCCGGCCGAGCCGGTCGCCGCGGCGCCCGCGCCCACGCCCAAGCCGACGCCCGCCCCGCTCGTCCTCGCCGAGGGGACGGTGCTGCCCGTCCAGCTCCAGGACACGCTCACGACGAAGACGGCTCAGCCGGAGGACCGCGTCGTCGCGGTGACCACCGAGGACGTCCTCGTCGGCGGCGCGGTTGCGGTGCCGGCCGGCTCCGAGGTCTACGGCTCCGTGGTCAGCTCGGTCCGCTCCGGCCGCGTGAAGGGCCGCGCCCACATCGTGGTGTCGTTCGACCAGGTGCGCGTCGGCCACCGCACGTACGACGTCGCGCTCAGCGGCTTCGACGTCACGGCCGGCTCGAGCAAGGGCAAGGACGCGAAGATCGCGGGCGGCGCGGCCGCGGCCGGCGTCGTCATCGGAGCGATCGCGGGCGGCGGGAAGGGCGCGCTGAAGGGCGGGGCGATCGGCGGGGCGGCCGGCGGCGCCGCCGTCCTCGCGACCCGCGGCGAGGAGGTCACCCTGCCGGCCGGTACGAGCTACCGCCTCACGCTGAAGAAGGCCCTGACGATCCCGAGGTAGGCCGCCTCAGCGGCCGGCGGCAGCGTCGAGACGGTCGAGCGCCCACGCCGCGTGCTCGCGGACGACGGGGTCCTCGTCGTCCGCGAGCCGCCGGAGCGCGGGGCGGTGCGACGCGTCGCCCGAGTTGCCCATCGCGACGGCGACGTTGCGGAGGAGCCCACGCCGCTTCGCCCGCTTCACCGGGCTGCGGCGGAACCGGGCGCGAAAGGCCTCGCCGTCGAGGGCCGCGAGGTCCCGCAGGTCCGGCGCGACCGCGCCCTCCCGCGGCGCGAACGCCGCCGCCCCGTGGTGGCGCCGGCGCCGGTTCCACGGGCACACGTCCTGGCAGATGTCGCAGCCGAAGACGTGACGTGAGACGCCCTCGCGCCGCTCCGCGGGGATCGCGCCCTTCACCTCGATCGTCAGGTAGCTGATGCAGCGCGTCGCGTCGAGGACGTAGGGCGCCGCGAGGGCGCCGGTCGGACAGGCGTCGAGGCAGGCCGTGCAGGAGCCGCACAGGTCGGCCCGTGGCGCGTCCGGCGCCATCTCGAGGTCGCTCACCACCTCGCCGAGGAAGAACCACGAGCCGTGCTCCGGGTGCAGGAGGCACGTGTTCTTCCCCCAGGCGCCGATCCCCGCCGCCGCGGCGTACGCCCGCTCGACGATGGGGCCGGTGTCCGCGTAGGCGCGGGACTCGAAGGGCCCCGCCTCCTTTCGCAGCGCCTCGACGACCCTCCCGAGCATCGCCTTCACGACGTCGTGGTAGTCGTCGCCCCACGCGTAGCGCGAGATCCAGCCGCGCTCCGGCGGCGCCGCGGTGGAGTACGGGTGGGGCGTGTCGTACTGGAGCGCGACGCAGAGGATGGAGCGCGCCCACGGGAACGCCGCCCGCGCGTCGCTGCGCTTCTCGACCTGGCTCGTCAGGTACGCCATCTCGCCGGCGTGGCCGCGCGCCACCCACTCGGCGAGGAAGGCGAGCTCGCGCGGCGCGGCCGGGTCGGCGACTCCCGCGAGGTCGAAGCCGGCCTCGAGGGCCAGCGCCTTCGCGCGCGCGGCGAGGGCGCGCCCGTCCACGCTAGCGCGGCGCCGACGCGCCGCAGGCGGGGCAGTCCGCGTCCGGCTCCGGCAGCGCTTCGCCGCACTTCGCGCAGACGGCCGACTGCGAGCCGAGGCCGAGGCCGCACTCGGGGCACTCGGCCGCGCCCGGGGTCTGGCGCGCGCCGCAGGCCGGGCACTCGACGTAGCCGCGCCCCGCCGCGAAGCGCGTCTCGACGGCCTCCGCCTCCGCGTCGTGGTCCTCGCTGAGGAGGGCCGGGCCGAGGGCGCGCAGCGCATCGGTCGCGTCCTCCTCCTCGACGAGCAGGGCGTAGCGCACGGGCGCGCCGTCCGCGACCGGGGGAATCTCACCGATGCGGTGGGCGATCTCCGCGTCGCGCAGCGTCTCGGCGAGCGGCAGGATCTCCGCCGCGCGCGACGCGACGAACACCACGCGGGGCGCGGGCACGTCCGTGGCCGCGGCCGCCGACGGCGGCGCGGAGAGCGGCTCCCCGTCGTCGCCGAGCGTGCGGTCCTGGAGCTCGCCGCCGCAGTCGGCGCACACCGCCACGCCGGGACGGTACTCCTCGCCGCAGTCGCGGCACACCCGCACGTGCTCGCTCACTTCTTCTCCTTCGAGGGCTCCGCGCCGCACGCGCAGGGCGGGCAGCCGCTGTCGAGGACGACCCGCCACTCGCCGTCGCGGCCCCGGCGCCAGGTCGAGGTGAAGGTGCCGGTGCGCGTCCCGTCCGGCGCGAAGACGGGCCCCTGGCTGAGGGCCAGGGTGCCCGACGCGATGACGTGCACCTCGCCCGGCTTCCACGAGAACGGCGCCTTTTCGCCCTCGAAGTAGCGCTTCCAGCCGGCGGCCACCGCGTCCCGCCCGCGCAGCTCGTGCGGGCCGAGGAAGACCGCCTCCTCGTCGACGAACGCCGCGAACGCCGCGTGGTCGCGGTCGGCCATCGACTTCGCGAACGCCTCCTCGCGCGCGCGGACCTTCGCCGCGAGA
>WBZP01002077.1_pt1 | contig 23628 bp, 19 predicted proteins | sample 5204301 | NCBI WGS metagenome assembly WBZP01 (sample SAMN12412401, study PRJNA552823) | activated sludge metagenome | isolation source: activated sludge from nitrification reactor of wastewater treatment plant... | place: USA: Pennsylvania | collected 2017 | reverse complement strand
AGTCTGGCCATCAGCGTGCCTGATGGGAATACTGCCGCTGTGAGAAAAAGGAGCAGGAGTGAATGGAAGGGTGTGACGGGTCCGGCGTCCAGGAGATCGGGGAGAAACGCCGTTCAGGCGTTTTCCCCTACCACGGCGACTGCTTTGGGACGCTGTGAGGCAATATCTCGCACGTTGCCGGGAAGTTTCTGCGCATCGTCGCCCCAGGATGTCACGCCCATATCAGACATGCCCTGAAACTTCGCGCCGTCTTCCATGGAAAACGCCGGCGCATGCACTTCGCCGACGAGGAGACCGGTCTTCAATAATTGAATGCGCTCCGTCGCCCGGACGGTGGCCTTGATCTTTCCGCTGCTGATGATCGTCCCGGCAGTAATGGTCCCCTGCACGACCCCGTCTTCGCCGATCACGACCGTCCCACTGGTTTGCAGATCACCCTCCAGCCGGCCATCGATACGCACCGTGCCTTCCACATGGATTTCACCCCTGAGCAACACACCTTTGGCCAACAGGGTGATATTGTCGCTTTCCACAAAGCCGGGTTTCTTCATCATCTCGAGCTCCTTGTCGCAGGCAGTGGCGGATGAACCGGAGAACCATCGCAACATGAGCCGAGCCTACACCAGCTTTTCGACGACACCTAGAAAAAACCAAAACTGCGCTTCACCCGTTCCCAGAGCCCGCTTCCATGCACTTCGCAGTACACCGACGGCTCCGTGCCTTCGATAAATAGCTCCGCCGAACGCTGCGGACATTTCGAGGTTGCCAACTGGAAAGACTGCGGGTCGATCTCACGCGTGACCACGGCCGGCGGCATGACAAAGTCATGTGATGCAGCCGGCATGATCTGGCGCACAAACTCGACCCACATCGGAAGGGCTGCTTGCGCTCCAGTCAGATGCAACGCTTCCTCGTCGTCGAATCCCACCCACGCACCCACCACCACGTCCGGCGTGTAGCCGACAAACCAGGCATCGCGATAGCCGTCCGTCGTCCCCGTCTTGCCCGCCACGATGCCGTGCAGGCCCATCGCCTTCGCCTTTGCGGCCGTCCCGCGTTCGACGACCCCCTTCAACAACGAGGTCATGACATAGGCCGCTTGAGGCGACACGGCCTGATGCCGCACCGGCGTATGGTGCCAGGCCGGATCTCCTTCCGGAGTCATCACCGCCTGCAACGCCGTCGGCGACACAAGCAAGCCCTCATGAGCCAGGGCGCCGAATGCCGAGGTGATTTCCAGAAGGGAGACGGCCGAAGTGCCCAGCGCAATGGACAGATTGTCGGCCAGCGGACTCCGGATGCCCAACCTCTCCGCCACGCGGAGAATACGTTTTGTCCCGACAGCCTGCGCGATCTTGACCGCCGGAATATTCAGCGACTGTTCCAACGCCGTCCGCAGGGACACCGTGCCGTGGAATTTATGGTCGTAATTCTGCGGAGCCCAATGGCCGGCGCCGGATTCAAACGTCACCGGCTCATCGACGATGGAGGTCGCCGCCGTAATCGGCTGTCCGCCGGCCAGTTCGCGTCGCGCGTCCAAGGCCGCGAGATACACCAGCGGCTTGAAAAGGGACCCGGGCTGACGTTTCGCCTGCACCGCCCGATTGAATTGGCTGGCACGATAATCGCGGCTGCCCACCATCGCCAGAATGCCACCGGTCTTGGGATCAAGCGCTACTAGCGCGCCCTGCACGACGGAGGGATGTCCCTTCAGTGCCGGATAGGCTGCTTCCAACTTAGTGAGTTCACTTTCCAGCGTGTGAGTGGCCAACCGCTGTAACACCGGGTCCAGCGTCGTATAGGCCCTGACGCCATCCGGGAGCGGCGCGCCCGTCGCTTCCTCCACCTGCCGAAGCAGATAATCCACGAAGAACGGCGCATCGGCCAATGTGTCCTGCGGCGGCATCACTTGAACCGGCGTCTTGACGGCCTGCGTCCAGACCTCGTCGCCGATCAGTCCCTGTTCGTGAAGCCGGCCCAACACCACATCCCGACGCTGCTTGGCCAATGCAGGGTTCCTCAATGGCGAATAGGTGTTGGGCCCTTTGATCATGCCGACCAGCAACGCCGCCTCCTCCAGGCTGAGCGTATCCACACGTTTACCAAAATACCGGTGGGCCGCCTCCCCAACGCCATAGATCGACACGGAACCGACCTGGCCGAGGTAAATTTCGTTAGCATAACTTTCGAGGATGGCTTGTTTCCGGTATTTCGCCTCCAGCACCAATGCGGCAATCGATTCCTTCACCTTTCGTCCGAACGTCCGTTGCGGAGAATAGAACAGATTCTTTGCCAACTGCTGCGTGATCGTACTGCCGCCTTGAATGACCGTTCCTCGGGTCACGTTCGTCCACACCGCCCGGCCCACGGCGATCGGATCAATGCCCGGATGGCTGAAGAATCGACGGTCTTCGATGGCGAGGAGAATATCGAGAAACCGCGGAGACAGATCGTCGTACGACACCCACTCCCGCACCTGGCGGGAGGCGCCGCGCAACCCGCTGATCAACTGCGGCTCCAGATAGGCGGGAAACAACTCATCGCCGGTTTGAATGGAGAGCACCCGCGCAACCCGCCCCTGCTCAAGCACCAGCCGGGCCGGCACCGGCCGTAGATGAAAGTCGGCAAACTCGTGCAAATAGATATCGATCTCGGCCGGAGCGACGCGATACTCCCCGGGTGCGCGCACCGCCGTCTCCACGGCCTGATACCCGAGCCGGTTCAGGCGTTCGAGCAGATGCGAGGAGGCGATGTCCAAATCGGGTTTCAGCAGGAAGGGCGCGCCATAAATGAGGCGGGGAGGATGCTCATCACCCGCCGGCAGCGCGAGACTGGCGGAGAGATACAGTCCATAGCACACGGCACTCGCCGCGACGAGAAATACGACGCCCGCCAATACCAACAGTCCTCGAACAAACCAGCGCCTCGCGAACGTCACCACCGGATCCTCATGTCGGTGAGCATACGCGATCCCGCGAACGAAATCACACTCATCGGCCCTCTTTCACCTACACTCCACGAGTTGACCCGCTTGACAAAGCACCTTGCGTCCTCTTAGATGGGCGCCACAAGACCGGCCGGCTACGATCTTGTACCTAGACTTATTCACACCAGGGAGTTACCGGTGAGCTCGATGCGCCTCCTTACTGCCACTGCTTCACAAGAAACCGACTTGCCTGCGGCACATCTGCCGCACCCGGGCGAACGCCGGCAGAACCTGCGACGGCATCGACCCGGTCACACCACCGCACGGCTCCTCCTCGCCTGTGGCGCTCTTCTCGGCGCGATGGCAGCGACTATTCCCGAACCCGTGTCGGCCGGAAGTTTTCGCATTTACGACCATAGCGCTTCGGCAACCGGTCAGGCCTCTGCTTTTACGGCGCAAGCCGATGATGCATCGGCGGGATACTACAATCCGGCCGGCATGACCCAACTGCGGGGCGTTCAGCTCTCCGCCGGCACCACGCTCATCGCCGGCGGGTTTTCGTTCCAGAATGCCGCGGGCACGCAGGCGAACGGAGATCTCCGCGGCAGCGTGGCGATACCGCCTCCGTCCAATCTCTACATCACCGCGAATCTGAAAGACCTCGGCATCGGCTCCTCCGACAGCACCGCTATCGGCTTGGCGGTCTTCAGCCCGTTCGGCACCTTAACCCGCTGGCCGGACAGCAGCCCCTTTTCCACCGCCACCACCAAGGCGGCATTTGAGTTGATCGACATTCGCCCCTCCATTGCCTTCAGACCCCTCCCGGACCTAGCCATTGGATTGGGAGCAGACGTGTACACGTTTTCAGGAGCCTTCGGCGAAGGACAGGTCGAACGGCAGTTTCGCTGGCCGGGAGGGCTGGGCATTCCAGCCGGGACCGGCATGGAGTTGAACGGGCGGGACACAGCCGCGGGATTCAACGCCAGCTTGCTCTACACACCATTGCGAAATGAAGACGGACGCCCGCTCGTCAATATCGGCCTCATCTATCGGAGCCAGGCCACGCTGCACCTCGACGGCCAATTGCTCGCCGGGGGAACCCGTGTCGCGGATGCCCGCACGACGTTTGTGGTGCCACAAGTCCTCACCGGCGGCATTGCCCTCTGGCCGGTGCGCAATAAAGAGCGGGAATGGAAACTGGAATTGGATGTGGATTACACCGGCTGGAAATCCGTGCGCAACCTGGACTCGCACCTGTCGAACGGACTCACGATCGCAACTCCGGCCAATTGGATCAGCGGCTACACCGTCATGATCGGAACGGAACACAAGTGGCTGAACCCCGAACCGCTTCCGGATTGGGACATCGCCCTGCGCGCCGGTTACTGGCATTCCCAGAAAGCCATTCCTGACCAGACCTTCAACCCCGCCATTCCCGACGGCGACAACCATGCCGTTTCCACAGGCATCGGATTCATGTGCCGGGACAACGGGAAATTTCTCGGCGTGATCCCCTGCGGGGGATCGGGCAAAACGCTCAGTCCGAAAGGCCTCGGCATCGACTTGGCCTACCAGGCGATCATCTATGAATCCAGAACCGTCGCCGGTAATGTGAATCCGACCGTCAACGGAACGTACAACACCACGCTGCATGTCGGGTCGCTCAATCTGCGTGTAAATTTTTGATGCCCGTACCCTCGTCGATCGTGCTAGAGTACGCTATCGCACGGTACGTACACTCCGCGTGATCTTGCGTGCACGATGAATCTGTTATCGAGCGAGGCCTCCCGATGGATCGCCCGGCCCATACCGACCCGTCCCCGGATCTGCAAACCCAACAAGTCTACGTGCTGTATCGCAACATGCCCACCGGCGTGTTGGCGAGCGCCGTCAACGCCGCCATCCTTGCTGCAGTGGAATGGCCCGTCGTTCCCCATACGCCATTGCTCCTCTGGGTTATCTTCCTCTGGGTCGTCGCGGGTGCGCGGGCGCTCCTGATCTTCAACTATCGCCGAACAATTCCTCCTTCCTGGAGCAGCGCCGATTGGCACCGGTGGATGCTGATCAGCACCACGCTGGCTGGCATCGGCTGGGGCAGCAGCGTCTATTTTCTCACCCCCGAGATTCCACTCCCCTACGAACTGGTTCAGCTGTTCGTGCTCGGCGGCATGACCGCGGGGGCCGTGTCTGTCCTGTCGGTCTCCTTTCCGCTGTTCCTCTGCTACGCCTTGCCTGTGGCCCTCCCCATGCTCGGACATCTCTTCTTCAGCGGCCATGACTTTCACGTGATCATGGGGGTTATGGGCACCCTCTTTCTTTTCGCCACGATCCACTCATCCTGGACCTTCAATCACGTGCTCCTGTCCTCCATGCGCCTGCAGTTGGAAAAGCTTGGGCTCGTGCGATCGCTGACCACGCGCACGGAAGCGGTGGAGCGGCTCAACCAGGAAATCACCAAAGAGATTCATGACCGCCGCGTGATCGAAGAGCAATTGCGAACCGCGCACAGCGACCTCGAGCAACGCATCGCCGAACGCACGGCCGACCTAGCCCAGGCCAACACCAGGCTCCAAGAGGAAGTTCAGGAACACCGTCGGACGGAAGGGGCCCGGCTCTCAAGCGAAAAGCGGTTCAACTATCTCACCGACAATCTCAACCAAGGCGTCTGGTTTGCCCGCGCGCAGCCGCCTCAGGTTCTCTACGTGAACCCGGCCTTCGAGCGGATCTGGGGACTGCCGGCCGCGCGCTTCTACGAGAACCCCAAACTCTGGCGAGATTGCGTGCATCCGGACGACCAGCGGCTCGTAGCTGAAATCTACGACGCGGAACTGTCCAGTTCGACAGGCCGCGATGTGCAACTGCTCTATCGAATTGTCCGGCCCGACGGCAAGATCCGTTGGATTCACGATCGCATGGTCATCCATCGCACCGAGACCGGCGACGTCGACAGTCTCAGCGGGATTACGGAAGACATTACGGATGCCCGCGAACTGGAAGATCAATTGCGTCAGGCGCAAAAAATGGAAGCGGTCGGGCGATTGGCCGGAGGCGTGGCCCACGATTTCAACAACGTCATGACCGTCATCCTCGGTTACAGCGCGGTCTTGCTCCAGGAATTGAGTCAGAACTCCTCCGCCCGCTACTTCGTGCAGGAGATTCAGAGCGCCGGCGAACGCTGCGCGGCGCTCACCGGCCAATTGCTGGCCTTCAGCCGCAAGCAAATGCTCCATCCGGTGTCATTGGATCTGCATCGGGTCATCCGCGATCTCATGGCGCTGCTGAAGAGCCTGCTCGGCGAACACGTCTCCATCGTGCTGCAGCTCGATCCCAGTCCGCGATGGGTCAAAGCAGACGCCGTCCAACTCGAACAGGTCCTGCTCAACCTGGCCGTCAACGCCCGCGACGCGATGCCACATGGCGGCACGTTGACCATCGACACCTGCCAAGTTCTCCCCGACGAGGTATGGGGAACGGGCCACGACTCGCGCACCAGCCGTACCTATGTGCGGCTTCGGGTACACGACACGGGCACAGGCATTGATCCCGCCACGAAGGCCAAAATTTTTGAGCCGTTCTTCACCACCAAACCGCCGGGGCGCGGAACGGGGCTGGGGCTCTCCACCGTCTATGGAATCGTGCATCAAAGCGGAGGGACGATTTCCGTAGAAAGCGCCGTGGGCCAGGGCACCACGATGACGGTCTATCTCCCGGAAGTTGTACCGCCTCATATCGCCCTGCCGCCTGCATCCCCAGAACCAGACCACAAAACGGGAACAGAAATCATTCTCCTGGTGGAAGACGAACCCTCGGTACGTCTGCTCACTCAGCACATTCTCCGCACCCATGGTTATACCGTGCATGAAGCGGAGGACGGATTCCAAGCTTTGGATTTGATCCGCCGCAACACCCTGCACATTGATTTGCTGATTACCGACCTGGTGATGCCGGGCATGAACGGGAAAGAGCTCGCCATGCGGATGCGCAGTCACTTCAGCGATCTGAAGGTCCTCTACATGTCGGGATACAGCGAGAACCCGCCTGTCACAGGAATAGAGGCTCAGGGACAGACGACTTTTCTGCAGAAACCCTTCTCGCCGGAAGACCTGATCCGCCTGGTACGAGAGATCCTGCATTCGGTCTCCCCCGCCCGGCCTGGATGAGATATGACGATCATCTCCAGGTAACGGAGATCGAAGCCCGGGGACAAGAAGATCGGACGACGGAGCAGGAGTTTGCTACTTCGCTGGATCAGTCAGGGAGGAGTGACCGACCGGCGCGTCGATGGTCTGCGGATGTGTAATCCACTGCGGTAGCAACGACCCGACCACCATTCCACCCGCCGCCACCAGGGCTCCCACCAGCTGCGGAGGCCAGACCTGATCCGGCGTTGCCGCCGACTCCAGCACCAACCAGGTTCCAAGCCCTGCGACAATGGCCAGCAGCGCCCCTTGGGTGGTCGCTCGCGACCAATAGAGTCCGGCCAGCAACGGCACAAAAGCCGCAACCAACGTCACTTTATACGCGCTCTCGACCATTTTGAAAATGCTGGCCTCCGAGTTGAGGGCAAACAGCAGCACGCTGGCGGCAAACCCCACCAGCACCAATCGCATCACCAGGAGCAATCCCCGGTCGCTGATCGTCGGCACGAACCCCTTCACGATGTTTTCACTGAACGCCACCGAGGGCGCCAGCAAGGTGGCCGACGAACAGCTCATGATCGCGGACAGCAATGCGCCGAAGAAAATGATCTGTGCCGCTATCGGCGTGTGCTGCACGATCAAGGTCGGCAGAATAAGTTGGGAATCCCGCTCCAGCAGCTCCGCCACCTGCGCCGGATCAATCAGCGTGGCGGAATAGGCCAGGAACATCGGAACGAACGCAAAGAAAAAATACAACGTCCCGCCGAGTACGGAACCCCGCACCGCCGTGCGTTCATCCCGCGCCGAGGTAATGCGTTGAAACACATCCTGCTGGGGGATCGATCCGAACATCATCGTCACCCAGGCGCCCAGAAACGGAATCCAGTTGTCCAACTTCGCCGGCGGGAAAAAGTCTAATTTCCCCGCTCCTGCCGCATGGCTCACCACCGTGCCCACCCCGCCCGCTAACCCGCTGACGACCGACCCGATATACAGCATGCCGCCCATGATGATGGTGATTTGAACAAAGTCGAGAATCGCCACCGAGAACATGCCGCCGAAGGTGGTGTACGTCAGGACAATGAGTGCGCCCAACACCATACCGGCCGACTGGCTCATCCCTCCGTCCGTCACGACGTTGAACACCAGTCCCAGCGCTTTGATTTGGGCCGACACCCACCCGAGGTACGACGCCACGATACATAGCGTACACAGGACTTCGACCGCGCGGTTATACCGCAAGCGGTAAAAATCTCCGATCGTGAGGAGGTTCAATCGATACAGTCGGCGGGCAAACAATAATCCGGCAAGGATCAAGCAGAGGCTTGATCCGAAGGGATCGGCCACCACAGCGCGCAGTCCGTCCTTCACAAAAGTGGCGGAGATGCCGAGCACCGTTTCAGCCCCGAACCAGGTCGCGAACACGGTGGCCGTCACGACGGGCAACGGCAGGCAGCGCCCGGCGACGGCAAAATCCTTGGTGTTGTGCACGCGGGTCGCTGCATACAACCCGACCCCGACCGAACAGGCAAGATACAGAATCACGAACCAGAGGAGCATGAGAGCATTCGCGTGTCGGTGAGACTACGCCTGCCGTTGACGGCGGGCGAGGCGATTGTAGCGGCAGAACAGCTTGCGCGCAATGGCGGAACGGAAGGGGCGGACCCGCAACTTCTTGCCGAAGAGACGGCCTGCGCCGGCGTGGTTCGCCGGCGCAGGCCAATCGCGCCTCTTGGAGGAACGGGCTATTCCGTCTTCGCTTTCAATTCCTTGACCTTGCCCTTGGCCTTCTCCATGGCCGCATTTCCCTTCCCCTTGGCGCGCTCCACCTCGGCTTGCACCTTGTTGCCTTTGGCTTCTTCGACAGCAGCCTTCGCTTCACCCTTCACTTCCTCAGCCTTCGCCTTTGCATCGCCCTTGACCGCTTCCATCGTGGCTTTCACGTCACCCGCCCAACCGTTGGAGACCACGCTACACATCGCAAGCACCAAAGCCGCAGCGGGAATAGACCATCGTTTCATAGCCGTCCTCCTTGTAAGAAGTGTGAGTAGTGATTCGATCCGGAGACCGAGCCGGCAGTGTCTGCCTATCGCACAATCTTCGCAATTCCTGAAACAGCCTACGAAATCTTATGGATCATATCGAACAGAGAACCACCACCAACGATCACTGATGACAAAAAACGATCATTTCGTTGACTCTCCATCTCCCTGTGATACGAATAGGCCATGCGTTACTCACTCTACTTCGCTTGGATGCTGGCCGTCCTGTCCATCTGCGTGCTGACGACACTGGCCTCGTTTCCGACACTCGTGAACGGGGAACGGCCTTCGGAACCGCGATTGACGGCAGGACCGGAAAAGCTGCGGACGATCAAGATTCACCGCCTGCGGTGCAATCCGTTCACGTCCTCCTGCCATCTCTCCAAGCAGAAGCCGCCACACAAAATCTCCGACTAGACGACCCGCGCCGTTGGCTAGGAGAGGGGAATCTGTGCCTTGTTCGCCTCCAACCACTGCGCAAACGTCTGCAATCCGGCATTGAGCGTCCGGGCGATCTCCGGATCTCGGGCCGCACAAAACACCGCATTGAAGTCCCGTTTGAACTGAAACATGTTGCCCAAATCATCGGCTCCGGGAAATCCGAACGTCCGGTAGATTTCCGGCGGGACGGCGTTGTAGCGAACCTCACGCCCGAGAGCCTTCGTCAACGCCGCGGCCATTTGCGAACCGGTGAGATGCTCCCCCGCGATGCCGACGGTCCTCCCCAGATACGCGTCCCGTTTCTTGAAGATTCCTAGCGCACACTTCCCGATATCTTCCGCCGCAATGCCGGGCAATCTGGCCTCGCCCATCGGAAGGGTAAAGGCGAGCGCACCGTCCGGGCCAGGTTTCGGCCCCATGCCGAAATGGATGAGATTGTCCCAGTAAAACGACGTGAGCAAACAGGTGGTCGGGACACCGAGCTGCTTGAAAAGCTGGTCCGCTTCGCCTTTGACATCAAAGTGCGGCACCTTGTACTTGCCCAGCAGCGTCGGCATCCGATTGTCGGACAGGGGGACCCAGCGACGCGTGTCTTCAAGGGTGGACCACACCACATGCCGCACGCCGGTCGACTTGGCGGCCTTCGCCATCGCCTCGGCCTCGGCAAATTCCTTTTCGGGAGACATATGCGCCCAGAAAAATGTCACACAAAACACCCCGCTTGCTCCCGCAAACGCGCGCTTCAGGCTCTCCACGTCATGAACATCGGCAGCCACCACTTCCGCGCCGAGTCGCGCGAGTTCCTTGGCTTTGTCCGAATGGACGTCCCTGGTCAACGCACGCACCGTTATACCCGAGGCAGGATTGGCCAGAATCGCCCGCACCAATCCGCCGCCCTGCATGCCCGTCGCCCCGACCACTGCAATCACCTGTTTCTCTGCCATACCTCGCGTCTCCTTTCTGTATCGTCAATACATCGCAGCGACCATTCCGGCGTCGTCGCTGTCAACCAATCTGCAACTGGTTCGTTCCCTGGACTGTGGGTCATGTCTGGCCATCACCGCCAAGGCCATGATAGGCTATTGTTAGCTAGCCAGGGAGGCACGTCATGGTACGTCTTGCGACTCACCGATTGGAATCCCCTCGGCATTGGTTTGCTTCAATCGTAATGGGATTGAGCGCGGCCTTCTTTGTCATTCCGGTTCATGCCGCCGACACATCCGGCCCGTGGGAATGTTCGAACTACTCAGGGGATGCGCATACCCGCTGCCTGCAGGCCTTTATCGAAATCCAGCGCGAAAAAATCTCGAAGCTCGAGGCGGAAGTCCACCTCCAACAAAGCACGGTCGGCCAGTTAAAGGACCAGGCCGATCGGCAGAACGCCATGACCGCCGATCTGCAACGGCAAATGGCTGAGCATTCCTCCTCAAGCTCTTCCTACACCTATGTGGCACCAGGTATCGCTCCGGGCTTGTTATACGGGTACCCTTCGGTCGGATTTGGCCTCTATCTGGGACGCCCCTGGATTTATGGATCCCCATTTTATGCGCGCCCCTATGCCTGGGGTCCGCGCTACTATCGACCCTACTATGGGCGATGGCATCGTCGCTGGTAACCAGCGACCGGTATCATCGCTTCGCCCTCTCCCCTCTCGTGATCCGGACCATGGTCCCTGCGATCTGCGAATTCTGACTTATCCCACGGCGACTGCTGGTGACGCCGGCCGAGACTGTATGCTAAACCATACAGTCCGCCGTGCGACTTCCAGAATTGCCTTGTTGGGGACCCGTGTTTCGCTTGCACCACAGCACCGGCGTTGCCTGCGCCACCCTTATTCTGATCTTCGGATATTGGTCCGATACTGACGCTCGTCCGGTCGAGAAACGGACGCCCCTCACTGTGGCCGCCACCGACTCCGAACAAGTGATCCATAGAGCCCTCACTGAGGCCTCTTCGACCAGAGCCGCGGTCCTGCTTGATCGGGGAGCCAACATCGAAGCACGTAATGCCCGGGGCGCCACGCCGCTGATCACAGCATCAACCCAGGGCAACCTGGCCCTCGTTACCCTACTGTTGAAGCAGGGTGCGGAGATAGAGGCCAAAGACCGGGATGGCAATACGGCCCTTCACGAAGCCAGCTTTCAAAGCCACGTTCAGTGCGTCGAAGCGCTGCTGGCTGCAGGCTCGCAGACGACAATCCGAAACGGGCTTGGATTCACGCCGCTGCACCAGGCAGTCAGACGCTTTTGGGAATCAGCCGGCGAATCCCGGGCGGACCGGTTGGCACGACAAAGCAAGGTGATCGGCCGGCTCCTTCAATACGGATCTGATCCCGACGCTCACGACACCGAAGGAAGAACCCCAGTTGTGTTGGCCGTCGAAAGTAACAATGCCGGGCTGCGGCGAGCGTTTAGCCCGCCACCCGCGCTCGCAGCATCGACTCCCGTCACGCCGACGATGTCACGACCGGCCGAGGAGCGGACCACCGATTCACATCAATCGATCGTTGTGCCGCCTACCGTCATCGCCTCCGACACAATTACGAGCACGAGCAAGAGTCCAGGACTCAGCGACTCCCTGGACCAGTCACGGAAAATGCCTTCCCTCCCAGTCACGACAAACGATTCGACGAGAACCGGCGCTCAATCCGCACCACCCCTGTCAGCTCTTACCCCCGTGCAGCCGCCGGACAGGCTCCCCGACACCGCAGCAACCCCCTCGCCTGTCACCGGAGACAGCCATGTAGAACGATCGGCCCCGGTGGTTCCCATGCCGGCGCAGACACAGCTCACGCCACAAAGCACGGCGCCTATCGCAAGTCCCTCGACGGCAACTTCTGAACCGGCACCAGCAGCACCACTATTGGCGCTCAACAGTGAATCGCAGGCCTCCACAACTGAGCCTGGATCGACCATGAGTCCGTCTTCGAAATCGCCTAAAGAAACCAGGCTAGAGCAGGATCAAACGCCGGTCGCCAAGCCAGGCTCGACGGACCAGGCCGTCAACACTGAAACGGCCAGGCCGACCGTTCCCGCGCCAGAGGCGACACCCCAGAAGACTCCTCGGGAACCGAGACAGGCCTCACCGCCTCAGAGCCCTCTCCCCATTGACCCGGCAGACGGATCCCATGATGAACGAGCGCGTCCACCGACCCCGCTGGCCCATCCTGCTCTCCGGCCATCCGGACAGGATCAACACTCCCGCCCTGTGCCGTTTCGTGCTCATCCAGCAGAGGAATCCGTCTCACCTGTTGCTCGCCCCTCCGTTCCAACACAACCAACACTACCCTCCAGCCACGCGGAGAACGTGCAGACAGAACCGCATCAGGCCCCCTGGTTATTTCACAACGTGGGATTCGGGCTGGGATTGGGTTGGACTCACAACCTGGGCGCGCGACGAGTGGACTCCGTCACCGTCGTGAACCGCATCGTCCGTATTGATGACGAACGAAACGACCTCGTGCGAGTCATGCCGGAAGTACACCTCTGGATCGATCGGTGGGACGAACAACGCTGGAGTTGGGGGCCATTTCTCACCGTAGCGCCGGGCTCACAGATCATCGATGCCGTGGGATGCGGACTGATGATGGGATACCGGCCCCACCCAAGCGATCGCTATAGTTTCAACTTCGGCATCGGCGGCACGCTTGATTTCGACGCCCGGGTCTTGGGAGACGGCATCGTGGCGAATGAGCCCTTGCCCCCACGGGAAACCAGCGCCCGCACCAAACACACCACCGCTGCCGGTCTCCTCGTGCTCTTTTCCGTTGGATGGGACGTAGCGGCTCCACGCCAAACCCCACAAGCTGATCCGAAATAAAGAGGCTCTGCCACAACGCCTGCACACGCTCGAATCCGCGCGCAATTGACGTCACCCATTGATTCTGACTAAGGTGGGCCACGCAAGGAGAACCATGCAATGACAGGACAGGCCCAGTTTCCGAACGAACAGACCGAGGCGGGAGAATTCAAACGGCAGGCCGACGCATTTCGCCACTGGGTGACTGAGGACGGGCGTTCAGGATACCCCGCCGCAGCCGGCCGATATCATCTCTATGTGTCCCTGGCCTGTCCCTGGGCGCATCGCACGATCATCGTTCGCAAACTCAAACAACTGGAGTCGGTCATCGGCATGACCGTGGTGGATCCCATTCGCGACGAACAGGGCTGGGCCTTTCGCAGCGGCCGCGGCCACTCGGTCGATCCGGTGAACGGATTTCACTTCCTCAGCGAGGCCTATCGCATCACCGACCCGGCGTATCGCGGGCGCATCACCGTTCCGGTCCTCTGGGATACCGTCACCCGCCGCATCGTCACCAATTCCGATGACGAGCTCATGCGGATCTTCAACTGCGAATTCAATCGCTTCACCGACAGCCCCTTGGATTTATACCCGGCCGCACTCCGGGCAGAAATCGACGAAATGAACGGATTCCTGTATGAGCAGATAAACAACGGTGTCTACCGGGCCGGCTTTGCGACCTCCCAGCGGGTGTACGAGGAGGCCGCCCGGTCGGTCTTCGCTGCGCTGGATCAATTGGAGACCAGACTTCGCGACCGCCGGTATCTGTTCGGCACGCAATTCCTCGAATCCGATTGGCGCCTATTCGTCACCCTGATCCGATTTGATGCCGTTTATCACGGACATTTCAAATGCAATGTCCGTCGCATCATCGACTACCCGCAGCTCTCCGGTTATCTTAAAGACCTCTACCAGGTGTCCGGCATTGCGGATACCGTGGACTTCGATCACATCAAGCGGCATTACTATATGACGCATGACGACATCAACCCGACCCGTATCGTCCCCATCGGTCCTGCGCTGGATCTGCTGAGCCCGCATGGGCGAGCTGCGCTCTCCTGAGCCGCACCTCGTGGCACCATGCTGAAACAGACGACATACTGACCCATCCTGCACGCCAGGCAGGCCTTCCATTCGGCAAGGCGACCGACGAGTTGGCGTGATCTTCGCAGGCTGTTCAAAACGACGTTCCGCTAGGCCGCAGGCGAGTCAAAACTGGAGGCGTACCCGCAGGGGTACGTCGAGGATCTTGACGAGCCGAGAACGACGCGGGAGGCCGTTTTCAGCAGCCTGCCCAAGAATTATCTTGAGCCGCACAGGCTCCCTGGCATATGGTGGGCTGAGTGATGTTGTTCAGCAGAAAGGATCGTCTATGCGTCATGTGATCGGTGCCGTTTCCGCAGTAGTATTGCTCATGTCCTCGCTGAGTTGGGCCGCCGCCCCCGAACCAGCCAACGATGAGCAGAAAACTTTGTATGCGCTGGGTGCGGCCATCAGCCAATCGCTGACGCCGTTCACCTTGAACGAATCCGAGCTCGAATTCGTCAAGGCCGGCCTGGCGGATGGCGTGTTGAAACGACAGCAGAAGGTCGACATGCAGGTGTACGGCCCGAAGATTCAGCAGATGCAGCAGGTGCGGGCGAGTGCGCTGGCCGATGTCGAAAAGAAAGCCGGAGCGTCGTTCCTGGCCAAAGCGGCAGCAGAAGCCGGAGCCAAGAAAACGGAATCAGGCGCCATCGTAACCGTGATGAAGGAGGGCAAAGGCGCCACCCCGAAAGCCACGGACACGGTCAAGGTGCATTACCACGGCACGCTGATCGACGGAACGGTCTTCGATAGCTCGGTCAAACGCGGCGAACCGGCCACGTTTCCGCTGAACCAAGTCATCAAGTGCTGGACCGAAGCGGTACAGTTGATCAAGGTCGGAGGCAAGAGCAAGTTGGTCTGCCCATCCGGCATTGCCTATGGCGATCGTGGGTCACCCCCGGTCATCAAACCCGGCGCCACGCTGATCTTCGAAGTAGAACTGCTTGATATCGTGAAGCAATAGCCTTCCATTACGACCCTGCCGGGCTGCAACAGCCGGCAGGGTCCGACCGCTCCTTACCGTCATACCTTCCTCTTAAGTATTTTCAGAATCCCTCCGATAGGCATAGCAGGACCTTGCATGCCGGTGTGAGGCCCTACTTATGCTTTAGACTCCGATGGATGGGCCGGAAAACAGAGGCGTTCCATATTATGATCTTCTCTCAACCACAACTCTTGCTCGTCGATGACTCTCCTCTGAATCTGAAAATTCTGCTCGAGTTTCTTCCCGAATGTGACTACCGATGCACCACGGCACAAGGCGGCCAACAAGCCTGGGACCTGCTGACAGCCGAACCCGATCGCTTCCACGCCGTGCTGCTCGACCGGGTCATGCCCGGAATGGATGGAATGGAAGTACTCCGCAAAATGAAACAGCATGATGCACTGGACCAGATTCCCGTCATCATGCAGACAGCGGCCTCGACGCAACAACAGACACTGGAAGGACTGCAGGCAGGGGCCTACTATTACCTGGCAAAGCCGTTCGACAAACCGACGCTGCAGGCCATCGTCGACGCGGCAATCCGCGATCACATGAGCTACCTCGAGGTCCGTCAGAATCTGCAGCGGACGACCACAACCATGCGACTGCTAGAATCGGGGACCTTCCGGTTCAAAACCCCCGAGGAAGCGAAAAACATTGCGATGCTGCTCGCGCACGCGTATCCCGATGCCGACCGGGTGGTCACGGGCATCCTCGAACTGACCTTGAATGCAATTGAACACGGCAACTTGAATATCGGGTACAAGGAAAAATCCCGCCTGATCGAGGAAGACAAGCTGGATGAGGAAATCGCCCATCGGCTGAGCTCACCTCCCTACTCGTCACGTATCGCCACGGCGAAATTTTCCCGCTTGCCGCACGAGCTGTCGTTACATATCACCGATCAAGGGAACGGTTTTGAGTGGCAAAAATACCTCGATTTCGACCCTGAGCGCGCCTTTGATACCCATGGACGCGGAATCGCTATGGCCAACAAGCTCAGCTTTGACACGATCGAGTATCGAGGAAACGGCAACCACGTGGTGACGGTACTCCGGCTGGAGGAGGTGGCACAGGCTGTTGCTGTTTAGGAACGCCGCTCGAAGCCAGTCCGCTCCACACATCGTCACATCTCCGCTGGCCGAACAGACCGGAGCCCCATCGCGAACTTAGCGAATCTCGACGCGAGACAGCCCATACCACCCATCGGTCCGTTTGCCCTCAATCGCCAACTCGACATAGGCAGAACGGGCATCCTCTGCAAGAATCCCGATATCCAACACATACGAGCCGGCAGGAACGCTTTCCGGCACCACTACCGTATCCTCAACCCGATGTGGCGCCCCCGGCAACCACTGCTTCACATCGACAGGACTGACCCACTGCGCCACCACCTGATCCGTGTCGGAACGCAACCGATAGGCCAGCGGCCACGCATGGTAGATCGGCGCTACCCCTTTATTTTCCCAACGCGAATGAATCACGAACGGCTCGCCGACACGACTCTCTGCGGGATGACTGAGTTCGCGCAGCACAAATCGATATCCGATCTTCTTGAGAAACTCGTCGAATCGCGGCCGCCAGGCGGCAGGCACCGGTTTCGACTTGGCGTTCAGCACGGAGACATGCCATTCGAGCCCCTTCTCCAAAATCCGGTCGAGGTCGAATCCCCGCTCATACCATTCGTGAATGTAGCCGCAAACTTCCATCTGCACCGGCCCGCGCTTCCACGCATCGGCAATCACCGGCTCTTCTAGCACCGGCGCATACGCATGCTCCATGTGATTCCAGTCGACACTGAAATAACCGTAATCGCCAAAACAATCCCCTCGCCAACCGGCCCCCCGCGCAGTCGCATACTTCAGTTGCCCGTTGTGCAACATCACTAGCGGAGTTCCCGCAAAATATTTGAAATACCAGTCCGTAATCGCCAGCTGATTGGCCTCGCTGGGATAAAAGGCTTTGCATTGCGCCTCAACGCCTTCACAGCAGGCCGTATTCCACTCCCCCCAGCAGCCCACGGACCCGATATCCACATGATCGATATCGAGGGATCGGCCGTACCGTTCACCGAACGCCCGGATGAGCCGTTCATGGTACTCGAGAAAAATGGGATGGTTATAGTCGGGGAAGATGCCGTCCGTTTCCTTCACACTGCCGACCCCCTTGTCGAGCAACCACTGCGGCGTCCCGGTTTTGTATTCGGAGACGATTCGGATAGCGAGCGTCTCGCCTTTGGCCTTTGCCTGTTCGATCACCCGGTCGACCAACGCAAAGTTGTACTGCCCCTCCGCCGGTTCCAGTTCAGCCCAGGGCCAACGGAAATACGCGACGGTGGTGTGCGGGTATTCCTCGGCCTTGGGAGGATGACCGAACCCGAAATGAAAATCGGCAAAGCCCATCCCGGGGTTGTTCAACACCGCGTCGATTTCACGAGGCTGCACCGTCACGGTTTTTCCGCTGACTTCAGAGGCCGTCGAGGCCGAACCACCATTCACGGCATGGGCACAGCCGTCTGCACCCAGCCATAACAACGCCAACAACAGGCCCTTCCCTGCATCCCTCAGCATGTCGGCTCCTTTCATACGCGAGTCGCTACCTCAACGGCCCAACCCCTCACCCGATGATATGGTCGAATGAGACCACCCGATGCATCTGAGAGTAGGGTCAAGCCTTAAATTATGATAGGGTACGCGGCCAGACTACAGGAGACTCCCTCGGCATGCCGAATTGGTTCTCATCCGCTCCCGCCTCCGATGCAGTCGTCATCACCGGCGCCTCTTCGGGCATCGGCGCCGCCTGCGCCCTCGCCCTGGATAAACTGGGATATCGCGTCTTCGCGGGTGTCCGCAACCCTGCCGATGGCGAGCGGCTGCAACAGCAAGCAGGCCCGCGCCTCATGCCCATCCGGCTCGATGTGACAGACACGGCTTCAATCGCAGCCGCCAGTCATACGGTCGCAGCCATGGTCGGAGACCGCGGGCTTGCCGGCCTGGTCAACAATGCCGGCATCGGCGTGGCCGGACCGATCGAACTGCTTCCCCTCGCCGACTGGCGGCGTCAATTCGACGTGAATGTCTTCGGTCTGATCGCCGTCACCCAGACGTTTTTGCCGTTGATCCGCAAGGGCCGGGGACGCATCATCAACATGGGCTCCATCGCCGGGCGAGCCTCGATGCCGTTCATGGCTCCCTATGCCGCATCCAAACATGCACTGGAAGCCATCACCGATGCCTTGCGTCTCGAACTGCAACCCTGGGGCATCCGCGTGTCACTCATCGCACCCGGCGCGATCGCCACACCCATTTGGGGAAAGACCAGAAAAGAAGTCGACACCTGGGACGCTGCCTGGAGCCGGGAACTGAAGAGCATGTACCAGGAGGGGTTCACCCGCATCAAGGAAGCGGCGACAGCCGCGGGAGAACAGGCACAGCCGGCAAGCACAGTAACCCACGCCGTGGCACACGCCCTGCGATCGAGGTGGCCGAAAACGCGATATCTGGTAGGCTCCGACGCCGCCATTCGTGCCTACCTCGCGCTGCTCCTTCCGGATCGCCTCAATGATTGGATCATCACACGTATCGTCAAACTTCCCTCGCGCCGGTAATGCGGTTCAACGACGGGTCGTTTTCACCATGTCAATCACCTGCCCCTGTCCGTCGAGGTAAATCGAGACCGATTCATTGGGATCCAGCTGTTCAATCGCCGGCTGCAGCAGAGGTCGCACCGGAAAGGATTGAATGTCATCGATCTTCATCCTGAGGCGCATCCGCCCATCGCCGATGGTGACAAACGCGCCCTCCAGGCGACGCTGTGGCGCAGGCAACGACGATCCGACCCCGAGTTCACGCGGCTTTCCCTGGGACAACACATCGACCAGCAAATAGGCACGGTCGACGGCGAAATCAGCCGTTTCCCCGACCTCAAGAGCAGCAAGTTTATCCATTGCCACCGTCCGCGCATAAAATCCCACATCCCGCCCCGTATCGAGGCGAATCGTGACGCGTTCCTTCTGCGGATTAAACGGTTTCCCGAGGGACCCGCGAAAAATCTTCGTCGGCGGCGTCTCGGCAGGACGCTGATAGGCCACAATCTCATCGTGATTGTTCACCATGATCTCCACCGCGCCGCCCACCTGCAACCCGCGAGCTTCGTCCCCGCCTGCCTCCAGGGACAAATAGCGGGGCGCCCGCTCACCGGTGTCCACTTCCACACGGTCACCGGTGATGCCCCGGATGGTGCCCTTCAGGAGTTTGGCGCTCGCTAAGATGCCCGGCACCGGTTTCAATTCCTCGATACTGAGCCCGGAAATAAGCTTTGCCGAACTCCCGCAACCGGCCAGCACCATCACCGCCATTACAACTGACCACCGCATTCGCATCGCACGTCTCATGCCTGTGCTCCTCTGTATGCCCGATCATAGAACAAAACAATCCCGGCAGGCGAGACCATCGCGCTCCCTTATGCGAGAGGAGACGCACCCTGTTCGCCGATGCCATTCCACTCTAGGCTTCCGTGAACAGGTGTGCTAGAACCGCGGGTGAGTCACACTCGTCGGCACAACCAGATGCGAACCTCACTGTGTACGGAAATACTCCGACGCCTGGCCGGCCTCGTCGCCGCCCTGAGCCTGGCCGGCTGTCTTTCGCCACCGACGCTGACTCGCGCCGTCATCTCTTACGACAGCGCCATGACCGATTCCATTTCGAAGCAACTGCTGATCAATATCGCGCGAGCCCATCATCATCAGCCGGTCCACTTTACCGGCGTATCAAACGTTGCCGCCACGTTCGATTTCCGCATCAGCGCAGGAGCGACCCCGGCATTGACCGGAGACAACGGCAAAGCCCTCCTTCCGGTCTTCGGCGGCAGCGTCTCCGAAAATCCCACCATCAGCATTGCGCCGATTGAAGGGGAAGACTTCACCCGTCGCCTCCTGACCCCTTTTCAAGAAACCAAATTCACACTCCTGCTTCGGCAGGGCGGCGATATCGACCTCCTACTTCGCCTGATGGCGAAAGAGCTTCGCGTGAACAACCACGGCGAGGATGTGGCATACCGCAACAGCCCGACCGACAAGGCCGGCTACGAGATGTTCCGGAAGGCTGTGCTGCATATTTCGGCCATTCAGGATGCCAATCGGCTCTACGCGGAATCGCTGCTGTTTGAACGCACCTGGACCATTCCTGGAGACTCCGTCACGGCAGAGGGCTTCAAAGCGCTGGAGCAGGAATATCTCGTCAGCTACGACCCGCAGCAGAAAACCTACCGGCTTCGCAAACCGGTCTCGGGACGAATTCTGATCACGAACTACGACCCGAACACACTCCCCCACGAGGAGCGCGTCAGGCTGCACGAGGAAGCGGAACGACGCCCCATGAACGATGTCTCGTTCGACATTCGCCCGGGGCACTACGGGGGTGAGTGGCCATTGAAAGGCGACTTCCGGCTACGCAGCTTCAACACCATGCTTAATTTTTTGGCCCAATCAGTGGAAGAAGAACCGGAGTACCATGTCGACAAAGATCCCCGCACGCCGCTCTTCATGGACAATCCGGCCAGAACGATGGATCTGCTGGTTCAAGACTCCTCTCCCTCGGACTCGGACCTGACCGTGCAATCTCACGGAAAATATTATGCCGTCAATGTCACAGGCCCTCTCGCCCGATGGAACCGTGAAGCGTTCAAACTGCTTTACCAACTTTTCCAAATGACCGTCACCGAAGTGTCTCGCAGCGGCGTACCCAGCATCACGATCGCGAAATAATCTCTCCTTCGACGACAACCCCTCCTTGCCTTTTCCGCCTCGCGCTCTTGAAACTCCCCAACCCTCTCGATTAGGGTGAGGCCTGGTCGAACAGATGGTGACACACCGCCTCGATTACGAGCCGCCGGCCCGTCGGAACTCCGGTTTATACCCCATGCACCATGTCAATGCCTTCCGCCTCCTGCTGTGGCAGCAGGCGCTGCTTCTCTTGAGTCTGTGGATCACCACGCCGGTCTGGGCGGATGAGGTGTATCTGCTGAACGGCGATCGGCTGACCGGCACGATCCTCAAAATGGAAGAAAACCTCCTGACGCTGCAAACCGACTATGGAGGCGAGATCAAGATTGATTGGAAGAAGGTCCAGCGTCTCACGGCGACAAGTCCGCTAAAGGTCCTGGTCCCCGGAGAATCGCATGATGTCCTCCGGGACTTCGTCTATGGCACCCACGGGCAACGCGAAGTGAACGAAGCCGGGCCGGATACGGCTACGCCGCTGACGGACATTACCGCCATTAACCTCGAACCCTTCCGCCTGGCCGGGACTGTCTCGGTCGGCGGAAACAATACGTCCGGCAACAGTAGCACCAAGGCGTTCAACAGCGCAGCCCGCCTGACGCTCTACGCACACCGGCAGCGATTATTGGTGGAAGGCAAATACAACTACGGGCAGGCGAACGATCAGGTGACGGCGCGAAATTCGCTCGCAAGTTTGAAGCACAACTACTTTGTCAGCAAGCAGATCTTCATCGAAACGTTCGGCATGTTGGAAAAAGACACCCTGCAGGCCCTGCAACTCCGCTCCACGATCGGAAGCGGCTTGGGGTATCAGTTCTATGAAACCGCCAGCACCACGCTCTCGCTCTCCGCCGGTCTGGCCCATGTGAACGAACATTTCACGAACAGCCCGAACACCCAGACGCCTTCGGGGCGCTGGAGTCTGCGCTGGGAACAGACTTTATGGCCTGATCGTGTCAAAGTCTTCCATCGTCACGAAGGATTTTGGGACATCAATGCGGGGAACGCCTTCCGCTTTAATGCGGACCAAGGCCTCAGAATCACGGTCTACAAGAATCTGTTTTTTAATGTGGAGTATGACCTGCGGCTCAATACCCAACCGGCCCCGGGGCGAAAAAAGACCGACGAAGCGATGATCTTCGGTGTCGGGTACGAATTCCGCTGAGCCACCCGACGTCTAGCAGCCGCTGCGCGCAGGCAGACTTGCCGCAACCGCACGGCCCGCCACCCGCCCGGTCGCCCAGGCCCATTGAAAATTGAACCCGCCGATTCGACCGTCGCAGTCGAGCACCTCTCCGACCAGATACAGGCCCGGTAAAAGCTTCGACTCCATTGTGCGGAAGTTGACCTCTTCCAACGGAATCCCGCCGGCCGTCACTTCGGCAAAATTCCAGCCTCGATCGCGCACGACAGGAAAGGGAAATCTGGTAAGAGCCGTGAGAAGGCGATCCCGAATCGCGCGTGATACTTGACCGCAAGCCTGTTGCGGATCACCTTCGACATGGTGACAGAGCGTCTCGACATACCGCTCCGGCAGCGACTCGGCAAGCATCTTCAGCAGAGAACGCCGGGGATTCTTGCCAGTGTGTGCAAGAAACCATTCCCGCACCTGATCTATCGTCCGGCCGGGCAGAAAGTTTCCGTAAAGCTGCGCCGTTTCACCTCGCTCTCTGGCCAGACACCAGAATCGGCTCGCATCCATCACCACCGGCCCGCTGATGCCGAAATGCGTCCAGAGCAGACTGCCGGTCCGCCGATCGACCGATCGTCCCTCGACCAATGTCTGAAGCTCCACCTCCTGCGAGAGGCCCGATAGCTTCTCGTGAAAGCAGCGGTCGTCCAGCACGAGCGCAACCAGCGCCGGAACGGTCGGGGTCACTTGGTGGCCCAAGCGGCGCGCGAGCCCATAGCCTGAGCCGTCACTCCCGGTGCGGGGCAACGATTGCCCACCGGTGGCGAGAATCAGTCGCCGGGCATAGGTCTCACCCTGTTGGTGGCGAATCACAAACCGAGCGGGCTCGATCCCACCTGACTCTGCCGCACCGTTCAGGCAAGCAATGTCCGTAACGCGATGATCCGGACGAAGCACCACACCCAACTCGCGACAGCGCGCGACGAGGGCCTCGAGCACCGTCCGCGCCTTGTCGCTCACCGGAAAGAGTTTGCCGGTCTCCTCACATTTGAGTTCGACCCCGAGCGACGCAAACCACGCCACTGTGTCCTGCACTGAAAACGCCGCCAACACATTGCGCACGAGATGTCGGGTGCCGAAAAAATCATCCGGCGTCACAACATCATGCGTGACGTTACACCGTCCCCCGCCCGAGACCAGAATTTTTGCGCCGATACTTTTGGCGCCGTCCAACAGCTCAATGGTGAGATGCGGTCCCTGTTCCGCAGAAAAAATGGCGGCGGCCAGACCGGCA
>WBZP01002076.1_pt1 | contig 23632 bp, 25 predicted proteins | sample 5204301 | NCBI WGS metagenome assembly WBZP01 (sample SAMN12412401, study PRJNA552823) | activated sludge metagenome | isolation source: activated sludge from nitrification reactor of wastewater treatment plant... | place: USA: Pennsylvania | collected 2017 | reverse complement strand
CGGATCCGCGTGGACTTGCCGGAGCAGGCAATCCAGGGCCAGCACCTCGTGGCCAGCACTGACCAGGGAGTGCGCCAACCGCCCGCCGATGAAACCCGCGCCCCCGGTGAGCAGGACCTTCACGCGCGCTCACCCACGGGCCGCGCCGGGATCCCAGCGACCACCTGCCCGGGTTCGACGTCCCGGGTGACCACGGCGTGGGCGGCCACGGTGGCGCCATCGCCGATCCGGACACCACCCAGCACCACGGCCCGCTGACCGATGAAGACGTCCGCCCCGATGGTCACCGGTCCGGTACCCGTCACCTCGTGCCGGTCGGCGCGCTCGTGGTCGGTGGTGGTCACCAGAACTCCATCGGCGAGCACACAACCGGGCCCGATCATCACCGGGTCGATGGCGTGCACATGGACGTCGTGACCGAGGTAGGTCCGGTCGCCGATCTCGAGCATGCCGCCGGACTCGGTCTGCAACCAGGCCCCGGGGTTGACCGCGACCTGCGCACCGATGCGGATCCGCTCGACCCCGCGCAGGATGCGCGGCGACACGATGACCGATCCCGCACCCCAGGCCGCGAACGCGCGGCGATACAGCACAGCGGAGGCGATGCGTCCACGGTGCCAACGCAGCGAGGGTGGCACCTCGGTCAGTCGTCGGGCCATCGTCATCGCTGATCACCCACAGCGAGATGCCACTCCTCGCGGGCCACCGCGAGGGCATCGACATCGCGTCCGGCGAGCTGACGCACGCCGTTGGTCACCGCGTTGACTGCGGTCGCGGCGGCCAGGGTCGAGCGCAGACGGGCCGGGGAATCCCATTTGCGGGCGTATCGGTGGCGCGAGCCGGCCGTCCAGGCTCGTCGCTGGGACGGGTCCGAGGATCCAGCGCCTCGGTGGATCGCGGTTACCGCACCCAGGAAGACCGAGGGTATGCCGAGATCGCGCAGGCGCCGCTGCAGGTCGACCTCCTCGCAGTTCATGTAGAAGCCGGTGTCGAAGCCACCTACCTGACGGAAGGTCGCCAGCGGCAGCAGCAGGGCGGCGCCCACCAGCCAGTCCACGCTCACGGTGGCGCCGGGTCGGCAGCGGGTGTCATTACCGATGGCCTCGTGTAGGAGCCGGTGATCCCTGAAGCGGGCGAGGCCGGAGAGCCATTCGACACCCTGACCGCGGGCAGTGGGGAAGTGCCGCCCAGTGATTTCGAAGCCGCCAAGCCCATCGCGAAGCAGCGGGCCGCAGACCGCCGGAAGCCAGGGCTCGGCGGCCTCGCTCAAGCGCTGGATGAAGTCACTCTCGATCTCGACATCGCTGTTCAGGATGAGCAGCAGGTCCCCGCTGGCGCGCTCGGCGCCCGAGTTGACGGCGGCCCCGAAGCCGCCATTGCGCTCGCGCCGCACGAGGATGACCCCAGCGCGCTCCGGGAAGGGCTGGGGCGAGCAGTCATCGACCACGATGACCTCGATCGGCCGCTCGGTCTGAGTCAGCAGGGCATCGACCAGCGAACCGGTCATCTCGACCGGACCGTAGTGCGGCACGACGACCGAGATGCCGCGTCCAGGATGCATACGACCAGAGTATCGGCGCGGGCTCGTGCGGACCGGTCAGCTCAGCGAGCCGAGCTCGACCAGCCGGGCGAATGCCGGGTGCCCGGCGCGCAGCTCATCAAATGTGCCGGTCGCTGCGACGTCGCCGCCATCCATGAAGACGATCTGGTCGGCATGCCGCACGGTCGAGAGCCGGTGGGCCACGACCAAGACGGTGAGCCGCCCATGCAGGGCCGCCACGGTCTGGGTGACCCGGTGCTCGGTCTCATTGTCGAGCGCACTCGTGGCCTCATCCAGGATGAGCAGGGCGGGATTGCGGTAGAGCGCCCGAGCGAGGCCGAGCCGCTGCCGCTCACCACCGGAGAGTTCGCTACCCCCTGGCCCGAGGAGCGCGTCCAGCCCCTGCGGCAGGCGGCCGACGACATCGTCGAGGTGTGCTTGCGCGAGGACGTGACGCACCTGCGCGTCGTCAACCTCATCGCGGTCCTGCGCGAAGGCGACATTGTCTCGAACGGTCCCTGGGATGAGCACGGTCTGCTGGGGCGCGATGGCTAAGGCGGCCCGCCACGCAGGCAGATCGCTGTGGATATCCACGCCATCAACCCGGATGGCGCCGGTGTCGGGGGCAAAGAGACCCAGGACCAGATCGACCACGGTGGTCTTGCCGGCGCCACTGCTGCCCACCAGGGCTGTCGTCGTGCCAGCGGGGAGGGTGAGGGAGACGTCGTGGAGCACATTGCCGCTGGCGCCGGGATACCTAAAGGTCACCCGGTCCACCTCCACCGCAGTGGTCACCGGCAGTGGCGTGGCCGGGGTGGTCGACGCGGGCGGCAGCGCCAGGGCCTCATGCAGCGCCTCGACGACGAGCCTGGTGGGCTCTTCACCGGAGCGAATGCCGGTCAGCGTGGACAGCACGCGGACCACGCTGGGGAGCACCCGGAAGCCAGCGACCCCGAGGAGGGCCACCGCGGCCAGGCCGTCCCCCGCGCTGTGGGTGGCGAAGGCGAGCATGCTGGCCAGCGCAATCCCCACGATGAAGACCATCTCGAGCAGGTATTTCGGCAGTTCGGCCAGGAAGGACATCCGCCGGCCAGCTTGACCGACCTCGAGTTTGACCGACTCGGCGGCCCGCAAGAAGTACCCCTGCCCGCCGCGAACGATGATCTCCTTCACCGAGGACAGGGCTGCCAGGTCGATGCGGACCTGTTCGGCGCTGGCCCGGGTGCTCAGTTGACTGGCCCGCCGAACGCGCGGACCCGACCACGCGACATAGGCCGCCACCGCGAGCGTCAGATAGCCGGCGAGCAGCAGCGTTGGCAGCGGCATGGTGACCAGCAGGGTGCCGACCACGCCGGTGATCGTCAGCAGCTCGGCGAAGACCCCGATCACCCCGACGATCACCGTCGAGAAGACCGCGTTGACGCACCAGCCCATGGTGTTGAGGATCTCGGACTGCGGGCGGCGCAGGTGCACGGCATACGGACCTCGAAGGAAGGAATCGAAGATCCGCTGAGAGATGGCCACCTGCTCGCGGACCATCACCCCGGAGATCCACCAGCGCAGCGAGAGCGCAAAGGTCGTCTTGGCCACGTAGATGGCGATGACCGCGCCGGCCAGGTAGCTGGTCAAGGTGGCCCGATCGCTCACGCCGCTCACCCGGGTGATCCACTGGGTCAGGGTGCCGGGCTCGGCCTCGGTGAGCAGTTGCGTGAGCGCCACCACCAAGGCCAACGCGATGACCTCCAGTCCGGCCAGCGCGGCGGAGCCGACGACCGCCAGGATCAGGGGGCGGCGCGCTTGTGGCCGGAAGAGCACCCCAGCGCCGGGGGGAAGCCGGAAGAGCCACGACATCGGTCGTCGCACCAACGTCGGCAGGTCCACCACGAGGACGATCCTCCCACGCACTGACCACGGGCCACGTGATGTCCAGCACGTCCGTGGTCGGGTCATGGGAAGTTCAGGGCGCAGGCCCTACCGTGGCAGGGTGCCTGACTCACCCATCGGTGTCTTTGACTCCGGATACGGCGGTTTGACGGTGGCCCGCGCCATCCTCGACCAGTTGCCTTTTGAGTCGGTCGCCTATTTCGGGGATACCGCCCGGGCGCCTTATGGCCCTAGACCCATCGCGCAGACCCGTCAGTTTGCGTTGGAGTGCCTGGACCGCCTGGTGGACCACGGGGTCAAGGTCTTGGTCATCGCCTGCAATACCGCCAGCGCTGCGGTCCTGCATGACGCCCGGGAGCGCTATGACATTCCGGTGGTGGAGGTGATTCGGCCGGCTGTGCGACGCGCGGCCGGCGCCACCCGCAACGGGCGGGTGGGCGTGATCTCGACCCTCGGCACGCACCAGTCCGGGGCCTACCTCGACGCCTTCGCTGCGGCGCCGCAGCTGAACGTGAGTTCGGTGCCATGTCCGCGCTTTGTGGAGTTTGTCGAGCGGGGGGTCACCGGCGGACCCGAGCTCATCGCCGTCGCCCGCGAGTACCTGGCGCCCTTGCAGGAGCGGGATATTGACACCCTGGTGTTGGGCTGCACCCATTACCCGCTGCTGACCGGCGTCATCTCCTATGTGATGGGTGATGGCGTCACCCTGGTCTCCTCGGCCGAGGAGACTGCCAAGGACGTCTATCGCGTGCTGGCCGATGCCGACCTGCTGCGCGAGCCCGAGGCGCAACCGCCGAGCCACGGATTCACGACCACCGGCGATCCCGAGGAGTTCCGGCGTCTGGCGGTGCGCTTCCTGGGTCTGGGTTCGGAGTTGGGCGAAATCTTTACGCATGTGTCCTTGGGGGAGCGGAGCCGGACATGAGACTGACGATCGTGGGGTGCTCGGGGTCGTATGCCGGGCCGGCGTCGCCCGCGTCCTGCTATCTGGTCCAGGAGGAGCAGGACGGGCGCACCTGGTCGCTGCTTCTCGACCTGGGCAGTGGCGCGCTGGGGGCACTGCAGCGGCATCTGGATCCGCGACTGCTCGATGGCATGGTCATTTCGCACTTGCACCCGGACCACTGCATCGACCTGACCGGTATGTATGTCTTCCGGCGCTATCACCCGCTGGGAACACCCAGCGAGCCGGTGCCCGTGTGGGGTCCGCCGGGCACCTTGGCGCGATTCGTCGGGATGTACCCCGGCATCGAGGAGCACCTCGCCCACCAGATCTATGCCGTCGGTGACCTCGACGATGGCCTCGTGCTGACCGTGGGACCATTCACGGTCACCGCCCGCCGGGTCCGACACCCGGTGGAGGCCTATGGCTTCCGGGTGGAGGCCAACGGGAGGGTGCTCGCCTATTCGGGGGACACCGACAGTTGCGACGGGCTGCTCGACCTTCTGTCCGGCGCGCACCTGGCCTTGGTCGACAGCGCCTTCGTCGATGGTCGAGACACCACCACCGGCATTCATCTCTCCGGGTCGCGGGCCGCGCAAGCCGCGCTGGACGCCGGGGGAGTGGGTCGGCTCATGCTCACCCACATTCCGGCGTGGAATGACCCCGAGGTATGCCGCGCCCAGGCCGCGGCCGTGTGGCCGGGCGAGGTCGAACTCGCGGTTCCAGACGCGGCATACGAGATCTGAGGCTGGCGGTGCGGGGCGAGCCGCCCGATTAGGGTTGGCCGTATGTCTGCAACTACTCCCCGCCATGACGGGCGCGCGCCCGAGGATCTTCGCGAGATTCGCATCACTCGCAACTGGCTCGACCACGCCGAGGGCTCGGTGCTCGTCGAATTCGGTCGAACTCGGGTGCTCTGCGCCGCGTCCTTTACTGAAGGTGTGCCGCGCTGGCTCAAGGGGAAGGGCACCGGCTGGGTGACCGCGGAGTACGAGATGCTGCCGCGCTCGACAAACACGCGCTCGGACCGCGAGTCTCGCAAGGGCCGGGTCGGCGGCCGGACGCACGAGATCTCGCGACTCATCGGTCGCTCCCTGCGGGCCGTCATCGACACCTCGGCACTGGGCGAGAACACCATCGTCATCGACTGTGATGTCTTGCAGGCCGACGGCGGGACCCGGACTGCCTCCATCACCGGGGCCTGGGTGGCGCTCCAGGATGCGATCGAGGATGCGCGGGCACGTGGCTTGATCTCGGCGTCGGCGCAGCCGCTCACCGGGTCGGTGGCCGCCATCAGCGTGGGTGTGGTCGGCGGTCGCGCGGTGGCTGACTTGGACTACCCCGAGGACTCCACGGCGGAGACCGACATGAATGTGGTCATGACCGGCGATGGCCGCTTCGTCGAGGTCCAAGGGACGGCCGAAGGTGAGCCCTTCGACCGGGCTTTGCTCGACGAGCTGTTGACCCTGGCCGCGGGTTCGATCGCGCACCTCACGCAGTTGCAGCAGGAAGCATTGGCGGGGCCTGCCCGGGAGCGCAGCCGATGACCACAGTGGTCTTGGCGACCCGCAACGAACACAAGGTCCATGAGTTGCGGCAGATCCTGGGGGATCTGTGTGCGGAGTTGGGGCTGACCATTGTGGGTGCCGACGACTTCCCGGAGGTGCCCGAGGTCGCCGAGACCGAGGTGACCTTCATCGGGAATGCTCGGCTGAAGGCGGTGGCGCTGGCCGCGGCAACCGGTTTGCCGGCGGTGGCCGACGACTCGGGCCTGACTGTCGAGGTCCTTGGCGGGTCGCCGGGAGTGTTCTCGGCGCGCTGGTCCGGGACGCATGCTGGCGTCGATGCGGGTCGGGCGCAGCGCGATGCGGCCAACCTGCGCCTGCTGCTGGAGCAGGTGGCGGATGTGCCCGATGAGCACCGCGGTGCGGCCTTCGTGTGCGCTGCCGTGCTCGCCATGCCCGATGGCCGCATTGAAGCGGTCGAGGGTCGGGTCGAGGGCCGGCTCGTTCGGGAACCGTTGGGGGACAACGGATTCGGCTATGACCCGATCTTCCAGCCGTCGGGATCGACCCGGACCCTCGCTCAGTACACCGACGCCGAGAAGAATGCGATCTCCCATCGGGGGAACGCCTTCCGGATGCTCACGCCCATCCTTCGTGCGGCCTTGGCGGGCGCGGAGGACTAGGGTGTGGGACGCGCGCAAGTGGCGGAACTGGCAGACGCGCCAGATTTAGGTTCTGGTGCCTTCGGGTGTGCGGGTTCGAGTCCCGCCTTGCGCACATGAGCGGCCCCGCGATCCGAGTGCTCACCGCAGACCTCGGCGCGGCCACGGGCTGGGACCCGGTAACGATTGCGGCCCGGGTCCTGGCCCGGCTCCTGGGCGCTGAGTTGGTCGCCGTTCCGGCACACCGGCAGGGCGCCGGGTGGCAGCGTCTGGCGGCCGCGCTGCCCCGTCGCCGGGGGGCCGAGGTCACCATCATCGTCGCGCCCCAGCCGGTGCATCTGTATGCGCTGATCGAGGTGGCGCACTGGTTGCCCGGCTCCTCCCTGGTGGCAGGCTGGGTGATTGACGCCTTTTGGACCGATCGCATTCCGCGCCTGGTGCGGCATACGGGGCATATCGACCAGCTCTTCGTCACCGACGAGGAGGTGGTTGCCACCTGGTCGGCGGCCACGGGAGTGCCGACCACGTGGGTGCCCTTCGGCGCCGATGTCCTGGGCCGGGCTCGCCCGCAGGTGGCTCGTGGCGTCGATCTCCAGCGAATCGGACGTCAGCCGGCGCCGTGGGATGACGATGCGGTCAACGAAGCGCGCTGCCGCTCGCTGGGGCTGAGCTATGCCGGTCGGCCGGCCTTCGTGCCGGAGGTGGACGGGAATCAGCGCAGCGTCGAGGCCGCCATGGCCAATGCTCGCTTCACCCTCTCGTTCACGAATGCCGCCAGCCCGGCCGAGTACACCCATCCCACCCGCGAGTACCTCACCGGCCGGTGGACCGATGCGCTGGCGCAAGGGGCCACCGTCGCCGGGATTGCGCCGCGGTGTGCCGCCACGGACCGATTGCTCTGGCCCGAGGCGTTGCTGGACCTCGGCACGACCGATCCGGCCGAGGGCCTGGCGCTGATCGGCGAAGCGGTGCGGGCCTGGACCCCGGAGCGGGCGGCATACAACCACCGGCAGGCGCTGGCCCGGCTGGACTGGCGATGGCGGTTCGCCGAGCTGGTGGCGGCCCTGGGGCTGGACGCGCCGCTCCTTGATGAGGAACTCGGACAACTCGAGTTCCGCCTCGACGCGCTCGGCTGACCCCACGCGCCCGACCCCACGCGCCCCACCCACGCGCCCCAACTTTCCCGCCTGGGGCGGGAAAGCTCACGTTGGGGCCCCTTATAAGAGGCCCCAACATCAAGGTTCCGGCATCAGGCGGGAAAGTTGAGGCGGGGGAGGCGCGGGGGAGGCGCGGGGGAGCGGGGGGGAGGCGCTCAGAGCAGGTCGACCAGTTGGCCAGCGCGACGGTCGAACTCATGCTCCAGCCCACGACCGGACATAAATGCCGCGGCCGAACGCCCAGCGGCCGCGAGTTCGTCGGGCCGATCGTGCAGGCGCTCGATGGCGTCGGCCAAACCAGACACCGAGCGCATCGGGGCGATCCACCCGCCGCCGGAGGCGGTATGCAGCCCGAGCCATGCGGCATTCGGAAAGCCAAGGATCGGGCAGCCCAGCCCCAGGGTCTCGGCGTAGGTACCGGCCGGGTCGCTTTGCACGTATGGCAGCACCATCACGTCGATCTCGCTGGTCACCTCCGGGATCCAGGTGTTGCGAAAGTCCACCATCCCGCGCACGTCCACGCACGCGGGCGCACGCGCGGTGAGTTCCCCCAACAGCGGCCCCTCGCCGTAGACCGTGAGCCCAGCGGGGATATGCCGACGCTCGAGCTCGGCCGCGAGGTCCACGGCATAGCTCGGCCCCTTGATATCGATCAGCCGCCCCGAGAAGGCCAAGCGCATCGACCCCGTGGCCTGCCGTTCCGCGCGCACCCGACTGGCCCGCTCGATATCGGCGCCGGTCAGCCTGTGGTCATAGAAGAGCAGGCCGTTGGCGTGATCCCGCCCGTATGCCGCCCAGGCGACCGCTCCATTGCACTGGACCGCATCGCTGCGGGCCGCCAGCACCTTCAGGCGGCGGCCCTCGCGCGCGAAGCCCGCCCGGATGCGCGCCCACGCAACCGGATTCGCCGTACGGCTGCGACCGGCCAACGCCATCTGAGTGCGTGATCCTCCGGTGTGCTCGGCAACCACGACGGTATGGCGCGCAACGCCAACCAACTCGGCGCGGCGCTGCACCAGCGGTACCAGCGCGACATCGGCGTGCAGAGTCCGCAAGCGTTCCGGGGTCGCGCCACCGGTGTCGAGGTCGAGTCCGTGCGTGGAGAGGTCCTCAAAACTCACCCCACCCTCGTGTGGAGGTGGGTCGTGGTCCGGGTCGACCAGCAGGGTGACCTCGCCCGGAAATCGCTGCGCCAAGGCGCGCAACCCGACCAGCGACTTGCTGTCGATCCAGATGTGCCCGTCATCCCGCAGGTGCGCCGATCCGGGCTGGACCACGACAAGGTGAGGCACGCGCGCCATGTTAGTCCGGCAGCCATGTGCCGTAGGTTGTCTTCATGAGCGATCGGCTGCAGGCGGGCGATGTTGCGCCCGATTTCACCCTCACCAATGACGCCGGCGAGTCGGTGACTCTCTCGGACCTGCGCGGTCAGCAGGTCATCGTCTACTTCTATCCGGCCGCGATGACCCCCGGGTGCACCACGCAGGCGTGTGACTTCACAGACTCGATCGACGCCCTCGCGGGCAAGAACTACACGGTCCTGGGGATCTCTCCCGATGCACCCGCCAAGTTGGCTCGATTCCGGGACAAGGAGAACCTGCGGATCAGCCTGCTCTCCGACCCGGACCGCTCGGTCATGACCCGGTGGGGAGCCTTCGGCGAGAAGATGATGTACGGCAAGAAGGTCACGGGCGTGATCCGGAGCACCATCGTCGTCGGTGCCGATGGCACCATCACACATGCGTGGTACAACGTGAAGGCGACCGGACACGTGGCGAAGGTGCGCCGGGACCTCGGACTGGACAAGGACTGACACCATGAGCTCGATCTCCTCCCTAGAGGCCGATATCGCGGCCCGCCGCGCCCGCCTTGCTGACACCATCGATGAGCTCGCCCGTCGAGCAACACCGCAGGCCATCGTCGATCGTCAGGTGAGCGCCGCCAAGGCTCGCTTCACCGCCGCCACCACCGACGAGTCCGGTGCGGCCAGGCCCGAGGCGATGGCGGCCGCCGCCCTGGCCGCGCTGGCCGTGGTTGCGCTGCTCGTGTGGCGCCGCAAGCGTGCCTGAGCGCAAGGGCAAGGGGCGATTGCCCATCAAGATGCTGCACGACCGGATCCTGGTTTCGGTCGACAGCGAGGAGCGGGAACGCACCTCTGGGGGAGGCATCCTGATCCCGGCGACCGCTGCGATCGGCAAGCGACTCGCCTGGGGTGTGGCAGTGGCAGCTGGTCCGTCCGTGCGTGCCGTGGGTGTCGATGACCGGGTGCTCTTTGACCCCGAGGACCGCGCCGAAGTCGAGATCGGCGCCCGCACGTATGTTCTTCTACGGGAGCGCGACGTTCATGCGGTCGCGGCGACGAGGGTCGCCGAGAACGAGCAAACCGGCCTCTACCTATGAGGTAGGGCCGGTCTCGTCGAGTTGTGGTGCGCCATCAGGGACTCGAACCCCGAACCCGCTGATTAAGAGTCAGCTGCTCTGCCAATTGAGCTAATGGCGCGCGGTCAGAGACATTAGCAGCCGTCACCCCGGCCCGCGAAATCGGCCCCTCAGCTGCCCTGATTCGGGCCAATCGGCCGCGCAAGGACAGCGAAATGGAGGTATTGGCGATCCCCGAGCGTGTCGGCCAGGGCGAACTTCAGCCAGCGGCGTGGCGCCAGCGGATCGGTGGCCCAGGTGGAGCGGATGCTGTTGATCCCCTCGCAGCGCTCCACGGCATACCCACTGCTCTCAAAGAGGTCGATCATCGACGCCCGCGAAAAGAAGCGGACATGAGTGCGATCCAGCAGACCGGCGTCCTGGTACTCCCAGCCGCGGCGGAAGACCTCCCACAGCACGGGCGCGAACTGGATGTTGGGGATAGCCGCGAGGACGCGCCCACCGGGGGTGAGGTATGCCGTGGTCTGCCGCAGGGTCTCCCACGGGTCGACGATGTGCTCGAGAACGTCATTGAAGGTCACCAGGTCGAACCGCTCATCGCGGTCCGCGAGCGCGTGTGGGAAGTACCCCTGGACGACCTCGTCGAAGGCCCCCCGCTCGCGGGCGGCCGCCACGGAGGACGCCACCGCATCGATCCCCAGAATGCGGGCTTGCGGCCCCAAGGTGGCCCGCAAGGTGCTCGCAAACCCGCCTGGCCCGCACCCCACGTCGAGCGCGGAGCGGGCCGATGCCGGGATGAAGGGCGCGATATCGCTGCGTTCGTTGGGGACGTAGACGTCCTGCTGCCTCGGGTCGGTCACGAGGTGCGGCGCCGTTGCCGGTTGAACGCCCAAGCGGCCACTGCCGCGATGAGAACCAGGCCCAACGCCTGAATGAGCCGCGTGCGGCCCGAGTCGTCCCCCTCGGTGCTTGCCGCGGTGGTGGAGGGGCTCGGCGAGGCCGAAGCCGAGGAGGTGGGCGTCGGCGTCGGCGAGACGGTGGGCGTCGCGGTGGGCGTCGGCGTGGGCGTGGGCGTCACTTTGGGGGCCAGAACGGTGAACGAGATCGAGCCGTCGATCACATGGCCGTCCGCGCTGACCACGCGATAGACCGCCTTGTACGCCCCAGCGTCGAGGTCCGGGAAGGGCACCGTGAGCGCTGGCCCTTTGGTGGCGGGGTCGGCCAGTTTTACGGCGCCATCGGGGCCGGTGAGGGCCACCTGGTTGAACTCGGGCTGGATGGATTCGTTGAAGGTCAGCACAAGTTGCTTGGGCGCTTCAGCCAGCCGCGCCCCGTCCTTGATCGAGGAGGACACCAGCACTGAGTGTGCTTGGGCAGCAGGCGCGTTCACGCTCAGAACCGCCAGGATGGCTCCCAGGGCAGCAACAAGCAGGGCCAGCGAGCGCCGGGCAATGGAGGAGATCACCAGGTCATCATCGCAGAGCGGGGTAACCCGGCGGTGCGGGGAAAGCGACGGCCCGGTGCCACCGTGAGGGGCGCCGGGCCGTCGACCTGGGGTGAGTGACGGGGCTCGAACCCGCGACATCCTGGACCACAACCAGGTGCTCTACCAGCTGAGCTACACCCACCAAGGGTGACCACACGGCATACCGGCGAAGCGGCGAACCGGGTGGACAACGGCGACCATCGTACCTAATCGGCGCGGGTGCTCTGACCAGGTCGCCTCAGTGCTGGGCGAGAACGACCGCCATCGGGTCCTCGGCGTCCATGAGAACCGACACGATCGAGTCGCCGGTGCTCATCGCGTGCTGCGACCACCGCAGCTCAATCCCCGCCTCCGCGAAGCGCGCTGGGGCATCCTCACCCATGTATGCCGTGCCGCCGGTGCCAGAGAGATAGGCCGTCCCGCCGACCATCTGGACCTGCTCGATCAGCCGATCAACGCCCGAGGTCGTGGGGGGAGCGGTCTGCTGCAGGGGGGTAGTGATGCTCAAGAGATCCCGAATGATCTCGATGAGCGCGACATTGACCTCGACCAGGCTCTCGCCCTCGGCCGCCTCGATGCGCGCGAGGAGTTCGGTGCCGCGGGTTCGGAAGTGGCGCGCGCCCGTGTACCGCCCGCGGATCGCGTCGCCGAGGCGTGCCTGCCAGCCGGGCTGCACCTGGACCTGCGAGATCGGTACCAGCGAAGGCTTGCCGACTAACTGATGCGACACCCACGTGCCGCGCATGCGCACGCGACGTTGGTAGCCATGCTTTTGGACCTGGTCGTGGACGGCCAGGACGAAGGTGTCGCAGGTCGCCATCTTGAACCAGAAGCCGGAGTACGGGAGCAGATCCGGCTGGTGGATCGCGACGATCACGCGCGGACCTTGCGGACCAAGGCGTACTGCTCGGCATACGCCACGAGCCGCATCGAACCGACCGCGGCGCAGAGTTCCTTGATCGAGTTCATGGGGTGCGGCCCGCCGGGGTTCTCCGAGACGTATGCCGCACAGGCGGCGGCCTTGGCCTCGGCCTGCTCTGGGGTGAGCGGCTCGAAGACGTTCCAGCGCAGATCGCTCGGGTGTAGGTTCACGTCATACACGGCGATGTCGTAGACCAGCACGGTCGGAGGGAACCAGTGCTGGGGGCTCATCGAGGCCCGCGAGGCGCGCATGCCGGCCTCATAGGCGGCGATGTGGTCCTGGTGCAGCGACGGGAAGGGGAGGTAAACCTCGTCCGGCCGCAGCTCCGCGAAGAGGTCATCGAGAGTGCTGACCACCGCGCTCATCTGCGCGCCCAGCCCAGTGTCCGGGAAGCCCAGGTGCCGAGCGTGCGTGACCCCGAGGATGGCCATCGCGGCATCGAACTCCGCCCGCCGCTGCGCCCCACTGTCGGTCATGGTGACCACGGTGCACTCGGTGGGAAACTTGGCCAGTAGGCCCCCGCAGCCCAGGGATTCGTCGTCCATGTGGGGCGCGAGGACGAGCCGCTTCACGAGTCAACCTCAGCCCGGAGAGGCACGACATGGCGGGCCGCGATCGTGCGGCATTCCTCGGTGGTGCGCCCGGGTGGGTCGGTGAACACCGCCTCGCGGTAATAGCGCAGCTCGGCAATCGACTCGGTGATGTCGGCCAACGCTCGGTGGCCGCCGGTCTTGGTCGGTGCGGCGAAGTACGCGCGCGGGAACCAGCGACGGGAGAGCTCCTTGATGGAGGAGACATCGATGATCCGGTAATGCAGGTGGCCCTCGAGTTCGGCCATGTCCCGGGCTAGGAAGCCGCGATCGGTGGCGACGGTGTTGCCGCCGAGAGGGGCCTTGCGAGGCTCGGGGACCCAGGTGCGCACGTAGTCCAGGACCTGCTCCTCGGCCTCGCGCAGGGTCACGCCGTTGGCCAGGTCATCGAGCAGGCCGGAAGTGGTGTGCATATCGCGCACGAAGTCATTCATCTGCTCCAGGGCCGCGGCGGGCGGGGCAATGAGGATGTCGACACCCTCGCCGAGCACCGTGAGCTCGAAATCGGTGACGAGCGCCGCCACCTCGATGATCGCGTCGGTCTCCAGCGAGAGCCCGGTCATCTCGCAGTCGATCCACACGATCCGGTCAGCCAGCGCGCGGTCGGTGGGGGATGTCATGAGACCTAACTCTAGAGAGTTCCCCGCCGTGGCTGGAGGTGTGGGGCTGCACTAGGGTTCCTGGCTATGACTGCGGTGAGTATTCCGAGCGGCGTGGGGACGCCGAACCCCGGTCTGCCGCCGGGGCGGCATGGGGGTGGGCCAAGCACCAGGACGGTGGTGCGCACCTGGCTGGTCGCCGGCATTGCGGTGGTGGGCTTCGGGGTGCTGGCCCTGGTGGTCGCGGCCTATCTGGGTGCCACCTTCGGCGTGCAGACGGTGCTGCTGGCGGTGGTCGCGGCGCTCATTCCGCTGGGCATTGTGGTGCCGACGTTCATGTGGCTCGACCGCTTCGAGGCCGAGCCGACCCGCTACCTCATCGGGGCCTTCCTCTGGGGGGCGCTGGTCGCGGCCGTGCTGGCTGCGGTGACCAATACCAGCATCATGGCCGTGCTCAAGGAGGTCACCCAGGGCGAGAACGCCGATGTCCTGCCGACCACCGCGGTGCTCGTCGCGCCCGTTGTCGAGGAGTCCCTCAAGGGGGTCTTCGTCCTCATCGTGTGGTGGTTCATGCGCCGCGAGTTCGATGGTGTGGTGGACGGGATTGTGTATGCCGGGATCACCGCTGCGGGCTTCGCCTTCACCGAGAACATCCAATACCTGGCTACGGCATACACCGACGGCGGTAGGGAACTGCTGACGGCGACCTTTGTGGGGCGCTGTCTGATGTCGCCCTTCGCGCATCCGATGTTCACGGTCGCCACCGGGATTGGCGTGGGCGTGGCCTCGGCGTCGTCGCGGTGGTTCGTCCGCTTGCTGGCCCCTTTCCTTGGCTGGGTGGTCGCGGTGATGGTGCATGGCCTGTGGAATCTTGCGGCTGTTTCCGGAGGTCAGGGGCTCTTCGCGGTCTATCTGAGCGTCGAGGTGCCGGTCTTCTTGGCCTTCGTGGCGATGGTGATCTGGACGCGGAACTACGAAGGGCGGCTCATCGGGCGCTTCCTCACTCCGTATGTGACGGCTGGTTGGCTTTCCGGCGCCGAGGTGGCGATGTTGTCCTCGATGCCGCGCCGTCGGGAGGCGCTGCGCTGGGCTCGGGCCAATGGTGGGCGGGCCGGGTTGGCGGCGATGCGGCGCTATCAGGATGCGGCAAGTGAGGTGGCCATGCTGCGTCGTCGGATGACGCATACGAGGGTCGATGAGCAAGCTCTTGCCGACGAGCGCATGCTGCTGTCGGAGCTGAGTAACGGACGACGGGCCTTCATCGGTACGGCAGGCGGATGAGCCGACACCCACGGCCGAGTCGGGAAGCGCGTAATCGCGACGCGTACTCCCGCCCCTCGGTCGTGAGTTGGTACGCGGAGCAGGAGGGGCTGCAAGTCGGGGAGGCGGCGTTGCTGGCGGCATACCAATCGGAGCTGGAGGGGGCCAGCGTCGTGGATATCGGTATCGGCGGCGGGCGAACGACCGGTGCGCTCTTGCCCCTGGTCGGCCGGTATCTGGGGGTGGACTATTCGTTGCCGCTGGTGGAGGCGGCCCGGGTGCGATTCCCGCAAGTTGACCTCCGGTGGGTGGACGCGCGCGAGCTGACGACCCTGGGGGAGCGGGACCTGGATGTCGCGTGGTTCTCGTTCAATGGGCTGGACTACATCGATCATGGTGGCCGCTTGACGGCGCTGCGGCAGGTGCGTTCGGTGCTTCGGCCGGGTGGGCTCTTCCTGTTTTCGTCCCACAATGGCGACCTGGCGGGGGCGGGCCGTATGCCGTGGCGTCGGCCGCGAGCGACGCGTCGGTGGGTGCGTCAGCTGGGTCATGCGCTGAGGTACTTGCCGCAGCACCTGCGGATGCGCGGTTTGCAGGAGCGCGCTGCCGATCACGCGATCCTCAACGATGATGCGCACCACTACTCGCTGCTGACGTACTACATCACCCGAGCGGCGCAGGAGCGGCAGTTGCGCGACGCTGGCTTGGTGCCCGTTGCGGCATACCGGCAAGACGGGACGCCGTTGCGGGCGGGCGAGGTGGATCGCGAGTCGGTGTGGCTGCACTATGCCGCCCGGCGTCCGGAGGAGCCCAAACTCGCCGACCCCGCCGACCCCAACCCCACCGCCCCCAACTTTCCCGCCTGATGCCGGAACCTTCAGGTTCGGGCCCCTTAGAAGGGACCGTAAGTAACAGGTTCCGACCTGAAGCATCCAGCCACTGGCCTGGCATGCCCCTGCTGGATGGCGCCCCCGGCAGGACTCGAACCTGCGACCTAGAGATTAGAAGGCTCTTGCTCTATCCAGCTGAGCTACGAGGGCGTACGGCGAGCCAGTGTATGCCGGTGGGATGATGAGCCAGTGGTGCGTGTCGTCGTTCGCTGGGCCCGGGTCACCGACGCTGAGTTCGGAATGGCCGTGCTCGATGACGCTGAGCGCGCTCGGGCAGGTCGGCGGCAAAACCCGGCGCCATTCGTGACGGCTCACGTCACCTTGCGCCAACTGGTCGCGGCCCACAGCGGCCGAGCGCCCAGCGACGTCCATTTTGTACGTCGGTGCGCCACCTGTGGCTCGGATCGGCATGGCAAGCCGGTGCCCGAGGGGGTAGCCCTGCACGTCTCGCTCTCCTACGACGACCACTGGGTGTTGGCCGCTGCGAGTACCGACGCCGAGATTGGCGTAGACGTCGAGGGATTCGCGGCCACCGACTTCGACGGCTTCCCGAGGGTGTTCCTCGATGAGACCGAGCACGACGCCATGGCCGATCTGACCGGAGAGCGGCTCCTGCGCGCCCGCGCCACCGTGCTCAGCCGCAAGGAGTCGATCCTCAAGGCCACGGGTCACGGCCTGGCCATCGACCCCACCAGCATCACGGTGAGCGCGGCATACCAACCACCCGCGCTGCGCAGTTGGACCACCTCGCCCTCAGCCCCGGAGCGCCTCACTCTGGTCGATCTGGACCCACCCGCCCCCACTCACGTTGCCGCGCTCGCCGTCCTGGACTGCGCCAAGGTCACCGTCGAGATTGCCTGACCGACCCAGCCCCCACGAAAAGCACGCCACGGCATTCTCACGGGCAGTGTTCACGCGTGGGAAAGCTGGCCTGACGATTAGGCTGAGCCACGTGAATGCCGCAACCGGGGAGGGCGATGTCCTGATCGCCGCCATCTCCGGACTGCGTGCGGCGGTGGCGGACGCCCGGCTACCCCTGGCGGTCGACGGCCGAGACCCGGCCGAGTCTGCCCGCGTGGAGTTGCTGCGCCAGTTGGATGACTACGTCATTCCGCGCCTGACCTCGATGGAAGCGCCCTTGCTGGCCGTGGTCGGGGGCTCCACTGGCGCCGGCAAGTCCACCCTGGTGAACTCCATCGTTGGCACCGAGGTCAGTAAGCCGGGAGTGATTCGACCGACGACCACCTCCCCCGTCTTAGTGCACCACCCGGAGGATCTGCATTGGTTCTCGGACACGCGCATCCTGCCCGAGTTGGCCCGCGTCACCGGCGCACCGACGGATGACCCGACGCCCGGCACCGTTCGGCTCGTGCAGTCGCGTTCACTTCCCGCCGGTATGGCCCTGCTCGACGCCCCGGACATCGACTCGGTCGTCGCGGCAAACCGCGCACTGGCCGCACAGTTGCTCTCGGCGGCGGACCTCTGGCTTTTTGTGACCACCGCTGCCCGCTATGCCGACGCCGTGCCCTGGGACCTGCTGCGCACCGCCTCCCAGCGCGGAACCGCGATTGCCATCGTGCTGGATCGTGTTGCGCCCGAATCGATTACCGAGATCCGCCCGCACCTCGCCGAGATGCTCCGCGAGCAAGGCCTGGCCACCGCGCCGATTTTCACGATTCCTGAGACCACGCTGACCCCCGACGGTCGCTTGCCCGCCGAAGCCATGGCCCGCCTCAAGGCGTGGCTGGACGCCTTGGCCGGCGACGCGCGGGCGCGCAGTGTCATCGTCGGGCAGACGCTCAAGGGCGCCGTGGAGTCCCTGGGCGGCCGGGTCGAGGAACTTGCCACCGCCTCCGTGGACCAGGCCGATGCTGCCGCCACGCTTCGCCGGGCAGCGACCCAGGCGTATGCCGCAGCCAACGAAGGTGTCCAGGCCGGCATCACCGATGGCACCCTGCTGCGCGGCGAGGTGCTCGCGCGCTGGCAGGAGTTCGTGGGAACCGGCGAGTTCTTCCGTCAGGTGGAGTCCACGATCTCGCGCTGGCGTGACCGGATCAGTTCCGCCGTGCGCGGCACCCCGCCGCCTGCCGAGAGTCTGGGGGAGGCCCTGCAGTCCGGGGTCGCGGCCTTGGTTCGGGCGCACGGCGAGAGTGCGGCCATCGAGACCACGCGCGCGTGGCGTCGACTGCCCGGTGGTCCGGGCCTGCTCGAGCGCGACCCTGGGCTGGCCAAGGCGTCCCCGGAATTCGACGACCAGGTCTCCGCGATGGTCCGTCACTGGCAGGGCGAGGTCCTGGAGATCGTGAGCACCGAGGGCGAAGGCCGACGCGCCAACGCCCGCTTGGCGGCATATGGCGTCAATGGCGTGGGTCTGTTCCTGATGCTGGTCGCCTTCTCGCACACCGCGGGGCTCACCGGCGCCGAGGTCGGTATCGCCGGCGGCACCTCGGTGCTGGCGCAGCGCGTGCTCGAGGCGATCTTCGGAGACCAGGCGGTGCGGACCATGGCTCGCCGCGCTCGCGAGAAGCTGCTGATCCACGTCGACGAGCTCTTCAAGGAGGAACACGCTCGGTATGCCGCCGCTACAGCCGGCCTGAGCGTTGACGAGAACCAAGTCGAGCGGCTGCGCCGCGCAGCCGCTGAGGTCACGGAGCTGCTGCGATGAGTGCCATGCGTGCCGGCTCAGCCTCAGCGGGGGTGAGCGCCCAGGCGCTGACCGCAGCTGCTGATGCGTTGCGCACGGCGATCGAGGCCGGTGGGGACCAACTTCCCCAAGTCGGTCGGGAGCGCGCCGAGAATGTGCTCGCCAAGACCTCGGAGCGGATCGGCATTGCCGGGGACCACACGGTGGCCGCTTTGGCCGGCGCGACTGGCAGCGGCAAGTCATCGATCTTCAACGCGCTCGTCGGCGAGACCGTCGCCACCGTGGGCGCCCGTCGTCCGACAACCGCCCGACCGACGGCTGCGGTGTGGGGGACCCAGTCGGCAACCGAGTTGCTCTCGTGGCTGGATGTCCCGCAGCGCCATCAGGTCGAAGGCCGAGGCCCCGGCGAGTTCCACGGAGCGCTAGACGGCCTGGTCCTTTTGGACCTGCCTGACTTCGACTCGCGCGAGAGTGCGCACCGAGCCGAGGCCGAGCGGGTTTTGGAGCGGGTCGACCTCTTCGTCTGGGTGACCGACCCGCAGAAGTATGCCGATGCCCGGCTCCATGACGATTACGTCGCGGCGATGGCCACGCACGAGTCCGTGACCATCGCGGTCCTGAACCAGGTGGATCGCCTCACGCCGGAGCAGGCGGCGGCCTGTGTCGCCGACCTCAAGCGGCTGCTCCTCCGCGATGGCGTCCCCAATGCTCAGGTCATCGCCACCTCCACGCGCACCGGCGCCGGTCTCGACGAGTTGCGTCAGCGGCTGGCCAATGCCGTGGCGGGACGCAATGCCGCTCGCGCTCGGCTGGCGGCCGATGTGAGTTCCGCAGCTGGGGCCCTCGAGTCCAGTGTGGGCGCCGCCGAGCCCGACCTGCGATTGGCCTCGCAGGGTGAGTTGATCGACGCGCTGGCTCGCTCCGCCGGGGTGCCCCATGTGGTCGATGCCGTCGCTCGGGACTATCGCGTCAGTGCTGCCGAGGTCACCGGCTGGCCGTTCACGCGCTGGGTGCATTCACTGCGCCCCAAGCCACTGCGGCGCTTGCGACTCGATGGCGATGAAGTATCGGTGACGCAGGCCGACATGCGTTCCGTGCTCGGGCGTTCGTCGCTGCCGCCGCCCACTCCGGCGGCCCGGGCCGCGGTCACCTTGGCTACTCGACGCCTGGCCGACCGCACTGCCGAGGGTCTGCCTACCGCGTGGGCGGACGCGATCGAGGACGCCGCCACTCCAGAGGCGGCCGACCTCGCCGATGCATTGGACCGCGCGGTGGTGGCGACACCGCTACGCGGTAGGACGCCGGCGTGGTGGAAGCTCGCCTCGTGGCTTCAGTTGCTCATGGCCGCGTGTGCCGCCGTGGGGCTGCTGTGGTACCTCGCGATCGCGCTGCTCGGCTGGCTGCAGTTCGACCCGCTGCCGTTGCCCAAGGTGGGGCCCGTGCCGGCGCCTTTCATCCTCCTGGTCGGTGGTTTGGCCCTCGGGCTACTCCTGGCCCTGCTGTCTAGGGCTCTGGCGCAAGTGGGTTCGCGCCGTCGAGCGCGACATGTCGATGAGGATCTGCGTGCGGCCATCGGGGTCGTGGCACGGGAGCGCATCTTGTCTCCGGTGGGCGTCGTGCTCGATCGGCACAGTCGGACCCGCCAGTCGCTGGCGGCCGCTCAATCGCTCTAGAAGCCGCTACTGCGAGGAGCCGTTGTCCACATGCGGCCTGTGGCGGTCTCGCTTGTCCACACAACGGCGAAGCTCGCTCGCCGATCGAGGACAACCCCGGCACGCTCGGATCACCGACCTCGCTCACCCGAGCCGCGGCGGTGATGACACGAGGAGTTGAGCGCTGATGTATGAGACCGAGGTGACCGTACGCGGCCGGCTGGCCAAAGACCCTGAGCTGCGCCATGTGGGCGGGGGTACGCCGGTGGCGAGTTTCCGGCTGGTGAGCCAGGTGCGCCGTCCAGACCCGCAGAACCCGGGGCGATGGATCGAGAGCGAACCCTGCTACTACTCGGTGAGCGCCTGGCGGGCGCTCGGCGTCAATGTCGCGGCCTCCCTGCACAAGGGAGAGCCGGTGGTCGTGTTGGGCCGCCAGCGCATCGTGACCTTCGACCGACGCGACGGCGGCGTGGGCATGGATGTGCAGATCGACGCCAGCGTGGTGGGGCACGACCTGCAGTTGGGGGTGGCGACCTATGCCAAGGCGCATCGAGATGGACATCTGCGGGCCGAGGACCGGATGAACCAACTGACCGAGTTCGCCGATCCGGGCGGCGCGCAAGGTGAGGTTGCCATTGGCGACCCGAGCACCGATGAGTACCACCTGGCTGCGGACGAGCCGCCGGGTGAGGATGGGTTCTCGGACAATGGGCCTCTGGTGCCCATGCAGACCCCGGCCGCTTGACGCCTCCCCTCCCGTGCGTGAGCAGGCCGCTGGTGGATTCGGGCATGAGGCCCGGTTGTCGATAGCCTTGGCCTCATGCCCGAGTTCATTTACGTCATGGCGCGCGCCCGGAAGGCGCACGGAGACAAGGTCATCCTCGATGACGTCACGCTCTCGTTCTACCCCGGAGCCAAGATCGGCGTCGTCGGTCCCAATGGCGCCGGCAAGTCCTCGGTGCTCAAGATCATGGCTGGCCTGGACCAGCCGTCCAATGGCGATGCCCGCCTGACGCCTGGGTACTCGGTCGGCATCCTCATGCAGGAGCCAGTCCTTGATGAGACCAAGACCGTCTTGGGCAACGTCGAGGACGGCGCCGGGGTAATCAAGGCCAAGGTGGACCGATACAACGAGATCTCCGCGCTGATGGCGGACCCGGATGCCGACTTCGACGCCCTCATGGCGGAGATGGGCCAGTTGCAGGAGGAGATCGACCACGCGGATGCCTGGGATCTGGACTCCCAGTTGGAGCAGGCTATGGATGCCCTGCGGTGCCCGCCGCCGGACGCGGACGTCACTGTGCTCTCCGGTGGAGAGCGTCGCCGCGTGGCGTTGTGCAAATTGCTCCTGCAGAAGCCCGACCTGCTCTTGCTCGATGAGCCCACCAACCACCTGGACGCCGAGTCGGTGTTGTGGCTCGAGCAGCACCTCGCGGCCTACCCGGGTGCGGTCGTCGCGGTGACCCACGACCGGTACTTCATGGACAACGTGGCTGGCTGGATTCTGGAGCTGGACCGCGGCCGGGCCTACCCCTACGAGGGCAACTACTCGACGTACCTGGAGAAGAAGGCGGCTCGACTGGAGGTCCAGGGCAAGAAGGACGCCAAGCTGGCCAGGCGCCTCGCGGAGGAGCTCGACTGGGTGCGTTCGAACGCCAAGGCCCGTCAGACCAAGTCCAAGGCCCGGCTGGCCCGATACGAGGAGATGGCGGCGGAGGCCGACCGGACCCGCAAGTTGGACTTCGAGGAGATCCAGATTCCGCCGGGTCCGCGCCTGGGAACCAAGGTCATCGAGGTCAAGGACCTGCGCAAGGGGTTCGGGGACCGGGTTCTGATCGACGGATTGTCATTCTCGTTGCCGCGCAACGGCATTGTCGGGATCATCGGCCCCAATGGGGTGGGCAAGACCACGCTGTTTAAGACCATTGTTGGCCTGGAGCAGGCCGACGCCGGGACCGTTGACATCGGCGAGACCGTGGAGATCTCGTATGTCGACCAGTCCCGCGGCGGCATTGACCCTGAGTTGAACCTTTGGGAGGTCGTCTCGGGTGGCCACGACTACATCAACGTCGGCAAGGTCGAGATCCCTAGCCGCGCCTACGTCAGCCAGTTCGGCTTCAAGGGACCGGACCAGCAGAAGAAGGCCGGCATCCTCTCCGGCGGTGAGCGCAACCGCCTCAATCTCGCGCTCACGCTCAAGGAGGGCGGCAATGTGCTGCTCCTCGACGAGCCCACCAACGACCTGGATGTGGAGACCCTGAGCAGCTTGGAGAATGCGCTGCTCGAGTTCCCCGGCTGCGCCGTGGTCATCAGCCACGACCGGTGGTTCCTGGACCGGGTGGCAACGCACATCCTGGCCTACGAAGGCGATGATGAGAACCCGGCTAAGTGGTACTGGTTCGAGGGCAACTTCGATGCCTACGAGAAGAACAAGGTGGAGCGCCTGGGCGAGGAAGCTGCCCGGCCGCATCGGGTCACCTACCGCCGCCTGACCCGCGACTGATCCGCTGCGCGCGCTCCCCGAGAGCGCAGGCTGGCGGCCCGACTCAGCGGCGGGTCGCCGCGAGGAAGACCGAGGACCCGAAGGGCAGATCGACCCGCTTGAGCAGTGCGTCATCGATCCGGCAGAGCGCCATCAGAGCGTGATGCACCGGCCGCGGAACCCTCGGGACGCTCACCGTCTCCACCGGGCCGCTCTGCCGTGACCCACGGGCGCGCCGGGCCAGCCGCTCCGCCGCGAACATCGGGAACACCGAGGTGAACGCATAGGTGGCGCGGTCCACCGTGAAGCCCGCGCGCTCCAGGGCGGCGATCGCGCGGGGCCTGGTGTAGCGGCGGTGATGGCCATTGGCCACATCGAAGTCGGTCCAGGCCCATTGGTAGGCGGGCACGGCCATGAGGAAGGTGCCCCCAGGCCGGATCACCCGATGCACTTCACTGAGCGCGACCTCCTCTGGGGCACAATGCTCAATCACGTCGAAGGCCGAGACCAGATCAAAGGCGCCGTCCGGGAAGGGCAAGGCCAGCGCCGAGCCGCATACGCCGGTCGGCCCGAGTTCGCGCGGGTCGATGTCGAGCGATGCCACCTGCGGGATAGCCTCCCGAATCCAGCCCGCGGACGGCCCGTCCGCCGAACCCAAGTCGAGCGCGACTCGGGCGCCCGCGGCATACCTGCCCACGGCGCTGTGCAGCATGTCGGCGCGCGAGAGGTACCACCAGTAGTCCTGGACGTCGTGGGATGCGGACCCGCCGTGTCCGGGTGCATCGCGCAGCGAGTCGGGATTGGTGGTTGGCATGAGGTTGAGGCTAGCGCGCAGGGTGGGCTTGCGGGATGGAGCGCCTCAGGCGCGTCGTGCCGAGACCGCGCGCAGGGCGAGGTCGGCATACGACTGCTCGATCTCCTCTGGCGTGCGCCGGATGCCGGGGGTGTACCAGCGGGCGACGTCGACCGCCATCGAGAGCAACGCCAGAGCCGTGCCACGGATGTCGTCAACCTCGAACTCGCCGGATTCGACGCCG